>Ga0207665_10003180_pt1 | contig 10994 bp, 12 predicted proteins | sample LARL112metaG_FD_184351 | JGI IMG/M metagenome (GOLD analysis project Ga0207665, IMG submission 184351) | Corn, switchgrass and miscanthus rhizosphere microbial communities from Kellogg Biological Station, Michigan, USA - LAR L11-2 metaG... | ecosystem: Host-associated > Plants > Roots >...
TTGACAAGAGTTCAACAGGTGTTGCTCCCATCGCCGGTCCTAAACTGAAGTCGGTGTCCAGTCGGGCGGACCAACGATGTCCGCGCGGATCGGCGTCATGAATTCGCTCAATCGAAACCTCGAGCGCGTGGTCAACCTCGACCGGAAAGACCACCATTGGAGAAAGCAGAAGCTGAAGAGGGACGAATAGTTAAAATGGGACCGATCGGATGCATCAGCTCACACGATATCTTCGGTCTCGCGCAGAAGCTTTCGCTTGTCGTTGATGAAATAGCAGCTGGATGATTGACCGATCAATCCGCGCCGCTTCAGTTCGGTCAGAGTTCGACTTACGTTTTCGCGCGCAACGCCCGCCATTGCCGCGATGTCGCTCTGCCTGATCTTGTGCAGGATGACAATTCGTCCGGATTCAGTCTCGCGACCGAGATGCTCAGCAAGTTCGAGCAGCGCGCGCGCGACCCGGGCCCTGACCGTCAGGAAGCTTGCCGCGGCCATCGCATGGTCGGCCTCGCGTAGGCGTGACACCAGGGTGGAGACGAGATTGCTGTAGATTTCGGGATATTCTCGCAGGCAATTGACGAACGCTTCCCGGCTGATGAAGCTCAGCTTGCAATCCCGGACCGCGACCACGGTGGCCGATCTCGGCAGCCCGTCGATGATCGCGAGCTCTCCGACGATCGAGCCCGGGCCAAGGATCGTCAGTATCCGCTCGTCACCTTGAGGAGAAGTGATGCTGACCTTGAGCAGGCCTTCTTCAAGACGATAGCAACCATCGGCGACGTCGCCAGCCTCGAATAGCACTTCTCTTTCGGCTAGCGATTGCTGCTTCGCGTTTGCCAACACGCTCTCGGAAAACTGTGCCGGTAGGTTAGCCAATATGTCGGAGAAGCCGCGCTTTGAGGGCACGCCTGTCGTATTACTTGTCTTCGGTGAGAGCTTTCGGATCGGCATCGGTGGAGCAATCGTTCCAGAATTTGCATTATTTTGATTCATATCACAGACGCAGTATCGCAGCGGGTATACGGTCAAAACTGGGCGGTTTCTACAACGACTTAAGTTCGGGTTGGGGTATTGTTAATGAGTGCACTTCATCGCCTCGCAGCCGTCACTGACGCGACAACTCATCTCATTGCTCAGTTACGCGAATTGAACGAACTGCGCGAGCAGGTCAGGAAAGCAGAACTGTCAGCGCGCAGATCGCGGCCGATAAGTCCAAGAAAAAGACGGCGCCATCCGGTAGCGCGACTGCATCGATAACATCTAGTCCGAGAGAGAACCACGATCCGGAGAGCCTTCGTGCGTTCGCCTATGCCTGCGCCCGGCGAGCGTGATCAGCTGAATTATAAATTCGGAAATCGTCGAGTTTTTTTCCCGACCTGAGCAGTGGACTGAGCCAACGTGGCTTCCTTCCGCGACCAGACCAAGTCTCAGTGGGATTTTTCGGGTTTTGATATTTGGGAAATACCTTCGGGTATGGCCGTCGCATGCGATGGTCTTGTCGCTGCAGCTGACGCAGCCGTTCCTCAAGCTTGGCCTTTTCCGCCACGAGTTGGCTGCCCAGTACGACGACCATCTCCTCGTGAAGCTTCCACAGCTCCTCTAAGGGCATCGACTTCAGGTCTTTCGTTTCCATTGGACTCCTCGCGAGTTCCACAATGGCGCTGGCATCCGCGGAACGCACCCACCAAGTTTTTGGTTCCCGGTATTTGCAAAAAAATATGGGTTAATCCCCGCCATATTCAGACCCATTCGAATTTTTGCATCGCACCCAAGCGCGGTCCCTTCCGGGCGTGGGCGAAGAAGCACACCCTTTAGCACACCGAGCGAAAAACGCCCGAGGCGACCAAATTAGACGACATGTCGGATGGTCACGCCCACCTTTTTCCAAAGACCGGCGACTTAGGTTGGTCGACTTTCCAGTCGAAAAAATCATAGTTGCCCGACCATGCGTGAACTTTGACGCCGCAAACCTCGCAGCTGAAGCTGCCGGAATGCTTGGTTGGATGCTGCTCCCTCGTCGCGGTGTAAGGCAGCCCGCAGTTGGGACAGCTAAAAAATTCGGTCGTCCATATGTTGCTTGCCATATCGTGATTATGCGAGGCATCGAGCACATGTTCCAGTCCGGCAGTCCGCGATGATCAACGAGCCACTAGCCAAACCTCTAAAACCTGCAAATATCTCGTCTCGTTTTCTTAACTTCACCGTTTGGGCGTGTACTCGTTGCTGTCGCTTCAAAGCGGCGAATGAAAGCCTCGCTTTGCGTGTCCGTTGTGGCGCGCAGACGTGACGGCGCTTAGCTTGTCGGATGTGCGCGTCCTGGCGCGGAGATATCGCGCTCGCTATCCAGCATATCGAGAATTGGACAGAGCGATCGCTCTTCACTGCAGCCCTCGATCAGGATTGCGAGAGTTCGTTCCATTTTGGCGAGAGCGCTGATTTTTTCTCGAACATCGGCCAGGTGATTTGCCGCAATCGCCTTCACGTCGGCGCAGGAACCGTTGCCCGATTTGTTCAGCACCAGAAGTGATCGAATTTCTTCAATATGAAATCCCAATTCGCGCGCGCGTCGAATGAATGTCAGCCGTCGGAGGTGCTCGTGACCATAATGGCGATGGCCACCTTTGGTGCGGATCGGCCTCGGCATGAGACCAATCCGCTCATAGTACCGGACAGTCTCGAAGTTGACCTCCGCGGCCTCGGCAAGCTGGCCAATTTTCAGCCCCCCAATGCTCATGCCGAAAATCTCTGCTTGAACCTGTACTAAGTACAGGCTGCACACTAACACCCTCACCTCCCGGCAGGGAATAAGGTTTTTAAAAGGGAAGTCACGCGCCTGGAAATGAAGGGAGGTACGCCGAGCCGGGCGGTACCAAGCTATTCGATCGCCCTGGAGGCCTCTTTCCGAATAGATCGGTAAGGCGCGGCCGACAGCAGAAGGAAGAGAGCCCTGTTGGCCTGATATTTGGCGGCGGGGCGGCTGGTTTCCGAGCCGCACATCAGGATTTTGCCTTCGGTTGTCGAGACGAACCACCTCCAGGCCCGGCCGCGTCTGCTTATTTTCGTGTCAAAGACAGGAAATTGGTCAGGCCTTGCCACCGTCTAACCCCTCTGATGCCGCTGGTATATATGTCGCCCCACATCGCACGAGGTTCAAAATTCGAAAGAAGCGAAAACGCCGACCAGTTTGTATCCCACCAGGAACTTTATCAAAAACTTGAAGCAATTTTGCCTTTGCGTCGGGGACCAGATGTCAATCCATTCGAACAGGATCGCGCTCTTTATCGACGGCGCCAATCTCTTTGCCACCGCCAAGTCACTCGGATTCGACATTGATTACAGGCGTCTGCTCGCGGAATTTCAGAATCGCGGGAGCGTGGTGCGCGCATTCTACTATACGATGATCGTGGACGACCTCGAGTTTTCGTCCATCCGCCCGCTGGTCGATTGGCTGGACTACAATGGCTATACGGCAGTCACCAAACCGATCAAGGAATTCAAAGACGCCAACGGCCGCCGCAAGGTTAAGGCAAATATAGACATCGAACTCGCCGTGGATGCCATGGAGATGTCCCAACACATCGACGAGATGGTTCTCTTTTCAGGCGATGGCGATTTTCGTTCGCTGGTTGAGGCGATGCAGCGACGCGGCGTCCGGGTCACCGTTGTTTCGACGATCTATACGCAACCGGCAATGATCGCCGACGAGTTGCGGCGCCAAACCGACGTCTTTCTCGACCTGAGGGAATTGCAATCGAGGATCGCCCGCGATCCGGTTGAGCGGCCGCTGGCGAACGCTGATCGTGCCCCCAGGACGCATAGCAAACGGCCCACGCCTTCACTTTGAGTTTTTGTCGGCTCCGGCCGTATGCGGCAAAAGCGGAAAAACATCCGGACACGACCCCCCATGCCGGGCGCACGCAATTTCAACTGGGTAGGTGCCGCGAACGCAAGCTTCAGCCTTGACGGGAGGCTCGGTTCGCATGACAAAGGGTTTGCTGCCAATTGTCGCGCGGGACCATGGCATGAGACGTTTTGACGTGGTCGCGATGTTTGTAAGCCTCTGGCTTCTGGCCTCAATGGTGCTTGACGTCGCGACGCCAAAAGAACTCACCGTCTACATGATCGGCGCTGCGATCGCGCCGGCTGCCACGATCTCAGCGCTTTTATACTGGCTACGGGTGCCGAGATTCGACTTCGTGGTGAGCTTCGCGACGCTTTGGATGGTCTCGGGGATGTTGATTGAGGTGATCACGCCCAGGCCTCTGTCGCCGCTGATTGCCATTGTCGCGGTCGCACCGATGGTGATCGTCGGTGCCGTGTTCAAGGTCCATAATTGGCGCGGTTGGAGGCGGAAGCCGATATCCATGTCGCAGGATCTTGTGGGCTCCGACTGAGTGGTGCCGTCTGCCACAGGGAGCGATGGCGGCGCCTCGGTTTTTGGACGCTCGCTGAAGAACGAGTGCCGACCCCGGCCGGATGATCTGCGGGAGCGGTATTGAGAACCGGTCCGTTCATACCCGGAGCTTTTTTGGTTCGACGGATAGTAAGAACGATACTATTTATTTCCCGGGGGCACGGCTTTCGACGTCCAAGGTTTTACGGCAACCAATATCGATCTTTACTGACCATGATCGGTGCTCTCATTGCGTTCGCGTTATTGGCATTTGCTTTCGCCGCTGGCTATGCGACGCGAGCATTCGTCTCTCAAAGACGACGGACGAGATACCTGCTTTACCAACCCTATCTTCCACGCGGAACAAGGGTCGAGGCGGATGCTCGAGGGGACGATTTGGCGTCCCTTCCTGCCGAGCCAGCACTGGACCCGCCGGACGCAACCGCCAGTCCCCCTGCGACAGTTACCGATCAAGATGGCCTTGACGAACTGCTCCGGCGGATGGAGCGCGAAGCCAACAGGTCTCGGCGGAACTAGCCATCCCTGGATCGGCCTCGCTTGGCACTACCTGACTACCCTCACACATCGATCCCCCACGCAGGGCGCCAGCCGTGTCCCTCGTCGAGACCGCCACGAAACCATTTTCCGAAATGGCGAAATCATCCTGAAACCGACGGCCGTATATCAAGAGGGCCTGGTGTTGGCGTACAGGGTGAGTTCGATGGTCGAGGTTGTAGCAGCACTTCTTGGGTTGTGTAGCGCGGGCATCTTTTTGGCACACGCTGTCGAGGCCTATAGCACCCGCTAGAGCACCGATTGGTGCACAGCCTTGGAAGACCGATGGGTGGCGCTTTCCGCCACTACATATCTACCGGCGGCAATGGCCAGCCGGATCATCTTCGCTCCCGATCGAGGCTCGGTTTGTCCGCGAACACGCGGGAGCCAACAGACGCATTCATTCAGACTACTTCCTTTGCGCGCGAAAAAAAACGCAATCCCAACAACATTGCCCGACCAAGCTGGAGCCCTCACTCCCCCGGCCTCTCCCGCCCATGGGGAGACAACTGATGGCCCCGGCGCACCATTAGTCGGGGCCATTTTTAATGCACCCCGGCCGATGATATCCGCTTTCGGTTCTTGAAATCGCTTGCGAGTACCGCGCGCTGCCGCCGGAATATCGATCGGACTGACGGGAATGCCCCGGTGACGGCGCGCTGGGGGAGGCCCTCTCGGCGCGGCCATTCATAGTAAACCGATCCTTAACCCGGGATTGATATCTGTTGCCGAGCCCGGGTGGTGACCGCCCGGCTAGCGGGAGTGAACATCATGCCCGTCGAGATGCTGACCTATGCCGAGCTGGGCGAGAGGCTCAAGATCTCCCCGGAGGCGGCAAGGGCATTGGTGAAGCGACATCGATTGCCGCGTTCGCGCTCCAATGACGGCAAGACGCTGGTGCAGGTCGATCTTGCCGAAATCAGCCATTCCCCGGTTCCTCGTGGGCCGCAGGTTCAGTCCGGTCAACAGGTCGTCACCGCCCTGAAGCAGAAAATAGAGACATTGCAGGCCGAGCTGATCGAGATGGAGGCCGTCTCCAGCGGGCATCGTGCCGACTTTGAGAGAGAGTGCGAACGCACCAACAAGCTTTTGGCCGAGTTGCTCAAGGCGAGCACCGAGAGCATGGCAGCGCGCGAGAAGGCGGCCCTGCTCGAAGGCAAGCTGTCGATGCTGACGCAGCCGTGGCGGCGTCGACTGGTCGATGCTTTCACGCTCGTGCTTCCGCAAACCGCGACCAACGTTCGCAAGAGCGTTGACCGCATCGCGCGCTCACATCGTTGAAGCGACCTCGATCAAGGCGAAGATTCGGAAACGACCAGATCTGACCTTCGGGGCTGCTTGACGAGCCGGCCCCGAAAGCTTCCTCTATCGCGAACGCTGCATCGGGCCGGGCGTGATAACCGCCAGATAGGGAGGCCGTCGGCGCCCGAGCGGATGGCGTTCGACGGATTGAATCAAAGGCCGACGCAGCACGCTGGGATGGCGCATTACGACCAGCCTGCAGCGGGGGCCTTCCAGCCGGTTCAAGGCTTCCAGCCACGCATCGAGCAGAGGATGGCGCTGTCTGAGTGCGCGAATCGCCTTGGCCGCATCGTGGGTCCGAGTTTCCATGAATCAAGAATAACCGATGTTGGTTCATAAAGAGTCAAAACGGCCCCGACCTTAGGGGGTGCCGGGGCCGTCAACCTCCGAGGTTTTCTCCCCGGATACATGCGCGGCGGTTCCGGAGAGCGAGGAGTCTACCCTCAGCCAGGGCGTATGGTTCCAATTGCTCCCCATGCTCGCCAAAGGCAAAGGAAACGGCAATCGATGTCGTTGGAAGCGCCGGTTTGAGGCACCGGCCGGCGCGTCAAGCTGTGGTGATGTCTTGTTTCAGTCGGCGGGCGCGCAGGCCTTGTAACGTTTGCGCCAGACGTATTGATAGGGACAGAACGGACGCGGTTGCGCGCCTGCCGGACATTCGTTCCATACGTTCGCTCCGGTTCCCCAACCATCGACGACGCATGCACCCTGCCAGGTGGTGTGGCAGCCTGGACCACATCCGCCTGCCGCGTTAGCCATGCTGATGCAAGCAAGTGTGGTCAAGAACAGGACCGCGACGAAAAACGCTTTCATGAACTTCTTCCTCCGCTCTTCCTGCGCTATGCGCGCAAGACGCGCGCGATCCTTCTCGCAGGGGGCACGCCTGCCCTGCCTGCGCTCGATCACCGGCCGCCGAGCCGCCGCGCTCGACTTGCCGGATTTCCATGATTCGCAAGCTTAACCCGTAATCTTGCCCGTCCGCTAGCCGGGTGCGGTCCTCCTTCGGCCGCGCCAAGGACCGAAGCGAGAGTTCGCGGGAACGAGCGACCTCGGCCCGACCCAATGGAGCGCGATTCCCTGGGGAGTACTCCGGATGGCTATGGCGTTTGCAATTCCCCGACTCAAACGAAGATGGCATCATCCATCCAGGGGTAGGTCAAAGCGAGCATCCGCGATGACCAAAAAAGTAATCGCTTTCGAATTCGTCGTGCCGACGGTGTTGGCCGTCGCGCTTGGTTTTGTGTTGTCGATTGGCGCCGTCTTTCTGACGAACAAATATCTCGGCCCGATCGACCAGGCGGAAGCCAATTTCTCCGCCACCGCGGACCAGTAACTCCACGACCTTGCGTCGCCTGGGGCTGATGACGGCTCGCGTGGTCACGCCTAAAACTCTGCATGTTCTTTCAGCGCCCGATCGCTCGATCGGAGTACTGCCGTTGCCGCCATGTGCCTGGGCCCGTCTTCTTCGTGAGATCACGAAGTAGCCGAGCGCTTGCGCTCTCTGGGGTAGGTGAAAAGGGCGGCGCCCGGCTACTCGGCCGCGCGGCGGTGCGGCCTTTCTATAACACCATCAATGACTTAAAAAATCGTCTTCGGATGCTGCGAGAACGCGGTGGCTCGCTGGCCGAGTTGCCGCGGCCGCCGGCCTACTAGCGCTCCGATTCCGAAGTTCGCAAATATTCGCGGCGACCTCTGATGCGAACTTCGGAATCAAAGGAGCACTAGCAAGTTAATGCTTCTAGTGCGGTTTTTGAATTTGAAGTTCCGATGACGAGATTGCAGCAACACCGATAGGAACTTCAAATTCACCGCGCTAATCGCGCTTTTCAAACTCCGCGCTGAGTCCGGGATCGGCGTTCGAGTGCGGCCGTCTCAGACAGAACGACCGCGTTCTCATTTCTCCAATTCGGAGACGTCGACCTTCTTCCAGGTTTGATCGGGGTTGAACGAGGTCATGCGCTCGGCGATCCGCGCGGTGCGCTCGCCGAGGTCCTTCTGGAAAACGGTGCCGGCATAATTGACTACGAATGTCATCACGCCGGAATTGCCGTATTCGGCCGGATAGGCCACAAGCGCAAAGCCGCCGATCATCTTGCCGCGCACGACGTAGTCCACCTCCCCGCCCGCGGCCATCGGACCCTGGCGGGTCAGGATCCTGTAGTAATAGCCGTGGTAGGGGACGCGCTCGCCGCCGATCGCATAACCTTCCTTGCTGGCTTGAGCGACGAGCTCGCCGAGCGGGCTTTCCTCTTCGCCCGGTGCAGCCGGCCAGTAAAGGCCGTCCTTCTTGCCCGGCCGGCTGACGATGCGCTGCGCATAGGTGGCGCTGCCGGCACCGGTGCGATCCTTCTCGGCATATTCATTCTGCGCGTCGACATAGGCGAGGCTCGCCTTGATCGCGTTGATTTCATTGCGGCCGATCCGCCGATAAAGAATCTCAAGTCGGCCAGTGGCCGTATCGAACTTCCAGGCCGCGCCTTTGCGCATCAAAGGAATCGGGAACGGAAAATCATCCTTGCCGATGATCATCACCGCCTTGTCGTCGCCTTCCTTCTTCACCTCGTGCCTGGCGTCGTAGGCGGCGAGAAATTTTTCGCGCATTGCCTCATCGGAGGTCTTGTCGCCGGAGGAAACAATCTCGTCGGCATCGGGGCCAAGCACAGCGATCACGCCTTTGGGCCAGTTGTTCTTGGCGGCGTTCACCAGCGCCTCTGCTGCGTCCTCCGGCGATTTGAACGATTGCTGGGCGCAGGCCACCGAGACCGACGCGAGGATCGCGGCGGCGGCGGTGAGGCAGGTAATTTTTGCAGGAAACGAGAAAATCCCGGTCATGGCAGTTTTCACCGTTTATCGGATTTGCGCTTGTCTGATTCCGGCCACGGAGGGAATTCGTGCTCCGGAGGCGACCCAGTGGTCATAGGTCTCGAACTTGAGGCCGAGCTTTTCGTAGAAGACCCGCAAATACCCGTCGCGTCCGCGGACCACGGCACGAGGCATCACGTCTTGCACTTCCTGCGCCATCACGCCGACATAGGCCTTGTCACCGCCGTTGTAGGCGTAGCGATAGAAGCCAAGACCGTTGTCGAGCACCCCTAACAGGACAATGTCGTGCTTTAGGTTGATGTCCGAGCGGAGCCCGCCGCCGCCTCCGCCTCCGCGACCGCCGCCACCTGCGGCGCGCGCTCCACCGCCACCGCCACCACGCGGTCCGCCACCGCCGGCGCTCACGCGTTGACCGCCTCCGCCACCACCTCTGGGTCCGCCAGAGCTGCCGAGACTTTGCTTGCCGCGCGCGGCCTGGTTATTGGCGACCCTGCCCGAGGAGACATTCATGGCGCTGTCGCGTTTCGGTGCGCCTGTGGTCGGACGGTTGCCACCGCCTGACGGTCGGTTTCCCGCACTGGGCCGATCGCCGCCTTGCGAAGGTCGATTTCCTGCACCGGGTCGATTGCCACCCTGCGAAGGCCGGTTTCCGGCATCGGGCCGATTGCCTGGTGTGCGATCTCCCGCGCCCGGACGGTTGTCGCCAATATTGCCTGCGCCAATGTTGCCGGCGCCGCCACCGGGCTTGAGAACCTGATCGCCGTTGCGGCCGCGAAAATCCATGCGATCGGAACTTCCGGCGCGAATGTTGTTGTTGCCGCCGAATTTCTGCTGAACGTTCGTGTTGCTGTACTTCACGCCCTGGCGGTGCACCGGATTGTGCTGCCAATTATTGCCGACGTTGATGTTGCCGGTATTGATGTTGACGGGCCGGTTGACGTTGATGTTGCGGTTGCCCCAGTTCAGACCGCCGCCCCAGTAGTTTCCACCCGAGGTCCAGCGCCCGAGCGCATAGCCTGCGCCGAATGCGAGGCCGGTGGCGAGCAGCGCACCGGAAACGTAGCCGTAGGGCGGCGGGAAATAGTACGGCGGGTACGAGGCATAGGGCCATGTGCCGTAAACCACGGCGGGATCGTAGTACGGCACGAAGACCGTGTCCGGCACCGCCGGTTCGATGACGATGACGTCCCTGCCCTGCTGCGTGGTCGTCGTGACCTTTTGTTCCTTGGTCGAGGTCAATTTATTGTTGGCCTGGGCTTTTGCGCGCAGGCGCTGAACCGCGTCCATCACGTCAGGTTGCTGGGCAAGGACGGCATCGCCAAGCTTCTGGGTCCAGTCGAGCTTCGAGCTCATCATCGAAAGTACGGAAGGGGTTGCAACAAGCGCCTTCACACTGTCGTCCCAGCTTTGCTTGTCGACCGCAGCCTTGAGCTGATCGCCCTTCAGGTTCTTGTTTTCGGTCGTCCATCGGTCCGCCTGCACGACCTCCAGCGGATAGGTCGAGGCCATCAGGATCTCGGCCAGAAGAGTATCGGGATAGAGCGCGATCGGTGCCAATAGCTGATCGAGTTCTTCGGGTTTGAACAATTGTTGCGATTGATCGGGGGCGGATGCGGCGGGGGTTTGTGCGTGGATGATGTTGGTTTGCAGCCCGATCAAGAACAGTGCCGCGATGCACGCGCGAACCATGGACCAATTCATAGGGCGTCTCCCCAAGGCGCAAACCAAGGCGTAAATTGTTGAAAGAATATTTCCATACCGCAGGGTCGTCATATTGAGTTAGATCAATGCCGCACTTTCCGCAGCGAACTCCCGGCAACGCGCGTCGGCCAAGTCATTGAGGCGCTTCGCCGACGAAGACGCGAGCACGACCGCTCTGCCCGAAGCCCTTCAAGGCCCCCCAAAAGTCCTTCCGTTTTTG
>Ga0207665_10003181_pt1 | contig 10994 bp, 10 predicted proteins | sample LARL112metaG_FD_184351 | JGI IMG/M metagenome (GOLD analysis project Ga0207665, IMG submission 184351) | Corn, switchgrass and miscanthus rhizosphere microbial communities from Kellogg Biological Station, Michigan, USA - LAR L11-2 metaG... | ecosystem: Host-associated > Plants > Roots >...
TCAAGATCTTTCCGTGTTCTTCAGGCTGAGCAGCTGGGAGCTTGGACTGATCATCCTCGCCGTGGTCGGGGCGGCGACGCTCGCGGGGTTCGCGACGGGCAGATATCTGCGAGAGCACTCCGCCACACTCCGCGAGCCGTTCGGAGTCCTTCAGGCGGCGCTGCTCGGGGTGGTCGGACTGATCCTTGCGTTCGGTCTCACGCTTGCCGTCGGGCGATATGAGGATCGTCGCGCCGCCACCGTGACCGAGGCGAACGCCATCGGGACGACCTATCTCCGCGCGCAACTAATCGCAGAGCCCGCGCGGAGCCGGTCGCTCGAGCTCTTGCGCCGCTACACGACGCTCGCGGTGAACGTCTCGCGCGAGGTTCCGAACAGCCCGGGGATGCAACGCACCACCTCAGCGCAAGGAGTGCTCCAACGACGCCTCTGGCGGCTGGCCGGGCAGTCGATCTCGGCCGCCCCGCTCGCGAGCGCGCCGCGTCTTTACGTGGACAGCCTCAACTCGACGATCGACGATCAGGAGGCGCGGCTCTCGGCTCTGAACAACCGCGTGCCGGGCGCCGTTCTCGCTCTCGAGGTGATCGGTGCCGCGGTCGCACTCGCGCTGCTGGCCCTGCACATCTCGATTCTGGGACGTGGCCTCGTCCCCACGATCACCGCAGCCGCGCTCGTGACCTTGCTGCTGCTGGTGACCTTCGACCTCGACCGGCCGACCCGCGGCCTCATCAAGGTCCCGTCCACACCGCTGGTGTCGTTGCGAGCCTCAATGTCGCTGCCTCCTGCCGCGAATCCCCAGCCCTAGGGGATGCGCGCCCCGTGCGAGTCGCACGGGATCTCGAAGCCGCCGCTGGCGATCCCCGTTTCAGGCTTGAGAAGCTGGAGCGTCCGCTCCATGGCGACCGGTCGCAAGGCTCCGAGCCCGTGGTGGTATGGGTGATCGAGGAACCAGAGGAGAAGCAGCGTCGAAGTGATCACGATGGCGACGCTGCCCATCATGGTCGCCTGCACGATCTTGCGTTCAGCGCTGTCGGCGAAGAAGAGCATGAAGACGAAGATGATCCCTGCGCTCAGGAACAGCACGATCCAGAGCGGATCAGGGATCACGCCTTCCGCTCCGTGAGTGCGGTCGGCACGAGCCTCCTCGCGGCTAGTGCGCTGGTCGAGCCACTTGCCGTAGGCGGCCTGCTCAGACGCCGAGCGCGGCTGGGTCGTTTTCAGGGTCGCGAACATGGTCACTCCCCAAGGGTTGTAGGAATCGCCGAGGCTTCCCGATTCCATGCGCGGCCACTCTTGGTGCACCACCGAGCGGGCGTAGCAGACGAGCTCGCCCGAGAAGCGACCGCGGACGGCGACAGGCATGAGCTGGGCTGTCTCGAACTGCTCCGCCACGATCTGGGCTTCTGCCTTTGCGCCGGACCGCGATGTGTCGAGGCTCTCGAAAGCGAGGAAGACAACGAAGCCAAGCAGCACGGCCAAGCCGGTCGCGAGGACGCCGAAGACACCGGCCGCGCGGTCACCGTCCTCGAAGTAGCTTCCCTCGGGAGCTCGGCGCCGGACGAGCAGCATCGCGCCGATCGCAACCGCCGTGACGCCCACGACGATGAGCGCCGCCCAGAGCAGATTCATTCGGTCGTCACGCTCGCGCCGCTGCCTGCGCCGCCTCGATCAGCCGACCACGCACCCGGCCCACTTCGGCTTCCAGCTTCCGAAGACCCGTCGGCCACGCCTCCAATTCTCTTTTGGATACCCGCCCGGGCCTCATCCGAACGGCATGAACGCCGTCGACAGTCTGGCCCTGTCGGCCAGGCCAGCATCCGAACGACTCCGGCGGACATCCCGATCCGCACCGTCGGAGACCTCGTCACGGTCACGCCGGCCTCCTTGCTCTTCCTCTCGGCATAGAACCCGCTGCCCGCCATCCGATCAGGGGGAAATCGCTTGCGCCAACGCCGCCGGTCGCAAGAGAGCTTCCGGCCACCAGAGAGATCACCCAGTGTGGATGAAGCCGAGCTTCGTGTCGGCTCGTACGATCACCTGACGCTGCTGGCTGCGGTTCGTCCCGTGGCCACGATCTCGGTCTGCGAGGCACCTAGGAGGTAAAGGCGGATGAGCGACCTGACGACTGACCGCACCATCCTGCCGATTCGGCGCCCATCGTTCCGCGGCGTCACGAAGAAAACGCTCGAGGGCTCCGAGCCGGACTGGAACCAGGCGGCGAGGGTGACGCCCCCGCAGGATGCCCCGAACGTCTTGGTCGTGCTCATCGACGACGCCGGCTTCGGCAACCCGAGCACGTTCGGCGGCCCGATCAACACGCCGAACTACACGCGCATGGCTGAGGAGGGCCTTCGCTTCAACCGCTTCCATGTCACCGCGGTCTGCTCACCCACGCGAGCGGCGATGCTCACCGGCCGCAACCAGCACCGCGTCGGTTTTGGCCTGGTCGCCGAGTTCTCGGGACCGTTCCCCGGCTACAACTCCACGATCCCGCGCGACTGCGCCACGCTGCCGAGGATCCTGCAAGAGAACGGGTACATGACCTCGGCCATCGGCAAATGGCATCTGACGCCGGATGACCAGCAGGGCTCGAGCGGGCCGTTCAACCGGTGGCCCTCAGGGCTCGGATTCGACTACTACTGGGGCTTCCTCGGCGGCGAGGCGGGCCAGTACGACCCGCTCATCACGGAAAATCAGAAGATCCAGGGCGTTCCCGAGGGCGACGAAGACAAGCCCTACTACTTCCCGGACGACATGGCGGTGAAGGCGATCGATTGGCTGAACCGCGTGCGCGCAGAACGGCCCGATGCCCCCTGGTTCATGTACTACGCGACCGGGTGTAGCCATGCACCGCACCACGTGCCGCGAGAGTGGTCGGACAAGTACAAGGGGAAGTTCGATCAGGGGTGGGACGTCCTCAGAGAGGAGACCCTGGCCCGCCAGAAGGAGCTCGGCGTGGTGCCGGCCGACACGGAGCCGCCGGAGAACGACGCCTTTCCGAAGTGGGACTCCCTGAGCGAGACGGAGAAGCGCCTGTACGCGCGCCAGATGGAGACGTACGCCGGCTACTCCGAGAACGCCGACTGGAACGTCGGCCGCGTGCTCGCAGCGATCGAGGAGCTCGGCGAGCTCGACAACACGCTCGTGCTCTGGATCTGGGGCGACAACGGCGCCAGCTTGGAGGGCACCCTCTCCGGCACGTTCAACGAGATGACCACCTTGAACGGGATCCCGCTGACCACCGAGCAGCAGATGGGCCTCCTGTTCAAGCACGGCGGGCTCGAGGCCTGGGGCGGCGACATGGTCGCTCCGCACTATTCGGCGGCGTGGGCCTGGGCGAGCAACTGTCCCTTCGACTGGGGCAAGCAGGTCGCGTCCCATCTCGGGGGCACACGCGATCCGCTCGTCGTTCGCTATCCGAAGGCGATCCCCGATCCCGGCGGACTGCGCAGTCACTTCACGCACGTGATCGACATCGCGCCGACCGTGCTGGAGCTCGCCGGGATCCCCGCTCCCACGAAAGTCGACGGGATCGAGCAGGAGCCGTTGCACGGGTTCACCTTCGCCGACTCGCTTTCGGACGCGAAGGCGCCGGAGCGTCACACACAGCAGTACTTCGAGGCCGTCGGAAACCGGGCCATGTACAAGGACGGCTGGTGGCTCGCCATGCGGCTGCCGCGCGTCCCGTGGCTGCTCGACCCCGAGGCCTTGCGGAAGTTCGGTCCGGGTTGGGATCCGGACGCCGACCCCGTTGAGCTCTACTACCTTCCGGACGACTTCGCGCAGGCGAGGAACCTCGCGGACCAGCAGCCCGAGAAGGTCGAGGAATTGCGGGCGCTCTTCTGGGAGGAGGCCGAGCGCAACCAGGTGCTGCCGATCCTCGGCGGGCTTTCCTCCTTCTACGGGATCGTGCCGCCGATTCCCGAGGACTCGCAATTCACCTACCGCGGGCGGATCGAGAACGTCGCGGCGGGGATGATCCCCCGCATCTACAACCGTTCCTACACGATCAGTGCCGATCTCGTCGTCCCGGAGACCGGCGCCGAAGGCGTGATCGTGGCCGCGTTCGACCACCTCGGAGGCTTCTGTCTCTACGTCAAGGACGGGAAGCTGACGCACCATTATTCGATGCTGGGCGTGTTCGAATACACGCAGGAGGCGGATACTCCCCTTCCGACCGGAGAAGTCGGCGTCGAGATGGTGTTCGCCGCCGACGAGCCCAAGCCCGCGACGGGTGGGACGGTGACCCTTCTCGCGAACGGAGAGCCCGTCGCCGAGGGGCGCATGGAGCACACCGTGCCTGGACGCTTCTCGGGCTACGCCGGAATGGACATCGGCTGCGACAACGGCCTCGTGGTCGACCGCAGCTATGCGGACAAGGCTCCCTTCCGGTTCACGGGCGAGATCAAGCAGGTGACCTTCGACATCGCACCGCACATGAGCGAGGAGGATGCGCAGGCACTTCACGAGCACGCGCAGCAGACGCTCGCGGCCCACGCGGCGAGCGCATAGCGAACTTGCCAGGGAAAGGAGAAGGCATGAGCGACGAGACGCTGGACGTACTGATCGCGGCCTACCTGATCCCCGATCTCGCGGACCAGGACTTCGGCGCGCTCGTCAAGCTTGCCGAGGAGAAGACCATCTCCACGGAGGGGATCGTCCTCGTCACCAAGGATGCCGACGGCGAGGTGCAGGTCGAGGAGACAGGCGACCACGCAGGACGCAAAGGGCTCACCGCCGGCGGGGGCGTCGGCCTCGTGGTCGGCCTGTTCGCGCCGCCTCTGCTCGCAGCGACAGCCGTCGGCGCGGCCCTCGGCGGGCTCACGGGCAAGTTCGTCCGCAAGCGCGTGGAGGCGGGGATCGGCGAGAAGATGGACGAGGCACTTCCCCCGGGCTCGGCCGGGATCATCGCCGTCTACGACCACGAGCAAGCCGAGCTTGTCGACGAGACGCTCGCGAACGCGATCCGCAAGTCGACCGCTCAGATCGACAAGGCCAGCGCGAAGGAGCTCAAGGACGGGCTCGAGGAAGCAGGAGCCGGGCTGGCGGGAACCGCTTAATCGGCCAAAGGAGAAAAGTGATGACGAATACGCTCGATGAACGACAAGCGACTTCGCTCGATGAACTCGGTCCCGTGGACTACATCGTCGTCGAGTTTCCACCCGGCGCTAGCAACTTCACCGGCGAGATGGCGTCGGAGCTGGTCGCGCTGGTCGACTCCGGAACGATCCGCGTGATCGACGTGCTGATCCTGACCAAGGACGAAGACGGGACCGTCGAGCCGATGGAGCTCTCCGATGTTGGCGAGCTAGGTGAGCTACAAGCAATCGAGGCGCAGCTGGCGGAGCTGCTGGCCCAGGAAGACGTCGATCACCTGGCCGCGGCAATGGAGCCGGGAAGCACCGCCGGAGTGCTCATCTGGGAGAACCTGTGGGCTGCACCATTCGCATCGGCGGCACGACGATCGGGTGGCCAGCTGATCGCCAACGGGCGGATCCCAATTCAGGCGATCATCGCCTCGATCGAGGCCGATGAAGCAACTGCGAGCGAAGGAGACTGAAGATGCCCCTTAGAGCCGCACGCGTAGGACGAGTCGGTGTCATCGGCCACCCGGTTGCGAAGACCGCCGTGGTGGCCAAGGCTGTCACGCCCGGCGCGGCGCCGGTGGCAAGAACGGCGGTGGTGGCCGCGGCCGTCACGCCTGGCCGGGGTCGCCGCCGGCGAATCTAACGCCGTAGCCTTGGTGTTGTCCCTGAATCCGTAGGCTGGCCTTGGGCTCACGAACCCCGGCGGCCACCATCCACCGGCGGCGAGGAATCACTAACCGCAGGAAAGGCGGCGCCACCAGCGCCGGCACGGCCTGATCCGATGACCGCCACGAGCGTGGATCCGAGAGCGGCCTCGGTGCTGATGGTTCCGGATGCCCCGCAGGCGTTCCACCTGCTTGCGAAGCCGACCGGAGCGGTGTGCAACCTCGACTGCGCGTACTGCTTCTTCCTGTCGAAGGAGATGCTGTACCCGGGCTCGCGATTCCGGATGGCAGACGAGCTGCTGGAGGCCTACGTCCGGCAGCTGATCGAGGCGCACGCGGGCATTCCGGAGGTGCAGGTCGCATGGCAGGGCGGGGAGCCGACGATGATGGGGGTCGACTTCTTCCGGCGTTCCGTCGAGCTCGCGGACCGGTATCTGCAGCCAGGTCAGCGTGCCGTGTACACGATCCAGACGAACGGCACGCTGCTCGACGAGGAGTGGGCCGGGTTCTTTTCCGAGAACGAGTTCCTGGTCGGGATCTCGATCGACGGTCCGCGGGAGCTGCACGACGCCTACCGCGTGAACAAGGGCGGCAAGGGCTCCTTCGACCAGGTCATGCGCGGCCTCGGCCACCTCCGGACCGCGGGCGTGGAGTGGAACGCGCTCACGACGGTGCACGCCGCGAACGGCGACCACGGTCGCGACGTGTACTGCTTCCTGCGCGACGAGTGCGGTGCCACCTTCGTGCAGTTCATCCCGATCATCGAGCGCGTCGCGGAGGTCGACGAGGACGGCACCGTGCCGTGGACGTCGTGGCGCGACCGGCCCCTCTACGTGCAGCAGGGTGACCGCGTCACCGGCCGCTCGGTCACCGCGAAGCAATACGGCCGGTTCCTGATCGACGTGTTCGAGGAATGGGTACGCCGCGACATCGGCGAGGTCTACGTGCAGATGTTCGACGTCGCCCTCGCCAACTGGGTGGGCGAGCCGCCGGGCCTGTGTATCCACACGGAGGTCTGTGGGCGGGCCCTCGCGCTGGAGCACACCGGTGACGTCTACTCGTGCGACCACTTCGTCGAGCCGGGCTACAAGCTGGGGAACATCAAGGAGCTGCCGCTCGTCGAGCTGGTCGCACTCCCGCAGCAGCGGCAGTTCGGGCTCGCCAAGCGCGACACGCTGCCGCAGTACTGCCTCGACTGCGACGTGCGCTTCGCCTGCCACGGCGGCTGCCCGAAGGACCGCTTCATCACCACCCCGACGGGGGATCCGGGGCTCAACTATCTGTGCGCCGGCTTCAAAGACTTCTTCCACCACGTCGACCGGCCGATGCGGATCATGGGCCAACTGCTCGCGCAGGGCCGAGCGCCGTCGGAGATGGTTCGGCTGTACGCGGCCGAGGACGCAAAGCGCGGCCGCAACGACCCCTGCACCTGCGGCTCCGGCCGCAAGTGGAAGCACTGCCACGGCGGCTGACGAGCGCTCGCAATCCGGCTCGGCAGCAAGGGTATCTCGGCCTGATGGGAGTAGCCTCTCGCCCGTGACCTACGAGCAGTGGATTACGGAGGTCGTCAAGGTTGTCGAGACGGTCGGCAGCGGCATCATGGTCATCGGCGGGTTGGGCGCGTTCCTCGCGTTCGTGCGCGACGCGGCCACAGACGCGCGAAAAGCCGGGTCGTACGAACGGCTTCGCCGCAATCTCGGCCGATGCATCCTGCTCGGGCTCGAGGTGCTCATCGTCGCGGACATCGTCCGCACCGTCGTCGTAGATCAGACGTTCGAGAGTGTGACCGTGCTCGGAATCATCGTCCTGATCCGGATCCTGCTGAGCTTCTCGCTCGACGTCGAGATCGACGGCGTGTGGCCGTGGAATCGGTTGAGGGAGACCAGGAACGAGCAGGTCCAGTAGCCCCTCGCCTGAAAAGAGTTATTGGGGGAGTCCGAGTTGCTTGGCCTGCAGCGCTACGTCCCAGAACGCGGAGATGACGATGAGCTGGTCGCCGTCCCACTTGCTCGTCTGGGCGAACTCGAGGTCGAAGGCCTTTCCGGTCGGCGGGATCACGCTGCCGTCGGGCAGCGTCATCTCTCCGGTGAAGGTTCCAGTGGCGTTGGTGACGACAGTGATCCAGTCGCCGTCTCCGAACTGGATCGGATACGGGGTGTTCACGCGGATGTCGGGAAACATCCGCACCAGCTGTTTCATCGCCGCGCCGTGTGCCTCCCGTCCGTAGATCGGCTCTGCGCTTCCGGGGATGTGCGCGATCATGTCCGGGTGATGGAGCGGCTCGAGCGCTTCCCAGTCGCGCGTATTGAAGAGATCGTCACCCTTCGCCATGAGCGCCAGCAGGCGCTCGGTCCGGCTCGTCGTTTGGGTTGTCGCGGGCATGAGGGCTCCTTTCGTTGGTGGCATACAACCTTTGCGACCTCGTGGTATCGTCGCTAACATATCACCGATATCGGCGATACGTAACCGTGATAACGCACTACTGTTTTCGCTGATGTCATCGAGGGATCAGAAACCGGACGCTCGAGCCCGCATCGTGCGAGCCGCGACTGAACTGCTCGCCACCGGCGGACGCAACGCGGTAACCACGCGAGCGGTGAGCGCGGCGGCCGGGGTGCAAGCGCCTACGATCTATCGCCACTTCGGGGACATGCAGGGCCTGTTCGAAGCGGTCGCTCGCGAGACGCTCGCCACCTACGCTCGAGAAAAGGCGTCCCGCCCACTTACGAACGACCCAGTCGAGGACCTGCGGCGAGCGTGGGATCTCCATATCGCGTTCGGCCTCGCCCACCCCGACGCGTACGCGCTCCTGTACAGCGCCCCGTCCGTCGCTGCGTACAGACCGGTGATAGACGAGGGCGTTGCGCTCCTGCAGGGCCTCGTGGCCCGCATCGCCGAGGCCGGGCGACTCCGGGTCGATGTTGCCCACGCCACGGACCTGATCCACGCCGCGGGCACCGGCGTGACGCTCACTCTCGCAGCCACCCCACCCGAGGAACGCGACCCGCGGCTCTCCGAGACCATGCGTGAGGCGATACTCACCGCCATCACCGTTCCGGCCTCCGGCGCCGCGAACGGAGAGACAGATGCGGCACGGGCGGCTGAACGGGTCGCGGTGTACGCCGTCGCGCTACGGGCGCTGCTCACCGAGGCGCCCAGCGTCCTCTCCCCCGCAGAGCGACAGCTACTCGGCGATTGGCTAGACCGACTGGCGACTGCGAGGAATCAGGCCTGATCCATACGACCGGGCGACTCTCACAGGCACCCGAATCTCGGTTGGCTGAACCGGCGTACTCCCCGCCACTCGATCAAGCGCGGACCGTCAGGCCATGAACGGCATCAGCTCCGGGGCCATGGTCACGAACGGTCGCATCATGTCCCGGTCTTCGTGCTCGAGGATGTGGCAGTGGTACATGTAGCGGCCGCTGTACGCCGTGAAGCGGACGGCGATCTCGACGATCTCGTTCGGGTTGACGCGGATCGTGTCCTTGAGCCCCCGTTCGTTCTCGTCGATCGCATGCTCGAGCTCGTCGTCAGCGTCGCGCTCGAGAGTGACGGTGGCGGCGAGATCGCGCTCGCCGATCGCGCCCTCCGGGATCTCGTAGCGGATCGGCCGGCGCGACAGGATCTGGAACGGGTCGAGATGGAGGTGGATCGGGTGCGTATCCCCGGTCAGGTTGATCAGCTGCCAGACCTCGTACTCGCCGAGCATCGGGAAGAACGTGGTCGTGTCCTCGAAGTGCGCGGCGACCGAGCGGTAGCGGGAGGTCTGCTCGCCGTCGCGGATGGTGACGAGCGGTCCGGCGTGATTGTCGCCGGCGACTCCGAGCTCGCGCAAGGTAAGCATGTTGGGCCCGTCGTCGACCTCCCGTTCGACGAGCGCAATCATGCGGCGCGGCGCGATTGACAACGCGTCAGCCGGCGGCGTGTCGTAGTCGGTCGCTAGTTCGTGCGGGATCGAGCGGCGGCCGGCCGTGCCCGGGACGACGCGGACGCGCATCACCTGCGGATACGGGAGGAGGCCCTCGAGATCAGCCGCCTTCTCGGCGTCGACGGCCGGGAACGTGGCGCCGTCGAACGGAGCGCGGGCGGTGTTGAGCAGTGTGAGCTCGCTGCCAACGTCGAGGTCGGAGAAGTCGACCAGTAAGTCGGCGCGCTCGGCCGATGCGAGTACGAGCCCGTCCGCGGGCACTGGCGTAGGAGCCCGGAGTAGCCCGTGGTCGGTGCCGACCTGCGCGATCCGGTCTAGAGCCCGCTCGCCTTCGTGCACCAGGACGAGCCGGTAGGTGCGGGCGTTGGAGCCATTCAGCACGCGGAAGCGGTAGGTCGCCGGCTGGACGTCGAGCACCGGCCAGACCTTGCCGTTCACAACCGTGAACGGCGGGAAGGCTTCCATCACCTCCGGGTCGGTCTTGTGCACGAGCCGGCCGGTCAGCCTCCCCTGCTCGTCGGTGTCGAAGTTGCGGTCCTGAATCAGTAGCGGCACCTCGAATGGCGGCCCCTCGGGCAAGGCCAGCTCGCGCTCGCGCTCGTCGCGGACAATCCAGAGCCCCGCGAGCCCCGCGTACACGTCGAACTTCGTGATGCCCATGACGTGGTCGTGGTACCAGAGCAACGCCGCGCGCTGGTCCATCGGGTAGTGGAAGACCGCAGTTTGTCCGGGGGCGAAGATGTTCTCGGCCCAGCCGTCGTACGAGGCGGGCGTGAGAGCGCCGTGTAGGTGGACGACGGTGTTGCCCGTCAAGCCGGCCGAATGGCGGTCCGGCTCGCCCCCGCTAAGGCCGGGAACGCACTGCACCGGTACACCGTCAGGGTCGGTCGCTTCCGGGGCAACCGTGTCACACACCGGGAACGGGCCCTCCAGCTCGTTGCGCCATTCGACCGTCACGGGCTGCCCGCGCTCTGCCTCGATCGTCGGGCCTGGAATCAACCCTTCGAACCCCCAGATGCTCGACGCGGGAAGGTCACGGTGAAACTTGTGCCGGCCGGCGCGAATGCGCACCGTAAGCCGGCCGTCATGCTCCGCTGCGATCAGCCGTGACGGGCGCGGAAGGGCGTCGACGAACGGAGCCAGCGGTGCAGCCAATGCGCTCGTCACGGACCTGGGCATGCTTACTCGACGAAGCAGTACGAGTCGCTCGACGCATCCCCGCCCTGAAGGCGCGTCTGGTGCACGCGCAGACCGCGGAAGTCGTCGCCGTGCGGGAAGAAGCGCGAGTCGACGGTCATGCCCCCGGTCTCT
>Ga0207665_10003182_pt1 | contig 10992 bp, 7 predicted proteins | sample LARL112metaG_FD_184351 | JGI IMG/M metagenome (GOLD analysis project Ga0207665, IMG submission 184351) | Corn, switchgrass and miscanthus rhizosphere microbial communities from Kellogg Biological Station, Michigan, USA - LAR L11-2 metaG... | ecosystem: Host-associated > Plants > Roots >...
CAACCGTGGGAACACCACTAAATTGCCATTGACACCCCCATCCTGCGGCGATATCGTTAGCCCATCTCATTCGTTCTAATTTGCTCTGCCACCGAGCATTAGAAAATCACATACCCATGGAAGTCCAAAATGAATGCATTATTTTGCCGGTTAGGCGCTGTGTGCTTGCTGGCCGCCACTTGTTTGCTCGTCTGGAGCATCGGAACGCCTCTGGCCGTCGCGGAAATCTCCGATCTTCCCGCCATCGTCACTCATGACAACCTCAAATCTGCCGGTCAGTTGAAGGACGGCGTTCTAACTATTCACCTCGAGGTCAAGGAAGGCCTTTGGCACCCCGAGGCTGATGACGCGACCGGGGTTCCTGTGCTTGCCATCGGCGAGGAAGGCGGGCCAGGCAGTATTCCCGGGCCGATGATCCGGGTTCCCGAAGGCACGCGCATTCACGCGTTTTTCAAGAACCCGCAGATATTTCCGGTGGTGCTGCACGGTTTCCACGCGCGGCCGGGTGATGGCAAGGACACGGTGACCGTAGAACCTGGTGCGACCAAGGAAGTGAATTTCCTGGCTGGCGCTCCCGGGACCTACTACTACAACGTGACCTGTTTCGCCCCCATACCGATCGCTGCGCTGCCGACGAGCGATACCACTATGACTGGCGCCTTTATCGTGGATGGCGGCGGAGCACCGACTGACGATCATGTGATGGTGATTGGGGTTTGGTACAACTGGATGGTTCCGTTCGACTTCACCCGCGGCTTTCACGAAATCCTGACAATGAACGGCAAGTCGTGGCCGCACACTACGCGGCTCTCTTATACCGTCGGTGAAACCGCACATTGGCGGGTGCTCAATCCAACCGTTGCTGTTCATCCCATGCACTTGCATGGGGCTCATTTCCGTGTGGATAGTGCGGGCGACGGAGAAAAAGAAGTAATCTATCCGCCCGAACAACAGCGCATGGTCGTCACCGAGAGCATGGAATCCGGAAGAACCATGCTGCTTACATGGACGCCCACTCACTCCGGCAACTGGATTTTCCACTGCCATCTGGAAATGCATTTTGACCCGAATCTGGCGAATCAAGCTGCGGAAATGATGGGGGTGCACGTCGATTCCGAACATCACCACATGAGCGGCATGGCGGGCTTAATCGTGGGCATAGAAGTGAAGCCCCGCGATGGGCAGACGGCCGAGGTAAAAGCCCTAGCGCCTCAGCACCACGTGACTTTGACGCTGACTCAGAATCCGCCTCCGCCGCATAGCAGTCGGCGCTGCATCAGGATTGAAGTACGCGATGGAGCCGTCGTGACTGCGACCGGGCCTGGTATGGAGTTGGGGCCGCCGATCGTGATCTATCGTGGACAGCCGACAGAAATCACCGTCGTAAACAATCTCGCAGCTCCCACAGCGATCCACTGGCATGGAATTGAATTGGAGAGTTATTACGACGGGGTGGTCGGTTACGGAGGCGACTCGCGCCAGGTCACGCCGCCGATTGCGCCGGGAGAATCATTCATTGCCCACATGACCCCGCCGCGCGCAGGCACCTACATCTACCACACCCATTGGCATGATGTGGGCCAGCTCACGACCGGTCTTTATGGTCCGCTCATCGTGCTTGAGCCGGGAGAGAAATACGATCCGGAACACGACCGCGTATTTGTAGTTAGCAGCGCAGGACCGAACATGATGAATGATCCCTTGCTGCTGAATGGCAGTACGCATCCGGAGGCGGCCCCGTTGCGTGCGGGCGAACGCTACCGTCTTCGGTTCATCAACATCACTCCGAGCAGGGACGGAGTGGAGTTTTCGCTTCTGGACAAAGATAAGGCTGCGGCATGGTTACCGATCTCAAAGGACGGCGCCGACCTGCCGCCGTTTTACCGTAAATCTTGCGAAGCTAAGCAGAAGTTCGCGCCTGGGGAAACTTACGATTACGAGTTTCGTCCTCAAAAGGCGGGGAAGCTCGTGCTGTCGACAGAGTTCATAAACCTGAAAACAGAGCTGTCTATGGATGTACTGGAGCCGGCGGAAATCAGCCGCAAGTAAGGCAGCGGGTTGGCAGGAACAGCAGGTCTCTCCACGCCCATCATGATCGCGTTCGCGATCATGATGCTCGGTCGGAATGACAACGTGAGTCCGTTGGAGTGACTCCCCGACGACCTCAGGGGCTAAAGCCCGCCTTCATTGAAGTCCTCTGATTGGCACGAGTGAAACTCGTGCCCTTCCCGCATGTGGTGCTTGCCGTGTGTTGAGACGGGATTGACGGCACTACAGCAGGTCCCTCCACGCACACCATGATCGCGACGGCGATCAGGGTGTTTGGTCGGGATGACAGTAGAGAGAAGCCCGAAACGACCCTGTCCGTTTCCGGACACACATAACTGCCGCTGGACAGCCACCCCAAGTCGTGGAAACCCCCAAGGTTCACCAGTCTTTTCTTTTCAGCCTTTTACATTTTCGTCAAAGGCACAAGAATTGCCCTAAAGGAAACTGACCACGTCATCTTCATCGAGAAGATCTTCATCGAGAAAGATCGGAGAAGGGGCAAATGATCAATTGGCTGCAGGACCTTCGCTACGCACTTCGGCAGTTGCGCAAGTCTCCGGGATTTAGCGTCGCTGCGGTCCTCACGTTGGCGATGGCCATTGGGGCTAATGCCGTCGTGTTCAGCGTTCTGAATGGTCTGATCTTGCGCCCGCTGAATGTGCCTGATGCGAAGAGCCTCTATCTGATCCAGCATGCCAGCGACAACTCGACCTCTCAGTCCTATCCCGATTACCTCGACTTGCGCGATCGCAACCACAGTTTTGACGGACTGACCGCTTACGGAATCACTCAGGTCTCGTTGAATACGGGCGAAGGTCCATCACTCATTTGGGGAGTAGAGGCGAGCTCCGACTACTTTGACACGCTGCGTATTCAGCCGTATCGCGGTCGTTTTTTTCACGACTCAGATGATCACGGACCAGATAGCGCACCTTACATCGTACTTAGTTATGCATACTGGCATACGCGTTTTCACGATGATGGCAACGTAGTTGGCCGCGTGATGCAGCTGAACCAGCATCCATTCACGGTCATCGGCGTAGCACCGCCGGATTTTCGCGGCACGATTGCCTTTATCTCGCCGAATTTTTTTGTGCCGCTGGTGAATCACGATCTGATCGACGGCGTTACCGACCTGAATGATCGCGGCGTACGTTGGATTTTCATGATCGTTGGCCACCTGAAGCCTGGGACGTCTCTGGCTGCGGCCACCGCTGACCTAAATTCGATCGGTGAATACCTGCAAAAGTCCTATCCCAAGCAGGAGCGGCCCGGAGGTTTTTCGTTGGGTAAGCCAAATCTTTTAGGAGACCAGTTTGCTCCCGGCGTGAAGGCATTTATAGCGGCATTGATGCTGCTTGCCGGCCTGATCCTGCTAGCGGCCTGCGCCAACCTGGGCAGTCTTTTCACTGCGCGCGCCGCAGACCGTTCTAAGGAGGTTGCACTGCGGCTTGCACTGGGCTCAAGTCGCCAGCGCATTTTGCGCGGGTTGTTCACCGAAGCCGTGCTGGTTTCTCTCGTCGGAGGTGCGGTTGGTCTTTGGGTCAGTGTGGTGTTTTTGCATTGGTTCAGCGAGTGGCAACCTTTCGGCAATTTCCCCGTACACACGCCTGTGAACCCGGATGCAACCGTTTATGGTTTGGCCGTACTGTTGAGCTTGATCAGCGGGCTGATCTTCGGGGCGGTGCCGGTCCGGCAGGTTTTGCGCACTGACGCGTATCAGGTCATCAAGCAGGGACCGAGCGCATCCGTGGGCAGGCGAATTTCGGCACGCGATGTGTTGCTCGCTGTGCAAATTGCTCTCTGCGCAGTGCTGGTCACCTCTTCGCTGGTCGCGGTGCGTGGACTGATGCATGCGATGCATAGCAATTTCGGCTTTGAGCCGCGCAATTCAGTGCTGGTCGGCGCTGACCTGCGCATGGCGGGTTACAGCGCTGAGCGAGTGCCGGAAATGCAGAAGCGCATGATCGATACAGTCGGCGCAATTCCCGGCGTCGAGTCGGTGGGATTGACAGATGCCCTGTTGCTGAATGACCAGAGCACGTCGAGCGTCTTCAGCGATAAGACCGCGGACCTGCGGCCCTCGAACGCCGCCATCACTGATGTTTATCTCTATCACGTATCTCCCGATTATCTTCACGCCGAAGGTACTGCGTTGCTCGCCGGGCGTGCTTTCACCTGGCATGACGACAAAGAATCGCCGCGAGTTGCGATCGTCAACCAGGAGTTTGCGCGCAGAATTTTCGGCTCGGTAGAAAACTCGATCGGCGCGAATTACAAGCTGTCGGATGGCACAAGAATCCGGGTGGTTGGCGTGGCGCAGAACGGCAAATACGGGAAGCTGACTGAAGAGCCGCAGCCTGCCATGTTTTTTCCGATTACGCAGCGGCCCTCGATTTCGACGTGGTTGGTGGCACGCTCCAGCGGCAATCCGGAGCAAGTCGGGCCCGCGATCAGGAGCGCTTTGCACAAGCTGGATGCGGGGCTGCCGGTCACAATTGAAACCCGGCTGGATGAAATTGGCGGCGCGCTGTTCCCAGCCCAGGTAGCGTCGATATCGCTGGGTGTGATGGGTGGCATGGGCGCGATGCTGGCTATTACCGGCATTTTCGGAATGGCGGCTTACTCGGTCAGCAAGCGGCTCCGAGAGCTCGGAATTCGTGTTGCCCTGGGTGCGCAGCGCCGGCAAATAATACAGGCAGCGCTGGCACGGCCTTTAAGGTTGCTGACTTTTGGCTCGGCTGCAGGATTGATATTAGGAATTCTAGCCAGTCGCGTGTTGTCGTACGTTGTGTATCAGGCGACGCCGCGCGATCCGGTGGTGCTGGCCGGTGTAGTTCTAGCGATGGCAGTTCTGGGTCTGGTCGCAACGTGGATTCCCGCAAGACGCGCGCTCTCGGTTGACCCTATGATCCTGCTGCGCGACCAGTGAGGCTGTCCCGTCCCGCGATGGATCTTCGAGTTTGGAGTGCCTGTGTCCCTCTCCGCGCTCTGTGGGTAGAATCCTAATGTGAGAATTGCGATTGACATTCGCCGGATGAACGAATTCGGCGTGGGCACGTATACGCGCAATATTATTCGCGCGCTGGCCCGGATGGATCGCGAAAACGAGTATTTTCTGCTAGGGCCGCAAGAGAAGGTCAGCGAGATCGGCGTGCTGCCCAGAAATTTCCATGCGATACCTGTTCCGCCTCCCGATACGACAAAAGGGTTTCTGCACTGCCACGCCGTGGTCAGCCGGATGCGCTGTCAACTGGTGCATATTCCTCATCTATTCTGGTTGCCCTACAACTTGCCCTGCCCATATGTGGTTACGGTGCATGACCTGCTCGACCACATGTACCGGGCCCACAACGGATCGGGCCTGCGGCGCTCGTTGCACTTTCATCTGACTCGCAGAGTGCTGAAGAACGCCGCGAGGATTTTTGCGGTTTCGCAATTCACGAAAAACGAAATTCAAAAGCTGTTTGGAATCGACCCGAGCCGAATTGAGGTCATTTATAACGCCATTGACCCGCGATTCCTGACCGGACACACGACCGAAGCTGACCGGCAACTGCTCGCCGAACGATATCAGATTACGCATCCGTTTCTACTGTATGCCGGACGTATCAGCCCGCACAAGAACCTGGTGCGCATTATCGAGGCGTTTTCTGCGCTCAAGGCTGAGCTTTTTAAGCAGGATCTCTTTCCCGATCTGAAGCTGATCATCATTGGCGACGAACTCTCAAAACATCCCGATTTGCGGCGCACCGTGGTTCGAGGCGGAGTGCAGAACGACGTGCGGTTCCTGGGATTCGTGCCCATTGAAGTGCTGCGAATCTTTTACGATGCCGCCAAGGTGTTCGTTTTCCCGTCATTGTATGAAGGCTTCGGCTTACCTCCGCTTGAGGCGATGGCGCACGGGACACCAGTGCTGACGTCGAATACGTCGTCCATCCCCGAGGTGGTAGGGTGCGCCGCGATGCTGGTGAATCCTGAAAACATTTTTGAAATGATGCGTGCGCTGCAACGGGTGTTGGTGGACCAGGCATTGCGGGAAAAGCTGCGCCAGGCGGGCTATGAGCAGGTGAAGAAATTCTCCTGGGACCGCTCGGGCGAAGAGGTATTGCAGGGATATCGGGAAGTGGTGGGATAGAATGATCTTTCCCCATCGCACACGACGCGACGGGGATGGAGGCAACCTCAACGGTATCGTTAAACATGTCACAAGCGGCTCAAGCGATAACGCGACAACCAGCTGACGTGGTCCGGGAAGCGCCGGTTTCTCAGGCGCAGAACGGGATTTGCTACGCCGTTTCCGGCGAAATGAGCATTGCAAGCTCGGAACTCGAGCGGATGATTTCAGCCGTCCCCAAAGCCATTGCCGGCGCGCTCGCTCGCAAGGCTTACTACTTTGTGCCGCTGACTGTGAACCAGGGGGAGCAGACAGTAATCGCGGACCGCTACGACGTTGCGCTGAGCGATAACGCGGTTTGTCATCGCAACCTGGAGCTTGGCGGCTCGCAATGCGTGTTCATTTCGACGCGGCTGATGGATGACAAGTTCTCCATCGCTTTCGAGTTCTATATCAACGTTGGGCACGCATTCGTAGAGCACGCGGGGGTGTCGCGCGACTTTGCCGACCTGGTTTGGAAGCAAGCGGAGTCAGGAGTGCGTGGCGAGACGTCGGTGGATGCCTGGGAGTCGCGTAAGCTCTCCAGCGGTCGCACAGACACTGAAAAACACAAGAATGAATATTTCGCGGCCGCGTTTTCAGACGCGATTTCGATTTATCTGTTGTCTCTGTTCCTGGATGTGGATTATCACGATTTGAGGGAACGCGATTATCCCCTGCTGGCGCCCGCTGCTTTAGCTGAACGGCTGAGAAAAGTTGCGGAGCTGTTCGCACCGAACCCAGGATTTGAATTCAACGTGTACTACCGCCGAAGGGCCTAAGCTAGGCCCCATCATTACCGAGCTTCACCTTATATCCTAGCCCTGCCGATGTTTTAGAACCTCAATCGCCTTCTGCAATTGCTCATCATGATCGGGAGGCGTCGCTTTCTTCTCTAAGTCGGCTGGGGCGGCATTCTCGTCTTCATCAGGAAGCGGCCCTTCATCAGCGGTGTCGGCCACTGCGACGTTGGGGCTGACCGCCGCATCCTGGATCGCCTTGCCCTGAGGGGAGTAATATTTCGCCACGGAAAGAATCAATGCGCTGCCGTCGGACATTTCAATAAGCTTTTGCACCGAGCCGTCGCCAAAGGTCTTGTCACCTACAACATCGCCGCGCGCATTTTCGAGAACAGCGGCGGCTACGACCTCGGCGGCGCCCGCAGTGCCTTTATTGACCAGAACCACCAGGGGCAGGGAACTGATTGCCTTCGAAGGATCAGCGTTAAAGGCCTCGCGGGGATACTTCTGTCCTTGCAAATAAGTGATGGTGCCGTGGTTCAGGAACAGGTTTGCGGTGGCGATTCCTTCCGCTTCCTCACCCTGGGCGCAGTCGCGAACATCGAGAATGAGTTTCTTAGCGCCTGATTTTTGCAGAGCTTTAACTTTGTTGGCGATTTCCTGACTCTTGCCTTTGGTCAGAGCATCCACTCGTATTTCGCCGATCCCATCTTCGAGCATTTTGTCCTGGGCGGCAGGGACATTCACCACGTCCCGCGTGACCACAATTTTCTGCGGTTCAGCGCGGCGGGCGCGCACGACTGAGAGATTCAGGTGCGATCCCGGATCGCCCGACAGCAAGCTATGGATTTCAGCCAGCGACATCTCGCGCGTGCTCTTACCTTCAATAGCTTCAATGATGTCCGTATCTTGCAAACCAGCTTTGTCAGCCGGGCCACCAGGGATGACAGAGACGATGGAGGCGTAACCGAAGCGCTTCGATACAGCCGCTGCGATGTCTCCCTTTGCGGTGGTTCGGTGTGCCTTGTATTCCTTATACTGTTCCGGATTCAAGTAACTCGAATTTGAATCGAGTGATTCCAGCAGCCCGTGCAGAGCGCCGTCAGTGACGCTGGGCAGGTTAGGCTCTTCAACATACTCGCTGCGGACCCGGGAAAGAACCTCGCTATAAACTTCCATCTGCCGGTAGGACCCGTCGTTGGAGGCGCGAACGCCGGTGAAACCTCCTGCCAAGGCAAAGAGCAGAACTCCAGCAGAGGCAACGAGAATGGCTGTCTTGATTTTTGTGGACATCGGACTCCGAAATTTAGAGCCAAGCCTTCGGGCGGCCTGGCTCCCTAATTATAGCTGTTTGGATGCGAACTTCCGGAACTTCGGTGCACAGAGAGTTGGCCTAAGTAATGCCTAGAAATGTGCCGAAAATGGTGGATTCTGGGTGAAGCAGGAGCAAGCCTTGATGGATTGATTCGCCTTTCGCCGCTCTCCCTCATATCATTCATGTCATGGCCGCAACGGAAGTCTCGGTTGTTTTTAGCTTTGAGGACGCTCGGCATGTGGTGGAGGAGCACGCTTCACGCCTGAAGCCGCGAGGGCGGGAGTTGCTGGGTTTGCTCGATGCCGCCGGAAGGGTACTCGCGGAAGAAATTCACGCTGACCGTGACTTTCCACCTTTTCCACGGGCCACGCGGGATGGCTACGCCGTCAGGGCCACTGATGTTGAAGCTACGCCCGTAACTCTGGACGTTGTTGGAGAGGTCAAGGCTGGGGCCGTCACCTCGCCCGGTGCCCATCTCGCAAACGGGCAGGCGGTGGCGATTATGACCGGCGCGGCGGTACCCGAAGGCGCGGACAGCGTCGTCATGTTGGAGCATACGTTGCGCACGGGAGATCAGGTCAGGATTGAACGGCCGGTTGCAGCGTCAGAAAACATTGTTGCCGCTGGGGCTGAGGGGAAGAAGGGTGAACAATTGCTCTCAACGGGGACCCGCCTGGACTATGCGGGCATCGCGCTTGCAGCTGCGGTCGGCCGATCGCGGCTGGTGGTGCATGCAAGACCGCGGGTGGCTGTGCTTTCGACGGGCGATGAGGTAATTGACATCGATTTGCCGCCCGGGCCTAGTCAGATCCGAAATTCCAACAGCTATTCGCTGGCCGCGCAGATACAGGCTTGTGGCGGAGAGCCGGTGCTGTTGCCGATTGCGCCTGACGAGCGTGCGCGCCTGCGGGAACTGGTCGAGGAGGGGCTCGAGTGCGATCTCCTCCTGATTGCGGGAGGCGTCTCCATGGGGAAATACGATCTCGTAGAGCAGGTCCTCGCGGACCTGAAAGCAGAGTTTTTTTTCACGGGAGCGCAAATCCAGCCGGGAAGGCCGATTGTGTTCGGGCGAGTGCCGGAGCGAGGGCAGGAGAAGGAGCGCTACTTTTTCGGTTTGCCAGGGAATCCGATTTCCACCATGGTCACGTTCGAGCTGTTCGCAAAGCCAATAGTTGAAGCGCTTGCCGGAATGGCAGCCCGACCTGTCATATTCACGCATGCCAAACTGAAGAGTGCGATCCAGAGAAAAACCGGGCTCAAGCGGTTCTTACCGGGGCTGCTGTCCGGGGAATTCGAGCAGTCACAAGTGGAGTTGCTACCGTGGCAGGGCTCCGGCGACATGGCCGCGGTCGCGCGCGCGAACTGCTTTGTTGTGGTCCCGTCTGACCGGGAGCGGATCGAGGCCGGCGAGTGGATGCCGGTGTTGCTACGGTGACCTGCTCGCCGATACTGCTAAGATGATCCCTCCAGGAATATCTATTGAAACGCGAGCTTTCGCACTACGACCAGTCAGGCCGCGCGCGCATGGTAGACGTTTCCGCCAAGACTGCAAGTGTGCGCCAGGCTGAGGCCAGTGCTTTCGTAATGATGAGTACGGCGGTGCTGGATTCGCTCAGTCGAAACCCTAAGGGCGATCCGCTGGAGACGGCGCGACTCGCAGGAATAATGGCGGCCAAAAAGACGGCCGAACTCATCCCGCTTTGCCATCCCCTGCCGCTCTCGCACATTGATGTCGAATTGCGGCAGTGCGAAAATGGAATCGCAATTTCTTCCAACGTGAAAACCACCGCGGAAACCGGGGTGGAGATGGAAGCCCTGGTAGCTGCGAGTGTCGCTGCGCTGACGGTCTACGATATGTGCAAGGCGCTCGACAAAGGAATTGAGATTCGGGAGATTGTCTTGCAGCACAAATCAGGTGGAAAAAGCGGCGATTACAATCGCAAGAAGTAATTCATTTGCCTGAAGGCGAGAGCTGATGGCTGAACGCTAGTATGCAAAGCAACGTAAAAGTCCTGCTGGTTGATGACAATCCGATGATCTTGGCCATGCTGCGTGATGCGCTCGCGCCTATAGCCAGGGTCACCACCGCCGGAGACGGTGCTGATGCCTTGCTCAAAGCGGTCGATGAATCCCCCGACCTGTTGATCAGCGACTACCGCATGCCGGGAATGGATGGGCGTCAGTTGGTCGACAAGCTGCGCAGCCGGTCGAGCACTTCCGGGATCTCAGTGATTCTGCTCGCCACCAAAGCCGAAATCTCTGAAAAGCTTGCCATGCAGGACCACGTGGCTGACGACTTCGTGGAAAAACCTTTTTTCCTGCGAGAAGCCACCCAGCGCATAAAAAAGGTCATTGACAAGATTGCATTGGAAAAAATGGCGAAGTCTTCTTCGTCGGATGGTGTAGTGCGCGGCAGCCTGGCACAGATGAATGTGATTGATCTGGTGCAGTCGCTGGAGATGGGCCGCAAGAGCTGTCTTCTGACGCTTACTTTAGACAACGATAAATGTGAGATGTACTTCAGCGAGGGACAGGTCAAGCACGCAATCTATGGGTCGCTCACCGGCGATCCAGCCGTGTTCAAAGTGCTGCGCTGGACCGGCGGAAATTTCCAAATCAACTTTGAAGGCAAAACTAACCAGCAATCTACCAGCCTGAATACCCAGGGCCTGCTGATGGAGGGCTTGCGCCTATTGGACGAGGCCAAACGAGATGCTGGCGGGCAGAGCGAA
>Ga0207665_10003185_pt1 | contig 10990 bp, 9 predicted proteins | sample LARL112metaG_FD_184351 | JGI IMG/M metagenome (GOLD analysis project Ga0207665, IMG submission 184351) | Corn, switchgrass and miscanthus rhizosphere microbial communities from Kellogg Biological Station, Michigan, USA - LAR L11-2 metaG... | ecosystem: Host-associated > Plants > Roots >...
GCACACGCGCTTGCTCCCTTCGTCTAGCGGTTAGGACGCGGCCCTCTCAAGGCTGAAACAGGGGTTCGATTCCCCTAGGGAGCGCCAGTCGTTTGCCTGTCATTTTGATTTCCTTTCGGTTTTTGACGGTTTCCCCAAACTGTTGGAAGAGGTTTGGGGAATTCTGTTCGCCTTGTGATGCTCGAGTTTCACTATTGCTCGACGACCTCCGCGACGACGATCGGCCTCGCGCGTGTATCGTTCAGCTTCCGCTAAAGTGAGATGGCCTAGCGCTGCCATGATGTCGTGAGCACTTGCGCCGGCATCGGCGAGGAGTCTTCCAAAGGTTTTGCGAAGACCATGCGGACGGCAGTCGAGAGGGAGGCCGGCTTCGGTCATCGCGTCCCGCATCCATCCACTGAATCCATCAACCGTGAACGGCTTGCCCCATTCAGTGGTCAAGATACAGACGTGCTTCCTAGTTAGCGCTCCTAGGGCTGCTCGAAGCGAGAGAGCTTTTTGGACGACGACCGGAACGCCTGTTTTCCGGCGCGTATATTCAAAATCATCTGCGTCGGCTTGCACCCATGTTGTCAGGTGAGTGTCAACACGCGCCGTCCCAACATTAAGCATCAGCTCATAGGCAGCTCGCTGCTTGGTCCCAAATGGCCAACGCTCTTCAAAGGCCTTCATTTCGGCATCGGACCAAGCTCGGATCTCCTTTGATCTGCCGCGCTTAATGCCTTCCGAGGGGTCGATTGTGATCCACTTCAAATCGTCCTTGGCGTACCGGATCAAGATTCGCAGCTTCTTCAGCGTGTCAATCTTCGCCCCAGGTCTGTTATTTAGCGGCTTTAGAACTTTCTCTTCGATACGATCTTTCGTGAGACCAGCGAACGCTCTGTGACCGTGATCGCGACGAATTTGATCCATCCGGCCGCGATAGCCAGACTTGCTTCCTTCGCTTAGAGACCGGAAGGCATCGCTGTTGAGATATGAAGTGATGACGGCGCCGATCGAGCGAGGCATCTCTTTCACAGCGGACGGTCGTGCTGCTACTTCTCCCGCCATCGCCGCGGCGTATGCAGTCTTGAATTCATCTGAAGTAGGGTCACGGGGAAGCCTAATTCGCGGCCCTTTGCCAACGCGATAGGAAAGGTAAACGTGTCCTTTGACTACGTTCTTTTCAACATTTGGCGGTAGCCTTCGACGCATCACTCGTCTTCCCAACCATGGTCGGCACTGCCGGGGTCTTCCCCGTCAAGTGGTAGCTCATCAATAGCTTGATCCAGCAGCCGCACATCCCATGCCTTCCGTCCAGTTGTCAGTATCCGAGGCTTGGGCATCCGACCGTCGCGCACCATCAGGTCGAACGTATTCGGCGCGAGCGAAACATAAGCTGCAGCGGCGTTACGACCTATCAGTCGCGGCGCCAAAGTCGGCGGGAGTGCGTGCTGGCGTGCCATCACTCGTACCGGTGGCTATCGGCTTCGATGGCTGTCACTAAGTGGCGGGACATTGCCGATCTTTCAAAGCGGTTGCGTAGACCTAAGCGAAATGTTCATTTTTTTCTACGGGTTGTCGGCGGCTCCAACTTTGCCCATGGAGGTGGAGCCAGCAGCTCAATTGGCATACGCGCGCGTCCAAACTCATCTTCGGTCGAAATAAGATTGAGCAGAGTATCGGCGAACATCCGGCCCAACCAGATGATTGTAGACACCAAGGGCAGTCCGTCGCGCTCGGATGTTGGGAAATGTGCCAGCACGTGCATTTCCTTGGGTTGAATTAATCGAACCGATACGCCTCTGCTATTGGGATTCGTGATCTCCAACACTGGGAAATCCCGAATAGACGTCAGGCTTAGAAGACGCATGACAACAGTTCCGAGATCGGATTGTTTATCGGTCTCCAGGACCCCGTATAGCGCCGTAATTTCAGGAGCAGAGATCATCGCGGCATCGACGGCGACTTGTGCGCTGATGCCCGCCTTGGTGAGGTGGAACACGATATCGGTCAGTAGCACGTCGACTATGGAAAACTTGTTCCACCCTCCGGCGTCTTTGGTTTCCGGAAATAGCCCATTGCGATTTCGCCAAGCCCGAAAGGTCGCTGGCGAGCAGCCCACGGTGGTGAGCAACGTTGAAACGAAAAACACCTTCTCGGTGATCATCATTCTGATACATATGCATCGATTCTTGGATTGATGCAACTGTAGCAGTCTGAAAGCGGACGGGGCCTCATAACCTGAATCGCAAGTTCAGAAGCGCCGCAATCAGCTAACATTCTGTAATATCGTCTGAATTGGAAAGATCGAGTTTGCAGAGCGGCATTCCGGTAGCTCCGTCAGGGCGCCCTCAAAAAATGGCCAGAACGGAATTTTCTCCGGACCGTCCTTAGTCGCCTAAGGCGGTGTCGGTCCAACTATGCCAATGATCCTGAAGCCATATTTCGAATCCCTCTCGCTCAACCGAGGCGAACCAGTCTCGCTGCGCCGGCTAAACCTCGTCAGGCTCATAACTGAAGGACGCAAGCTCAAAACTTGCCCCCACCAAGCAACCGACTGATTATGCAGCTAAATATGGAAGAGGCGCCCTGGCGGCTTTTCATTTCTGCCGACGGGCACAGGTGTGTGGCGGCGCGTTCGGGCAGCTATTGAATGTGGCTGACCGACCATTTGTCGAAACTGGCCGCGATGCGGACACGCCAAACGTGGCCAACACCGTTCTCTGCGTCGATCTCGATGACGTTGCAGTGGTATTCGTCATTTTCAATGGCCTGCAGGCCGACGAGCCAGATTGCGCCGAACAAGATCGGCTGCGGGACCGCCTTCGCCACCCGGTTTGGCCACCACTCTGAGGAATTCCCGGCGTTCACGAAGACAACCAGAGTTTTCCCATCCGCGTATTGTTCGTCGCCCTTGTCCTGTTTTTGACGAATAGCTTCCACAACCCGGGTTTCGATGGCCCGCTTGTCGTTATCATCCTTGCGCACAATCACATGTTCGGTTGGCCAAGTTTCCTTCGTGATGGTGTCGACCAGCACGCCATCTCCGCCGATTTCCTCGGCGATGGCGGCGAACGTAAGCTGTTCTTTGCCCGCGATGGCATTGAACACGGCGCAAATGAGCCAGTTAGCGAGGCCTTCGCGCGACCGCGGCCCGTGCATGGCCTTAAACGGGCGGCCGGTTTCCAGGTGCTTGCCGTTGCGGATGAACGGCTCCAATTCTTTCAGCGCGATCTTGAGCGATTTGAAATGCTTACTGTCGTGATTCATGCGGGCAACTATACGCGCCTATGGGCCAGAAGATAAATCTAGCGCATGCGTCGTTTGCCAACGCCAGATGGTGGCGCCAACCATCACGGGATAACTGTCGCCCGAGCGCGGCCGATCTACCCTTGGTTGCGCGATCACGGTATGGGTGGCGAGGAGTGGAGGGCATCAATGTCGATGGTCGATCAAAATGCCGAACTGACCGAGGGGCAGGCTTTTGAGGTTATCCGGCAATGGTCGGAGCAACAGCCGGCGTGGCAACGTGACGCCCTGCGACGCATTATTATCAACGGCGCCCTCTCGGAAATGGACCTCGAAGAACTCACGGCGATTTGCTGCGACCCTACTGCAAAAGGCATTCCGCTCGACAAGAGCCACCTGAAGCAGCCCGGCGTACTCGGCGAGCCGATCTCATTGAACCGTGTAACGCAAGCCAAAGGCATCAATGCCTTGCCTGACGACCAGGAGCTTGAATTCGCGCCAAAGGGATTGACGATCATCTACGGTGACAACGGCTCCGGCAAATCTGGTTACGTACGCATCCTGAAAAATGCCTGCCGCACCCGTGATGGACACACCAACATCCGCCGAAACGTGGAGGACACTGCGAACACGCCGCAGTCGGCCATGATCGGCTTCATGCGCGGCGCTGTGCCAGGCTCGTTTGCTTGGACACCGCAGGCAACCCCGCTCGGCGAATTGTCGTCCGTCAGCATCTTCGATACCCGCAGCGCCAACATTCACGTCGAGAAAACCAATGCTGTTGCCTACATCCCGGCGCCGATGCAGGTCATGGAAGCCCTGGCGGCCGCCTGTGATGCGGTTAAGCTGCGGATCGACGCGCAAGTGAACAAGCTGCAGGCCCAGACGCCACACATCATTCGATCACCCGCACTTTCAGCTGATACCGCCGCGGGCGCCTTCCTTCATCGCCTGTCTGCGAAGTCGAACCTGACGCAGCTTGAATTGCTCTCGACCGTTTCGGCCGAGGAGGCGAAGCGTGTGACTGAATTGGAGGCCGATCTCGCGCAGGACCCCAAGAAGGTTGTGGCCCGGCTGACGGTGCAACGGACCAAACTACAGAACATCCGTGCGCAGCTTGGCAAACTGTGCGCGGTAGCCACAGACGACGCGTTTAAAATGCGGAGCACGTTACAGGCAGACCTCAAGCAAAAAAGCGAGGCTGCCAAGCTAGCATCAAACAAACTGTTTGCGGCATCGCCGCTGCCTGACGTGGGTAAAGAGGTTTGGCGTTCGCTGTGGGAGGCGGCGCGCCGGTATTCCGACCAGGCGGCTTATCCGGCCCAGCGATTTCCAACCGCGACCGCCGAGAAAGACCTTTGCGTTCTGTGCCAGCAGCTGTTGTCGAAAGAAGCCGTGGCCCGGCGACAAACGTTCGAGTCTTTCGTTCAGGGTACGACGCGGGCGGACGAGCTTGCAGCCGAAAAGGCGGTAAGCACATTCGTGGAGAGCCTGGAGAAAGCACGCATCCGTCCGGGCGTCTATCGCGAGGGCGTCACCTACATCTCCACCGAATTGGGTGATGAGGCGCTGGCCGACGCCATACGCCGAGCAACGACGATTGCGGCTTGGCGGCTGCGCGCTATTCTTAAAGGCAAGAAGCGGCCATGTGCGGCAGCCGCGTTTCCGGACGCGGCGTGCACGATCATAGAAACCAGCCTGTCGGATCGTATCACGAAGCTGTCCGCCGATGGGCAAAGTCCGGCGCGCCTGGCAATGCTGAAAGATCGCAACGAATTGAAGGACAAACAGGCGCTTGGTGGCTTGGTTGAGGATATCAAAGCGCAAATCGCCCGCCTTCGGGAAGTAGCCAAGCTTGAGGCTGCAGCCAAGGACGCACAGAAACGGCCGATTACCACCAAGAACAAGGAGCTGTCCGATAAGCTGGTCACCAATGCCTTGCGCGGCCGGTTCGCCCGTGAAGTCGAGAAGCTGAAGCTGTCGCGTATGCCGGTGGAACTCAAGAAGGTTCGCGACAGCAATGCGGTTTCATATTTCCAGGTTGTCTTGGTGGAAAAGCCCACGGAGCCGATCGGCGAAATCCTCAGTGAGGGCGAGCATCGCTGTATTGCGCTTGCTGCGTTTATGGCAGAACTGGTCACGTCGAAGCAGTATTCAGGCATCGTCTTTGACGACCCGATGTCATCGCTGGATCATATCCACCGCAAGGCCGTGGCTGCACGCCTGGTTGAGGAGGCCGCCCACCGTCAGGTTGTTGTGTTTACGCACGACCTGACGTTTCTTTATGAACTTCGCAGGGAAGCTGACGCCAAAGGGCAGACTATTCATTACCAGACCGTGTTTCGTCGCAACGAGAAGCCCGGCCACGTCGAGGGCGAGTTACCGAACAAGGCGCGCTCAGCGCTTCAGCTTGCCAATGCGATCCGCTCGGAATTGAAAGCGATAAAGGCTGATTTTGACAGATGGCCCGAGGTTCGTCGGACCCTGATTTCCAAAGGCGTCATGGAACAACTGCGCGAAGCGTGGGATCAGGCCATCGCTGACTTCATCTATCCTGTGCTAGGACGCTTCGACAACACGATCAAGGGCAATAGCCTATTCAAGCTGGCTGTGTTGACCGAAGCTGACATTGCCAAGGTGACCGAGTCACGTAGGCGGCTCTCGGAGGATTTACATTTGGCGTCGCAAACGTTGAATCCTGAAAATGTTACGCACCAGCAGCTCGTCGATGAGGTGAAGAAGCTGGAAGATTTTGCGCACGACATCGAAAGCCGCCAGAAGAAGGCAACGGCGCCGACAGTTTCTTTCGCGCCTTAGGTTGACCGCGTGGCCGATAGGGAAAGGAGGATGATAAAGTGCGGTTCAGGAAGTCGGAGGGACTGAACGCTTCGGAGAAGCTGCTTGCCGAGCTTTGCGAACAATCGTTTCTGAAGCTGTGGACTTACCTCGACGAAACCCTTGAGTTCGGTAACGAACACAGCATGTCCGAGCACGAGCAGCTGGTTCGCCGCATGGCAGGTGAAACACGATTTCACAGGCGCGTACTGGCCAAGGCGATCCTGCAGCGGGCCGAATTCGCGAAAAAACAGGCGATTTGCGCGCTGTTGCCGTCCAACCAGGCAGACGTCAATTACGTTTTGTATATAGGGCGTGGTGATCAGGGCGAAGATCACGCGACCTATCGCGCAAAGCGTGCCAAGGAGTTGCAATTGCGTTGCGTGGCTGCGAAGGCCGCTCATCCAGATAAGCGGTTCATTGTCGGCATCGCGATGGACGCGCGCGGCGTTAAAGGGTCGTCGGAAGATTTCTTATGCTGGGACACAGCGGACTGGACCGCAGAGGAGATTCAAGAAGCCCAGAAAATGCGAGATGAGCTTGGGTGGTTTAAAGGAGGCAATGCCGTTCTGCCCCCAAAATGTGAAGATGAATACCCCGGCAGTCGACGAGCCGTCGATGTTTCGAAGTTGGCCGAGGAGCTTTCCTGCCTTACGGTTGCCGAGTCACTAGAAGTTGCTGCAATGCTCAAAGCAAAGTGGGGCACCCCATAAACGTTGCTCGCAAAGCTTATCAATTAAGCGGCATGTTCCATAGCATTCGATGGACGAATTGGTTGTCAGCGAAGTTGGGCCGTCGTCCGTCAGGATATTTCCCGCGAACCTCGACGGCTAGAGACGACGCCGTCGATGGCGCGCGACTGAGAGCGCCAGCTTTTCGGTCTCGCACCGGATGATGCGGCCAAGCGCGTCGCGTGCGACGCTCCAACCTCCATCGCGGTTGATGTAGTGCGCTGCCCAGTAGCCGCCGCAAGGCGTAGCTCGGGTAGACATTTGCTGCCCTGTGAGTGCTGTCAGCCGATCTCGCTCGAAATCTTTCGAAGATCGTCTGGGCTGCGCCACGTCGGCGGTGAACGACACTGCGAACTCCTGCCCTTGACTGTGTATGATGTCCTCGTCAGCGCTGCATTTGCAAATTCATCATCTCACCATGCGCCATCATGTTCTCATTCAAGTTGGCCATGATGACGAGCGATCCTGCGAGGACGAGGAATACGATGAGCACACCGAACGCGAGCGCCAAGACATTGTGGGTGCTGTCCGGTCCCGTGGTGATGTGAAGAAAGAAGACCAGGTGTACGCCCATCTGGGCGATGGCAAGGACGGCGAGGCCGGCCGGCACGCCGGGAGCCCAGATCGCCGTGGTGTTGGCTACCCAGAAGGACGTGGCTGTCAGGATCGCTGCCAGCAGCAAGCCGATCGTGTACACGAGCAAGCCGGAAGACGCGCTTTGCTCTGAGGCCGGGATCGCCGGCCTGTCTCCCGGTGCAACATCCCAACGCGTTTCGGTCATGGAAGGACTCCCATCAGATAGACGATTGTGAAAATCAGGACCCAGATGATGTCGAGCGCGTGCCAGAACAGGGAGAAGCAATGCAAGCGGCGCACGACGACCTGCTGGAAGCCCCTAAGCGATAGCTGGAGCATCATGAGAACCAGCCAGACCAGTCCGACCGCTACGTGCAGTCCGTGACAGCCGACCAGCGTGAAGAAGGCGGAAAGAAACGCACTGCGTTGCGGAGCCGCCCCCAGCGCAATCATGTCCTGGAATTCGCGAAGTTCGAGATTGAGAAATGCCGCGCCCAGGAGGAACGTCACCACGGTACCAAAGAAGGTGCCGAGTTGATGGCGCGAATTGATGGCCAGGGACATCAGTCCGCAGCTGTAGCTGGAGAGCAGGAGAAAGGCGGTCTCCATCGCAGCGTTGCGCAGATTGAACAATTGAGCAGCAGTTGGGCCGCCCGCGCTCGCTTTCGCGAGTACGGCATAACCTGCAAACAACGCCGAGAACATCACGATGTCGCTCAGCAGAAAAATCCAGAATCCAAAGCCAGCGATGATTCGCTTGGATGCGGGACCCGCCTCACTGACGTTCACCAATTTGCCTTCGCGGACACCATCCATTTCAACTGCGACGTTCATAGCGATACCTCCAGCGGGTGGGTCCGATCGAAACGACCGAGCTGTTCTGCCGGGATCTCGACTTCGTCCTCGACGCGGAACATGAAGGCGAGCCACGTCACGCTCGCACCGAGAAGTCCGATGCCGGCCATCCACCAAATGTGCCAGATCAGGGCGAAGCCGGTGATCACCGCAAAGAACGCGGTTACGAAACCGACCGGACTATTCTTGGACACCTCAATCGGCTCGTAGGTGCGCTGCCGCCCGGGCAGTTCCCGCTTCGCGAGCACGCGCTGCTTCTTTGCCCAGAAAGCGTCGATCTCGTCGACACGGGGCAGGACCGCAAAATTCCAGGCCGGCGGCGGCGATGCGGTGGCCCATTCCAGCGTGCGACCACCCCAAGGATCGCCCGTGGTGTCACGGAGCTGTTCACGAAGGCGAATGGACATCACGAGCTGGATGACCTGACAGGTGATTCCGGCCATGACGATGACTGCGCCCACTTCGGCAACTAACAGCCAGGGCTGCCAGGCGAGGACATCGTAGTGCTGCAGCCGGCGGGTCATGCCCATCAGCCCGGTCACGTAGAGCGGCATGAAGGCGAGATGGAAGCCGATAAACCAGCACCAGAACGCGGCGGCGCCCCAGCGTTCATCCAGCTTGAAGCCGAATGCCTTGGGAAACCAGTAATTGTAGCCTGCGATGGCTCCGAACAGGACGCCCGGGACGATGACGTGGTGAAAATGGGCGACCAGGAAGACACTGTTGTGCACCTGCCAGTCGACAGCTGGCAGGGCCAACAGAACCCCGGTCAGGCCGCCGAACACGAACGTCACCATGAAGCCGATCGTCCAAAGCACTGGCACGCTGAACCGGACGCGACCGCCGTACATCGTGAAAAGCCAGTTGAAGACTTTGACGCCCGTCGGCACCCCGATGATCATGCTGGTGATGCCGAAGAAGGCGTTCACGCTCGCACTTGCGCCCATGGTGAAGAAATGGTGCAGCCACACGGTGTAGGAGAGCACGCAGATCGCGAGGGTGGCGCCGACCATCGACCGATAGCCGAACAAAGGCTTGCCGGAGAAAGTCGCACTCACCTCCGAATAGATACCGAAGGCCGGCAGTACTAGGATGTAGACTTCAGGGTGACCCCAGACCCAGAACAGGTTCACATACATCATCGCATTGCCGCCGGCGTCCAGCGTGAAGAAGTGAAAGCCGAGGTAACGGTCGAGCAGCAACATTGCGAACAGCGCGGTGAGCACCGGAAATGCAGCCACGATCAGCAGATTCGAGGCAAGCGCAGTCCAGCAGAACACCGGCATGCGCATGTAGCTCATGCCCGGGGCCCGCACCTTCAGGATCGTGGTGACAAAATTGACGCCACTCAACAAAGTCCCCATGCCGGAGATTTGCAGGGACCAAAGGTAGTAGTCGACGCCGACGCCTGGCGAAAACTGCAGCTCGCTGAGGGGCGGGTAGGCGACCCAGCCGGTCTTTGCGAACTCACCGACGAAGAGCGAGACGTTGATCAGCAGGATACCCGTCGCAGTCAACCAAAGGCTGACGGAATTCATCGTGGGAAACGCGACGTCGCGAACGCCGAGTTGCAGCGGCACTGCAAAATTCATCAGTCCGATCACTAGCGGCATGGCTACGAAGAAGATCATGATCGTGCCGTGCGCCGAGAAGATCTGGTCGAAATGCTCGGGCGGCAGATATCCCTGAGCTCCGCCGGCGGCGACGGCCTGCTGCGTGCGCATCATGATTCCGTCCGCGAAGCCGCGCACGAGCATGATCAGCGCAAATGCGAGATACATGACACCAATCCGCTTGTGATCGACCGACGTGATCCATTCTCGCCAGAGATACGGCCAGTATCCCTTCAGGGTGACCCATGCGAGAGCCGCCATGACGACAGCGCCGACGCTGCCCACGGTGCCCATGATGATGGGTTCGTGAAAAGGAATGGCAGCCCAGGTGAGTTTGCCTAACAGGTTCATCGTTCTGCCCTCATCGATTTGGGATAAGCGACACAGAGACCCTCGGCCGATTGCATCGCGGCACTCGTGATGTCGACAAACAGGCCGTTCGCGACCGATCGATAGGTAAAGGGCGCAACTGCCTGGCTTGGCTTGGCCAGCGCGGCATAAGCCTTCGCGTCGAGCACAGGGCCGGCACCCCGCGTTGTAGCCGCCCATTGCGCAAAGCTGTCGGGCGCCACCGCGTCGACCTTGAAGACCATGTCGGAGAAGCCCGCGCCGCTGTAATTCGCCGACATCCCGCGGTAAGTCCCGGAATGGTCGGCCCGCAGGTTCAGGTGCGTGACCATTCCGGCCATGGTGTAGATCTGGCCGGCGAGCTGCGGCACGAAGAAGCTGTTCATGACGCCCGAGGACGTCAGTTCGAAGCTGACCGGCGTGCCGACCGGGATCGTCAGATGATTGACGCTCGCGATCCCTTGCTCGGGGTAGATGAACAGCCATTTCCAGTCGAGCGAGACGACCTGGACCTTGAGAGGTTTTGTGGAGGAAGCAATCGGCTTGGGCGGATCGAGATCGTACGCACCGATCCAGGCCACGGTACCGACAAGCAGCACTGTCATCAGTGGGATCGACCAGACCAGCATCTCGATGCGGCCGGAATAGATGAAATCGGGCCGGTAGCGCGCCCGCTCGTTCGATGCACGGAACCAGAAGGCAACGCCTAGCGTCGCAACGACCACCGGGATCACGATCGCCAGCATGATGCCGGTCGCGTTGAATAGGATTTGCCGCTCGGCAAGGGTAACCGGTCCTTTT
>Ga0207665_10003187_pt1 | contig 10988 bp, 10 predicted proteins | sample LARL112metaG_FD_184351 | JGI IMG/M metagenome (GOLD analysis project Ga0207665, IMG submission 184351) | Corn, switchgrass and miscanthus rhizosphere microbial communities from Kellogg Biological Station, Michigan, USA - LAR L11-2 metaG... | ecosystem: Host-associated > Plants > Roots >...
GAAAGCTTTGGATACACCCACACAATGGGCTTGTCCAGACCCTTCATTCCAGGGAAATGGATGGCAATTTCGCCGTTGAACTCGCGCTGGCTCTGCGATTGACACGACTTGCATGACATCTCGGCGTCCCTTTCTATCCAAGCTAGCTATGTTTGCGGCAATCCGAAAAGGAAATGATGTTCAATTTTGCACTACGATCGGATGGGTGTCGTACCGCGATTACACTCAAAACCCCTCATGACCAGTCAATGCCTGCATCGCCTGGTTGTGACAGGCTCACCGCTCGCTGATTCCGCTTGGTGCGCTGAAGGACTCTACGGCCAATGCTTCGTCGTCTTTCACATCGAATACGGTGTAGAGCTTCGTGATCTGCAGCAGGTCGTGGACTCTCTTGGTCAGGTTCAGCAGTTTGACCTCGCCGTCCTGCTTTTTGGCAGCGGTGAAGGCACTGACAAGTTCGCCGATACCGGAGCTGTCGATATAGTTCACCTCGCCAAGGTTCAACAGGATCCTTTTCTGCCCCTTGGAAAGGAGGTCGTGCACGGTATCACGCAGAGTTACGCTGCCTTCACCGAGGGTGATTCGACCCTTGAGGTCGACGATCGTGATGCCATCGGACTGACGGGTGCTGAAATCTATGCTCACGGGGAAGCCTTTCCTTATTTACCAAAGAAATCGCCTGGGCTAACGTAGGCCAGTGGCTGTGTGCCAAGGAACTGTCAGAAGTGATAGCTCGATATATGCGCAAAGAAGAGCCGAATCCGTAGTTGGCGAAAAATCGCGATTGCACTCGTCGACACTGATTCTAGCGAACAAAAAGCGCAAACTCGCGAGAACGCCTCCCTAGAAAAGAGCCGTAACTCACTGCAAACAGGTGGTTGGCATGAGACCTCTTTTCATGCTTCGTTGTGACCGGATTCCGGTCATGCTGACCTGTTAACAACAGTCACAGAATGGGCTAGACTCGCGGCATGCCTTTTGGCGGTCGCAGTGGGCAAGCTCGCTCGGCGGCCCCATCAAGAACGACAAACTCTTCTACTTCGTAAATAGCGAAGGGGCACGACTGGTCATTCCTCAGTCATCCCCGGTGATCATTCCAAGCCCGGAGTTCCAGGACGCTACGATCGCGAATCTCAAGGCAGACCCGCGCTTCGGGCCGGGCTCGCCGACCGTGGCTTTCTACAACCAGATATTCTCTCTTTATAATGCCGCTCCACGTGCAGGAGCGATTACCAGCCTCGGATCCACGCCGGAGTGTTCCAGTCTTCCGGGCTTAAGCTCCGCCACCTGTGCGGTTACGTTCCTATCCAGTCGGAGCCGTCCGAGCGCAGACACCCTCACTTCCGGGCGATTGGATTGGAATCTCAGTGAGAAGGACCGTGCATTCCTGCGACTTCAGAATGATCACGGGCTGGGAGGCTATTACACAGACACGATCAGTCCTTTGTTTGATGCGGATCACACCATGTCCTGGTGGCAAGGCTCGTTGAACGAAACCCATGCATTCGGCTCGTCCGGCGCAAGTCAATTCCTGTTAGCGGCCTCGTACTTCTCTTCCATCTACCGCTCAAGAGGCTCGTCATCCAGCCTGTCTAGATTTCCCAACCTGAGTTTCGATACGACGGGCGCGTTCACGGACTTAGGCGGTGACAACGGGATTGGCGACTATGGCAGGAACAACACGCAGTATCAGGTGTCGGAGGATCTGGTAAAGAGTCGGGGAAGCCACACGTTCGCTGCGGGCGCCAACTTTCAGCAGAGCTGGTGGAGCGTTCTTCCTGCAGTCGTTTCTCGTCCTTGCGGCCACGATAATAGTGAGGCCAGTCCTGTCCGCAACAATCGTTAGAAGAGTGTAGTTTTCTAATGCACACAAAAGGGCCGTTACAACGTCACGGTCCCACTAATACGAAGGCGCCCCAATAGAACGGAATATCTCGGCCGTACCGCTGTTTGACTACTTCGCGTTCGCTGAGCTCCGACTTGCGTAAGGCGTTGTGCTTCTCCTCACCACCAAGCCAGCTCTCATAGAACAGCGTCATGAGTTCACTTGTTTCGCGATCCGGCACAGACCACATGCTCATAACTATTGATTCGGCTCCCGCTTCCTGGAACGCACGCCGGAGCCCGAATACGCCTTCGCCCGCCTTTACCTCCCCTGAGCCTGTATCGCAGGCACTCAGAACGACAAGTTCGGTGCCTCTCAGGTGCAGCCCTGAGGCCTCAGCTGCTGTTAACACACGATCATCACGGTTTGGGACTGGCGGAAGACCAGATAATGCTCGGTCTGCATCGGCGAGATATAAACCCGAGCGCAACATGGGGTCTTCAATTGTGGGAGTCGCCGCCTCGCCAGCGAGAGACCGTACCCGCTGCTCGGTAAGAAAATATCCGTGTGTTGCAATAGAACGGATCTTGTCGTGGTGCGTTTTGGTTTTTGAGCGTGACTTCTTCTTTATGACCGGCGGCCTCTATTCCGCCGGTCACTAATCGAAGTCATGGCGCTGATGTAAGTTCAGGGTGGCTCGTCAGCTGCTCCTGAACTGTGGCAAAGACCAAGAAATATTCAGACAGGTTCCTTGCCCGTTGTGCGGTGATTCCTGGAAGTGTGCTTACTGCAACCGCTATCCTGCGTCTAACTATATTTATGTCAGCAAGACATTTCTGTGGAGAATACGCAATGAACAGACTGTTTGCGAATTCATTTACGTGCTTCCTCATTGGACTGTCATTGCTGGCAAGGGCGCAGAATCCCAGCGGCAAACAGTGGATCGGAACGTGGGCAACGGCTCCGCAGCCTCCGGAGCCCGGGCATGTCAAGAGCTTCCGGAACCAAACTATACGCCTTATCGTGCATATCAGCACTGGCGGGACAAGAGTACGGATTAAGATCTCGAACACCTTTGGTGATCATCCGTTGGTGATCGGCAGCGCACACATTGCCCGTCGAACGGACGTGGCGGACATCGATCCGAATTCTGACCGAACCTTGACCTTCGAGGGGAAGTCGTCCACAACCGTTGCAGCAGGATCGATGGTTGTGAGCGATTCAGCCGCGTTGGAGGCACCGGCTCTGTCGGATCTGGCGGTCAGTCTGTTCCTACCCGAGAACACCGAGGTGAAAACGCTGCACATTCTGGCCTTGCAGACGAGCTACGTTTCCCAGATCGGGGACGCTACGGCGAACACGAAGTTTCCGGTGGCAGAGAAAATCCATACGTGGCCGTTCCTAACTGGGGTGGATGTGGAGGCCTCCGCGCGCGGCGCAGCCATCGTCGCATTTGGCTCCTCGCTCACGGATGGAGATGGAACTGAGTCCGACAGCAATGGACGTTGGCCTGACGTGCTGGCGCAGCAGTTGCAGAAAAGTTCTGGCGGAAAAGCGGAATTGGGCGTCCTAAATGAAGGCATCATCGGGAATCGGCTATTGAATGACAGCCCTATGGAAGCGGCCGGGGGACGATTTGGGTCAGTTCTCGGACAAGCGGGCCTGACACGTTTCGACCGCGACGTACTCGGGCAATCCGGTGTTAAGTATGTGATCGTTGGCCTAGGAATTAATGACATCGCAATGCCCGGCTCGCTAACACGTGCAACGGAGGGCATCAAGGCCGAAAGTATTATCGCCGGCTATCGGCAGCTCATTTCATGGGCGCATCAAAAGGGAATTCGAATCATCGGCACGACGAACCCCCCGTTCGAAAACTCGTTTTTGGATTTGGGGCCGCCGGGGCCTCCGATCACTTTCTATACTCCGGAGAAAGAAAGGATGCGACAGAGGGTCAACGCCTGGATTCTCAGCAGCGAAGAATTCGACGGCGTGGTGGATCTCGATGCGGTGGTACGCGATCCGAGTCATCCTACGCAACTGCTCCCGAATTACGACAGTGGAGACCATCTGCATCCCAACAATGCAGGCTGCCGCGCCGAGGGAGGTGCGATTCCTCTCGCATTGTTCCAAAGCCCTTAGACTCGATTCAACGGATACCGATCCTCGGGTCGCTTAGCGCCTGGCGTGCGCCCCGCAATGCGAGTAGTCGGCAAACTGGAGGCTATCGTTCCCGTCATAACGAGATGACGGCATACACCCTGGCCGATATTGTGGCCAGACATCAGCTTTGAGTGTTCCTGCAGATGTTGGAGCGGGAGGGTGCAGCTTCGCTATTCGGTTTGAAACTCCGGAATTACTTTCTCAAAGATACGTTCAGCAAAGCCCTTATCTAATGGAGCGTGTCCCTGCAACCATCGAAAGAATAGAGGACCATTGAGTGCATCAATAAGCAGTTCCCGGTCTGTTCCGCGCTTCAATTCGCCCGCCGCGATAGCCTCTCCGATAAAGCGGCGTTGCATCTGACGCCTTGGCATCACATACCTCTCCAAAAATACTCCTTGGAGTTCCTTGTCATCGTGGATGCCGGTGACGAGACGCGCCATGGTGACACCGTCGTCGGAAGCAAGGAATTTCGCCACATACACCACATAGCGCCGCAGGCGTGCTAAGGGGGAACCAGTGCCGGAAACGGCGAGCACTGGTTTCATGTGTTCAAAGCACGCATCCAACAAGATCTCTTCCTTTGAGTCCCACCACCTGTATAACGTGGCGCTGCTAACGCCAGCAATCTTTGCAATCTCGTGCGAACCAACTTCCTGAAATCCTTTCGCCCGCAGGAGTTTATAAGCCGCCGCCAAAATGTCGCACCGCGCCTGTTCGCTTCTCGGCCGTCCGGCACGGCGTGACCGGCCTTTTCTCTTGGGCGTTTTCATAGTTACCCGTCTGGATTACGAAAATAAGTGTTTCGCTGTAGTTTGACAAGCATTAACTGCGAGTGTAAAAACAAAACCAGTAGTTTCGTATTAACAAAACGGAATGCTCGTAACGGACGCAGTTCATGAGCGGGCTTGGAGGAAATGATGAGAGGCGTAGTAGCCGCACTGGCAAACGCCTCACGGAATTGGTTCACCGGATAGCGGCACTGCTCACCCGCGGATCGCGCGAGTCACGCGAGTTGCAAGAAAGCAAAGCCAGGCTTGAAGAAGCCCAGCGCGTCGCCCACGTCGGCTACTGGGTATGGAACCTCGACACGGACCGCGTGACCTGGTCGGACGAAACCTACCGCATCTTCGGGCTCACGCCGCAGGAAAGTCCCATGGATTTAGCGACAGTACGTGAAATGATCCACCCTGAAGATCGAGAGTCTGTGTTCCGGACAGCAGAAGACGCCATCCGTGGCGGAGCGCATCCCGACTCTGAACACCGCCTCGTTCGTCCAAACGGGGAAGTGCGCATCGTGCACAGTCTAGGCGATCTGAAGAGAGACGCCTCGGGACGGCCCTACCAAATGTTCGGTACGGTCCAGGACATCACCGACCGGAAGCGGGCAGAGGAAGCTCTGCAACGAACCCAGTTTTATCTGAGCGAGGGACAGCGCCTCGCTCATATGGGTAGCTGGGCATTCAACGCCGCAGGCCACTGTTGGTCTGACGAGTTGTACAAAATTTACGGCCTGGATCCGCAGAACGGAGCGCCCACGGTTGAACAGTATCTGGCCCTCGTTCATCCACAAGACCGAGCCTCCATGGCTGAAACTATTAAACGCATGCAAGATCTGGGCCACTGCCAATCAGGGGGTGGGTGCAACCTTCCATTTCACACTTCCCGTCGAAACCGAGGCGCATGCATGAAATCAGCGGCGATTCGCACTGTATTCATCATCGATGATGACCGCGGCATGCGTCAGGCAATCCAGGATCTCGTCGAGTCAGTTGGCTTGCGCGCCCAGTCCTTTGCAAGCGGCGAGGAGTTTCTGAGCAGACAGCGCGCTGGAGAACCCAGTTGTTTAGTTCTGGATGTAAGACTGCCTCAAATGAGCGGACTCGATTTCCAGCGTCGGTTGGCCGAGACGGGCGTGCAAATCCCTATTATTTTCATTACAGCGCATGGAGACATTCCCATGTCTGTCAAGGCATTGAAGTCGGGTGCCGTGGAATTCTTGACGAAACCCTTCAGGGACCAGGATCTGCTGGATGCAATTCAGCAAGCCCTCCAACGTGATGTTGCCACACGAGACCAACAGGCCGAGATCCGCAAACTGCAAGAGCGCTATCACGCATTGACCGGGCGGGAGCGGGAGGTGATGGCTCTCGTGGTCTCCGGAATGCTGAATAAGCAGATCGCCTATGAAATCGGAGCCAGCGAGGCCACAGTAAAGATCCACCGAGGCCACGTCATGCAAAAGATGCAGGCCGGATCAATAGTTGAATTGGTCCGTATGGCCGACAAGCTCAAACACTCCCCTCCTCAATAGTTTGATTCTACTCTCCGGCTATTCCGCCCCTTTCCAGTTCTAATCGACTACCACCTAAGTAGTAGTTCGCGCGACTAAGGCGTGATTGTGCCCGCTTTGTGATGGCGCTACGCTTCGCCCAATGAGTACCCGGCAAAACTCAAGACTCATAGCAATCGTCGTCGACGACGAGTCGCTCCAGAGTGCACTGCAAGATCTGATCGAATCGGACGGGTTGTCCGCGCTCTGCTTCGGTTCGGCGGAACAATTCCTGGATTCCGAAGCCCGACACAAAGCCGCGTGCCTGATCGCCGACATTCGCATGCCGGGCATGTCCGGTCTTGAACTGCAGCCAAGCTTAAGGCTGAAGGATGCCGAATACCCATCATTTTCACCACTGCGCACGGCGACGCAGAGATGCGAACTCTTGCCATGCGGGATGGCGCAGTAGAGTTCTTGACCAAACCTTTCGACGACGCAGTCTTACTGGAGATTGTTCATGCCACTCTCGCGCGGTGAGGAGATGACTGGGCAGACCCACAGTCAAATATGTGCAAACGGTGAAGATCGGTACGCGACTCGCGAGGACTTTATCAAGATTTTTGACCAGGACCTGAATGGCCTTTATCAGCTGTCGCTTCTCCTTACGGGAGATCATCAGAAGGCAGAAAGGTGCGTTGTGTCCGGCATTGAGGATTGTGCTAAAGAGAACCGTGTGTTCAGGGAATGGGCACGTGCCTGGGCGAAGCGCGTCATTGCGGAGAACGCAATTCGTGAACTGAACCCGCGGGGGAAGAATTCCAGCTCGTCCTCCATGCCAACAGTTTTCTCTCGCAATCGGCAGTCGAGTAGTCCAAGCGGACATTTCGACGTGGACTCTGTCTTAGGGCTTGCAGACTTCGAGCGGTTTGTTTTTGTGCTGTGCGTTCTGGAGCGCTACCGCGAGCACGAGTGTGCTCTGCTCCTCGGCTGCTCGGCTTCCGAAGTTCGCGACGCGCGCACTCGGGCTATAGCGGAGTTAGCCAGTATCTGCCAAGTGGATCCCTCTCGGTGCGACGACCATAAGCGCGGTCGGTTGACAGTCGCGCACAAGGCATGAAAGGGGGCACAAATGAAGGCACTTGTACTCAATGCACTCGGTCGAGGGTTCGATTTCGAGGATGTGGACATCGCCGCGCCCATCGGACGCGAGGTTCTCGTCAACGTGCAAGCGTCTGGGCTGTGCCACACCGACCTGCTGTTCGCTACTCACGACATCGTTCCTACGCCATCCGTGCTTGGTCACGAGGTTGCGGGGATCGTGGCTGCAGTGGGTCCGGACGTCGCGCAGCTTCGTGTCGGAGATCACGTCGTAGGATCTCTAGCGCAGTCGTGCGGAGCTTGCGCCCGGTGCCTATCTGGCCGCTCCTTCCAGTGCAGACATCCGGAGTCGACACTGCGCCGCCCAACCGATGCTCCTCGCCTGAGCCGCAATGGGACTGGCTTGTTCCAGGGGTTCGGGCTGGGCGGTTTCGCCGAACGCGCGCTCATCCATGAGAACCAGCTTGCCGTCGTACCCAAGGAGCTTCCGTTCGCTCAAGCTGCACTGCTCGGCTGCGGGGTTGTAACGGGCGCCGGCTCCGTTCTGAACACAGCCAACGTTGACGCCGGCGACACGGTTGTGATCTTCGGCGCCGGAGGCGTGGGGCTCAACGCCGTTAGCGGAGCGCGCATTGCTGGAGCATCGAGGATCGTCGTCATCGACATCCAGGCGAAGCGACTTGATGAGGCCAGACGATTCGGCGCCACCCACGTAATCGACTCCAGTAAGACGAAACCTGTTGAAGTCGTCCGTGATCTTCTGCCGGGAGGAGCCGACCACGTTTTCGACTTCGTGGGTCAGAAATCTGTCGCCGAGCAGGGCCTCGCAATGCTCGGAGTCGGCGGTGGACTGTACCTGGTCGGCGTGGCGAAACCCGATGTCGAGATCGGTATGAATATCTTTAACGCGATTGGTGGGCAGAAGCGTGTCCAAGGCGTCAATTTCGGCTCGACCAACTTCAAGCACGACATTCCCATGTACGCGGCGCTGTACCTGCAAGGTCGAATGAACCTAGATGACCTGGTTTCGAGGAGGATCTCGCTGCGCGACGTGAATGAGGGTTACGCAGCGTTAAAGGATGGCTCGCTCACACGGGTCGTCGTTACCTCGTTCTAACAGTAGAAATTCATATACGGAGGCACACAATGGCAACGATGGAAACAATCACAGAGAAAGGCACGATCAAAACCATCACCACTCACTATATCGATGGAGCATTCGTTGAATCCCACGGCCGCGAAGTCATGGACATCATCAAGCCCACCAGCGGCAAAGTGATCGCCCGCGTCACGCTGGGCGATGAGGAAGATACGCGGCGCGCCATCGCCGCGGCCAAGCGTGCATTCGTCACTTTCGGCCGGACAACAAAGGAAGAGCGCGCGGGCTACCTGCGCCGCCTGCACGAGGCTGTCTCGGCGCGCATCGATGATCTTACGGCCGCGATGGTGGAAGAGTACGGAGGTGTTGTGCGGTTCGCAAGGCTGATCGTGCAATCGGGGATGGATGCCTTCCCAGCCGCGGAGAAGGGACTCGACGAGCTGGCTTTGACTCGAAGTTGGGGCAAAACGACGGTCACCATGGAGCCGGTCGGCGTAGCCGGTCTGATTACCGCTTGGAACGCGAACGCGCTGTTCTTTTGCCTCAAGCTAGCGTCGGCCGTCGGTGCCGGTTGTACGGTCGTGATCAAGCCCAGTGAGCTGAGCTCGCTGCAGACGCAAGTGATGCTTGAATGTCTGCACGCGGCTAAGCTCCCCCAAGGAGTCTGCAATGTCGTGATAGGCCGCGGTAATGTCGTCGGAGCCGAACTCGTGCGCAATCCCGACGTTGCCAAAATATCTTTCACGGGCTCGGTTGCCGTCGGCCAGTCGATCATGCGCGACGGCGCCGCCACGATGAAGCGCGTCACGCTGGAACTGGGTGGTAAATCGCCCACCATCCTGCTCGACGATGCGGCTCTCGATCAAGCGATTCCGTCGGCTCTTGTGCTGGCCTTTATGAATAGTGGACAAGCCTGCGCCGCCGGGACACGGCTCCTCGTTCCGAAGAACCGACTCGATGCGGTCAAGCGAGCGATCGTGGACACGATGTGCTCCTTTCCAGTCGGCGATCCGGCAGATCCAAAGACCGCCGTCGGACCGATGGTGTCGCAGAGCCAATACGAGCGAGTGCAATCGTACATCCGCAAAGGTATAGAGGAAGGCGCAGAAGTCCTCGTCGGTGGCGAGGGCCATCCGACAGGTTTTGAAGCGGGTTGCTTCGTGAAGCCCACCGTTTTCGTCAACGTGAAAAGCCACATGACGATCGCCCAGGAAGAGATTTTTGGCCCCGTTCTGTGTGTCATCACCTATGACTCGGAGGATGAGGCAATCCGGATTGCCAACGACTCTAAATATGGTCTTCACTCCTCCGTGCTGGGGAGCGACCTCCAGCGCGCGCGTCGTGTGGCCTCACAAATTCGGGCCGGGCGGGTCGTGATCAACGGTATGACGGACGATCCGCAGGCACCCTGGGGCGGATTCAAATACTCCGGCTTCGGCCGCGAATATGGCAAATACGGGATCGAGGCGTTTCTCGAAACCCGCGCCATACTTGAGTCTTAAGGAGGCACTCTCATGAGCCAGCACCTGACAATCTCCCCTGGCGAAGCCGCGGACCGTCTCGCGATCCGTGAACTCATTGAGGCCTACGCGCATTGCGCCGATCGTCGCGATGGGAACGGTCAGATGTCACTCTTTACTGCGGACACTCACTTCGTGGTGTACATGAACGCTAAAGACCCGAAGCCTTCACAGGAACTGAACTCCCGCGAGGCGCTCGCTCCAGTCTTTGCAGATCTGAACAAGTATGCCGCCACGATGCACTTCGTCGGCCAGAGCACGATTCTCATCCTGACACCTGACAAAGGCACCGGCGAAGCGTACTGTCTGGCACATCACCTCACCGTCGACGGTGGAAAGAGAAGCCTCATGATCGCGGCGCTCCGCTACTACGATACATTCGTGAAGGTAGACGGCGCATGGTTGTTTGCGGAGCGCCTGCTGTACGTTGACTGGATCGAGGAGCGTGATCTGTGATGACAGCGACTAACACGGTGGCTTCGGGCGCGTCGATGAGCGTTCCCACTGTCGGCCAAAAGCGTCTCGTCATAGTGGGTGCGACTGGAATGGTCGGTGGGTACGCCCTTCGCTACGCGCTCGATAACTCCGCCGTCAAAAACGTGACTTCGATTGGGCGCAAGACGCTCGGCATCTCGCACCCCAAGTTGAAAGAGGTTCTGCATCAGGACTTCGCAGACTGCTCCACACTCGCAGATGCACTTTCGGGACAGGACGCGACGGTCTATTGCCTGGGGACGTACACCGGGACCGTGTCAGACGCGGAACTCCGCGCCATAACCGCCGACTACACGATCGAGTTCGCGCGCGTTCTCCGTAGCAGCAGTCCGAATGCAGCATTCTCGTTTTTGAGCGGGAATGGTGCCGACCCGACGGGACGAAGCCGGCTTGCCTTCGCACGCTACAAGGGCCAGGCCGAGAAGGCATTACTCGCGGCCGGATTCCCGCGCGTTTACCTTTACCGGCCCGCGTATATCTACCCTGTGCAGCCGCGAAAGGAACCGAACTTCA
>Ga0207665_10003188_pt1 | contig 10985 bp, 11 predicted proteins | sample LARL112metaG_FD_184351 | JGI IMG/M metagenome (GOLD analysis project Ga0207665, IMG submission 184351) | Corn, switchgrass and miscanthus rhizosphere microbial communities from Kellogg Biological Station, Michigan, USA - LAR L11-2 metaG... | ecosystem: Host-associated > Plants > Roots >...
TGCTGTCCCTCGCGCTGACAGGTACTCCATTCTCGGTGTCGTCTGGAATCGGATTTCTCGCGCTGTTCGGCGTATCCGTCCAAACAGCGGTGGTTTACATCTCGTACGCCAACGAGCTTCGACTCGGCGGCGCCGGGATCGCCGAAGCCACGCGATCTGCAGCGCTGCTTCGATTCCGTCCGATCATGATGACGGCTCTCGTTGCCGCGCTCGGCTTGCTTCCGGCGGCGTTATCCAGGACCGTCGGCTCGGATTCGCAGCGACCGTTTGCACTGGTAATTGTCGGCGGCCTGTTTTCTCGGCTTTTGATAGGCGTACTGCTGATGCCCGTCTTGTACATCATGGTGGCGCGGCCCGATGACCACCTCGAGGTTTGATCGAGCGTAACGCTCCGCGGCCAGAAACGCGAAACGCTCATCGGTCTAATTCGTTTCTCCTGAGGCAAGCAGGGATCAAAAAGAAAGTTACCCACGAACCGCGCCCGTGATCGAAATTTCGCCCCATACAGTTGCCCAACTCCTTTATCTGGTTCACAGCGATCCAGAGGAGCTTCACGAAGCGCTCGGCGAGCTGCGTGCGCCGGACATAGCGGAAGCCTTGAAGGAGTTACCGCCAGAGGCAGCGGCGAAAGTGATGGCGGCATTGCCGTTCGACCTCGCGGTGCAGGTCTTCGATGAGCCCGAGCTCACGCGCCATCGCTGCGCGATCATTCAGAACATCGATCCCGAGAGAGTTGGACTCCTGATCGAGGCAATGTCGGCTGATCAGCAGGCGGATCTCTTCCGCGAAATTCCCGGCGATCAGCGAAATGCGCTGCTGGCGCGCGTCAGAGAGCAGACCAGAGTCTCTCTGCGGAAACTGCTCAAGTACGCGCCCGAGACCGCTGGTGGAATCATGACAACCGAGTACGTCAGCGTTCCTACCGATTGGACGGTGCATCAGGCGTTGTCACTCATTCGCGAGGTCGGCGGCAGGAAAGAAACAGTGTACGCGATCTACGTCGTCGACGCCGACCTGCAAACGTTGGAGCACGTCGTTTCGCTGCGCGAGCTGATGACATCCGACCGCGAAGATAACGTCCTCGAAGTCGGCAGAAGGCGGCCACCGCTGACGGTGAAGCCGGAAACCGATCGCGAAGAGGCAGCGCGACTGATATCGAAATACAATCTGCTCGCGATCCCGGTGATCGACGACGACCGCCACATGCTGGGAATCGTCACCGTCGACGACGTGATCGACGCGCTGGTGGAAGAGACCACTGAAGACGTCCAGAGATTCGGTGGTATGGAAGCCCTCGACGCGCCTTACATGGAAATCGGATTCGTCGAGATGGTTCGCAAGCGTGCCGGCTGGCTTTGCGCGCTGTTCCTGAGCGAGATGCTGACCGCGACCGCGATGCAACGCTTTCAGAGTGAGATCGAACGCGCGGCGGTGCTTGCGATGTTCATTCCGCTCGTGATGAGCTCGGGCGGTAACAGCGGTTCGCAGGCGACGTCGCTGGTTATTCGCGCTCTCGCGCTTCAGGAGCTGAAGCTCAAAGACTGGTGGAGGATCGCAGTGCGCGAGCTCCCGACGGGTCTCTTGCTCGGAGCAATCCTCGGGGTGATCGGGTTCGTGCGCATCGTCCTCTGGCAGAACATGCACATCTTCAACTACGGCCCGCACTACATGTTGCTGGCGATCACCGTGGGATTTGCGCTTGTAGGCATTGTTGCCTTCGGATCACTCGCTGGCTCGATGCTGCCGTTTCTGTTGAAGCGAATCGGGTTCGATCCCGCCAGCGCGTCAGCGCCGTTCGTGGCGACTCTCGTGGACGTGACCGGCCTGGTGATCTATTTCTCGGTCGCGTTCCTCGTACTGCACGGAACGCTGCTTTAGCGGACGGCGCGCAGCCACTCGGCGGGATCGACCGCCGGGCCGCCTTTGCGAATCTCGAAGTGTAGATGCGGTCCGAGGGCGGGATCGCTGGTGCCCACCGTGCCGATCGCCTGACCCTTGATCACCCGTGCTCCTTTGCGCACGTCCATCCGGCCGAGTGAGCCGTAGACTGAGTAATCGCCACCGCCATGCTCGAGGATGATGGTGTTGCCGTAGGTTCCCATTGGACCCGCGTAGGCGACCGTCCCCGCCGACACCGCTTTGACCGACGTGCCTGCCGCGGCGGTGATGCCGACACCGTTCCAGCGAGTGGTGGTGTTGTTTGGATTGACCTGACGTCCAAACCGGTAGAGGAAATTTCCGTTGACCGGCCAATCCAGGCGACCGATGTCAGTCGTGCGAATCGAGCTTGGACTTGCCGCCGCTGCTCCTCGAGTTCCCGCGCGACGACGCTCCGCCTCGAACGAAGCAATAAAATTGTTCAGTCGCGATTCACTCTTCTCGAGCTCGGCGAGCCGAGCCTTGGTGCGCTTGGTGTCTTCCTGAACGCGCTGGAGATTGCGGGCCTGCGCCTGCTCGAGATCGGCAAGCCTGGCGGCTTCTTTCTCCTTCTCGGAGCGATTCTCCGCAACACTGCTCTGCAGCCGCACGAGCTGGCCGTGTTGCTCTTCGATCTTTTCGTGCAGCTCGTCCAGCCGCTTCACCAGGCCCTTATCCCGCAGCGCCAGCAGGTGCAGGTACTTGTATCGCGCAACCAGCTGGCCGACGGACTGAGCGGAGAAGAGAACCTCCGCCGGGTAGAGTGGTCCGCGCTTATAGATCTCGATCAGTCGGCGCTGCAACACCGCGCGTTTGATCGCGGCTTCGCGCTCCGAGTTGGCGAGATCGGTTGTGGTGTTGCTCACTTCTTCGGTGATCGCCACGAGCTGCTGATCGAGCGACTTGACCATCCGCGCGGTCGCATCGTGCTGCTTATCGAGCAGGTTGACTTCGTCGCGCAGCTCGTGGGCGGTGTTCTGCAGTCCATTCATTTTCTGCTCGAGCTCGTCGCGCTCCGCCCGGATGCGCGCCAGCTCTTCCCGTTGCGCGTTGACCCGCGCTTCCGCTTCGGTCTGCGCGCGGGAAACAGAGGGCAGCGATACGAGCACAGCGACCAGCAGTCCCGCCAGCCTCAAACGCGGCGTAGGTGCCTCCCAACCGACACGAGGCTGCCCAGCACTCCCATCATCGCGCCGCCAATGACGCCAAGGAACATCATCTCGCGATCGAAGAAGATCGTCTCGATGAAATATTCGTTGATTACGCGATTGGTGATCCACACGAGCAGCAAGGCCAGCAAACCGCCGGAGACTCCTTTCAGCAGCCCGTCAATCAGGAATGGCATCCGAATGAACATGTCGGTAGCGCCCACGAGCCTCATGATCGAGATCTCCTTGGCGCGTGCCAGAACCGTCATGCGAATCGTCGCGCCGATGATGATCACTGCGACGGCGGCGAATGCAACACCGAGCGCTATCCCGGCGACCGTCGCGATGTTGCGCAAACGATAAAGTTTCTCGACCCATTCCTCGCCATAACGCACGTCGTCTACGAAGTGATATGTCTTGATCCTGTCGGCGACGGATTTTACCGTCGTCGGACTCCGCATGCCGGGGCGAAGGTGAACCTCGATCGATGCGGGGAGCACCCCAGCCTCGAACACGTCGGCGAACTCGCCCATCTCCTTGCGCGCGCGCTCGAGCGCCGCCTCCTTGGAGACGTAATCGACGCGCAGCACTTCGGGAAACGCGCCGACGTCTTTCATTGCTGCCGCGACATTCTCAATGTCGGCGCTGTCGCTGAGGAAGGCCCGAACCTCAACGCGCTCTTCGACCTGCTCCAGTGCGCGGCGGATGTTGATGGCGACGAGCCCGAACAATCCAAACGCGAATAAAGAGAAGGCGATCGTAATGACGCCCAGTGCGCTCAACAACGGCGATCGCTGCGACGCCGTCAACGCTTCTCTCGCCGACCTCATTAGATCGCGTCCGCCGGGCTCGTTGGCGTCTCGGGAACGGGCGCTTCTTCATCAAAGGGAGGCGGTGGCGTCCCCGGTGTCTCCGCTGAATCGAAAACGATACGACCGTGATTGAGCTCGATCGTCCGATAGTTGGATCGGCGGACGAGATCGAGGTCGTGCGTCGCCATGATCACGGCGGTGCCCGACGCGTTGATGTCGCGCAGCAACTGGAAGACGCCGCGAGTCGCTCGTTCGTCGAGATTTCCGGTGGGCTCGTCCGCGATCAGCACGAAGGGATCGTTGACGAGAGCCCGCGCGATGGCGACTCGCTGCTGCTCGCCGCCCGACATCTCGCGCGGAAAGCTGGTCGCCTTGGACGCGAGTCCAACCTGCGTCAATACACGAGTGACCTTCGACCGGATCGTCGCCTTCGGTGAGCCCGTCACCTCGAGCGCGAACCGGACGTTCGCTTCGGCGCTGCGATCCTCGAGCAGGCGGAAATCCTGAAAGACGATTCCGATGCGACGCCGCAGCCGGGTGATCTCGGAGCCAGACGCCGTCTTCGAGCTGACGCCGTTGATCCACACCTCGCCGTGCGTCGGACGGTCATCCATGTACAGCAGTTTGAGAATGGTCGTCTTGCCGGAGCCGCTCGGCCCGGTAAGAAAGACAAATTCACCTTTTCGCACCTGAAAGCTGACGTGCGCGAGCGCCACGCCCGACCTCGGGTATTCCTTACCGACTTCGGTGAGACGGATCATTACTGCTGCAGCGCCTGCTCGATATCGGCGATCAGATCGTCAGCGTCTTCAACGCCGATGCTCACTCTGAGGAATCCGTCTGGAATACCGATTCGGGCGCGCTCATCCGGCGAGAGATGCTCGTGCGAGCTGTAGCGTGGCTCGATGATCAGTGAGTCGCAGCCTCCCAGGCTCGACGCGTGCGCAAAAATCTTGAGACCGTTGATGAAGCGAACTGCTGCCGGGCCGCCACCCTTGAGCTCGAGCGCCATCATCCCGCCAAAGCCGTCGAGAAGTGTCTTGGCGATCTCGTGATCAGGATGAGTGGGAAGACCAGGGTAGTGAACCTTCGCGAACTCCGGACGTTTGGCGCACCACTCCGCGATGCGCATCGCGTTCTCGTTCTGGCGCTTCACGCGGACTTCCAGAGTCTTCAGTCCCCGCTCGAGCAGCCAGCAGCCGAACGGATCCGGCGCCTGCCCCCAGACCATCATCTTGCGACGCACTTCATCGATGAATGGCTCGTTACCGCAGACGACTCCGGCGAGAAGGTCGTGATGACCGTTGAGAAACTTCGTCGCCGAATGAATCACTGCGTCGGCGCCGTGCTCGATCGGGCGGAAGTTGATCGGACTCGCGAACGTCGAATCGACTACGAGCGCGATTCCCTCCGAATGAGCCAGGCTTTGCAGCGAGTTGAGCTCGAGCACGCGGCACGTGGGGTTTACCGGGGATTCGAGGAAGATCACACGCGTATTCTTTTTCAAAGCCTTACGCCAGGCGCGTGGCTCGAGCGGATTGACGAAGGTGACTTCGATTCCCATCCCGGGTAGATCTTCGGTGAAGAGCGTTCTCGTTCCACCATAAATCCACGAGCTCGTCACCAGATGATCGCCGCCGCGGAGCAGAGCGAGCATGGCACAGGCGGTGGCGCCCATTCCGCTCGATAGAACCAGCGCGGATTCCGAGCCTTCGAGCTGAGCAAGACGACGCTGGACGATCTCGGCGTTGGGTGTATTCCCGTAACGCGTGTACATGAGCCCTTCGCTCGTGCCCGTGTCCTGAGCGAAGTTCACCGATTGTACGAGCGGAGAGGTGACGCCGGTACCGGGAGTCGGCCTTGAAGTGCCGCCGTGCACGGCGGTGGTCGACAATCCCAGTTTGCGTGTCCCTTCAGCCAAAGAGATCTCCTATCCGAGGTTGCGCGTACTTCGTCCGGCGTCGAAGTCGTGCTTGACGACGCGCACCCTTTCTGCCGGCGCGACACCCAGAATATCGCGAGCGACGACGTTCCCCGGACTCACCTTGTCATCCACGACGAGCAGGGCCAGCTCGTGACGCCGCGGTCCATAAACCCAGACGAGTTCACCGTCCTCCAGCAACCGCTTGCGCGCTTCGGTCGGATGAAGTCTGACCATCGGCCCCCGCTCAGGGTCGCCGGATCTTGTCGCGATGTAATCGGTAACCAGTAGCCAGGGACGGAACTGTTCGATCATGCCTCTAAGCTACGAGGTGCGACGCCAATTGTCGCGCTCCCCACCGCTACGTAGCCATCGTCAGCACGGATCAGGAGCCGCCGACGCCACAGCGTATCAAGTGTTCGCTCCGTATCGTCGCGAGAAAGCCCGGTACGCTCGGCAACATCCGCGACCGCGCCGGCGCCCAGCTCGGAGATAATCTTCCAGGCCCGGCGCTCCTCGAGTCCGAGAATGCCGAGGACGGTGGTCTCACCGTCGGCGTGCTGTGTAACCAGCGCGAGCTTGTGTCGCTCGAGCACTGCCTCGATCGCTTCCATGTGCGCTTCACTGATGCCGCGAAACAGGAAGTAGACTTCGCGACGAGGCGCATCGGTGCTGATGTACTGAAGAAGAAGCTTGGCGACGATCTCGTCGGCGCAGGAAAAATCGAGCAACCCAACGTGGGAGAAGTCGATCACCGTCAGCGCCCTGTCGCCGATTCGATCGAGCTCCTGCTCGATCTCGGAGCGAACCGCGGCTCCGGTCGGTCGCGTAACCAGATTCGAATAGAGCTCGCACACACTCTTACGGAGCATCGAGCTCACATCGATGTGATTGATCAAGCCACTCTCTCCGGAATCGTGATCTGCACCTGTGACCCTGGGAAAAACGGGAGATTTTCCAGAAGAGGCTCGTCCTCGTCCCAGTCCCCCTTGGGGAGAACTGCGATCCGTGCGGTGCCGCTTCTGATCGAAAGTTTGCCGTCCCAGTTTCCCACAAAACGCCTCACTCCGGCAAGGCCTTGACCGCGGCCGGGATCCCTGAACCGGGACGCGCCGCGCATGACGGTTTCTTCGAGCGCCTGCCCGTCGTCCCAGCGATCTTTCCTTTGAAATCCGGGCGCTGACTCGAGTGAGTGGCGGAATCCGATTCCCGGGTCCGCGACGGCGATGACGACGACGCGACGACCGCCGAGCCGCACGCGCCAGGTATAGGTCTGAACGGCTACCCAGCCCCCGCGTCCCGCGTGCTCGACGATGTTCTGACAAACCTCCGACAACGCCATCGTGAATCGCATTGTGATCTTCGCGTCGAGGTTCAGGTTTTTTACTAATGCATCCTGCGCCCGCTGCTGGATCTTGTCCACGACTTCGTGAACGTCGTCACTTTTCGAGATCGAGGTGACTTCAAGAAGTACGCTAGTTTCAGTTGCTTTGGCAGACTTGACCCGACCCTGAATCTCGTAGAGCTCAGCGGCGTGCTTGAAGAAATCCATGCGCGACCAGTAGCTGGCAACGTTCTCAGCCTCCGGGACATAGAGTATCGGCCGCTCGGCTCTGGATTGTGCGAGGGCAAGCAGAGCAGTCAACCCGTAAGGAGACGCCCAACGCGCGTGCCGGGTATCGACGATGATTTTCTCGTCGAGCGGCAACGGCGCGACCTGCTCCACCACCTGTTCGAACGACTTGTCTTCGAGCGAGTGTGGAACGTTGATGACCGTCGTCACTTGGTGCTGAGCTCTCCGCGGAGGTAGTCGGCGAGGCCGGTTGCGCCTCGATGATCGACATTGCGAGCCGCCGCTTCGAGCGCGCGGTCGATTGCCGCGTCTAACTTATCACCTGCGAGCAGTCGGGAGAAATACGTAGCGCCCCAGACGTCGCCACATCCCGTTGGATCTCCATGTCCGGAGCGAGTTGGCTTCGCCGGAACCAGAGCAGTGCGGATCGCGCCTGAAGGATCGCTGAGAGAATCGCGACGCAGATCGCGCATAGTTTCGAACCCCGGAGCCGCGAAATAGACGACGCCTCGGCTGCCAAGCGTAATCGCCAGAGTCTTCACTCCACTGGCGAATGCAATCGCTGCCAGGCCCATTGGATCGGGTGCCATCATGCTCATTTCGTCTTCGTTCACCTGGACGAAGTCGAAGCAGCGCATCCACGCCGGCGCGTTCGGCAAAGGCTGCAGAGTGCGCATGCCGTTGGTCTGAATCGCCAGCAATAGCGAGTGCAAGTCGCAGTAGATCGGGCCGCTGAAGTTCTGACGAATCAGCTGAGCGACCTCGAGGTCGAGCTCGAAGCCGCTGATCAAATTGATGTAGAGCGCGTCGAGACCGACGAGGAGCGGTTTAAGGCCGAGCCAGTGCCACTTCGGCACGCCGCCCGTCAGCATTTCGCAGCGCCGCTCGTCGCTCTGGTAGTACAGGGTGACTTTGTTGTTGGGGTAGGGAACCTCAATTGGTCCGGTGTCCGGAGCGAGGCGCTCGAGCCTTGCGACGAACTCGCGCGCCGACTGCGCGAGATCGCTCCCCACTTTCAGGACTGGAACGAACTCCCAATCGTTCGGCAGCGCTGCCTCGAATGCGCTCAACCCGTAGGTGATGCCGCCCCATTCCTCCACCGGCACATCTCGCGGATCACGCCCGTGGATGACGTCCCAGACGAAGCTGCCGATTACACCGACTCTTTTTTTGCGCGTCAACCGCTACAGCCCACCCAGCTTCTGTTGCTTGAATGTCGCGATCGCGCCGACCGCGCCGGCTGAAAGCTGCAGCTGGCCGGGCACAATCTTGCAAACCTGCCACGCGGGCTTGAACGCGCGACGTCGAACTTCCGCGCGCAGTGGCTGAAACAGCGCGTCACCCGCCTGCGTAACTCCGCCCGCGAGAACCACGATGTCGGGGTTGAAGATGTTGAGCAGATTTGCGACCGTAGTGCCAAGGAAGCGCGCGGTCTCCCGCACTACCTCTCTCGCCGTCGCATCGCCGCGCTTCGACGCCTCGTAGACGATTGCCGCGGTGATCTTGCGCTGATCGCCGTCTGCAAGACTCACCAGTATCGATTCGCCCTCATCACCGCGCAGCGCTTCGCGTGCGCGCTCGGCGATCGCCGGTCCCGATGCGTACGCCTCGATGCAGCCATAGTTGCCGCACTTGCACCGTCGTCCAGTTGAATCGATCGACGTGTGCCCGATCTCGCCGGCCACATCCGATGATCCGTGATAAAGCTGGCCTTCGAGAATGAGTCCGCCGCCGATGCCGGTACCAAGCGTGATGCCAATGACGTTGCGCCCACCACGCGCCGCGCCGCACCAGAATTCTCCGAGAGTGGCGCAGTTCGCGTCGTTGTCGAGCGTTGCTTCCATCTTCACTCGACGCGAGATCTCGTCGCGCAGAGGGTAATTCTTCCAGCCGAGGTTCGGCGTCACGATCACGATTCCCTTCTCGCGATTCAGCGGTCCGGGCGAGCCGATCCCGACGCCGAGAAAATCGGCGCGCTTCGCTTTGGTCTCGGCCATTGTCTCTTCAATCACCTGCTCGATCAAACCTGCGATGCGATCGGTTACCGAATGCGCACCGCCCTCGGCCAGCGTCGGAATCGTGCGCATCGCGATTTCGCGGCTGCCGTCGACGGGCATTGCGCCGGCGACGATGTTGGTGCCGCCAAGATCCACACCGACGATGTATTTCTCTTTCGGGCTCATACGGGCACCGGTGGATGAAGAACCTGCGGTAGCAAACTGGAGATGTATTCCGCCGACAATTCGCGCATACAGCGCCAATGGCCCAGCGGACACCGCGCTGGTCCATGGCGATGACATGGCCGGCATGACAAGCCGGTGTGGCCGGCCACCACGTGACGCTCCGCGAGGGGACCGAACCCGAACTCCGGAACGGTCGGCCCGAAGATCGAGAGTGTCGGTGTGCCCATCGCTGAGGCAAGATGTTGTGGCGCCGAGTCGTTTGTCACGATCGCCTGGGCCCGTCCGATCAACTCGGCGGAGGCAAGCAGCGATAACGTACCGGCACCGTCAATTGTCCCCTCCGCCGGCAGGACGCTCGCGATTTCCTTCGCGATTGGTGAGTCGGCGTTGGAACCGATGATGGCAATTCTAAACTCGTCCGCAAGTCTCTTCGCGAGGTCGACGTAGTAAGGCCAGCGTTTCGTCCCCCAAGCGCTGCCCGGCGCGAGGGCGACCATCGGCCGGTCGGAGTCGCCGTTTTTTCGAAGCAACTGGTCGACCTGTGCGCGATCAGCGTCTGATGGATAAAGTCGCGGCCGTATCTGATCGCGTGTAGGCGGATCAGCGCACTCCGACATCGCAAGTGACCATACACGCTGGGCGTGATGATGCTCGGGCCGATAGGGAATCTGTTTCGTGTAGAGAATACGGCCGGTGGAGCTGGCGAATCCGATTCGCTCTCTGGCCCCAGTCAGCATCGCCAACACTCCGCTGCGGAACGATCCCTGAGCCAGGTACGCCGCATCATACGGCCGGTGCGAGCGGATTTGTTTGATCGTCTGCCACGTTCCCAGTGCGGAGCCGTAGGTGCCGCGCTTGTCGTAGCGAATGACAGTGCGAATGTCCGGGTTGTTGGCGAGTGCGGTTGCGCCTTGTGGCGTCGCCAGCACATCAACTGGTCCTCTCCTCGCAAGCTCCGCGATCAGCGGCGTCGTCAGGATGACGTCGCCGAGGAAGCTCGTCTGGATGACCAGCGAGACACTCACTCAGTCGACCTGCAACACCGCGAGGAAGGCTTCCTGTGGGATTTCGACCGACCCGACTTGTTTCATTCTCTTCTTACCTTCTTTTTGCTTCTCGAGCAGCTTGCGCTTGCGGGTGATGTCACCGCCGTAGCACTTCGCCAGCACGTCCTTGCGCAAAGGCTTCACTGAAGTGCGCGCGATGACCTTGGCTCCGATCGCCGCCTGGATCGCGACCTCGAACAGCTGGCGCGGGATGAGATCCTTCAGCTTGTCCGCGATCTTTCGCCCCCACTCGTACGCCTTGTCCCGATGGATGATGACGCTGAATGCATCGACCGGGTCGCCGTTGATCAGCATGTCCAGCTTCACCAGATCACTGCGACGATACTCGAGCATCTCGTAGTCGAGGGACGCGTAGCCGCGACTA
>Ga0207665_10003191_pt1 | contig 10983 bp, 8 predicted proteins | sample LARL112metaG_FD_184351 | JGI IMG/M metagenome (GOLD analysis project Ga0207665, IMG submission 184351) | Corn, switchgrass and miscanthus rhizosphere microbial communities from Kellogg Biological Station, Michigan, USA - LAR L11-2 metaG... | ecosystem: Host-associated > Plants > Roots >...
GTGATCGCCGGCAGCACGCTCCGCTGCCACGCCTCCTGGAGCGCCTCGAGGTCGACGGACGGCGGCTCCGGGAGCGGTTCCGCGGGCTTTGGTACCTCCGACGGCGTCTCCTCCGCGGCCGCGGCGGCGGCCGGCCGGTGCTCGAGCAGCTCGACGCGGTAGGCGAGCGACTCGCGCGAGAGGTCGGCGGCGGGTCGCGTCACCTTGACGAGCGCGAGCTCGAGCGGCAGGCGCGGGTCGCCGCCCTGGCGCATGTCGTCGACGGCCACGGCCAGGAGGTCGCAGAGCCTCAAGACGACGCCCTCGCCGAGCTGGTTCGCCTGCGCGCGCAGCCGCTCCCGCGTCTCCTCGGTCACCGGCAGCGAGTCGGGCACCTCGCCCATGTGCTGGACGAGGAGCAGGTGGCGCAGGTGCTCGAGCAGGTCGGTGACGAGCCGGCCGAGATCCTGCCCCTGCTCGGCGAGCTCCTCGACGAAGGTGAGCGCGCCGGCGGTGTCGCGGTCGACGACGAGGTCGCAGAGCCGGAAGAGCGCCTCCTCCTCGACCGCGCCGAGGAGCTGGAGGACGGTCTGGACGGTGATCTTCCCCTCGGTCGCCGAGGCGAGCTGGTCGAGCGTCGAGACGGCGTCGCGGTACGAGCCGCGCGCGCCGCGGGCGATGAGCGCGAGCGCCTGGTCGGGCGCCTCGATCCCCTCGCCGTCCGCGACCCGCCGCAGCAGCCGCACGAGCTCGGGCAGCCGCGGGCGCGCGAAGACGAAGGTCTGGCAGCGCGAGCGCACCGTGTCGAGCATCTGGTGCAGGTCGGTGGTGCAGAAGACGAAGACGAGGTGCGGCGGCGGCTCCTCGATCAGCTTCAGCAGCGCGTTGAAGGCGGCCGAGGTGAGCTGGTGCGCCTCGTCGAGGATGTAGACCTTGTAGCGCCCCTCGGCCGGCTGGAGGATGACGCGCTCGCGGATCTCGCGGATGTCGTCGATGCCGCGCTGCGAGGCCGCGTCCATCTCGATCACGTCGAGCGAGCTGCCGTTCGCGATCGCGACGCAGGCGTGGCAGGTCTTGTCCGGGGTCGCCGTGGGGCCCTGGGCGCAGTTGAGCGCCTTGGCGAGGATGCGCGCGAGGCTCGTCTTGCCGGTGCCGCGCGGGCCAGCGAAGAGGTAGGCCTGGCGCACCTGGTCGTGCTCGATCGCGTTCCTGAGTGTCCGGACGACCGGCTCCTGCCCGACCACCTCGTCGAAGTCCTGCGGGCGGTATTTCCGGTAGAGCGCGGGCACGGGAGCAGGCTACACTGCCGCTGCCCGCGGGACTGCGATCGTTCCGAACCGCGTCAGGTCCGGGAGGAAGCAGCGCTAAGGAGCAGTCGCAGGTCCCCGGGTTTTTTGCCGCGCCAAGTCTGCGACTTGGCGCGGGTGGTGGGCTACCGGCCGGCCGTTGCGGCCACCGCCGGCAAAGCCGGCAGTGGCGGCGGAGGGACTGCGGTATCCTCGGCGCGCTGGGGCGCATAGCTCAGCGGGAGAGCGCCCGCTTCACACGCGGGAGGTCCCTGGTTCGATCCCAGGTGCGCCCATCGCACAAATCGAGTTCATACCGAGGTTCGGTACATCTTGGGGCCACCTCTGTGCGGCGCTCTCTTCGTGGGAATCAGGGACTGGGACGCCGAGTCGGCGCTGTGCAACGAGCAACGGCTTGTGAAGACTGGCTAAAGATCAGTTTGGACCGTGTGAAATAACAATGCCGACCGCAACGGCAAGCGCGAACACGGCGAGCATCTCCAGCCCGATCGCGAACGCGAGAATCCGGCCCTTGAGGTTGTTGCCGCGACGGTAACTCGCAAGGATCTTGATTCTGGTCACCGTCACCCTCCGGAGGGCCACGCGTGCCGAATCATCCCACTTCTCGACCGCAACTTTGTGCAGGGCGGCGCCTGCTGCGCCCTTGTACCTCAGCGGCACGGTTGCAAGGAGTCCGCAGGCTGCGGCGAGAACGAAGCTGGCTAGCGCGGCGTACAGCCATGGCTCCGCAGCGGTTGGAAGCTGAAAGTTCTCACGCTTCGTTACAACAGCCGCCATAGCGAATAGCAGGGTGACGAGCACCCCCGATGTCGTCACGACAGCCACGCCTCGTTGCTCAAGCGAGGTCTTATTGGTGCGTTGGTCCGCTAGCTCCGCCTCCACGAAGCCTGCGTAGACTTGCGGGCCGCCGCCTTCTTCCAGCGCTCTAAACGGTTACGAGCGCGCCGGCGGTTCGTCGCCGCGAGTCTCGTTCTCGAGTTCGATGCCAATCACTGAGTCGTCGACTTCGGGGTTCCCTTGCTCGCTGCCCCAAAAGTCCTCGACTTCGATTGGCTCAAGTCCATCGTCGTCTGTCATGTTGATCGAGTCTATCGGCCCGCTCGGCGGTCTCACCGCGGCCATCACGGTTGAGAAAAGCCGTCCTCCACCGACAGGAATGGAGTGGGCTTGTGGCTCAGCCCGTGCTGTGCTGTCGGGCGCCTGATAGTGACCAATAGCGCCACCGCTGTGCGGCGAGACGTCAGTCTGCACCTAGCGCCATGCTCTTTCGAGAAGGATCGCAGCGTTAAGCTGCGGAAGCCTCCCGCTTGTAAAGCCGGTAGGGGTCCCTAAACGCGTATTGTCGCCGCGGTGCGCTGCGCCTTCGCCGTCGTCCTCTGCCTGCTCGTTGCGCAGGCGGCGGGCGGTGCCGCACCAGTCCGTGAAGCCGCTGGTTGGATGGCGTATGGGCACGACGCGCAGCTCACGAACTTCGTTCCGTCGGGGGTGCTGACACCGAAGACGGCGCCGCGGCTCAGGCGCGTCTGGTCGCGCCGGCTCGACGGCTGGATCGTCGCCTCCCCGCTCGTCGTGCCCGGGCCGCCTGCGACCGTCGTCGTCGCGACCGAGGGCGGCTCGGTGGTGGCGCTCGCGGCTTCGACCGGCAAGGTGCTCTGGCGGCGCTCCCTCGGGACGGTCGCGGCGGCGAAGTGCGGCACGTACGGGATCAGCTCCACGGGCGTGGTCGACCTCGCGCGCAGCCGGGTCTATGTCATCGGGGCGAGCGGCGAACTGCACGCGCTCTCGCTCGCAACCGGCGAGGAGTCCCGGGGCTGGCCGGTGCGCCTGATCGAGCGGACCCGGTACGAGTACGTCTGGGGCGGGCTGCGGCTGAGCGGCAACCTGCTATACGTGCCGGTCGCGTCCTACTGCGACGTGCGCGACGACGCCGGGGTCAGCGCGGAGGGGCGCCTCGTCGCGGTCGACGTCGACGATCCGACGCACACGGAGACGTTCGACCCGGTGCCGGGCTACGGGAACCTCGGCGGCATCTGGGGGTACGGAGGCGTCTCGATCGAGCCGGGCGGCGGCGTCGTCTACACGGCGATCGGCAACTCGCAGGGCTCGCGCCTCGACACGGCGGGCTATGGGGATCGGATCGTCGCGCTGTCGCCGGACCTCTCGAAGGTCCTCGACTCGAATCTGCCGGTTACGGTTCCGAAGACCGGCGACTACGACTTCGGCGCGGCGCCGGTGCTCTTCCAGCCGCCGGGCTGCCCGCCGCTCGCGGCCGCGAACAACAAGGACGGCGACCTCTACGTCTGGAACCGGCGGAAGCTCGCCGCCGGGCCGATCGCCGCGATTCACCTCGGGGACGACTCGACCGCGTTCATCGCCCAGCCGAGCTGGTCGCCGCGGACGAAGCTCCTCTACGTCGCGGGAGCCGCGCTCACCGCGGCGAACGCCGACCAGCCGAAGGGCGTCGTCGCGCTCCGCGTGCGCAAGGGCTGCCGGTTCGTGCGCGCCTGGAAGGCGATCACCGGCTTCGGGAACCAGCCGCCGCCGATCGTCGTCGGCGACGTCCTCCTCACAGACGGAGGCGACGGCGGCGATGTCTTCGCCCTCGACGCGCGCACCGGCCGGCGGCTCTGGCGCGGCTCGACGCGACGCGTGCCGGTGGGTGCCCCGCTCGTCTACGCCGCCGGCACGCTCGTGGCCGGCGACGCGAAGGGCACCGTCTACGGCTTCCGCGTCGGGCCGAAGCGCTAGCGGTCAGTCGCCGGTCGGCGCGAGCAGGTTCTTCTTCCCGTTGAAGGCGAAGAGCAGCAGGTCGACCATCCGGAAGGTCGTGTTGTTCGGGCCGAGGTGGGGGCGGAAGGCCGTGTCGCGGACGATCGAGTACTTGGCTCCTTCCATGGCGCGGTTGAAGGTCTCGGCGACGATGCGGGAGCCGACCCCGCCCAGCTTGCCGTTGTTGAGCTCGGACTCGCGCAGGCAGTAGAACCACAGCGGCGTATTCGCGATCAGCGCGTTCTGCTGCGCTGCGGTCAGGCCGGAGAGGTCGGCGCCGTTCGAGCCGTCGCGGATCTGCGCGTTCGTGAGCTTGGTCACGCTCACGCCCTTGCTCTTCAGGAAGGTGACCATCTGCTGGCCGGTCGCGAGCCTGACCATGTTCGCCCGCTCCAGGTTGCGGAAGGCCAGGTTGTTCCTGGGTGTCGGGTCGGGCACGACCGGAAGCGTGCTGAGGAAGTGGGCGAGCAGAGTGTCGATCCGCATCGCCTTGTTGAGCTTGGCCGGCGGGACGACGAGGTCGGGCCGGTTGATGCCGGTCTGGCCGAAGTTGTAGAGGTGGCGGAAGTCGGCGATCCAGATGCTCGGCAGGCGGATGCCGCCGCCGAGGTCGCCGCCGAGCGCGCCGAACTGGAAGATCTGCTCCAGCGTCGCGGCGGGGAAGTTCGCGTTCCAGTTGTACTGGCCGCGGACCATGCTGTGCCCGAGCCGGTAGGCGCCGACCGAGAACTCGAGCGGCATCGTCGGCACGCTCGTCGGCGGCTTCCCGACCTCGAACGCCTTCCGCCCGTTGTTGAAGACGTCGTTCACGACCGCGGGCGTGCAGATCTTGGGCAGGAAGTCGGTGCGGATCATCCACTGGTAGTGCTTGGTGACGATCTTGCGCGCCTCGTGGAAGCGCTGCGCGGCGGGCACCGAGGAGGGGAGCGTGTCCACGACCCGGTTGTGGAACCGGATCATCGCCAGGTGCGTCTGGGCAACGGCAAGGTTCTCGTCGTTTCGCGGGTCGGGGATGACGGCGACGCGCGCGTCCTTGGGCGGGCCGGTGCCGACGCGCGGCAGGTCGAAGCCGTTCGAGGGGGTGCCGTCGGCTTGGCCCATCTTCAGGTGCAGCCCGTCGGCCTCGTAGAACTTCGCCGATCCCGAGCTGTTGGGCCCGAAGCCGTACAGGGAGTCGAGGTCGAGGGTCGGCGAGCGCGACAGGATGAGGTCCGCCGGCGAGAGGTCGACGCCCTCGGCCAGGCCGGACTTGTCGAAGGTGAGGTCGTGGTCGATGAACTGGCCGAGGTAGGTGAAGCCGGCGCCCATCCCGCTGGTCCCTCCGCCGCCGGCGGTCATCGCCGTGGCGATCTTGCGGCGGTTCGGCTCGCCGAGCTGCTTGCCCGTTCCCTTCGGGCCCATGCGCGAGAAGCGGAACACCGGCGCGTTCGCCTCGAGGGCCGCCGGAAGCGTCGCCGCCCTGCCGCCGAGGGCCTCCCCGACGACCCCTTCGCCGACGACGAAGAACGTCTCCTGCCCGTGTCGTTCTGCGGCTGCTTCCGCCATGAGTGCTCCTTTCCGCAAGAGCCTGCGATTGCTCGGCGCCGCAACACGAGCCTGGGATGTGCCTGGTGTTCGCACACTCACAGATGAGCCCGGATGGGTCAAGAGCGCTCGCCCGGTCTCGAGCTAGCGCAGGATGCCCGTGTGCCCGAGCGAGTAGCGCCCCGGCTGCGGCCAGACGGCCACGCCGTGCGGGCCGGCGCCGACGGGGATCTTCGCCAGCAGGCGGCCGCTCGAGGTGTCGATCGCGTAGACGACGCCGTTGTAGCGGCCCGAGAGCCAGAGCACCTTTCCGTCGGCCGAGACGGCGCCCATGTCCGGTGAGCCGCCGCCGGGGATGCGCCACGTCGCCACGACGCGGCCGGTGCGGAAGCTGATCACCGACACGCTGCCGTCGTTTCGGTTCGCGACGTAGAGCAGCTTCGCGTCGCGGCTCACGACCAGGCCGTGGGCTCCCGCGCCCGTGTGCACGAACCCGGTGACCCGGAAGCGCGTGCCGTCGACCTTCCACACGCCGCCCGCAGCGAGGTCGGCGACCCAGAAGCGGCGGCCGTCCGGCTCCAGACGCACGTCCTGCGGGATCGACTCGCGCGCCGGCGTGTGGATCACGCCGAGCACCTTCTCGTGCCGGACGTCGATCTTCAGGAGCTGGCCCGAGAACTCGCAGCTCACGATCGCGTAGCGGCCGTCGGCGCTGAAGTCCATGTGGTTCACGCCCGCGCACGGGACGTCGAGCGAGCGGTGGAGGCGGAACGTCCTCGCGTCGCGGAAGTCGAGCCGGTGGAGGCGCTCGGCGACGACGATCGCGTAGCGGCCGCCGGGCGTGAAGTAGAGGTTGTACGGGTCGGCGACCGGGATCGGCTTGCCGGGGCGGCCGGTGCGCGGGTCGATCGGCGTCAGGCTGTTCCCGTCGTCGTCGTCCACGTACAGGCTGCCGAGGTCGTACGCGGGCGTGACGTGCTGGGGGAGCGTCCCGACGGCGAAGTGGTCGACGACCTTGAACGTCTGCTGGTCGATCACGTCGACGGTGCCGCTGCCGCTGTTCGGGACGTAGACGCGCGGCGGGTCGCTCTCGACCGGCGCCGCGAGCATCCCGGCCTGGTCGTGGGCGTAGACGTCGACGCCGGCCGAGGCCGAGGGGGTGAGGAGGCCCACCGTCGAGACGGTCCCGCGGAGCCCACGGCCGCCGACGACGAGGATGCCGCGCCTCGTCGGGGCGGCGCCGAGGTCGGAGAGGGGCGCGGCGAGCGAGCCCGCCGGGCGGATGCGGCGGCGCACCGGGTCGACGGCGACGATGCGCGCACTCGGTGAGTCGAGCGCCGCGCCGCGGCCGCCGATCACGTAGGCCAGGCCGCCGAGCGTCGCCGCCGCGGCGTGCGTGGTCGGCGCAGGGAGCCGGCCGAGCCGCCGGACGTGGTGCGTGGCCGGGTCGAAGGCGAGCACGGCTCGGCTTGCGGATCCGCTCGGCGTCGAGCCTCCGGCCACGACCAGCTGCCCGTCCGCCGTCGCAGCGGCTGCGTAGCGGAGCGGCGTCGGCAGCCGCCCGACCACCCGCGCGGCTGCGCCCGGTCGCCAGGCCACGATCGTGTTCAGCCAGCGCGTCCCCGTGTAGCCGCCGACGACGTACGCCGTCCGGCCGATCGCGGCGGCGGCGACGTCCGAGGCCGCGACCGGGAGCCGCCCTGCGTCGTGGACGGCGCCGCTCGCCGGGTCGACGCGCAGGACGTGGTCGAGCTGCGCCGCGCCGTTGCCGCCGCCGAAGACGTAGACCTGCCCGCCGAGCGCAACCGCCGCCGCATCGTGCTGCGCTCCCGGGAGGCGGCTCAACAGGCGCTCGCGCGCGCCGGAGTCGGCTGCCACTGCGTCGCTCGAGGTGTCGGCCGGAGTCAGGCCGCCGGCGAGGACGACGCGCGAGCCGACGGCCGCAGTCGCCGGATCCTGGACGGCCGCGGTGAGCGCGGGGAGCTGCCGCTCCGCCAGGACGAGCGGTCGCGGCCGTCTCTCGTGGCGGCGGCGCGGCGGCCTCGCGGCGACGGCGACCTTCACCGGCCGAGCCGCGTGGTCGTCGTGATCGGTGCGGCCGTAGGCGACTCCACCGATCACCGAGACGACCGCGATCGCGGCAAGGGCAAGGAACGCGCGGCGCACTCGGGACAAGGATGCCCGGTTCGAGCCCCCCGCGCGCCGGTTGCGTGTGCCGGCACCCGGAGTTCCAGCCCGTGCTTCTGTGGCCGGCGATTCGCGGTTCTTTCGTCGCAGTAGCGAAACGGTCTCGATCCTGGCGTCAGAGTCGAGCGAAAGCGGCAGCTGGCCTGTTAGCGTCGTGTCCTTGCCATAAGGCGGGCAAGGCAGAGGTAGGCGTCAAATGGCCCGCCGCGGCCAAAGGAGGGTCCCATGCTCACGAAGCTTCGCCGTCCGAGCCCGGCGCTCGTCGTCGCGTCGCTCGCGCTCTTCGTCTCGCTGACCGGCACCGCGGTCTCGGCCGGGATCGTGCCGCTCGCAAAGCGCGCCCGCGTTGCGGACAACGCGAAGAAGCTCGGCGGAAAGACACGGGCGCAGATCGTGGCCACGCCCGGCCCGGCGACCACGCTCGGCGGGAAGACCGCCGACGAGATCGCCGCGACGCCCGGCCCCGCCGACACGCTGAGCGGCAAGTCGGCAGACGAGATCGCGGCGATGCCCGGCCCGGCAAGTACGGCAGCTGGCCTCGTCACGGAGCGCACCGCCGCTTGGTCGCTGGCGGCAGACGCCGAGGGTGATTTCGCCGTGGGCTGCGCGTCGGGCGAGAAGGTCCTCGGCGGCGGCTTCGACGACTCGACGTTGGGCAATGCGCCTGCACTGTTGCTCGAAAGTCGGCCAAGCGCCGACGGGACGACCTGGCGGGTCTACCTCGCCAACCTGTCGAGCTCGAACACTTCGTCCGGCACCGTCTTCGCGCTCTGCCTGAAGTAGGAGGGAGGCGGTCGCGCCGCTACGGCCGGCGCGGCCGCTACCTCTTCCGGATCCGCGCGACGAAGAAGGGCTCCATGAACTCCGTCGGGTAGACGCGCACCGCGCGCTCGAGCGCGGGATGGAAGCGGCGCTCGCCCCACTCGCGCAGGGCGGGGCGCGCCTCGGGCACCTCGACGCCGATCGGCTCCAAGCTCGCCTCCGGGCGGTGCTCGAGGAGGTGGCTCACCGGCGCCTCGTTCTCCTCGGGCGCGATCGTGCACGTCGAGTAGACGAGCACCCCTCCCGGATCGAGGAGCTTGAAGGACGCCATGAGCATCCGCTGCTGAAGCCGGCTGTACTCGTTGATCCGCTTCGTCGACCAGAACTGGAGCGCGCTCGAGCGGCGGAGGTCGACGCGGCCCTCGCCGGTGCATTGAGCGTCGAGGAGGATGCGATCGAAGCGACGCTCGACGAACTTGTCCACGTACTGGGCCGCGAAGCTCGTGATCTGCGCCGGTTCCACGCGGTGGGCGCGCACCACCTCGCGGAGGCGCGCGACACGGCTCTTGATCGCGTCGTTCAGCCAGAGCTCGGCCTCGCCGCCGACGACCGAGGCGATGTGCGCGGCCTTGCCGCCCGGCGCCGCGGAGACGTCGAGGATCGCCTCGCCCGGCTGCGGGTCGAGGGCGAGCACCGGGACGAGGCTGGACGCGTTCTGGATGTAGACGTAGCCGTCCTGGAAGAGATCGGTCGCGCCGAGCTCGTGCTTCGCGCCGTGGAGGAAGTACGCGTCCGGGCACCACGGGACCGGCTCGAGCTCGAAGCCGCGGCTGCGCACGTCGTCCGCGATGTCGGCCGGCTCGCGTTCGGTCAGCTGGTTGATGCGGACACTCGCGCGCCGCTCCACGCTGAAGAGCTCCTCGGCGCGCGCCTCCGAGATGCCGTAGACGGCGGCGACCCGCGACAGGAAGAGGCGCCGCTTGACCGGCTCGGCGCGGGCGGTTCGCCGCTGTCTCGAGCGCGTGCCGCGGCTCACCGAGCCAGTGTACGATCCCCCGGCCCATGGTTCGCGCGTCACTCGCGGCGTTCGCACTGGCCGCGCTCTTCGCAGCCTCGACGGCCTCGGCCGCGACTCCGCTGCCGGCGCACGTCTACGCGCCCTACTTCGAGACCTGGACGAGCGACGGCATCACGCCGACCGCGCAGGCCTCCGGGGCGCGCTACTTCACGCTCGCGTTCCTCCAGACGCTCTCGAAGACGTCGTGCACGCTCGCCTGGAACGGCGACAAGACGCAGACGATCCCGGCCGGCCGGTACCTCTCCGACATCGCGTCGCTGCGGGCGCTCGGCGGCGACGTAATCCCGTCCTTCGGCGGCTGGAGCGCCGACCAGGGCGGTACCGAGATCGCCGACTCCTGCAAGGACGTGAACGCGATCGCCGCCGCCTACGAGCAGCTGATCACGACCTACGACGTGACCCGCCTCGACATGGACGTCGAGGGCAGGTCACTCACGCGCACGGACGGGATCGACCGGCGCAACAAGGCGCTCAAGATCGTCGAGGACTGGGCGGCCGCGCAGGGTCGGCCCTTCCAGGTCAGCTACACGGTGCCGACGACGCCGAACGGGCTCGAGTCGACGGGCGTCGCGATCCTCCAGAACGCAATCGCGAACGGCACGCGCGTCGACGTCGTGAACATCATGACCTTCGACTACTACGACAAGGTCACGACCGACATGGGCGCAGCCGCGATCAGCGCCGCGCAAGGGCTCCACAGCCAGCTCGCCTCGCTCTACCCGTCGAAGACCTCGGCGCAGCTCTGGGCGATGGAGGGAAACACGATCCTCCCGGGGATCGACGACTACCCGAAGAAGACCGAGGTCACGTACCTGCCCGACGCGCAGCGGCTGTACGACTTCGCGCAGGCGAACGGGATCGGCACGCTCTCGATCTGGGCGATCCAGCGCGACAACGGCGGCTGCCCCGGCGTGACCGACTCGAACAGCTGCTCCGGGATCGTCCAGAACCCCTGGGACTTCAGCCACATCCTCGAGCCTTACACCGGCCCGTAGACGCACCTGCACCAGCGCGGATGGCCGCGCACGCGGCACCAGTTGGCCCACTCGCGCGCGATCTGCTCGCGCCGTACCGTCTCTTCCTTCGTCTCCCGCTTCTTCGGCACACGCATCGCGCGCTTGCGCGCTCCGATGTCGTGGCGCTGCCTAGACAACCTCCCCGCGGCTGACTGCGCCGCACTCGAGCTGGTTCATCGCCACCGGCTTCGCCCCCGGACGGGCCTCGGAGATCGGCTCAGTGTACGGAAACGAAGAGGCGGGCCTTTTGGCCCGCCTCCCGCACCCCCGAGCCGCAGGATGATTGCCGTCAGTCCCGGGCCGAGTTGGAGCTACGGGCTCTATCGGCTCGACGCGGCGATTCCCTTAGACCCAACTTCGA
>Ga0207665_10003192_pt1 | contig 10981 bp, 10 predicted proteins | sample LARL112metaG_FD_184351 | JGI IMG/M metagenome (GOLD analysis project Ga0207665, IMG submission 184351) | Corn, switchgrass and miscanthus rhizosphere microbial communities from Kellogg Biological Station, Michigan, USA - LAR L11-2 metaG... | ecosystem: Host-associated > Plants > Roots >...
TTGTCCTCTGCGGCCCATTCGAAGGTTATGCCGAGGATCCCAACAGCCTGTTCCTGACACTCGACCTGACGGGCGGCTAGGAGGCCGTGGCGCAACCCGGGCTCGAAATAGCGATGCCGCCCCTCAAAATGAGTTGCGCACCTCAAAACACCTCTGCTAGCCTTCAGCCATGGCTGAGACGCTCACCACGACCGCGCTGACGCTGAAGGACATCGCCCGCCAGGCCGGCGTCAGCCTCGCGACGGTGGACCGCGTCCTACACAATCGTCCGGGCGTGCGGCCGGATACGGTCCGGCGCGTCAAAGAGGCGATCGAGCGCAATTCGTTCCAGCCGCATGTGGCCGCCGCCGAGCTCGCCCGCGGCCGCGCCCGCCGGTTTGCCTTCGTGATGCCGACGGGCGCGAACCCGTTCATGCAGCAGATCGAGGCCTATCTCGGCGAGATGTCGGGCTGGCTCTCGGCTCGCCGCCTCAATGTCGAAATGGTCGCCACGGATGTGTTCGATCCCTCCGTGCTCGCGGCTTCGCTGGAAGAGCTGTCGGACGATTACGACGGCGTCGCCGTGGTGGCGCTGGACCATCCCGGCGTCCGCGCCGCCATCGACGATCTCGTCGATGCCGGCGCCAAGGTCGTGACGCTGGTCTCGGACGTGCCGTCGTCGCGCCGGCACCATTATGTCGGGATCGACAACATTGCCGCGGGGCGCACCGCCGGCGCGCTGGTCGGACGGCTGGTCGGACAAAAGTCCGGCAAGGTCGCGATCGTCGCGGGCTCGCAGGGCCTGCGCGACCATGCCGAGCGCATTTTCGGCTTCAACCAGGTGATGGTGTCGGAATTTCCGCACCTCGAAATGCTGCCCGTGGTTGAGGGGCGTGATGAGGACGAGCGCTCAGAACACCTCATGATGAGGTTGCTCGGCGCGCATGCCGATATCGTCGGGCTCTACAATGTGGGCGCCGGCACACCGGGCGTCGCCAAGGCGCTGATCGAGGCCGGGCGCAACAAGCAGGTGGTCTTCGTCGGGCATGACGTCACGGTCATGACGCGAAAACTGCTGCTGCAGGGCGTGATGGATGCGGTCATCTCGCAGAATCCGGGGCATGAGGCGCGCGCCGCCGTCCGCGTGCTGCTGGCGCTCGCCCGCGGAGAACCGATCCTGAGCGAGCAGGAGAAGATACGGATCGACATCGTGATGAGGGACAATTTGCCGTAGCGCTATGGCATCAGAGTTCGGGCCTCATGGTTCGAGACGCCGCGCCAGAGCGCGGCTCCTCACCATGAGGGTCTAGCCCGGAGGTCGGTCCTCATCCCGAGGAGCATCGCTTGAGCGATGCGTCTCGAGGGATGGCCCCGGGAGAGGTGAACACCTACGCGGCTGCTTCAGGCGAGATGACTGGAGCGGGAGTTCGAAATGAGACGGCCCTGGGCGGCAAGGCGACCTGAGTTCGCGCGACGCCTTAAGGTTTGGAGGGAGGACGACAGGTGTATTTGGGCATGGACGTCGGCACGTCCGGCGTGAAAGCCGTGCTGATGGACGCCGCGGGCGCGATCGTCGCGACCGGTTCGCGCGCGCTGACCTTGTCGCATCCGCATCCGCTGTGGTCCGAACAGGATCCGGACGCCTGGGTCAGTGCCGCGATCGGCGCCGTCGACGATCTTGCCGCATCCCATCCCCGTGAGATATCTGAGGTGCGCGGCATCGGCCTGTCGGGCCAGATGCATGGCGCGACGCTGCTCGGCGCCGATGGCGCGCCGCTGCGCCCGGCCATCCTCTGGAATGATGGCCGCTCGCATGCCGAGTGCGCCGAACTCGAACGCCGCTGCCCGGCGCTGCATGCGATCGCCGGCAATCTGGCGATGCCCGGATTTACCGCGCCAAAGCTGATGTGGGTGGCGAAGCACGAGCCCGAGGTGTTCGCGCGACTGGCGAAGGTCTTGCTGCCCAAAGCCTATGTCCGCTACCGGCTGACCGGCGAGATGGTCGAGGACATGTCGGATGCGGCCGGAACGCTCTGGCTCGACGTCGGCCAGCGCGCCTGGTCGGACCAGGTGCTGGCGGCGACCGGGCTCGGTCTCCAGCATATGCCGAGGCTCGTCGAAGGCGACGAACCCAGCGCAACACTGTCGCCCGATCTGGCGCGGCGCTGGGGCATGGGACAGAGCGTGATCGTGGCCGGCGGCGCCGGCGACAACGCGGCGAGCGCGATCGGGCTCGGCGCCATTGCGCCGGGCGATGCGTTCCTGTCGCTCGGCACGTCAGGTGTGCTGTTCCGCGTCACCGACAGATTTGCGCCGGCGCCGGCGTCTGCGGTTCATGCGTTCTGCCATGCGCTGGGCGGGCTCTGGCACCAGATGGGTGTGATGCTGTCGGCAGCCGCGTCGCTGGCCTGGCTTGCAAAAATCCTGGCGACGCCGGAATCGGAGTTGCTGGCGCCGCTCGGCGATGTCGTCGACCGCCCAAGTCCGGTGCGCTTCCTGCCTTATCTCGATGGCGAGCGCACGCCACACAATGACGCCACCGCGGCCGGCGCACTCATCGGCCTGCGCAGCGCGACCGACCGTAACGCCATCGTCCAGGCCGTGCTGGAAGGCGTCGCCTTCGCCGCACGCGACAATTTTGCCGCGCTCGCAGGCTCAGGCCCTGTGATCACCGAGGTCGATCTGGTCGGCGGCGGTTCGCGCTCATCGCTGTGGGCGCAGATCATGGCCGATGTGCTGGGCATCCCGGTCCACCGTGTCGAGGAGGGCGAGGTCGGCGCTGCGCTCGGCGCCGCGCGGCTCGGCAGGCTGGCCGCGACCCGCGAGAAGCCGGCCGAGGTGTGCCGCCGTCCGCGCCGGCTCGCGACCTTTGTGCCGCGCCCCGCAGCGGTCGCCGCCTACGACGATGCCTATGCGCAGTGGCGCAAGCTTTATCCCGCTCTGAAGGAGTTTTTCCCGTGAACGCACCCGCCCGGTTTTTCGAAACGACCGCCCCGATTTCCTTTGGCGGGCCGCAGGCGCCGTCGCCGCTCGCGTTCCGCTGGTACGACAAGGACCGCATCGTGCATGGCAAGCGGCTGGAGGAGCACCTGCGCTTCGCCGTCTGCTACTGGCATTCGCTCTGCTGGGTCGGCAGCGATCCCTTTGGCGGCGAGACTTTTCTGCGGCCCTGGCATCACGGCACGGATGCGATGGCGCTCGCCCGTGCCAAGGCCGATGTCGCCTTCGAGCTGTTTCGGCTGCTCGACGTGCCGTTCTTCACCTTCCATGACGTCGATGCCGCGCCGGAGGGCAAGACGCTCGCCGAGTCCGTCAAGAATCTGAACGAAATTGCCGACATCTTCGAAGCGAAGATGGCCTCGCAGAAGGTGCGGCTGCTCTGGGGGACCGCCAACCTGTTCTCGAACCGCCGCTACCTGGCGGGCGCGGCGACCAATCCCGATCCGCAGGTGTTTTCATATGCGGCGGGGCAGGTGAGGGCGGCGCTGGAGGTGACGCACCGGCTCGGCGGCCAGAATTATGTGCTGTGGGGCGGGCGTGAGGGTTACGAAACCCTGCTCAACACCGACATGAAGCGAGAGCTCGACCAGCTCGGCCGCTTCGTCTCGCTGGTGGTCGAGCACAAGCACAAGATCGGCTTTCAAGGCCCGCTCCTGATCGAGCCGAAACCGAAGGAGCCGACCAAGCATCAGTACGATTTCGATGTCGCGACCTGCTACGGTTTTCTGGAGCGCTATGATCTCCTGAAGGACGTCAAGCTCAACATCGAGCAGAACCACGCCATCCTCGCCGGCCACTCCTTTCAGCACGAGATCGCGTTGGCGCGGGCGCTCGGCGTGTTCGGCTCGCTCGACATCAACCGCGGCGACGACCTGCTCGGCTGGGACACCGACCAGTTCGCGATGAACGGGCAGGAGCTCGCGCTGGTGTTCCACGAGCTCCTGAAAGGCGGCGGCTTTACGACCGGCGGGCTCAATTTCGACGCGAAGATCCGCCGCCAGTCGATCGATCCGGACGATTTGATCCATGCTCATGTCGGCTCGATGGATGCCTGCGCGCGGGCCTTCCTCGCCGCCTCCGTCATGCTGGACTCCGGCGTGCTCACCGATGCCCTGAAGGAGCGCTATGCGGGGTGGGACGCCCCGGAGGGACGCGCGATCCTCGCCGGCGAACGCTCGCTCGCCGACCTTGCGGACCGTGTGCTTCGCTCGGGCAGCGACCCGCAGCCGCGCTCCGGGCGCCAGGAATTTCTGGAATCTCTTGTCAACCGTTACGTCTGATCGTGCCATGATGCGACACAACATCGAATGGACGGGAGGACTGGCATGACACCGGCGGCGGTCGAGCAACCGCAGAGCGCACCGCTCTTGGAGTTGAAGGGCATCGGCAAGGAGTTCGGCGCGATCCGCGCCCTCCACGACGTCGACATGAAGATCTATCCCGGCGAGGTGGTCGGGTTGATGGGCGACAATGGCGCCGGCAAGTCGACGCTGGTGAAAATCATCGCCGGCAATTTTCGGCCGAGCCATGGCGAGATGGTCTTTGGAGGCGACGCGGTGCATTTCCATCGCCCGGTCGACGCCCGCGCGGTCGGCATCGAGGTCGTCTACCAGGATCTCGCGCTTGCCGACAATCTCACCGCCGCGGCCAACGTCTATCTCGGCCGCGAACTGACGCGCAAGGTCGGTCCGTTCTCGCTGCTCGACCACAAGGCGATGGCGGCGCGCTCGCTCGAGCTGTTCGGCGAACTGCGTTCCGAGACGCTGCCGTATAATCTGGTCAAGCAGATGTCGGGCGGCCAGCGCCAGGCGGTGGCGATCGCCAGGACGCGGCTCTCCAACGCCAGGCTGGTGATGATGGATGAGCCGACCGCGGCGATCTCGGTCCGCCAGGTCGAGCAGGTCCTGAGCCTGATCCACCGGCTCAAGGAGCAGGGCATCGCGGTGATGCTGATCTCGCACCGCATGCCCGACGTGTTCGCCGTCTCCGACCGCGTCGTCGTGATGCGCCGGGGCGAGAAGCGGGCCGACAAGCCGATCCGCGATACCTCACCGGAGGAAGTCACCGCGCTGATCACCGGTGCCAAGGAGGCGGCGTGATGTCGGTGCCCATGGAATCCCCGGTCACCTTCTCCAATGTCAGCCAGGCCAAGTGGTGGCGCCGCGGCATCTTCGCCACGCAGACCGGCTACGTCACGATCGCGCTGATCCTGCTCGTCGTGGTGATGAACTTCGCCTCACCGTACTTTCTCACGGAAGGCAACATCCAGAACATGGCGAAGAACTTTTCGTTCATCGCCATCGCCACGCTCGGCATCACCTTCGTGATCATCACCGGCGGCATCGATCTCTCGGTCGGCTCGATGATGTGCTTTGCCGCGATGGTCACCTCGATGGTCATGACGGAGCTGTCGACCCCCGGAGCGGCCGGCGGCGCCTGGTTCGTGCATCTGGCCACCGACGGCAAGACCGTGCTGGCCAACGTGCCGGGCCTGATCCTTTTGATCTCGGTCCTTGCCGGGCTTTTGGCAGCCTTGATCGTCGGGCTCATCAACGGCTTCTGCGTCGCGGTGCTCGGCCTGTCGTCGTTCGTGACCACGCTCGGCATGCTCTCGATCGTGCGCGGGCTCGCCTATGTCGTGTCCAACGGTCGCGGCAGTTTTCCGGGCGGGCCGGATGCCGACTATTTCTACGCGCTGACCTCGGGCGATCTCTACGGGCTGCCGGCGCCCTTCATCTATCTGATGATCCTCGCGCTGGTGATGGCCGTGGTGCTCCACCACTCGAGGTTCGGCCGTCACGTCTTTGCGCTCGGCGGCAACGAGAACGCGGCCGAGCAGACCGGCATTTCGGTGACCCGCGTCAAGATCGCGGTCTATGTGATCAGCGCGCTGGCCGCGGGCCTGCAGGGCATCATCATCTCCGGCTGGCTCGGGTCGGCGCCGGCGAACATGGCGACCTCCTATGAGCTCAACGTGATTGCCGCGGCCGTGATCGGTGGCGCCAATCTCGCGGGCGGCATCGGCGGCCCGCTCGGTGCCATCGTCGGCTGCGTGCTGCTCGAGGTGATCCGCAACGGGCTCGTGCTGGCGCAGGTCAATTCCTACTGGCAGCAGACCCTGGTCGGCGTGATCATCATCGCGGCGGTGCTGGTCGATCGTGTCAGGTCGAAACTTTCGTAGAGCGTGATCCCGGAAGCGGTTTTTCGAAGGGATCATGCTCGAAAAGGATACTGGTTCGGGGGGCGCCAACAGGCGTCATCGTCTATCCGCCTCCGGACCAGACTGTTTTCAAGGATAGGCAAAAATATTGAGGAGGAGACACGTGAAGAAAATTCTGCTTGCTGCTGCCGCTGTTGCCATGATGGCGGCCCCGGCGTTTGCCGCGAACTACAAGTTCGCCGTGGTGCCCAAGGCGATGAACAATCCGTTCTTCGACGTCGCACGCGACGGCTGCATGAAGCGCGCCAAGGAGCTCGGCAACGTCGAGTGCATCTACAAGGGACCGATCGAGCACGAGCCGGCGACGCAGGCGCAGATCATCCAGGACTTCATCACCCAGAAGGTGGATGGGCTGGCGATCTCGGTCGCCGACGTCGCCTCGATGACCAAATCGATCGAGGCCGCCACCGCGGCCGGCATTCCCGTCATCACCTTCGACGCGGACGCGCCGGGCTCCAAGCGCATTGCCTATATCGGCACCAACAACAAGGATTTTGGGCTCGCGCTCGGCAAGCAATTGCTGCAGCTTCGCCCAGACGGCGGCAAATACGCCATGGTGTCCGGCGGCCCCGGCGCCAAGAACCTTGCTGAACGTGTTGATGGCGTCCGCGAGGCGCTGAAGGGATCGAAGTGGGTCGAGGTGTCGGGCTCGCCGACCTTCTGCAACGACGATTCCGCACTCGCCGTGCAGCAGATGACCGATCTGCGCACCGCGACGCCGGATCTCGCCGCGATCGTGCCGGTCGGCGGCTGGCCGATGTTCGCGCCCGAGGGCTACAAGGCCTTCGTCAACAAGAACAAGAAGGACATCGACGCCGGCAAGTTCACGCTGGTCGTGGCCGATACGCTGAAGATGCAGCTCGAACTGCTGCGCGACGGCTATTCCAACGCGCTGACCGGCCAGCGGCCGTTCGAGATGGGCGAGAAGGCGATGGACGCGCTGGTGGCGATCAAGAAGGGCGAGAAGGTGCCCGAGGTGATCTATACCGGCCTCGACCTCGTCACCAAGGACAACGTCGCCCAGCTTCTCAAGTAAGAGCGTTCCCTCCCGAGGGATAAACTGACGGTCCGGGGAATAGACCCCGGCCGTCCTTTTTGGGTCTAGTCGAAGTAATTTCAGGTCTCACCAAGACCGTCATTGCGAGCCAACGGGGCCGCGCAAAGCGAGGCCCCGTAATAAACTCAGCGAAGCAATCCAGAATAGTGCGGCAAGGCAAGGCTGGATTGCTTCGTCGCGTTGCTCCTCGCGATGACGGAGCAAATTCAGGTGGCCGTTACGCCCGCTTGCCGGTGAACGGAAAACTGCCCATCGGGCCGATGCCCATGTCGCCGGACATGCTGTCGCCGGACACCTTGCCGGTAAATTCCAGCGTCAGCGGCATCGGATTGGTGATCGAAACCTTCCACGTGAGGTCGTTGCCGTTCACGGTGCCGTCAAAAATCTCTGCCGTATTGCCTTCGGCGCCCTGCGTGCCCGTCAGCGTGCTCCCTGAGCTTTTCACGCTCAGGGTCGCGTTGCGCTCGCCCATCGGGGTCGTCATGGTCAGGTTCCAGTCGCCGTCCACGGCCATTTGTCACTCCTCGTTCGCTTAAAGACTTCACAAAACCGGACCCGGTTCTGGAATAGGGGGTGGGGACCGCGCGGGCTATAGCGCATTCCGCCGCGCAAGAACACCAAGCTCCCGATCATTGCGGCGATCAGGCGCGTGCCGCACGGATGCGGCTTGTCACCACCACTCGAAAGATAACATATTGCACTACGAATGCCAGAATCTTGGCGCCGACCGCGACCACGGAGACATAGATCGACCACAGCGTGAGGTTGCCCGTCATCGCGACCGCAATGGTGCCCGTGCCGAGCGCGAACATCAGTACGGCCCAGGCAAAGCCGGCCGCGGTGACATATTCCGGAATGGTCTCGGTCACGCGCGACGGCATGTAGCGCAGCATCCAGCCGCGCCTCAGCATGATCGCGCCGATCGCGAAATGCGCGATCGCGGGCTTGGCCAGCACGAAGCGGGGATCATGGGTGAGGAGGGTGGCGCTGCCGAGCACGATGACCAGCGCGAGGCTCGCCCAGGTCATGAAGCCGAGCGACTGTCCCTTGACGCGGGCGTAGATCACCTGGCCGATGGCGCCTGCGATCGCGACCGCGGTCGCCAGCACGAGGCTGTCGGTTGCAAGGTAGATGACCAGGAACAGGATGGTCGAAAGGAAATCCGTTCCTAGCCTGACAAAGACGTCCCGCATCGTTGCTCCCTATCGAGGCTGCAGCGCCTGACGAATGGCGATTGGTGTTAGCGTGTTTCGGTGAGTGCGCCGGGCTGATGCGAGCCGTCCTTTGCCTTGCGATACTCGGGATACCACCGGGTGAAATAGAGGGCACTGTTGCGCGCGCCGAACGCGATCGCAAGACCGGTCCAGAACGGCAGTCCCGGCAGATAGATCATCAGCAGATTACCGGCCATCATCAGGATCGTCGCCAGCGCCCAGGCGGCGGTGATGGCATAATTGGCGTGCAGGAAGCCGGGCATCGCCGCCGTTTCGGCGGCGACCTCTTCCAGCGCATATTGCAGCGAGAAGGGATAGCGCAGCAGCATCGAGCCGAGCGCGATCACGAGGATCGCGCCATCGACGGCGATCTTGACTGCGGAGCTGCTGAGGCTTGGGTCGACGAGGACGAGATAGCTGCCAATGGCCGCGAACGCGACCGCTGCCCCCGCGCCGAGGATCTTGATCGAACGACCGCGGGCCGCATCGAGGGCGACCACGGCAAGACCGATCGCCGCCGCCGCGAACAGGCTCACGGTGGCGGAGGTCACGAGCATCAGCAGGGTAAAGGCGCCGAAGGGTGCGAGGATCAGGAGGACAGCCATGACAGGATCCTTGTTGATCTTTACATTGTAAAGATTTTTAGGCGGGGAAGCTGACGCTGTCAAGAACCATCTTTCCACTGTCAAAATTAATTGATATGAATCGTAAATCGGTGTAATTTCAATGGGTTGATTGGTCTATTGGGCGCCGAGCGCGAGCCGCGACAGGATCGAGAGCGCCGAGGTCACCAGGAGGGCGATCGTGATCGTCACGCCGCCGGTCCGGCCGATGTGAAACCGCCACGTCGTGGGCGCCGCATACATGCCGATCGGATGCAGCACGCGCGCCACCACGAGCGCGCCCATCAGGAGATGCACCCGCAGCGTGGAGGCGCCGGCCGCCTCCAGGAAGGCAATCATCAACGTGGTGATCGGCACATATTCGGCAAAATGCGCATGGGCGCGGATCGCGCTTCGCAGCGCGATGTTTCCGCTGTCGCCGAAGGCCGCGCGATTCATCAACCGCAGCCGGATCACCTGAAGGGACAGCGCGACATAAAGCAGCGCGAGCACGGCGAGATAGAAGGCGGTGATCGTGGGCATGTGCATCGCAGCCTCCATCGATGACGGCTCTCCCGCCTGACAGCGTGTTCATGGAGAGGGTCTCATGACTCCGCAAGATGGACTCGCGAACAATGGGTGGTCAGGCCGCCCCCACCCAATTGCCATGAAAGCCGTCGGGCACGCGATGGCCGAGATGCACCAGCGCGACCGGGCCGGATGTGACATCGGTCGCGTTGAAGACCGCGAGATCGCTGCAATTGTCGAGGGCGCGCCAGACCACCGCGAGCAGCCAGCCGTCGCCTTCGGCGGCGTCTTCGCTTCGCGCCACGAAGACCGGCTCCGAAATGGTGTCGCCCGGCGGCAGAAAATACTGTCCGAGGCGCGCGCCGTCGACGCCGACATGCGCGATGCCGGACAGCCAGCTGCCCGCCGGAATCTCGGGATTGGCGCAGGCGTACCAGCCCTGGCCGCTCTTCAGGCCGGCGCGGCGATCGTCGATGCGCGGGAATTCGCCGGTGAGGTCGTCCAGATAGGTCTGGCTGAAACGGTCGGTATTGTCAGCGAGATCGAACACCCAGCGGCACAGCCGCGCCCGCGATTTCCGCGGATCGGTCGGCCGGCCGTCGGGATGCGGAAACAGCGGCGCCTCTTCGAACTGCATCACGTCGGCGATGATGCGGCCCGAGTCTTCCCAGGCGTTCATGACATGGAAGACGTAGCAGGCCTCGCCGCGGAACCAGATGATGTCATCGGCCGAACCGCCCCGCTTCATCACCCCGACATAGGTGCCCTTGTCGGGCTCCCAGGCATAGGGCGGCTGTCCGGCCATCGCGCGCGTCATGCTGCCGGTGATCGGGAGGATCGGAAACAGCAGGTGATGTTCGGTGACGATGAAGTCGTGCACCATGCTGGCATAGGGCGCCTCGAAGCGGTCGAACCGCGTCACCTTGCCGGCCGCGCTGACCGACCCGAAGGAGAGGGTGGGCGTCAGCGGACCTGCGGCATTGTAGCCGAAGAACACCATCTCGCCGGTGACCGGATCGAGTTTGGGATGGGCGGTGAAGGGCGCCTTGATGGCGCCGCCATAGTCGCAGTAGCCGCGCGTTGCGAGCGTACCCGGCTCGATCTCGGTCGGCAGATGGCCTTCCTCCAGCGCCAGCAGGCGCCCCGCATGAAAGACGATGTTGGTGTTGGCGACGCCGCCGTCGGTGACCGCGGCGGGCGCATCGGCCAGTTTGCGGCCAAAGCCGCCGAACAGTGCGCGGCCGGCATCGTGTTCGGCGAGCCATTTCGGGGTGCGGACCCAGCGATTGCGATAGCTCGCACGGCCGTTCTCGATCTGAAAGGCGTGCAGCATGCCGTCGCCGACGAACCAGTGCGCGCCAGGAGAAGGAAATTGCGGATT
>Ga0207665_10003195_pt1 | contig 10976 bp, 11 predicted proteins | sample LARL112metaG_FD_184351 | JGI IMG/M metagenome (GOLD analysis project Ga0207665, IMG submission 184351) | Corn, switchgrass and miscanthus rhizosphere microbial communities from Kellogg Biological Station, Michigan, USA - LAR L11-2 metaG... | ecosystem: Host-associated > Plants > Roots >...
GCCAGGACGTCCACGTGCGCCAGGAACCTGGCCAGCTTCACCCGGCTGGGATGCCCGGCCGGGTCCCAGCTGGCCAGCTGTGGCTTGACACTCTGCCGCATAACGCCAACCGGGCAGCGGTACACCATTGCCATGTGAGTCATCGTCGTGCGCGTCCGCGTCTGGTCGCAACCGGCCGATACCCAGCAAGTTACGCGCCCGCAGCGGCAATTGAGGACGGACCAGCCCAACGGCTCACAGCGGCAGGCAAGTGTGGTCAACGCTCATCGACGGATTCAGGGACACTACAGCCTGCTGGTGGCAGTGGCTGGCCCGGTAGGCTTCGCTGGTGAGCCCGGCCAGCATCCCCGGCCTGCCGCAGGCCTGGACCCGCAGGCTGCTGCGCTGTGGTGTCGCCGCAGGCCCGGTTTTTGTCGCGGTGTTCCTGCTTGAGGGCGCTGTCCGGGATGGTTACCGGCCGTTGCGCCACCCAGTCAGTTCTCTGGCGCTCGGGCCGCGCGGCTGGGTCCAGGCTGGGAACTTCGCGGTGGCCGGGGCGCTGGTGCTGGCCGGGGCCGCAGGCCTGGCCCGGGCCGGTGATCGCGCGGCCAGCCGCCGGGCTGCACCGGCGCTGATCGGTGCCGCAGGCGCGGGGCTTATCGGCTCGGCCGTGTTCACCACTGACCCGGTCAGTGGCTACCCGCCCGGAACACCCGATGCGCTCACCCAGCCCAGCCGTACCGGCACCGCACATAATCTGGCGGCTGTCCCGGTGTTCATCGGCCTGCCCGCGGCCGCACTCGCCTGTGCCTGGCGGTCCTGGCGGGCCGGCCAGCGCCGCTTCGGTCTTTACAGCGCTGGCACCGCCGTGACCATGCTGGCGGCCATGACCCTGGCCGGTGCGGGTTTCGGCCAGTCGCCCCGGCTCGTCAGCCTCGGCGGACTGTTCCAGCGCGCCAGCATCATCACCGGCCTCGCCTGGCTCACCGCCCTGTCCGCACGAGCGCTCCGGCGAACGCCCACCACGGCATCACCCCGCCAGCCATAAAGGCCGAGCATTCCCCAGGCCGTCCGGCGTGCACAGATCCGTGCGTTAGCTGCCCGAGCCGGGCTGATGTGCGGCCGCAGAACATGGCATTCTGCCCGGCGAAGTCCAGCGCCGCAGGCATTAGCTGCCTGGCTGGCCGTCATCCCGGTCGCGGCCAGGGGGCAGTGGCTCAAAAGCCAGGGCACAGGAGTTGATGCAATAGCGCCTGCGGGTGGGAGCGGGCCCATCGCGGAAGACATGGCCCAGATGACCGCCGCAGCGGCGGCAGACCACCTCGGTGCTGCGCAGGAACCAGCCCTTGTCTGGCCGCAGTTCGACCGCGTCTGCGACGGCTGGCTGGGTGAAGCTCGGCCATCCCGTGCGGGATTCGAACTTGGCGTCCGAGCGGAACAGCTCATTCCCGCAGCCGGCGCAGCAGTAGGAGCCGTTGTCCTTGGTGTGGACGTGTTTGCCGGTGAAGGCGGGCTCGGTGTGGCCGCGGCGCAGAACGTCATACTGCTTGCGGGTCAGTTCCTGCCGCCACTGCTCATCCGGCTTGTAGATCTCGGGTGGCGTGGTGGCCTGTATGGCCTTGGTGCGGCGCATCGGTCTTCTCCAGGCGTGGTGTTTAAGGTGCTGAACCCTCCGCGGCCGGGCTGGGCCAGATCGTCCCGGCCGGTCACACCGGCTGGGCGCAGAGCCGAACACGCACCTGGTCGGGCCGCGGACCAAGCCGCCGGGCCTCAGCCAGCAGTGGGGATCACCTGGTCAAACAAGTCACACCACCCAGTCATTCCGGCAGCAGAACGCGACAGCAGCACCCGAAGATCCCGCCTGCCGTCGCGGTCGCCAGCAGCCGAGGCGAGCAGTTCCCCCCACGCCTGCTCCGACCGACCAGACACCAGCAAAAGCGCCGTAGCAGCGGCTATGACAGCGCGCTCGGTAAACGTCGGCAGCAGCGTCGGGTAAACCTTCGCAGGTCTACCCGGCCGACGGTCTCCAGCGGCCTGTGTGAACGGTTTCGGCGGCCGGCTTGCGGCGGCTGCTCAGGTCGCGTGGTGGCTCATTGCTGTAGCCAATGGAGATCGCTCCGATCGGGCTGAACTGCGCCGGCACCCCGAAGGCCTCGCGGAAGGCATTGATCTGGTCCACGGGGATCCCGAAGAAACATGCTCCCAGGCCGGCGTCTACAGCAGTCAGCAGCATCAGCAACGACGCGAATCCAGTGTCGATATCCCAGTACGGGGCGGGCCACCACGCATCCGACCGGTCCGCGAACCCTTTGTCGGGCAGGGCATAGCGGTCCAGGTATGCGTCTTTGTTCGAGTGCGGGATGATCAGCAGCGGTGCGTCTACGCTGGCCGCGAACCAGGCCTCCGGGTGCTCCGCAGGACTGACCGCATCACGGAACCGGGCGACGTCGGCCGGGTTATCCAGCACCAGGAAACCCCAGCCTTGGGAGAAGCCCGCCGACGGCGCCCGCAGGCCGTTGTGCACGATACGGTCAACCAGGTCAGGCGGAACGGGCCGGCTGGAGTCATAGCTGCGCACCATCCGCCGATGGCGGACAACATCCTGGAACTCCATGACAGCAAGCTACAGGCAAGCCCAGGCAGCCCTGTGAGGCGGCGCTCCCATCGGCACATGCGGATGTCCGGCGATGGAAGCCTGCTGCGTAACCGCGCTATCTGCTGCCGCCCTTCCTGGCGTTCTAGCCCTCGATGAGCTTGATCCAGGTGCCGTTGTCGACGGTCCCGGTAACGGGCACCCCGAACGCACGCTGCTGGGCCTTGACCGCGGCCTCCGTATTGGCGCCGAAGATGCCATCTATCGTGACCGGGTTGCCCAGCGCGGTGAGCAGACCCTGCAGCCGGTGCACCATCCGGCTCTGCGGCTTGTCCTGGTCGCCGGCCTTCAGCTGGGGAAGAGTGATATTCACGTGACCTCCCGCGATAGCAGGGGTGGAGCCCCCCGACAATACGACTATTCCGGATCCTAACCACAGACCAGCGCGACCCGCCAGCATGGACACCGGCGTAAGGGCATGACCAGGGCCCGGCCCGCGAACCGCGATTCATACCTGGAAGGGGAACCGCCAGCGAGCACATCGCGGCATGTGCGGGCGACGATTCACCCCTGGGCTGGAATGGCCAGAAACGATGCGAAATGGGTGATCAGGGATGGCAGCTTGCTTTTAAAGCAGCTCGCCGGCCGACGGCATTACCTGATGCCTTAGCGTCCGTACGGCGCCCACTAGTCCTGATCGTCTTCGGGTTATGCCGAATGGCTTGGGTTCTTTTCTCTCGATGACCACCGGCCAACCCTACGAACGGCGTGACGCAAAGGGCAGACCGCCGCTCCAGCCTATTTTACCGGTCAGCGATCTAGGCGGACCGGGCCTGGGCGCACTCCACCGAGTTCCAGAAGGAGGTCAGGATGCTCGCGGTGGTCTCCGGCGCCTCGACCGCAGGGGAGTGCGCGGCGGCCGGGATGCAGACCCGCTGGGCGCCGAGCCGGGCCGCCATATCTTCCTGGGCGGCCGGCTCCCACGCGTCGTCGTTCTCGCCGTAGACGACCAGCAGCGGGACGCCGCCCGTCTCGGCCAGCGCCTCGGTCCGGTCCGGGCAGCCGAGCAGGGTCTCGCCCATCGAGCGCAGCCCGACCGGGCTGCTGCGCAGCAGCCGGGTGCGCAGGAAGTCGATGATCGGCGCCGGCACCCCGCCCGCCACCGCCTCGGGTTCCAGCCGGGTCTTCCAGATCCGCTCCACTTCGGCGGGCAGGCCTTCGGGGCCGGTGCCGTCCAGCTCGGTGAGCAGATCTTGCAGGATCGCGGCGCGCGGGCCGGACAGCGCCCCGGGCCCGGAACTCATCATCGTGAGCGAGCTGACCCTGGCCGCCCGGGCCAGCAGGATCTCCCGGGCCACCAGGCCGCCGAGCGAGTGCCCGAGCAGGTGAATTCCGCGGCCGCGGGGAGCGGACGGCTCTGGGCTGGCGTGGCCGGAGCCGAGCCAGTCCGCGATCAGGGCCACGTCCGCGGCCAGCGCGGCCAGCTGGTACGCGTCAGCGTCGTCACCGCCGGGGGTCTCGAACTGGCCGCGCATGTCGATCGCGATTACCTGCCGGCCGGCCGCGGCCAGCGCCTGCAGGATGAGCAGGAAGTCCTCTTTGCTCCCGGTATAGCCGGGTACCAGCAGCGCGGGCTGCCGTTCACACACCCCGGTGACGGGTACGGCTTCGTAGGCCGCGAACTTGCCCCGGCTGGTCTCGATGGTCCGCTGCCGTACCCCAGGGGGCAGTTGCAGCGCTTTCGGTGTGCTCACAGGCGGTCAGCCTACCCACCGTTGCTGGGGCTAGGCGTTATCCGTCCTTAACGAATGCTGGGCACCAGCATCACGGCTGCTGGGCGGGCCTCAGCTGGCCGCGGCGTCCCGCCGGCCGCGGCCGCTGCGCCGCCGGCGCCTGCGCCGGGGCTGGCTGTGCTCGGCCGTGCCGTCCCCCGGCCCGCTGCCCGGGCCCGCGGTGGCCGCGGCAGCGGGCTTGGCCGGGTCGGCGTCCCGCACCGTGACCCCGCCCCGGGTCCGCTTGCGGATCCGCGTCTTGCGCGCGGCCTGCTCATCGCGCGGCCCGGACCGGCGGGGCGCGGGTGACCGGGACCGGCCGGTCTCGCCGATGTCTTCCAGTTCCTCGGCCTCCAGGCCGAGCCGTTCCCGGCTGGCCCGGGGCAGCTGGCCGGTCACCCCGGCCGGGATGTCCAGGTCGGTGAACAGGTGCTCGGAGGTCGAGTAGGTCTCCGGCGGCTCGGGCTGGCCCATGCTGAGCGCCTCGTTGATGAGCTTCCAGCGGGGCATGTCACGCCAGTCCACGAACGTCACCGCGATGCCGTCCCGCCCGGCCCGGCCGGTCCGGCCGGTGCGGTGCAGGTACGCCTTCTCGTCTTCGGGGCATTCGTAGTTGATCACATGCGTGACATCGTCTACGTCCAGCCCGCGGGCGGCCACGTCGGTGGCGACCAGCACGTCGATCTTGCCGTTACGGAAAGCCCGCATCGCCCGCTCGCGCTGGCCCTGGCCCAGGTCCCCGTGCACCGCCGCGGCGGCGAAGCCACGGGTGGTCAGGGCCTCGGCCACCTGGTCGGCCGACCGCTTGGTCCGGCAGAACACCATGGTCAGGCCGCGGCCGCTGGCCTGCAGGATGCGGGCCAGCATCTCGATCTTGTCCATCTGGTGCGCGCGGTACACGTGCTGCACGGTCAGCGGGACCAGGTCCGGCTCGTCGTGCTGCTCGCCGCGCACATGCAGCGGGTGGCTCAGGTGCCGCCGGGCCAGCGTGACGACCTCGCCGGGCATGGTGGCCGAGAACAGCATGGTCTGCCGGCCTGCTGGGGTGAATTCCAGGATCCGCTCTACGTCCGGCAGGAAGCCGAGGTCGAGCATCTTGTCCGCCTCGTCCAGGACGAGGGAGCGTACCCCGGACAGGTCCAGGTGGCGCTGCCCGACCAGGTCGAGCAGGCGGCCAGGGGTGCCGACCACGATGTCCACGCCTTTACGCAGGGAGTCGATCTGCGGCTCGTAGGCGCGGCCGCCATAGACGGTCAGCACGCGCGTGCCGTACGCCACGCCGGCTACCCGCAGATCCTCAGCGACCTGGATGGCGAGTTCCCGGGTGGGCACCACGACCAGGGCCGCTGGGGCAGACGGGCGGCGGTCCGGGTCGCTGCCCAGCTTCTGCAGCAGCGGGATGCCGAAGGCCAGCGTCTTGCCGGTTCCGGTCCGGGCCTGGCCGATAATGTCGTGCCCGCCGAGCGCGATGGGCAGGGCCAGCGTCTGGATGGGGAATGGCGAGGTGATGCCCACGCCCTCCAGGGCGACACAGATCTGCTCGTCCACGCCGAGGTCACGGAAAGTCTTTGCGGTGTCCGCGTCCGGAGAACCAGCTTCCGGGCGATCTTCCGCCGGGGGTTCTGCTACGGACGAGGTCAGTGTGTGCGTTGTCAGTTCAATCAGCTTCCATCAGTGGCCCGCTGCCCGGAGCGCACGCTGCGCGCGCGTCGTGATGGCCACGGACCTGGCTATCGGCTCTACCGACAGGCAGAGCCCGTCAGCACAGTAAGTCTTGCGGTCAGCCTGTCCGAGGCTGCCGCAGCGCCTGCGGCTGGGAACTAGCGGCTGGGCGTCAACAAGTCTCACTGCCAGGAAGAACACGGCAAGGGGGGCGCCGCATTCCCGCCAAGTGCTGCTCGCAGTGTACCAATGTGTCCTGCGTGGCGCGTGCACCGACGCGCCCCGGCCCGGTTGTACGCTTCGCGGGTGACCCAAGCACAGCCACGCGACGGCACGCCGGGCGATGCGGGCCCGGACGGCGTCCTGGATCTGCTCGGGCTGCTCGCCTACGGCGAGCTCGTCGCGTTCTTCCAGCTGTCCGAGGACGCCGCGCTGGCTCCCTCGCTCGCGGACAAGGCCGCGCTGGGCGGCATGGCCGTGGCTGAGTTCGGCCATTTCCAGCTGCTCTGGGAGCATCTGTCGGCGCTGGGCGCCCAGCCGGAGGCGGCGATGCTGCCGTTCGCGCCGGCGCTGGATGCCTTCCACGCCCGGACCGCCCCATCCGACTGGCTGGAAGGGCTGGTCAAGGCGTACGTGGGCGATGGGATCGCGGCTGACTTCTACCGCGCGGTGGCGCAGCTGGTGGATCCGCAGACCCGGGAACTGGTCCTCCGGGTGCTGGGCGACACCGGCCATGCCAAGTTCGTGATCGCCCGGGTCCGCGCGGCCATCGACGCCGACCCGCAGATCCGGGGCAGGCTCGCGCTGTGGGCCAGGCGGCTGGTGGGTGAGGCGCTGGCTCAGGCCTACCGGGTGGTGGCCGACCGGCCATCGCTGGCCAGCCTGCTGTCCGCCGGCAGTGGCGAGGCCGGCGGGGGCGCCGCCGGGCTGGGCGACGTCGGCCGGATGTTCGCCCGGATCACCGACGCGCACGCGGCCCGGATGACAGCACTCGGCCTGGCCGGCTAGGGCCAGCTACAGGCTGCCGAAGCCGACCCGGCGCGATTCCACCCCGGTGAACTCGACGTACGCGATCTTGTCCGCCGGGACCAGGAACTGGCCGCCGTGGTCGTCGGGCAGCACGAACAGCTGGTGGTCATCACCGGCCAGTGCCTCGCTCAGCAGGCGCTGGACCTCGTCGGCGGAGAGCTGGGTCTCCAAGATCAGTTCCCGCGGGATGGACTGGATCCCGATCTTGACTTCCACGGCACTCCTCTCGACGGCCCGCCGGACGGCGGCGTGCTCCGAGGCTAGCCGCCGGTCACCGCTGCGGTCGGCGGTAGTGGGGCCACCGCACTACGCCGCCAGCGAAACCGGTGGCGTGGCGTCTGCCGCGGTCAGCTGGTCCGCGGCCAGCCGCTGATGCCCCGCCAGGCCAGCCGGGCCATGAGTTCCTCGGCGGCATCTTGCGGGATGGCCTGGTCGGTGCCCAGCCAGTAAGTGGCACTGATCCGGGCCATGCCGACCAGGCCGATGCTGAGCAGGTGCGCCTCGGCGTCACTCATCCCGGTGTCTTCCCGGATGACCTGGCTGATCATGTGTGCGTGGTCACGCATGGACGCGTCCAGCCGGTCCCGGACCGCGGGCTCGTTGCGCAGGTCCGACTCGAAGACCAGGCGGAATGCCTGGCCGCTGTCCGTGACGAAGTCGAAGAACGCCTGGAACGTGGCCCTGACCCGCTGCTTGTTGTCTGTGGTCGAGGCGAGTGCGCGGCGGATGGTGGCGGTGAGCGCTTCCGCGCTCTCGTCCAGCAGGGCCAGGTACAGCTCGAGTTTGCCCGGGAAGTGCTGGTACAGCACAGGCTTGCTAACCCCGGCCCGCTCGGCGATCTCGTCCATCGCGGCGGCGTGATAGCCCTGCGCGACGAACACCTCCTGCGCAGCTCCCAGCAGCTGCCGGCGGCGGGCGGGCCTCGGCAGCCGCGTACCGGCCGTACGGGCCTGCGGTGTTGCTGTCACGAGACTCTCCGATGCGTCTGTCCGGCCGCATCTCCGACCGATGCACGCCATCCTACGACCGCGCGGACCCCCGGTTGGGGTAACGGACGGTGACCCCGGGTCCCGCGGGCGCCCGCTGGGCGGCGGTCAGCGGTAGTCGTCGTCGTCCTCGTCGGCCACTGCCATGTGCTGTTCGGCTGCGTCGGCCTCGTCGGCCTCGTCCGGCAGCTCGAAATCGGTGGGCAGCTCGGGCACGTCCGGCTCCCCGGGCACTGGCTCGTGCTGCTCGATCGCGTCGGCGGTCGGGGCCTCGATGTCCTCGCTGGAATCCCAGCTGACGTCACCCATCCGGGCACCTCTCTAGCCGTTCTCGCCGTGCCTGACGGCGGTCGCCGTCAGCTGCCGTCCGCCGGGCCAGGTGCCCCGGCCGTTTCCGGTACCGGCCCCGGGCCGGCAGTGACGGCCGGCCCGCCCACCGGGCCCGTGGCGGCCGCGGGATGACCGTCGCCCGCTGGGCCGGTCCACGTCTGGCCGCCCGGGGCCTCCCGGCCGCCCGGGACCTGGCCCGCTGTGGCCTGGCCGGCCGCGGCCCGCTGAGCCAGCCCGCGCAGTGGCGAGCCGACCGCCTCACCGTACGTCGGGAACGCGTGCACGACGTCCGCCAGGACGGCCAGCGGGATCCTGGCCCGGATGGCGAGTGTCACCTCGCTCATCCATTCCTCCGCGTACGGGCCGACTGCGGCGGCGCCGACCAGGATGTCGTCGCGGCCAGCGTCGGCGTACAGCTCGACCCGGCCCCGGTCGTCGTCCTCCACCGTGGCCCGGGCCGTCTCGGCCAGATCACAGCTCGTGATCACCAGGTCGAGCCCGGCCGCCGCGGCCGCCGCCGGGGACATGCCCACCGTGTACACCGACGGCGTGGTGTACACGGTGCGCGGCACCGCGCGGTAGTCCGCGCACCGGTTGCCGCCCAGGATGTTCACGGCCACGATCCGGGCCTGGTAGCGGGCGGTGTGCGTGTACGGGGCCACCGCGGTCACGTCACCCGCGGCCCACACCCGCCCCGCGCTCTTCCGGCCGTCGGCCGGGCCCGGGGCCGGGGTGCCGGTGGGCACCACCCGGCAGTTCTCATCCAGCGGCAGCGCGGCCGTCGCATCGATGCCCAGTGCCTCCAGCCCGAGCCCGCTGACCCGGGGACGGCGCCCGGTGGCCAGCAGCACCCGGTTGGCCTCGATCCGGGTGCCGTCGGCCAGCGTGAGCGCCAGCCCTTCGTCCAGCCCCTCGCCCTTCACCACCGGCGACCCAAGGCGCAGGTCCACCCCGGTACGGCGGAGCGCGTCGCCCAGGATCTCCCCGGTGAACTGGGCCTCGTCCGGCAGCACGTGCGGCTCGGCTTCGACCAGGGTGACCTGTGAGCCGAACGCCGCGTAGATCTGCGCCAGCTCGCAGCCCACCGGCCCGGCGCCCAGCACCACCAGCCGCCGCGGCAGGTCCGGGCAGGTGAGCGCCTCCGCGCTGGTCCAGGCGGGCACGTCGGGGAGCCCTTCGACCGGCGGCGCCACCGGCTCACTGCCGGTGGCCAGCACCAGATCCTGGTAGTGCAGGGCCACCAGGGCGGGCGCTTTGGCCGCCCGGCGGCCCGGTACCGGGTGCGGCTGCACCTCGACCGTGCCCGGCCGGGTGACCCGGCCGGTGCCGCGCAGCAGGGTCACCCCGGCCTCGGCCAGCCGCGCGGTGGCCGCCGTGTCGTCCAGGTGCTGGGCGACCTCGTCCCGGCGGGCCACCGCGTGCTCCCAGGTCTCGCCGCGGCGGGCCGACTGGAGCAGTGATTTGGAGGCCATGTCGGCCAGATAGGGCGCCTCGCCGCCGACCAGGCCCGCCTCGACCAGGGCCACTGACCGGCCCGCCTGCGACACGTCCATGGCGATGAGCGTGCCGGACGTTCCCCCGCCGAGCACGACGACGTCGAAGTCAGGCATGTGCTGATCCTCCCCCGCCTCGCTATGCCTACGCGGTCCGTTCATCATGACAGCCACCGCCAAACCGTCCCCACCCGATAGGGGCACAAACAGCACATCATGGGTAGGGACACATCATGCGCAGCAAGTGACGCGCGCCCGGCGGCCACCTGCGCCGCCTCCCCGCATGGCCTGTCTGGCCTGCGATTTGACCCGTCAACGTCGGTGATCGTTTGTCACCCGTGGCCGCTATCTGACGGCCCAGCGACGGCCCCGGGCCGTCCCCAGATTTCCGGCACAAGACGGCTCCGCGATCGTCACTCTTCGCGTGCCTGACCTAGCCCCGGGACCAGCCAGGCCATGCAAGTTAGCATCGGTCTGTGGCCATGACTCAGGGGCCAGCAGGCACATCCGACCCTGGCGCAGCGGTTCCAGGGCCGGACGCCTGTTGCGAAAGCGCCATCGTCACGACGCCAGCGAGCCCAGATGAGCGGTGGCTGCGGTCCGCCCGCTATGCCCGCTGGCTTGCCTGGGCTTCGCTGGCCTGGATGGGCGCCGAAGGCATCCTTGGCCTGATCGCCGGATTCGCGGCGGGCTCGATCGCGCTGGTGGGCTGGGCGCTGGGCAGCGCGATCGAGGCACTGGCCAGCGTGATCGTCGTCTGGCGCTTCACCGGATCGCGCACGTTGTCCGAAACCGCCGAACGGCGGGCGCAAAAAGCGGTAGCCGTCAGCTTCTGGCTGCTGGCCCCCTACATCACAGTCCAAGCCATCCGCGACCTGGCCGCCCACCATCCAGCCAGCACGACCGTGCTAGGCATTGCGCTCACCGCAGCGAGCGTGATCATCATGCCCATGCTCGGGGTCGCCAAGCACCGGCTGGGCAAGCGGCTGGGCTCGGGCGCCACCGCGGGCGAGGGTACCCAGAACCTGATGTGCGCCGCTCAGGCCGCCGCGGTCCTGCTCGCCCTGGCGGTCGTCGCCATCTGGCCTGGCGGGTGGCCGATCGACCCCATCATCGCGCTCGGCATCGCCGG
>Ga0207665_10003196_pt1 | contig 10975 bp, 7 predicted proteins | sample LARL112metaG_FD_184351 | JGI IMG/M metagenome (GOLD analysis project Ga0207665, IMG submission 184351) | Corn, switchgrass and miscanthus rhizosphere microbial communities from Kellogg Biological Station, Michigan, USA - LAR L11-2 metaG... | ecosystem: Host-associated > Plants > Roots >...
TGCTGTCTATCGTGGCTATCATTCCACGGCGCTGCTGCTGGCTGACGGCCGGGTGCTTTCCGCGGGCGGCAACGTAGGCGGGCCAAATGCGCAAATATTTTCGCCTCCATATCTGTTTGCCGGGACGCGGCCCGGTATCGCTTCTGCTCCGGTCAGCGCGGGTTACGGTCAGACGGTATTTATCGGAACGCCGGATGCCGATTCCATCAGTAAAGTCACCTTGCTGCGCGAAGCGTCTGTAACTCATACCAACAGCATGAGCCAGGGATTCCAGTCCCTGAGCTTTACCAAGACCAGCACGGGACTCAACGTCACCATGCCGGCAAACGCGAACCTGGCAACGCCCGGATATTACATGCTGTTTATCCTGAACGGTTCCGGCGTGCCATCGGTGGGCAGCATCATTCAGATTTCTGCAACAGCCTCAGCGGTAGGAACTATCACGGGAACAGTTACGAACACGGCTGGCGCGCCGATTTCAGGCGCTTCCGTTTCTTCCGGCGGCAATGGCGCCATCACAGGCGCTGACGGTGGCTATACCTTGCAGCTTCCGGGCGGAACAGCAACTCTTACGGCAGCGCTTGCCGGATATCAGAATGCGTCGGAATCTGTTACGGTCACCGCCGGCCAAAGCACACAAGCAGCAACATTACAAATTCAGCCTGAAAATCCTGGCAATGTGACCGGCTCGGTGGTGGATAGCAATGGCGCAGCGCTTTCCGGCGCTTCAGTTTCCGCGGGCGGACTGAGCACAACCAGCGCGGCCGATGGCAGCTATGCACTGAATAACCTGCCGGCGGGGCAAACGACCATCCACGCTTCTCTCACTGGATTCCAATCAGGTTCAACAACCGTGACCGTTGTTGCGGCAACCACGACGGCTGCTCCGGCGATCACTCTGGTTTCCGGCAGTGGATCGATTACAGGGAGCGTAAAGACGACAGCGGGCGCGGCGATTGCGGGCGCCTCCGTAGGGTATGGCGGCGGCACGGCAACAACCGATGCCAACGGTAATTACACTCTAACCGGAGTTCCGGTTGGCACGGTCCAGCTTGTCGCCTCGGCCAGTGGTTTCCAGAGCGCCACGCAGAACGTGGCGGTCAATGGCGGAGCCACTAGCACGGCCAATTTCGCTCTCGCTGCCGGCGCTGCCGGCGGGACCGTCACCGGCAAAATAACCAGCGCTTCCAGCGGCGCGATCGTTGCAGGGGCCACCGTAAGCTGGAGCGGCGGATCAACCACAAGCGACACCAGCGGGATTTATACGCTGACGAACGTCACTGCCGGAACGCAGAACATTACAGCGGTCAAGACCGGCTACCTGGCGCACACGCTCGCCACCGGCGTAACTGGAGGCGCAACCAGCACTCTCAACATTCCCATTGCAACCGCCGGGAAGATTTCGGTGAAAGTGGTCACTTCCAGCGGGGCAGCAGTCAGCGGCGCTACTGTCACGATCAAAGGAGGCGTAATCGCAACCACTGTATCGGGATCCAGCGGCTCCACAGGCATATTTACGACTAACTGGATTCCGGTGGGCACGTACACGGTTACAGTCGCGAAGAGCGGCTTTGCCACGCAGAGCAAGACTACATCGGTTTCCAGCGGTGCAACCACGTCGCTTACGTTTACCGGCTTCTAGGAGAGATGCAATGAAGAGCGGTTTAAATACCAACTTGCTGATGATCGCTGCCATCATTTCTTTCCTGGCTTTCTTTCTGGGAGCGAACGCGGCAGCGCAGACCTACACGGCCATTGATCTGGGCACGCTTCACGATGGCAGCGCCCGCATACACGGGGTGAATGAATCTGGTCAAGCCGTAGGCGCTTCAGGACATCCGCATGGCGCGGACACGCATGCGTTTTTCTGGCAGAAGCAGGGCGGCATTCGCGATCTGGGTACGCTCTCCGGCGGCGACTACAGCTCCGCTTTTGCCATCAATGACTCTGGCGTTGTTGTGGGCACTTCAAATACGTCAACCAGCACGCACGCGTTTTCCTGGACTCTTGCTCATGGTCTTAGCGACCTTGGAACTTTACCGGGCGCAAATGCCAGTTCGGCGCTTGCCATCAACAATCAGGGCCAGATCGTTGGCAGCTCCGGCGAACATGCGGCTTTGTGGTCCGCCGGCACAGTTCAAGACCTGGGAACGCTCGGAGGCGCTGCCAGCGAAGCGCACGGCATCAACAATCTGGGTGCGATTGTCGGCGTCTCTGACACCAGTTCCGGCCCGCATGCTTTTCTATGGCAAAACGGCGCTATGCAGGACCTGGGCGTTCTATCCGGAGACAGCAGCAGTCACGCTGACCATATCAATGACAGCGGAATGGTCGTGGGCGCTTCCGTGGGCAGCGGAGGAGTCCGCGCTTTTGTCTGGACAAGCGCTGCCGGAATGCAGCCCTTGAGCGGAGATTCCGGCGCAACCTACAGTGAAGCCTTCGACATCAATAACGCCGGCCAGGTGGTGGGAGAGATGGCAAGCTCCATGGGGACCCGTGCTTTCCTTTGGACCAGCCAGAACGGGCTGGTTGACCTTAATGAATCTGTCTCCAATTTGCCCGGTGACGTGGTGCTTATTGGGGCTTTTTCCATCAATGAAAAAGGCCAGATCGTCGCGTTTGGCCTGAAAAACCCCAAAGTAAGCAGGCACCAGGAGGTCACCGCCGATAGCCACGTCCACGCGGGGCCGACGCGCGTCTTTCTGCTTACGCCGCAGTAAGTAGTGATGCGTTATAATCCGCGCATGCCTGGCGGACGCAGCAGCGAACAATGGATCGCGCAATATGCAAGCAGCCATACTCATCCGGTCAACCGGCTGTGCCATAGCGTTGGCATTCCGTTGATCGTGGCTTCGCTGGCGCTTGGCGTCGCGGCCATTTTCTTCCATCCGCTCTGGATGCTTGCCGCCGGCCTGTTCATCTTCGGCTGGATTCTGCAGTTCATCGGCCACGCCTTTGAACACAAAGAGCCGGAGTTTTTTCACGACTGGCGCTTTCTCTTTGTCGGCGTGCGCTGGTGGTGGGCCAAGATGCGCGGCCGCGCCTGAGAAATGGCTTCCATCGAAATGCGAAAGTAGTTACGCGAAGAAGTTGCTCAGACCGCGACGGCCCTGGGCCGGGACCCTTTGTCTTCGATGACTCGTTGTATGGCGCAGACCAGCTCTTCTGCGGACGCTTCCACGTCAACGCGCGAATCGGCGTGCAGGCTGGCCAGTAATTGGCCCTCGGCGATCAGGATGACGGGCAAATGAAAAATTCCCTGGATGCAGCGCACAAACCCGGCCCTTTCCTGGATGGAGAATCCATGGCCCACGATGGCCACATCAAAATGGCCGTGACCGCATTGATGAAACACTTCCTCAAGGGAGATTGCGGCGACCACGTCAAAGCCGGCCATACGGAGCGCGGCGTTTCTGGCGCTGACCAAGTCGCCTAATCCGACCGACAATATCTTCGCAAATGAAATCATTCCGGCACCCTGCGCCAGCACTCATGCTGCCGCTTTCTGCTGGCCACCCGAATTGGTGAGGGACACGCAATGCCGGCCGGCCTGCAATGGAGTAAAGATTACAGGGAACGATCGGCGCGAAGGTATCCTCTTTTGAACAATTAGAAATTTTTTATACGAAAGGACAAACATGGGTCCGGCACCGTTGGGCGCCGCGAAGATGAGAGTCCGTGCCGCTCTTGCGATTGTTCCTGGGCAGGCTTCAGGCTGCGACTGCCATCTCCGGCTCTTGCACGCTCTGCGGTTTTGCGTCGCAGGGGCGTGGGAGCATGGAGCGCAATTTCATGCGGGCCTTATGCAGCTGCGATTTGCTGTTGCCGATGGAGCAGCCCAGCATTTCGGCGATTTCGTTGTGCTCGTAGCCTTCCACATCGTGCAGCACGAAGATGATGCGGTATCCGGGCGGCAGGCTGGCGATGGCTCGGTCTAAATTCAGGCGGTCAACCGAACCATGAAGAATGTCGTCTCTCTTGCCGATATCTTTTCGGGGACCATCCTCGGACTGCGGCTCCAGGGTTTCTTCCAGTGATACTTCGGCCAGGCCTTTCTTGCGCCAGTGCATCAGGATAATGTTGACGGAAAGGCGGTGCAGCCAGGTGGTGAATGCAGATTCGCCGCGAAACGACGCGATCTTGCGATAGAGCTGCAGAAAAGCTTCCTGCGTGAAATCTTCAGCCTGGGAGTAATTGCCGGTCATGCGCAGGCACAGGGAAAAAACACGCCGTTTGTGCCGCATATAAAGAGCTTCGTAGCAGCCGGCGTCGCCCATCTGGGCCTTGCGGATCACTTCGGCTTCTGTCATGCCGTCAAACACAATTGCCGTCTTCTTGAGCCTGACATCGTTTTTTGCCGCATCAGGTTTTGCCGCATCGGGCCGGACGGCAATGGGCGCAGCTTGCGCCGCCACTTTACTGGACTTCCTGAACACCAACGATTGAGGCAAGAGGTCTCTTTTCCTGGAGGATAGCGTTCGTGCGCAATTGGGTATGATGCACCTGAGTTGGTGGATGTTGCTTCGACCCCAGTTGTGAAGGCCTACGCGTCATTCGGCAGGCGCTCTTCGACTGTTTTACCCGCATCGGCAACACAATCGACAAAGAAGATCGTTGCTCAACCCGGTATTTCCTGATAAAACTTGCGGCCATGGCCAGCCCCTATATCAAGACCGCTTCCGTCGCCGACACGCGCAGCTTTTTCCAGAGAATTTTTTCCTCGACCAACCTTGTGCTTTTCATGGTCTGTCTGATGTATGCCCTCACGTACATTGACCGTATCAACGTGGGCACAGCCGGCCCGGTATTTCAGAAAGAGCTGCATCTCAGCGGGAATCAACTGGGCTCAGTGCTTGCCGCATTTGGCTGGGCCTACCTGGTGTTACAGGTGTGGGGAGGCTGGCTAAGCGACCGCTTTGGAGCGCGCCTGACGCTGACGGTGTGCGCCGTGGTCTGGGCTGGTTCAACCTTGCTGATGGGGCTGGCGCACAGTCTAACGGCGCTCATCCTGTGCCGCGTCCTGCTGGGGCTGGGCGAAGGCGCAACTTTTCCTACGGCAACGCGCGCACTGGCGGACTGGATGCCCGAGGAAAAACGCGGATTCGCCCAGGGAATAACCCATGCGTTCTCACGGCTGGGAAATTCCATTACGCCCACCCTTGTGGCGTGGATCATTCTCATGGCGTCGTGGCGAATGTCATTTTTCGTGCTGGGCGGCGTCAGCCTGCTATGGGCCGCGGTGTGGTGGCTCTATTTCCGTGATGATCCAGCAACCCATCGTGGGATCACGAAGCAGGAGTTGTCGGTCCTGCCACGCTTTACTTCGAAAATGGAGAGAAGAAAAGATCCCGCGCCGTGGGGGAAGTTGATCAAGCGGATGGCGCCGGTCACGCTGGTCTATTTCTGTTACGGCTGGACGCTCTGGCTCTATCTTACTTTTCTGCCTTCTTTCTTCCTGCACGGGTACAAACTGGATCTCAAGAAATCCGCGCTATTTTCAACTGGCGTGTTCCTTGCCGGCGTGGCCGGTGATGCGTTGGGCGGATGGGTGAGCGACTTCATACTGAAACGAACAGGGAACCGCAATAAGGCACGGCGGGACATGATAATTGGCGGCTTCCTGTTGTCCCTGGCGTTCATGTTTCCCGTGTTGCTGTCGCATAATTTGACGGTTGTTGCCCTTTGCCTGAGCGCGGCTTTTTTCTTTGCCGAATCCACGATCGGCCCCTTCTGGGCCATCCCTATGGACATCGCGCCGCGGTTCTCGGGTTCAGCGAGCGGGCTCATGAATATCGGCTCGGCGCTGGCGGCGGCATTGTCGCCGCAGGTGGCGTTCTATGTGACCAAGAGCAACAACTGGAACCTTCCGTTTGTGGGGTGCATCGGCCTGTCATTGTTTGGCGCCATCATGGCGTACTGGATGAAACCAAACGAGCCGCTGCCCGGCACAGAACTGGGCGCCGTGGGAAAACCTGCGTAAGAGGCACGAACTTCCAGCGTCTCCACAGCGCAGCTGGTGGCGCGAATGGTCTAGCGGGCCTGGGCCTGTTTTGGCGAGGCCGATGTTGCAACCGAGAGATTGAAGTGGTCGCGCAAGAAAGCGGCGGCTTCTGTGCGCTCGGGCGATCCATTGTCCGGCGTGGAATTCAGGAAGACGATGTACTCCGCGGCTGCGCCGTCAATATCCTGCTGCTGCGAGCGTTGCCGCGCCTGCTGAAGCAGTTTTTCCGGCAGCCGCCCGGCCTTCTCCGCAATGGACTTCACCAGCGCATCGCGCGCCTGGAGCTCAAGGTCGGTCACGAACTGGACCTCATCCGGCGGCGTGTTCATTGCTTTGACGCCTTCAGTATCTTCGGGCTTCACATTTTCCAGCACGACATAAGTTTTATGGTCTTCGCGCTGGATGGAAGGCGTGGAATCGATCAGGTTGCCGGAGGGATCGGTCAGGCGAAACGCCAGCTCCACCACGGCGGTCACGTCAATCGTCTTCTTCGTGTAGTTGTAGGGCTCCAGCACGGCTTCAGGCCGGGTAGGGTTCAGCGCGTCGAGCTGCTTGCGGAGAGCGTCCGCCTTTTGCTGGGCCGCGGCCAGAGTGTCTGCGGCGGTTGCCGCGTCTTTTTTGGTGCGGCGCTGCTGCGCGTCGGCGGCGGCGTGTTGCGCCTGGCTTACTTCCTGCAGCGCCAGCGTGTACGCCTGGCTCGCGCTGAGCCACGCTTCATTTTTTACCTCGTGAGTGGCGGCACGGTATTTTGAGGGCAGCGTCTCCAGGTTGGTGTTCTTGACCATGCGATGCTGAAGGATTTCGCTCACCAGAACAAAGTCCGGCTGCACGGCGTTGGGATCCTCACTGTAACGGCGAATGACTTTGATGGGCTGGCTGGAAGATTCAAGGCCGTTGGCAATCGCATCGCCCAGTTGGTCGGCGAAGCCCTGGCCTTCGCGGCGCGAGGTCTGGTCACGCACCACCACGCCAACGGAAAGGCGTCCGCGCAACTGGTACGCGCCCTGGTAGCGGGCCATCTCGTCTCTTACGGCGTCCAGGGCAGGCTCATAGCGCTGCGCTTCACGCAGATAGAGCCATCCCAGGCCGACTCCCGAGGCCAGCGGTTTTTGCAGATAACGGCGGGCCTGGTCAAGATAGTATGCGCTGAGCTTGTCAGACAGCAGGTCCAGCTTGAGCTTGACCGCGGGATCGTTGCTGATGGCGCCGCTGCGATGAAGCAGCTCATAGGCCTGGCGCATGGCTTCTTCGTCGGCGCGGCCGCGAATCGGAAGATGGATTTCCTGCAGTCTTTGTGCGCGCCGGGCCGCTGCCGGAGCGTAATCTTTCTTCAGCGCTTCCATCTGGTCGGCGACCAGCATGCGCTGCTGCTCGGGCAGGTTGGCCAGAACGTCATAGGCGGCGATGAAATCGTTTTTCTGGGCGTAGCTGCGGCTGTCCGCCAGCGCCTGCTCCACCACGTGCCGGTTAAACGCATTGGCGGCCTGTGCTTCAGCGTTTCTGAGGGCCTGCGCGGTTTCCTGATTTTCGGGGCGGACTTTGATGGCGGCGCGAAATTCGACGGCCGCCTGCTCCCAGCTTGCCTGGGCGCTCAACTGCTGCCCTCGCGAAAAATGAAATCTGAAATCGGTTTCAACGATGTTGGCGATCTGGGGAATCTCGGCCGCCATGCCACGATAGGCTTCAACTGCCTGGAGCGCATCGTCATAGCGTTTGGCCAGCAAGAGACTGTCCGCGTTGTGAAGGATTGCGTCCAGCTTGCTTTCTTCGCTGCTGATTTCATTGTGCAGAGCGATGGCCGGCGGATAGTCCGGATCAACTTCAATGATTCGCTCGTTCTGCTTCCCGGCAGCCACCAGATGCTCATATCCCGCTGCGTGGTCGGAGACCGCTTTTGTAAACACCTGCAACTGGCGGCGGTTCTTTTCCAGTAACAAATCTAACTGCGCATGGAGCGCCTGCAAAACCTTGCCGGCGAGCGCGTGGTTGCCGCTGAGCGTTTCAGCTTCAACCGCATACGTGCGCGCCTGCTTCAACAGCGCGAGCCGCGGTGGGGCGGAATTTGGATGATTGGCATATTCGGCAATCGCAGAGTCCGCCGATTGCGCCAGCATCGCAGCCAGACCTTGCCTGGCCTGGGCGACGTGGGCAGAGGCGGGATAGCGCTTCAGGTAATCCTGCCAGAGAGCGACCGATTGTGCGCGCTGGGCGCGGAGAAATTCAGCAAACTCGGTATCGGGCGCGGCAACAAAAAACAGCTCCACGCCAGGCTTGAGCGCGGGAAGCTCGGCCGGCTGCGCGGAAGATTGCGCGATCAGACCGACAATGACCGCCTGGTCGATGGCCTGGGCGGGCGTGAGTTCGGGATTCTTATCGAACTTGATGCCGTTGGGCACGACGCAAAAAGGCTTCGTCGCGTCCATGGTAAGCATGAGCACGCCATCGGCAGTGCGCTGCAGCACGGACCCGACTCTGAGCTGCACGCGCGGCATAACGTCATAGCTGCGCTTGTCGAATTTGGGGACGCCGTCGCAGGTGCGGAGTTCGGTCTTGCCGTTGAGGGTGGCGCCGGTAATCTGCACGTAAGCCGGCCCGCTGGGCGAATCGAAGAGCACGATGGCCGAAAGCGGCGCATCTTTCGCCGAGCCGTTCAGGGCAAAGGCCAGAAGCAGGCAGACGAATTTCCATGAGTAAAAAGGCCGCGAAGATTGCGGCAAGCGCTGGGACGGGGAAGGTTTCATGTAAGACAATTTCCTGAAAACCAAGCTACCTTGATAATCGCTTGAAATCATAGGCAATTATGGGGTTGCCAGGCCACGTAATTCAGCTTGTGCAGAGCACTAAAGTAATGAAGGGAACCCCGCGGGACAGGGTTATCATCTCAGGATTGCAAGTCAGGCCGCCCAGGTGAACGGTAAGTCGCGCAGGCGCCGCGCGTTGGAGCCAACAACAGTCCCCGGCACGTGGCCGGGAGGCGCGTATTTAGATCGGAAGGAAATGGGTTCTCTGCAAATATCCGGCCCCGCCGAAGATGGCGCGGCTGCTTCCACGCAGCCAGCAGCGCCGGACCGTGAATTGAAATCCGCCTTCAATGGCCGCTATGAAATTCTCTCAGAGCTGGGACGCGGCGCCATGGGCGTGGTGTATAAGGCCGAAGACCGCGTGATTGGGCGTACGGTTGCGCTGAAGACAATCGCCGTGGGACGTGAAGCGCCCGACCATGACGAGGTGATCGAGCGTCTCAAGAGCGAAGCCAAGGCCGTCGGCAGCCTGGACCATCCCAACATCATTACGATTTACGACGTGGGACATGACGGCGACCGCGTTTACCTGAGCATGCAATTTGTTGAAGGCTCAACGCTGGCGGCAATGCTCGACGGAAAGAACCTGCGTCCGGGACAGTTGACGCTGCTGAGTTATGCCGAGCAGATTTGCAACGCGGTGGCGTTCGCGCATGAGCGCGGCGTGGTGCATCGCGACCTGAAGCCTTCAAACCTGATGCTGACGCCGCAGGGGCAGATCAAGGTGTTGGATTTTGGCATTGCCAAAAAGGGGGACGCTTCACTCACACGGTCAGGCATGGTGGTGGGCACTCCGTCTTATATGGCCCCGGAACAGGCCACGGGCAAGGAAGTGGACCATCGTTCCGACATTTTCTCGCTGGGCGCGGTGCTTTACGAACTGTTTACCGGCAAGAAGGCTTTTCACGCTGACAGCGTTACGGCGGTCCTATACAAAGTGGTGCATGAAGCTCCGGATTTGCCGTCGGCGATCGATCCAACGATCCCTCCGGGATTGGAAGCGGCGATCCGCAAAGCGCTGGAGAAAGACCCGAATCAGCGCTTCCAGAATTGTGTTGAGCTGCGCGACACGCTGCGCAAAGAAGCGGTGCTGCTGCGGACGGCGTCGGCCAAAGTTCTGGCCAAGCCGCTGCTTGAATCAGGAAAGCATAAGCGGCTGGCGAGCAAGAGCAAGTCGCGGCGGGCGCTGCAAGTTGGACTGGTGGCTTGTCTGCTTATGGCCGCCGCAGCCGCCGCGGTGTGGCCGCAGCGGAGCAAGATGCCGAGGCTGATGCGCGTGATTGGATATGTGCAGCAGCATTTGGGCAGACGCCAGCACAATAGTGCGGCCACGGCGACAACTTCAGAGGTACCGGCGACGCAGGCCGCAAGCGCGGGGCAAACTGCAACCATCCCGGCTGCAAGTACAGCCAGGGACACGGCCGCTGCCATTCCGCCCGTGACCGCGCCTCCTGACACGACGATCAAGCCGGCAACACAGCCGCAGGATTCTATTCCGGGGCCACCTTCAACAGCGACTGTCCAGCCGGCAGCGCAGCCTGTTCCAGTACAACCGGCAGGCATGGCCGCAACGAACAAAATCACTCAACCGGCCGGAAGCGTGCAGGCTGGGACGATGACAGCAGCAGTATCCGGCACAGCGCCGGCAAAGGACGTGAAGAATGAGCCTGAGCCACAGGCGATAACGCCAGCGGTTGAAGACCAGGCTGGAGATCGCGCAGCGTCGCCAGACACACCTGACGAGACGGCCGCGCCGAAGCGCACACGGCCTTCGCTTCCGCCGGCTCCCGCCGTGGTGGAAGGATTCACCCGCAAAGACATTCCTGACTTGTTGCGCAAAGCCGACGCAGCCGCCGGCAGCGGCGACTACAAGAGCGCGCTCTATGAATACGACATCGTCATACGCCTTGACCGCGCGAATGCCAGAGCGCGTGAAGGGGTGCGCCGCGCCCGGGAAGCGGAAAAAGAAAGACGGTAACGCGTCTCGTCCAATTTCAGTCAGGCACTCTTTGCTGACTGGCTCGATTTACCTTCAATCATGGCCCATGCGCTGACGGCGCTGAACAGTGCTAATCCTGCAGAAATGAACATCACCCAGCGAAAAGCTGAGAGAAACGATTCATCAATGGATCGCTTCAGCACTTGCTGCTGATCGGCATTCAGGTTTTTGGGC
>Ga0207665_10003197_pt1 | contig 10973 bp, 9 predicted proteins | sample LARL112metaG_FD_184351 | JGI IMG/M metagenome (GOLD analysis project Ga0207665, IMG submission 184351) | Corn, switchgrass and miscanthus rhizosphere microbial communities from Kellogg Biological Station, Michigan, USA - LAR L11-2 metaG... | ecosystem: Host-associated > Plants > Roots >...
GCTGTCGGCGACCGTAAAGCGGTCGCCGACCAGAAACTCCCGCTCCGAAAGATGGTCGGCGGCAATCGACACGCTGCCATCGATACGTTCTCGCGCGGCCGCTTTCGCGGCGTCGTCCTTGTACCAGAAGGTCGGAAACAGAAAGGCCTTGTGGATCTCGCAGCCGACGAAGCTCAGCCACTCCTGCAGGCGATAGCGGTCCGCGTGGCCCGCCGGCGGCGCGAGGCCGAGTTCCGGCTTGAGATCGGCGATGTATTGCAGCACCGCTGCATTTTCGGTGAGCCGCTCGCCATTCTCCAGCACCAGCACCGGCACCGCGCCCTTCGGCGAGACGGCGAAGAAATCGCTGTCGTCGTCGATCACCCGCTTCTTCCAGATATTGGTGAGATGGTAGCGGGCTTCGATACCGGCCTCCATCAGCGCGATGCGGCTGGCGAGCGAGCAGGCCATCGGCGAGAAATAGAGCTGCAGCATGATTGTCTCCGTGTCCGAAAATCGCGCCGAGGATAGCGGAGCGAGGGGCGGCCTTTGCGCAGGACTATCGCAGGGGATGGCTGCATGATTGCAGGCCGGTCCGTATCCGTGATACCGTTCTTGTCTCATGAACTGGGACGATCTGCGCATCATCGCCGCGGTCCGGGACGCCGGCAGCTACGCCGGAGCTTCCCGGCGCCTGCGCATCGACGAGACCACGGTCGGGCGGCGCCTGCAGCGTCTCGAGCGTGCGCTCGGCGCAAAACTGTTCGAGGCCGTCGACGGGGTTCGCAGGCCGACCGCGCAATGCGACATGGTGCTGTCGCATGTCGAGACGATGGCGGGCCATGTTGCCGAGATCGAAAAGATCGGCGTGAGTTCGGCCGGCATCGCCGGCCGCTTCCGGGTCGCGAGCACGAATGCGGTAGCGGAAGAAATTCTGGCGCCGCGCGCGGCCGCCTTGCTCGCGGCACATCCGCGCCTCGCACTGCAATTCCTCACCTCGAGCGAGAACGTGAAATTCTCCCGCTGGCAGGCCGATTTCGCCGTGCGCCTGCGCAAGCCGGACAAGGGTGACTTCACCATCTCAAAACTCGGCGAGCTCCGCCTCTATCTGTTCGAGCCGGCCGTCGAGATCGGAGCCCAGCCCGTGATCTGCGCCTATCCGGACGAGCTCGGTTCCATTCCGGAAACGCTCGCCCTGAAGGCAAGGGGAATGCAGGAGCGCGCGCGGCTCGTCACCAACAGTGTCCGCGTCATCCGCACCCTGATCGCGACGCATCAGGCCGCGGGCATCTTGCCAGACTGCGTCTCGGCCGAACTGCTCGCCGACCGGCATCTGCGCGCCACGGCGCTGCCGCGGCGGCGCGACGTCTGGCTGCTGGTGCAGAATCATCTCAGGCGCGACCCCGCCGCACGCGTCGTGATCGACTGGCTGCGCGGCTGCTTTGCCGAGCTGGCAAAGGCGTAGCACATGAGCACAGATCGCAGGACCGGGGTGTGACGATGCGGACACTCGGGCCATGCGGCCGAAAGAAAAAACGGATACGGCCCTTGCAACTCATGACTGAGTGCTTTATCAGCCCGCTCCTTCGCAAGGCCCTGAGGGTTCGGGCTCGCTGAGATCCCGACTGGCGCGAGCCGGTCTCCGGTGTCGTGTTCCGCCGAAACGAAGACGGATCTGTAGCTCATGGAGAGCGTCGGGGTGAAACCCGAAGGCATCGGTTCGATTCCGATCGATTCACCCACAAAGGATAGCTCAGATGGGTAGAGCAGGTGACTTTTAATCATCGGGTCGCGGGTTCGAATCCCGCTCCAGCGCTCCGCGTTAGCCTGAAAAGCTAATTGCCTCTGACGAGGACCGGACGCGCGCTTCAGTCGCGGTCCGGCCGGCTTGCTGCAAGGCTTTTCGTCCGAACTCAACGACACTGCAGAACCGGCTCTGCGCCGCGGTGGATGCCGCTTGCGCGTGCGCCGGGTGGCTGCGCTCGATCGCTCCGTCTTTGGCGGCGGCGACCGCGCGCGTGCGCCCGTCGTCACATGCAGGCTCAAACCCGGCCCGCCGCTTGGGCAGGAAGCGTCGTCCGCGTCCTCACGTCCTTGACGTTAACGAAACCCGCTCCCCGACCCCGACAGGGCCGGACAGCAACTGAAGGAGTGTGCCATGGCTTGGCATCTTGTGAATGCAACTGTGACGGTGAAGGATGGCGAGCGCGCGCTTGTGATGCGCGACGGCCGCCTTGCGCGCGTGCTCGAGCCGGGCCGGCACGTGCTGTTCGATCCGCTGAACCACCTGACGGTCGAGCTGTTCAACGTCGTCCGCACGGAGTTTCCGGCCGAGCGCTACGCCGTGCTGAAGGCGGCGCGGCCCGATCTCGCCGACGCGCTTTTCACCGCGGTGGAGACCGGCGATCGTCAGCCTCGACGGCCGGCCGGTGCATCTGATGACGCCGTGGCAGAACCGCGTCTACTGGAAGGTGGCGACGTCAGTCGATGTCGAGCGCATCGACGTCACCGACGAGCCGCGCGTCAGCGCGCGCCACCTTGCGATGATCGAGCGCAACCGCCCGACCATCGTCACCGAGGCCGTGGTCGAGAACCACGAGGCCGGCCTGCTGTTCGTCGAGGGTCGGCTCACCGAGCGGCTCGCGCCGGGCCGGCACGCCTTCTGGGTCGCTGGCCGCAAGATCGAGGTGAAGCGCCTCGACCTGCGCCCGATCGCGGTCGAGATCACCGCGCAGGAGATGCTGACCAGGGATCGCATCGCGCTGCGGGTGACGCTCACGGCGTTCCGCCGCATCGTCGATCCGGAGCGCCTGGTCGCCAGCGTGCCGGAAGTGGATGCGTGGCTGTATCGCCTGGTGCAGTTCGCGATCCGCGAGGCGGTCGCCGGCCGCACGCTCGATGAGGTGCTGCAGGCGCGGGCCACGCTCGATGCGAAGCTGCGCGGCTTCGTGCGCGAGCGTGTCGCGGACTCCGGTGTCGAGGTGACGGAGCTCGGCGTCAAGGACGTGATCCTTCCCGGCGAGATCCGCGAGCTCGTGAACAAGGTGGTGGAGGCGGAGCGGGTCGCCAAGGCGAACCTGATCCGCCGCCAGGAAGAGACCGCGGCGACGCGCTCGCTCCTGAACACCGCCCGCCTGATGGAGGAGAACCCGCTGCTGCTCCGGCTCAAGGAGCTGGAGTCGCTGGAGCGGCTGGTCGAGAAGGTCGGCCGCATCGATCTCCACGCGGGTCACGGGCAGGGTCTTGATGCGCTGCTCACGCAGCTGGTCCGCCTGAAGAGTCCGGAGACGACATGAACGAGGGGCCGCCTTGGTGTTCCGCACCAGGGCGGCCCTTCACCGAATGAACGCGGATGCCGCGAGGCGCAACAAACATACCGTTCGGAAGGACACGGGGAGTTTGTCACATGATCGACGGCAGCACGCTGATTGCCTGGGGTTTCAGGCCGGGGCGCTGGTTCCATGGGGCGCTCGCGACCGCCAATGCCATGCATGCCGGCGGCGCGGACGATGACGCAATTTTTGTCGCCCTGCGGGCGATGCAGCCGGCCGAAACGCTGCTGCGAACCAATGGCGTTCCGTTCGCGATGCTGATCGAGCCGGACAACGAGCAGGAGCGCGCCAATGTCGCTGCCGTCGCCGAGCACATGGATGCCTTGATGCGGGTGCCGACCATCGTGGCCGGCGCCGTGCTGCCCGATGCGTGCCCGTCCTCGGTGGTGCCCGGGACGATTCCGGTCGGCGGCGTCGTGGCCTGCGATGACGCGATTCATCCGGGGTTCCACGCGTCGGACATCTGCTGTTCGGTGGCGATGACGGTGTTTCGTCGCAAGGATGATCCCAAGCGCGTCCTCGATGCGGTCCACGATGTCACCCATTTTGGTCCCGGCGGCCGGGATCGCGTCCAAATGCCGCCGGACAATGTGATGTCGCAGTTCGCGAAAAATCCCTTTCTCCGGGGGCTCGAGCGGTTCGCGATCGGCCACTTCGCGACCCAGGGCGACGGCAATCACTTTGCCTATGTCGGCCATCTCAAGTCGACCGGGCAGGTGGCGCTGGTGACGCATCATGGCTCGCGCGGCCTCGGCGCGCAGGTTTTCAAGCGCGGCATGGCCGCGGCGCGGCGGCACACCGCGATCCATGCGCCAAAAGTCCCGGGCCACAATGCCTGGATCAAGGCGTCGAGCGAGGACGGCCGGGCCTATTGGGAGGCGCTTCAGGTGGTGCGACGCTGGACCAAGGCGAACCATGTCGCAATCCACGACCTCACCGCGGCGAAAATCGGCAACGCCATCGCCGACCGCTTCTGGAACGAGCACAATTTCGTATTCCGGAAGCCGGATGGCCACTTCTATCACGGCAAGGGCGCGACCCCGAACTGGCCCGGCTTCTCCGACGATGACGACGGGCGCACCCTCGTGCCGCTCAACATGGCCGAGCCCGTGCTGGTGCTGAAGCATCGGAATAACCGGGATGCGCTCGGCTTCGCGCCGCATGGCGCCGGCCGCAACATCGGCCGCAAGGCGTTTTTGCGCAACAACCAGCCAGACCTGCCGGCCGGCATCGATGCGCGGTTCTACTGCGGCAAGCCGGATTTTTCGGAGCTGCCGCAGGCCTACAAGAACGCCGCCTCGGTGCGATCGCAGATTGCGGCCTACGGCCTTGGCGAAATGATCGACGAGGTGATCCCCTACGGCTCGATCATGGCCGGTGACTGGGAATCGGAGGCGCCGTGGCGGAAGGGCAGCTGACGGGCGGCCGTGCCGGCGTCGGTAATCTTCGCTTGGGCCGTCTGTCGCGTGCAACCTCGACGGGCAATCGGCTTTGTGCTGTTATCGGGTCGCCCCGGCCTCGGCGCACCCTGCGTCTGCCGGGGAAGCGTCCTTCATCCAGCGAGCGGACATGCCTGAGGACCAAAAGCCTGTTTCCCCGCAAAACCCGTGTCCGTTCCTGCGCGCGCTCGTCGCCGAAGGCTTGCTGAGCGACCAGTACGAGCCGCTCAAGCATCTTTCCGACACGATCCGGGCCGTCGCACGAACCGGCGATGGACGGGTCGAGATCGACGCCGCGCCCATCATCCTGATCGCGCTCGTTGCCAATGGATTGAGCCCGCCAAAACTGGTCCGCACCGCCGTGCACGGCGTGCACCTGGCGGCGCTGCGCGGCGGACCGCTCGACAAGAAGGGCGCAGGCTCCGGCATCCTCGACCAGTCCAGTTCATTCGACCAGAGCCAGCTCGATCGCATGGCCTCGTTCGGCAGCGAGAAGATCGACGCCGATGGCAACACGGAGACCGGCCTCAATCTGGCAGAGATCACAAAATTCATGGACGCCAATTTTGCCCGCGCCAAGGGCAGGCGGCGGATGATCGATCGCCGCCTGATGGATGGCGAATTTCCCATCCTGTTGCGCGTCATGGGCAAGCAGGGCCGCGACGAGCGCTATCTCTCCATCGCCGAGCTGAAAACCCTGTTTGCCGAGCGCCGGCTGCCGGACCGGATGCTGCGGCAGCTCGGCTAGCATCCAGGTTGTTGCGATCGGCTCGATACCGATCGGCGCCATCAAGCCGACATTTGTGGTCATGCGTTCCGGGCTCACCGCGCCGCGCGGCGTCGACCTGGAATGACGAACTGACAAGCTCCTCGCGACAAAAACAGGAAGGACGCGGCGGGCGTCCGCGGGCTTGGTATTTGGGCTGATGTTTGACGAAATCCGGAATCGAATTGCGTAAACGGTATCTAAAAACCGTAAAACTGGGTGGGAATGCGAAAAAGCTGTGGATACCACATTTAAGACAAATTCAACCGGTGGGACAGGTTCCTGCGGGAACTCGCGGCTTGATATCGCCAACCGTCGCCACGCGATCGCCCCGCCACCAATGGCCGTCAAGGCCCTGCTGCTCACGAGTACGACCTAGCAAAGGAGTGCGTCATGCGAGGTACAGCCAGCCAAGCCTTCGACATCAATGAGCTCAACGGCGACGTCGTTCGTCGGCTCGAAAACGATATCGCCAGTTTGACGCCCGCGACTGGCGACAACCCGCTCAGCTATGCGCCGCCTGCGAACCGCGTCATGCCGTTGCCCGAATATGTCACGCACCGGGACGGTGTCAGCGAAATCGGGATGCTCTCGGCCGAAGCCGTGGTTCGCGAGTACGAGAACGCGGCCAAGGAGATCGAGGCCATGGGCAAGGAAACCGCGAGGCGGTGCGTGGAGATTACCGCGAACGTCGTCAACATGCTCGAGGATGTGAGGACCACCGCCGCCCACTTCCGCAAGGAGGCCCAGCGCATCTTCAACGACATCGAGTCCTGCTCGGCCCTCACCGAGGAGGTGCGGTCGACCTGCGATGCCCTGAAGAAGAAGATCGGCGATTGATCCGCAAAACAAGGGCGCGGTTTGGACGCGCCCTTCGTGCTTGAGACTGCCTGCCACCGGAAAACATGACCGGCCGCCTGGCGCGTGGGGAGCGTGGATCAGCGACGCGGCAAGCCTGAAAGCACGAGCCGCAAGCAATCGGCGGAGCGCGAAACGTGATTGTTTCTGATTCAAATTTCAAGGGGACGCGCATGAAGCGCGGCGTTCGGGTGTTTCAACTGGCGGTCCCAGTGGCCGATGCCCGGCAGTGGCACGTCCATCACGACCCATCTTGACACGCGCAGCGGAAACAGCGCGGCAAAGGCGTAACCGACCATGTTGCCGATGTCGTGGGTGACGAGAGCGATTTCCTGGAATCCAAGCCGATCCAGAATTGTGGCGAGGTCCCGAGCCTGAGCGACCTTTTCGTAACCGCCTTCGGGATGGGACGACAGGCCCATGCCTCGCAAGTCGGGAACGATGACTGCGTGATCTTTAACGAGGGCTTCCGCGAGAGGCACCCACATATCGCCAGTTTCGCCGAAGCCGTGGAGAAGCAGGACGGCGGGCTCCTTGCCGCCGAGGCGGACGTACTGAGTGCCGCCAGTCACCGCCATTTGCTTTGCATCGAACGCCTCAAGCCAAGAGCCAACAGTCACGATGATCCCCTTGCTCAATGTCGCCGGTGCGAACTGCCTGTGATCTGGAGAGGCGTAATCGAAGGCAAATCGCATGCTCTCTCATTCCGCCGATTGCGAGGGGAGGACATACGCAGCGTCGTGTGTGGTCGGCTTCGGCAACAGCAATATGAAGCATGCCGCAACAAGGGCGCAGCCGGCGCTGACAAGGATCGGCAGCGAATAGCTGTGAAAGAGATCGAAGCCGTCGCCGGCGAGCTTCGGCCCGACGAGCGTGCCGACGGCTCCGGCCGTGTACAGGATACCGATGATGCCGCTGGCGTTGCGCCCGCCGAATAGTCGACCGTCAGCGCTGGATAGAGCGCGACGAAGCCGCCTTGGCAGCTCCCGAAGATGAGTGCGAAAATCGTGAGTTGCCAAACGCTGGTGGCCACCAGCCACCACAGCAGCGTAGCGGCGAGACCAAAGAACATCAGGGCCAACGATCGTCCGCGGCCGATCCGGTCGGCGAGGCCACCGACGGCGAAGCGCCCGCCGGTGCTGCCGATGCCGAGCATACCAAAGATGGTAACCGCCGAGGTGTGAGAGATGCCGTGATCATCCGCGTACGGAACGAGATGGACGAAGGGGACAAAGGCACCGACGCTTGCGAAGACCAAGCCGACATGGAGGAGACAAAACGGTCGGGACCGGATCGCGTCTTTGATGCTCCAGCCCGTTACGACGGCTTTCTCGTGAGCAGCGGTAGGATCGGCAACGCCGCCATCGGGCAGCCAGCCATGGCGTTCAGGGCCGCGATCGAGCAGCAGCGCGGCACTGCCGCCTCCGACGATCATCAGCACCGCGAACACCGACCACGTATCCCGCCAGCCCAACCAGGAGATGAGCGGCGCCGCAATCAGCGGCATGAATAGCGTGCCGAGACCGATGCCCGCGACGGCGATACCAGAGGCGGTGCCGCGCCCCCTGAGATACCAAAATGGCCTTGCGCTCAGCCCGAAAGGCGCAAACCAGCTCGGCCGCGTACTGGCCGAACTCAATCGTCTCGCTGAGACTGCGCAGCTCGATCGTCTGAAAATGTGCGATTCGCCTGAATGCCACTGGGTCTTTTTCGATCGGTCGAAACCAGCTCATCGCCGCTGGTGCTCGTCAGAACGCTGCGGCAATCGGCAAAAGGTTCGCGCCTATCGCGCACGTCATCGCAGCGATGACGGCGGAGCGCAGACCTAAGGAGCGCGTGAGTTGGCGAGGCGTTGAACGGGTCGAAGCCTGGGAGCGGCCGGTGGTGATCAACACCGACCTACGCCGCGTCCATCACCGATCTCAAGGCGGAGGGCAAGCGTCAGCGGGAGCGGCGAGTCCCAAGCATTAGCGCCGCACGACCTTGCTTCGCGCCGGCCCGGCCAGCGACGCCACTAGATGGTCGGCAAGTAGCGTCGCCGCGCGCGACAGTTTTGGCGCCCCGATGCAGCCGGATTTCCGCGCGCGGCAGCTGGGGCAGACCGTCGCGCTCCGACAGGCGCCGAAGTTTTGATGGAAACGTTCCAGACTTGACTACCGTCACCGCAAGGCCCTGCGCCGCGATCGCTTCGACCGCCGAGAGGCTGTGACTGACGAAGGCGAGCCGCCACGGGCGGTTTGCCTTGTCCAGCGCCCGAATGGCCCAGTTGCGGAACAGACATCCCTGCGGATACAGCGCCACCGGAAGTGGGTCCGATTCCTCGATGCGATGTTCGGTGCTCGCCGCCCACACAGCCTGCTCGCGTCTCAGCAGTTCGCCCTCGGAATGTCCTTCCGGATGCATGGCGATGACGATGTTATAGGCCTTCCCAAGCCGGCCGGTCATGGTGGACGTCAGCCCGGTCTCCATCTCTATGTCGATCAGGGGATAACTGGCGATGAAGCTCGCAAGCAGCGGCGGCACCAGTATCGTTCCGTAATCGTCCATCACGCCGAGCCGAACGCGTCCCTCCACCCTGTGCTCGCGAACCCGCCCCGCAGCCTCCTCGTTCAGGCTGAGGATGCGCCGCGCGTAGTCGAGTAACCGCTCGCCGGCAGCGCTTAAGACCACGTTGGCCTTGGTGCGGTGAAACAGCTCCGCATCGAGCTGCTCCTCGAGCCGCTTTACCTGCATGCTCACGGCCGACTGCGTCCGGTTCAGCGTCATGGCCGCCCGGGTGAACGAGCGATGGTCGGCCACCGCGAGAAAGGCCTTCAGGAGATCCGGATCCAAGGTCGGCGCCCTCATCACGATCTGCGATTATATATATCAATTAAATGCCGTTCCTTGATTATCGCGTCTCCTCTAGGCTGCGCAACCCTGGAACGGAGGATTGGAGATGACCGAGGTTTGGGGCGTGTTGGCTGCGGTGGTTTCGAGCGCGCTAGGCGGCACGTCGATCGGCGCGACGCGGTTTCTGGTCAACGCCATCGATCCGCTGGCGATCGGCTCGTTCCGGTTCGGGGTAGGCTTCCTGCTGCTGTTGCCGGTGGCGCTGGTGCAGGGACATCGCTGGCCGCCGCGGCACGATTGGCCGGCGGTGGCAGGCTTGGGCCTGCTCTTCTATGCCGCGTTTCCAATCCTGTTCAACGCATCGCTGATCTTCACGACCGCGGCGCGCGGCGCATTGGCACTGTCGACGCTGCCCTTGCTCACCATGGTGGTCGGCGCCGCGCTCGGCAGCGAGCCATTGACTGCGCGAAAAACCGCCGGAGTCGTGGTCGCGGTATCAGGGGTGTCCGTGGCTCTGCTGAGCGGCTTGGCCACGGCGCCCGACGGCGCCTGGCGCGGCGACCTTCTGATGGTCGGCGCTGCGCTGTGCATGGCGCTCTACAGCATCTGGTCCAAACCTTTCATCCGCCGCTCTGGCCCCATCCCCTTCACGACGCTGGCGATGGCGGCCGGTGCTGCCGTCCTCGTCACCCTCTCCATGCTCCGGGGCAGCTTTGCGCCGGTCGAAGCCTTCGGCCCGCCGCAATGGCTCGGGGCGCTCTATCTCGGAGCCTTCGGCAGCGCGCTGACCTTCTACCTCTGGGCCTTCGCGCTGGAGCGAACCACGCCGACCCGCGTCGCGATCTCCGTCACCGTCAATCCGGTCACTGCCTCGCTGGTTGGCGCAACATTGCTGGGCGAGCCGCTGCGCTGGAACCTCGTGGCCGGGATCGTGACGGTGTTCATCGGCATCTGGATCGCGACGACGCAATCACGCCCGAAGACAGCGGCCGAGACGGCCCTGCCTTGCAGGAGCTGCGCTGAGCGATGAGCCATTTCAATTGCAGGAATGATCACGGAGCCGGTGTTGAGTAACCTGAAATCCTTGACACATCGGGACGCGCTGGCGCGGTCCCGCTGGCCTCGTCCGGGAATGACGAAGGCAGCATCTGTCCAAACAAAAAGGGCGCGGTTTGCACCGCGCCCTTCGTGTTCGATGTGAGAGGTTGGACCTTAGAAGTCCATGCCGCCCATGCCGCCGCCCGGAGGCATGGCGGGGCCGGCCGACTGCTTCTTCGGCAGCTCGGCGACCATGGCTTCGGTCGTGATCAGCAGCGCCGCCACGGAGGAGGCGTTCTGGATCGCGGTGCGTACCACCTTGGTCGGGTCGATGATGCCTTTGGTGACCAGGTTCACGTACTCGCCGGTCTGGCTGTCGAAACCGTAGGCGTACTGGTCCTTCTCCAGGATCTTGCCGACGATGACGGAACCGTCCTCGCCCGCATTGATCGCGATCTGGCGGGCCGGCGCGGACAGCGCCTTGCGCACGATCTCGATGCCGGTCTTCTGGTCATCGTTCTTGGCACGTAGACCCTTGAGCGCTTCGATGGCACGGAGCAGGGCGACGCCGCCGCCCGGCAAAATGCCTTCCTCGACCGCGGCGCGGGTCGCATGCATCGCGTCATCAACGCGATCCTTGCGCTCCTTCACCTCGACCTCGGTCGCGCCGCCGACGCGGATCACCGCGACGCCGCCCGCGAGCTTGGCCAGACGCTCCTGCAGCTTCTC
>Ga0207665_10003199_pt1 | contig 10971 bp, 6 predicted proteins | sample LARL112metaG_FD_184351 | JGI IMG/M metagenome (GOLD analysis project Ga0207665, IMG submission 184351) | Corn, switchgrass and miscanthus rhizosphere microbial communities from Kellogg Biological Station, Michigan, USA - LAR L11-2 metaG... | ecosystem: Host-associated > Plants > Roots >...
GAGCGCCAGTTTGTCGGCGATGTCGTAGAAGTAGACGGACATGCCGAGGTTCTCGGCTAGCACCGACAGCTGGGTGCCGATGTTGCCGTAGCCGACGATGCCCAGCTTGCGGCCGCGCACCTCGTGGCTGCTGGCGGCGGACTTGTCCCAGTGCCCCGCGTGCATCTGGGTGTTCTTCTCCGGCAGCCGCCGCGCCATCGCGATGATCTCGGCCAGCGCGAGTTCGACCACGCTGCGGGTGTTGGAGAACGGCGCGTTGAACACCGCGACGCCGCCGCGGCTCGCCGCGGCCACGTCGATCTGGTTGACGCCGATGCAGAAGGCGCCGATCGCGACCAGGTTCGGGGCGGCGGCCAGCACGCGCTCGGTGACCTGCGTCCCGGACCTGATGCCGAGCAGGCTCACGTCACGGATGGCCTCGATCAGCTCGTCCTCGCTCAGGGCGCGCGAGAGCGTGTCGACCTGATATCCCTGTTTGGCCAGCCGAGCCGACGCGTCCGGGTGGATATTCTCGAGCAGCAAAGCCCTCGTCGTCACCAGAAAATGCACCTTTCGCACAATTAACCCGGTCCCGCGCGCGGGCCGGGTGCATCCCCGTAGGCCAAGTTCCTTTATACCTAACGGGCTGCGGTGACCGCCCCGGTCTGACTGGCCTCGCTCAGGTCGCGGAGCCTGGCCCGGACTTCGTCGGCGAGCGCGTGCGGGAGCCGGTCGAGGATGGCGACGGACTCGCGCCAGGCCGCGGCGGCGGCCTCGCGGTCACCCTCGGCCAGCAGCGCGTCGCCGAGGCCGGCCAGCGAGTTGCCCTCGCCGAAATGCGAGGTGATCTCGCGGTAGGCCTCGATGGCCCGGGTGTAGTGGGTCTTGGCCTGGGCGATGTCCCCCAGCCGCAGGTAGACGAAGCCGAGGCTGTCCAGGGTGTCGGCGGAGCCGCCGCGGTGGCCCGACTCCCGGTGCAGGCTCAGCGCCCGCTGGCAGTGGACGAGCGCCTGGTCGTACTGGCCCAGGTGGGCGTACAGCCAGCCGACCCCGTTCTCCAGGGTGGCCTGGGTCCACCAGTGCCCGACCGCCTTGAGCATCCGCAGCGCGTCGAGCGCGACGGCCAGCGCCTCGGTGAAGCGCTGCTGCTTCTCCAGCATGCCGGCCAGGCCGTTGAGCACCACGGCCTCGTTGCCGCGGTCGCCGAGGGTACGGAACAGGTCAAGGGCGCGGCGGAAGTTCGGGTCGGCCGCCTCGTACTCGCCGGTCTGCGCCTGGACGTGGCCGAGCAGGTGGTGGGCGTGCGCCAGGGCCAGCGGGTCGCCGAGCCTGGTGGCCGCGGCCAGCGCGGTCTGCTGGGTGACGGTGTAGTCACGCCACCGGCCGCGCCGGTTGAAGAACGGGCCGAGCGTCCAGGGGATCTGCCAGGCGTAGGCGTCGAACCCGTTGGACTCGGCGTAGGCGATCAGCGCGAGCAGCACCGGGAGCTCGGCCTCGAACCAGGCCATCGCCTGCTCCTTGTCCGCCATCTCGGCGGGCAGCACGCCCGGCTGCGGGCCGGTGAGCTGCAGCGGGGAGCGGAACGGGCTGAACCGGTTGGAGGCCGCCATGGCCGTGTGCAGGTAGTGGTCGAGCACCCGCTCGGCTGCGGCCCGCCGCTCGGGCTCGGGGTCGTGCCGTTCGGCCGTCTCAGCCGCGTAGGCCCGGAGCAGGTCGTGGAACGTGAACCGGGCCGGCAGGTGCTCGGCGACCATGTGAGCCCGGCCGAGCTCGCGCAGCGCGGTGCCGGCCTCGGTCCGGGGCATCCCGGCCAGGCTGGCCGCCGCCGACAGCGAGATGTCCTGGCCAGGGTGCACGCCGAGCAGGCGGAACATCCGCGCCGCGGGCGCCGAGAGCTGGTCGTAGGACCAGGAGAGCACGGCCCGCACGTTGGTCATCGGGTCCCCGGCCTCGAGCGCGTCGAGCCGGCCCTGGGCGTCTCGCAGCTCGGCGGCGAGCTCGGTCAGCGGGCGCTTGGGCCGGGCGGCCGCGCGGCCGACCGCGATGCCCAGGGCTAGCGGGAGCCGGGCGCACGACGCGGTGATCTCGGCCGCCGCCTCCGGCTCGGCCGCTACCCGGTCGTGGCCGAGCCTGCGGGCCAGCATCTCGTGGGCCTCGGCGTCGCTGAGCACGTCGAGCGTGAGCGGCACCGCGCCTTCGGCCGCCACCAGGCCGGTCAGCTCGTTGCGGCTGGTCACTACCACCAGCGATCCGGGCGAGCCGGGCAGCAGCGGCCGCACCTGGGCCACGTTGCGCGCGTTGTCCAGGACGATGAGCATCCGCTTGCCGTCCAGCAGGCTGCGGTAGAGCGCGGACCTGGCGTCGGTGTCGGACGGGATCCGGTGCGGCGCCACGCCCAGCGCGTCGAGGAAGAAGCGCAGCGCCGCCTGCGGCTCGACCGGAGCCGTGGTCGGATCAAGACCGCGCAGGTTGAGGTACAGCTGGCCGTCAGGGAACCGCCGGGCGACCTGGCGGCCGAACCGGACGGCGAGCGCGGTCTTGCCCGTCCCCGCCGTGCCCGAGATGGCCACGATCGGCACGGTCTGGCCTGATCCACCGGGCTGGCCTGATCCACCGGGCAGCATCGCCTGGAGCAGGCTGAGCTCTTCGTGGCGGCCGGAGAAGCCGGGTGCGTCCAGCGGCAGCTGGGCTGGCACCGGGGTGCTGGTGCGCTCGGGCCGCGGCCTGCGCTGGACGTCGTCGGGGCCGGCCGCGGCGTCGCCGCCCAGCATGATCGCCCCCGTGCCGTCGGGGACGGCCAGCGCGGGATCCATGGTCAGCACCTGCTGGTGGATCCGGGACAGGTCGCCGCCCGGGTCGATGCCGAGTTCCTCGGCCAGCACCCGGCGGCCGTCCTGGAATACCCGCAGCGCCTCGGCGTGCCGCCCGCAGCGGTAGAGCGCGATCATCAGCAGGCCGCGCATGCGCTCCCGCAGCGGATGGTCGGCCACCATGGCCGTGAGGTCGGGCACGACCTCCTCGTGGCGGCCCAGGGACAGCAGCACGTCGGCGCGCTCCTCCGCGGCCGCGGAGCGCAGTTCGGCGAGCCGTACCCGCTCGGTCTCCGCGAACGGTCCCGGCACCCCGGCGAACGCGATGCCCCGCCAGAGCGCGAGCGCGGAGTTGAGCGCGTTCACGGCGCCGGCGAAGTCGCCGCCCTTGCGCAGCTGGCGGGACCGGCCCAGGTCCTGCTCGAACGCCACCGCGTCCGGCTGGCCCGGCACCAGGTGCAGCACGTAGCCGGCGCCGGAGGAGACCAGGACGCGGCCGGGGCCGCGCAGCGACCGGTTGGGCTCGATGACCCGGCGCAGCCCGGCCACGTAGGTATAGATGCCGCCCTCGGCGCTGGCCGGGGGATCCTGCCCCCAGACGGCGTCGACCAGCTCGCCCCGGGAAATCACCCGGTTCGCCCGCATCGCTAGAATGCCCAGTACGGCCTGCTGCCTGGGCTGCCCCACCGGTAGTTCCCGGTCGCCATACCAGGCCGCGACGGGACCAAGCACGCCGACGCGCAACACCACGGCTTCGCCGACCTTCCGCTCGCCAGATAACCCCATAGACCCGAAGGTCCGCCCCCCACGGGCCGGAGCTTCCTATTAAGGTTACAGTGATTTGTTCTAGTCATCCAGAAAAAATCTAGATCGTATAGAGACGGCCATTTCATAGTTGGTCGCGCGCCCGAGGGCGCCTGCGGCCCGGCATGACCTCTTGCCTTCCGCAGGTCGGCGGCGGAACTAGGCGGGGAGGCGGGGGAATGGCGGCGATATCCCGGTTCCACTGTGACTCCCCTGCCCAGCGGGACTCGTGAGGCTCAATGGACGCCGACTCAATCACTTCCGCCGAACAGGCGGAGCACCCCGCCGCCCAGGTGTCGCGTTCCGAGCCGCGGGAACGGCGGGACCTGGTGCCGGCGACGTCGGCCTAGCCCGGCGCCGCCGCCTCGAGCCTCCGGGCACCGCAGTGACCCGGAGCCGCCGGCCCTCACGGCACCCCCCTCACTACCTGCCGTGAGGGCCGGCACCCTCGGCGCCGCCCAGGGGACGGCCACGCTCTAGCCGTACCGAGGCCGCCATGGTCCGGACGGGGCCCTTTATTGAATTGTCAGATAATCTTGGCCGATACTTCACTAACTCCCCCAAGCCTCACAGCTCGGGCAAACGGGACACCTCAGCCGGGCGGCCCGACCACGGAAGCGGAGCGGCGGAGTCTCATAGCACGGGCGCACAGGTAAGGTTGAGCGCCTAACATAGAGCCCGGTACCCGGGATGACGGACCACTCCTGCGCGCCTGGCGCAGGTATTTGGGAACCAGCGCAGATGCGGCGTGACCGCCGGCTGGCTAACGCAAGGGTTGGACGAAGCGAGCATGGGCAAGGCAAGCAGGACAAAGGTCGACTCCAGCCGCAGAGAGAGGCTCGCCGCCCAGCGCGCGGCGGAGCGCCGCGCCGAGCAGCGCCGGCGGCTCCTCATCGCGGCGGGCGCCATCCTCGCCGTGGTGGCGATCGTGGTGGTCATCATCGTGGTCAAGCCGGGCAGCAACAAGGGCACCAACACCGCCTCGAACGGCCCGACCGGGGCGGCCCTGGCCAGCGTGGTGAACGACGTCACCAACGTGCCGGCCAGCACGCTGGACAAGGTCAAGGACGGCAGTGGCGAGGTCACCAGCAAGCCCGCGGCCATCAGCGGCGGCACGCCGCTGACCGCCAACGGCAAGCCCGAGATGCTCTACATGGGCGCCGAGTACTGCCCCTACTGCGCGGCCGAGCGCTGGTCGATGATCGTGGCCCTGAGCCGGTTCGGCACGTTCTCCGGGCTGAAGACGACGCATTCCGCGTCGGTGAACGGGGCGGGCTCCAACGAGCCTTACCCGAACACCCCGACCTGGACGTTCCACGGCGCCACGTACACCAGCAAGTACCTGACGTTCACCCCGGTCGAGATGCAGACCAACGTCCCGGACAAGTCGACGGGCACCTACACCAACCTGGAGACGCCGACCAAGGACCAGCAGGCGCTGCTGAACAAGTACGACGTCCCGCCGTATGTCCCCGCGGGCAGCAACGGCGCGATCCCGTTCATCGACTTCGGCAACAAGTACCTGATCGCCGGGGCCAGCTACAACCCGCAGGTGCTCTCCGGGCTGACCTGGGCGCAGATCGCTTCCGACCTGAAGAACCCGGACAGCCAGGTGGCCAAGGCCATCAACGGCACCGCCAACTACATGACGGCCGCGATCTGCAAGATGACCGGCAACCAGCCGGCCAGTGCCTGCACCGCGACCATCCAGTCCCTGGAAAACAGTCTGTAAATCCTGAGCTGACGCTAAGGCTGCGAGGCCAGGCTCGCGGAGTAGAATCTGGCCAGTCGTGACATCACCGGAGGGCGAAGCCCCGATGACAGCTTCGAAGTCAAGCCGTGCTCGTGCCGCCCGGGCCGCGGCCCGGGCCAGCGCGGCCAAGGACGCGGCCAGCGGCGGTACCGCCGTCAAGAACGGGACCGCGGTCAAGGACCGCGACCGTACCCAGGAGCGGTCCGCTCAGGCACGGTCTGCTCAGGCACGGTCTGCTCAGGCACGGGCCGGCCAGGCGCGCACGGTGGCGGCTGGGCGTGGGCCCCGAACTCCGCTCGTCGAGGACGACCCCGGCGACCGCGGCCCGGCTCCGTGGATGCAGCTCACGACGTTCATCCTGGCCCTGGGCGGCCTGGGCGTGTCGATCTACCTGACGATCGCGCACTTCACCGAGTCGGCCCTGGCCGGATGCTCGGAGTCGGGCACGATCAACTGCACCAAGGTCACCACCAGCCCGCAGTCCTACGTGTTCGGCATCCCGGTGGCGGTACTCGGCCTGGCGTTCTTCGTGTTCCTGGTGGCGATCATGAGCCCGTGGGCGTGGCAGGCGCGGCGGCGCGAGGTCCACATGCTCAGGATCGCGTCCATGGTGGTGGGCATCGGCATGGTGATCTACCTGGTCTACGCCGAGTTCATCATCATCGGCGCCATCTGCCTCTACTGCACCAGCGTGCACATCATCACGTTCTTGCTGTTCGTGCTGACGGCGTTCGGCGCCGCGGCCTGGGGCCTTAAGCCCGGCGAGCCCTGGGGACCCTTCGGGCGCCGCCAGGCCAGCCCGGAAGCCGTTTCCGCCTGACCTTCTGACTGACTGCTTCGCGACTGCGGCCCTCCGCCCGGAATGCTCCGGCGGAGGGCCGCAGTGCTGCCGGCGTGACCGGCTCCCCCGCTGGTTCGTCTAGGTGACAGAATGCTTACTCTGTGCATCTAGAGGGGCGGGTTAATCCAAAGTGCGTGTGGCATCGTAGGTATTGGTACAGGGTGCCCTGTCTTGCCACATGACCTGAGGGGGTTCGACGAGGGATGCCGCACTACCCTCGCTGCCGCGTCCTGGCGATCATCGGGTCTGGCGAGACCAGCCCGACGATGGTCACGGTGCACCGGGACCTCGTCGGGCGGCTCGAGCTGAGCAACCCGCAGGCCACGGTGCTCGCCACCCCGTACGCCTTCCAGGAGAACGCCGCCGACGTCTCGGCCAGGACCGAACGTTACTTCGCCGACAGCGTCGGCCTGCGGGTAGACGTGACCGCGGGTACCAGCCCGAAGGCCGACCCTGGGATGGCACCGCCGCTGATCCCGTGGGACGCCGAGGACGAGACGCGGCAGGCGGCGGCGATCAGGGCCGCGGACTGGGTCTTCGCCGGCCCGGGGAGCCCCTCCTACGCACTGGCGCACTGGCAGGCCGGGCCGGTCGCGGCCGGGCTGCGGGACCGGGTCCTGGCCGGCGACGGGCTGACCGTGCTGGCCTCGGCGGCCGCCGCCACCGCGGGCCGCTTCGCCGTGCCGGTCTACGAGATCTACAAGGCGGGCGGCGCGCCGCGCTGGCTGGCCGGGCTCGACCTGCTCGGCCCGCTCGGCCTCAACGTGGCGCTGATCCCGCACTACGACAACGCCGAGGGCGGGCGCTACGACACCAGGTTCTGCTACGTCGGCGAGCGGAGGCTGGCCGTGATGGAGTGTGACCTGCCGGCCGACGCCGCCGTGCTGGGGGTGGACGAGCACACCGCGGTGCTCGCCGACCTGCGGACCAGGGAGATCGAGATCCGCGGCCGGGGCGGCGTGACCGTCCGGCGGTCAGGGGACAGCGTGGTGCTGCCGGCCGGCACCCGGATGTCCGTGGCCGACCTGCGTGACATCGTGCACGGGATCCGGCGGTCGACGGCGGCCGCGGGTGGCCAGGGGGGCAGCGCGGCCGCGGGCGCCGCGGTTGACGGCGCAGCCGGCCCAGGCACCAGGCCGGGCGCGGCGGGCAGATCCGAGGAAACGGCCCTGCCCCTGTCGGAGATCATGGCGGGGGCCGAACGGCGATTCGGGACCGCGGCCGCTCAGCGCGACGCGGACGCGATGGTCGGCGCGATCCTGGAGCTCGAGACCGCGATCACGCAGTGGGAAGCGGACATGGACGAAGACCAGGGCACCGAGCAGGCGCGGGCGCTGCTGCGCGGCCTCATCGGCCGGCTCGGGCGGGCGGCCCAGGACGGTCTGGCCGACCCCAGGGACCGGCTGGCGCCGGCGGTCGAACCGCTGCTGGCGCTGCGTTCCACGCTGCGCGGCGCGGGCGACTTCGCCGCCGCGGACGCCATCAGGGAGGCGCTGGCCGGAGCCGGCCTTGACATCAGCGATACGCCGGAAGGCACCCGCTGGCAGCCGGCCGAGACCGGCTGAGCCGCGCACTTGACCTGGCCTTTCTGACCGGGCATGACATTGTGTTCATGTTCGCCGCCAGCTAGGGACCGGGCGGTCCTCGGGGCATTACCCTGCTGCCGAAGGCAGGCAAGGAGAGGAGCCGGATCCCGGTGCCCGGCATGAACTCAGGCCTGAGCCCCGGCGATCCGGTCCTGATCGCCGCGTTCAGGTCCGCCCTGCTCCACCAGGGCGTGATCGCCCTGGTCATGATCGTGCTCCTCGGGCTCGCCGGGGCCACGCTACGGGTCTGGCCGACGCGCACGGCCGACGCGGACGGGGCTGCCGCGGCCGGGGCCGGGAACCCGGAGCCTCGCGGGCGACGGCTGCTGCGCACCGGCTTCGGGGTGCTGTGGATCTTCGACGGCCTGCTGCAAGCGCAGCCGAAGATGGCGGGCGGGCTGGCCACGCAGGTCATCGGGCCAGCCGCGGCTTCCTCCCCCGCCTGGGTCCAGCACCTGGTCAACTGGGGCGGGACGATCTGGTCGTACCACCCGGTCGAGGCCGCCGCGGCCAGCGTGTGGATCCAGGTTGGCATCGGCGCCTGGCTTATCGCCGCAGGCGGCGGCGCCTGGTCCCGGCTGGCGGGGGCGGCCAGCGTGGCCTGGGGCCTGATCGTGTGGGTGTTCGGCGAGTCGTTCGGCGGGATCTTCGCGCCCGGCCTGAGCTGGCTGACCGGCGCGCCCGGCGGGGTGCTGTGCTACGTGGCGGCCGGCGCGCTGATCGCGCTGCCGCCTGACGCCTGGCGCAGCCACCGGTCCGGGCGGTGGCTGCTGGCCGGGTTCGGGGTGTTCTTCGCCGGGATGGCGGTGCTCCAGGCGTGGCCGGGGCGTGGTTCCTGGCAGGGCACGGTGCTTGCCAACACGGGGCATGGGAAGCCAGGACCGCTCGCCGGGATGGTGCGGGAGATGGCCGCCACCCCGCAGCCGCACGTGCTGTCGGCGCTGCTGTCGGGCTTCGCGTCGTTCGTGGCCAGGCACGGCTTCGCCGTGAACCTGGTCGTGGTGCTCGCGCTGGCCGGGCTGGGCGCGTTGTTCCTGACCGGGCGGCCCCGGCTGGTCCGGTACGGGGTAGCGGCCGGGATTGTGTGCTGCCTGGCCACCTGGGTGCTGGTGCAGGATCTCGGCTTCCTCGGCGGCCTCGGCACGGATCCGAACAGCATGATCCCGCTGATCCTGCTGTTCTCGGCGGGTTACCTCGCGCTTATTCCTGTTTCGCAGGAGGCGCCTGAAGCGGTGACGACCGGGTGGCGGGCGCAACTGCGGCCGGGGACGCTGGGGCGGACGGTCGCGTCGGCGCGGCGGCGGTGGGTGACGGCGGCCGGGGCGCTGGCGGTGATCGTGCTCGGGGCGGCGCCGATGGCCGCGGCCGCGGCGGACCGGACCGCGGACCCGATCCTCGCCCTGGCCATCGCCGGGGACAGCAGCCGCCTGGACCTGCCCGCGCCCGGCTTCTCGCTCACCGACCAGACCGGGCGGACGGTCTCGCTGGACAGCCTGCGCGGCAAGGTCGTGCTGATGACCTTCCTCGACCCGGTGTGCACCACCGACTGCCCCATCATCGCGCAGGAGCTCAAGCAGGCCGGGCGGATGCTCGGTGCCCAGGCCGCCCGGGTCGAGCTGGTCGCCGTCGTCGCCAACCCGACGTACCGGTCGGTGGCCTTCACCAGGGCGTTCGATCGCCAGGAAGGGCTGGCGTCGGTGCCGAACTGGCTGTACCTGACCGGCTCGCTCGGCCAGCTGCGCCCGGTCTGGCGGCACTACGGCGTCGAGGTGGAGAACCTGCCGGCCGGCGCCATGGCCGCGCACAACGACCTGGCCGTGGTCATCGACGCGGCCGGGAACATCCGCCGGGAGGTGGGCGCCGACCCGGGTCCCGGCACCGACGGCACTCAGTCCTCGTTCGCCGTGCTGCTGAGCCAGTACGCCCGCGACGCGCTGGGGCCCGCATGAGGGGGGCCGTCCGCGCCGCCCTGGCCCTGGCCGGGGTGACCCTGGTCGCGGCCTGCGGGACGCGGCCGGACGCGGCGAGCGCGCCGGGACCGGCGCCGGCCGCGGTGCCGGCCGCGGTGCCACTGAGCACCTCGCTGGTCACCGGCCAGGGCGCCTGGGCGGTCGCGGTCATGGGCAGCGGGACGGGCGGCGCCGGCGGCTTCTGGCAGCTCTTCGCGCGCCCCGCGGGCGCGGGCCGCTGGTCGCTGGTCACCCCGCCGGGCGTCGCCGACAACGGCGGGCTGGTCGCGGCGGGCGGCGGTTCGTCCCTGGTAGTGGGCGTCCGCCCGAGCCAGAACCTGGTCTTCTCGCCGCTGGCCACCAGCACCGACGCCGGCCGGTCCTGGACGCCTGGGCTGCTCGACGCCGGCCTGGCCGACGCCCCGGGCGCGATCGCGCTCAGCCCGTCGGGGCGCCTGCTCGCGGTGCTGCGGGACGGCACGATCGAGGCGGCCCCGACGGCGGGTGCCGCGGCCGCCGGGCGGTGGACGGTACTGACCACGTTCGGGGCCCTCGCGGCGTCCGCCCAGGGCCGCTCCTGCGGGTTGGAGGGCGTGACGGCGGTGTCGTTCGGTCCAAATGAAAGCCCGATCGCGGCCGGCGGCTGCGCGCGGCCGGGTGCGGCCGGGGTTTTCACCGATGCCGGCGGTACCTGGCGGTCGGCGGGCCTGCGGCTGCCGGGGCCGGCCGGCCGCAGCCGGGTGCGGGTGCTCGGGCTGGCCGCGGACGCGGGCGGCAACGTGGCACTGCTGGCCGCCGGAGGCAGCGTGCTCGCCGCGTGGCGGGACGGGGCGCGCTGGACGGTGTCGGCGCCGGTCGCGGGCAGCGTGCGCGCCCTCGGGTTCGGCGGCGGCGGGAGCTCGTGGCTGCTGCTCGGCGACGGCCGGGCCGAGAGCACCGGCGGGCCGGGGCGTCCGTGGGAGGCTCTGCCGCCGGTTCCGGCGGGCACGCAGGTGCTCGCGCCGGGCGCCGGCGGCGGGTACGAGGCGCTGGCCGTCGACCGGGCCTCGTTGACCGTGTGGCGGCTGGACCGGGGGGCCTGGGTGCCGGTGCAGCAGCTGACCGTGCCGATCCAGTCCGGCTCTTCGGGGTGATTATGTGAGTTACCTGACTGGGCACTGGTCGTTCGACCCGTTTCTGATCCTGGCGGTGGTGCTGGCCGGGGGGAACGAGGCCGGGCTGCGGCGGCTGGCCCGCCGGTCCCGTCCCG
>Ga0207665_10003201_pt1 | contig 10971 bp, 11 predicted proteins | sample LARL112metaG_FD_184351 | JGI IMG/M metagenome (GOLD analysis project Ga0207665, IMG submission 184351) | Corn, switchgrass and miscanthus rhizosphere microbial communities from Kellogg Biological Station, Michigan, USA - LAR L11-2 metaG... | ecosystem: Host-associated > Plants > Roots >...
AGGCAAATGTGTTATCCGCGGGCTGGCCAGGCGCGCAGCGTACGCGGCAGGCCGAACGGCGGCAGCAGCGCGTTATCCATGAACCGGGTCAGCGCCGAGATCCGGTCCCCGGCTAGGGTCAGCACGAGCAGGCCGTGCGCGTGCGCGATCGGCGTGCCCGGATCGATCAGGTAGCAGCCGAACGCGGGCTGGCCGTTGGCCCGGGTCGGCACCAGCCGGAACCGGCGGCCATCCCGCAGGGCCACCGTGGACAGGAAGTGGCCGGTGGCCACCAGGCCCTGGTACTCCAGCGGCAGCGGCGGCATGGTCAGCCAGACGTCCTCGGTGAGCAGGGCCAGGATGGCGGCGACGTCAGCGTTCTCGAACGCCACGGTGAAGTCCTCGACGAGCTTCCGCTCCCGGGCGGAATGCGGCAGCGGCGCCTGATCGCGGCCGGGCCCGGGCAGCTGGGCGGCGGCGAGGGTGGCCCGGGCCCGCTTGAGCGCGTTGGTCACCGAATGCTCGGTGACGTCCAGCATGCCGGCCACCTCGGCGGCGCGGAAGCCGAGCACGTCGCGGAGCACCAGCACGGCCCGCTGCCGGGGGGGCAGGCGCTGCAGGGCGGCCAGGAAGGCCAGCGACACCGACTCCCTGGCCTCATACCGGGCTTCCGGCCCGGGGGCGATAGCCGGCAGCGCATCGAGCAGGACATCCGGGTACGGCTCCAGCCAGCTGGGATCGCTGCGTCGGGTGGGCTCGGGCAACGGGACCTCCGCGGGGCTGGCCGGCTGCTCCCGCGGCCGGCGGGCACCGTCCCGCAGTGCGTTCAGGCACCGGTTGGTGGCGATCCGGTACAGCCAGGAACGCAGCGAGGAACGGCCCTCGAACCCGGGCAGGCCGCGCCAGGCGGCCAGCAAGGTTTCCTGCAGCAGATCCTCGGTGTCCTGGACCGAGCCGAGGATGCGGTAGCAGTGCACCTGAAGCTCGCCCCGGTAGGGCTCGATCAGCTGGCGGAACGCCTGCCCGTCGCCCGAGCGGGCCTGGTCCAGCAGCTCCTCGCCGGGCATGGCACGTCCTTCGTAGTCCGGTCTCACACAGGTATAGACACCAGCCGTGGCCAGAACTGGTCGCGACCAGTTTCCGGGCGGCCGGGTGTCACTTCTTCCGACGGCGAACGGAAGGGGACAACCGTGCCAGGAACGGCAAGAGCAGTCAGCCCAGGCCGGCCCGGGCCGATGACCGCGGCCCAGCGCTGGGTGATCGGGCTGGCCTCGGTGGGATCGTTCATGGTGGTGCTCGACCTGCTGGTAGTGGCGACCGCGCTCACCTCGATCCACCGGGGCCTGCACGCTTCGATCGAGGACCTGGAGTGGACGGTCAACGCGTACACGCTCAGCTTCGCGGCCCTGCTGATGACCAGTGCGTCGCTGGGCGACCGGTTCGGCCGCCGGCGGCTGCTCGCCACCGGGCTGGCCGTCTTCGCCCTCGGGTCGGTGGCCTGCGCGCTGGCCACCAGCGCCGGCGCGCTGATCGCGGCGCGCGCGGTCCAGGGAATCGGCGCGGCGGCCATCATGCCGGTCTCGCTCGCCCTGCTGAACTCGGCGTTCCCGGCTCAGCAGCGCGGCCGGGCCCTCGGCATCTACGGCAGCGTCACCGGACTGGCTGCGGTGCTCGGCCCGGTGCTGGGCGGGGTGATCACCCAGGGGCTGGCCTGGCAATGGATCTTCTGGCTGAACGTGCCGGTCGCGCTGGCCGCGATCCCGCTGGTGCTCACCCGGCTCAAGGAGAGCTTCGGCCCGGGTGCCCGGCTGGATCTGCTGGGCCTGGGCCTGTTCACGCTGGCCACGACCGGGCTGGTCTGGGGCCTGGTGCGGGCGGACTCGGCCGGCTGGGGCAGCGCCGGGGTCATCGGGCCGCTGGCCGCGGGCGTGGCCGGGGTGCTGGCCTTCCTCGGCTGGCAGGCCCGGGCCGCCGCGCCGATGCTGCCACTGCGGCTGTTCCGGTCCCGGGCGTTTTCCGCGGGCAACGCGTCGATCTTCCTGCTCAACGGTTCGATGACCGGCGCCGTGTTCTTCATGACTCAGTACCAGCAGGTCAGTCTGGGGCAGGGGCCGCTGGGCGCGGGGCTGCGCCTGCTGCCGTGGGGAATCGCCCCGTTCCTGATCGCGCCGCGCACCGGCGCGCTGGCCGACCGGCTGGGGGAGCGGCCGCTGGTCGTGACGGGACTGGCCGCGCAGGCGGCCGGGATGGCCTGGATCGCGCTGATCGCCTCGCCCCGGCTGTCCTACGCCCTGCTGGCCGCGCCGATGACGCTGGCCGGCATCGGGTTCGCGCTGGCTATCCCGGCGGTGACCAAGGCGGTGGTGAGCACCAGCGCCCCCGCGGACATCGGCAAGGCGTCCGGGGCGTACTCCACCATGCGCCAGCTCGGCGGCGCATTCGGCGTGGCCATCCTGGCCGCCGTGTTCGGCGCGGCGGGCAGTTACACCTCGGCTGCCGCGTTCAGCCGGGGATTCGGGCCGGCGATCGGCGTGGCCGCCGCGCTCGCGCTGGCCGGGGCCATGGCCGGGATCGCCCTGCCCGCCCGTCGCCCGGCCCGCCGTCTGCGCCCCGGGCCGCCGGCCCCGGCTTCCGCCAGCCCGGCCCCGGCTTCCGCCAGCCCGGCCCCGGCTTCCGCCAGCCCGGCCCCGGCGGGGGCTGAACGGGGGGCGCGGAGGGGTTAGTCTTCGTGCGTGGTCCAGGCGTGGGATGAGGAACTGCGGGCGCGCGGCTACCGGGTCACCCCGCAGCGCCAGCTGGTGCTGGAGGCGGTGACCAAGCTGGAGCACGCCACTCCCGAGGAGATCTGCGCCGACGTCCAGCAGACCGCCCGCGGGGTCAACATCTCCACCATCTACCGGGCGCTGGAGCTGCTCGAAGAGCTCGGCCTGGTCACGCACACCCATCTCGGGCACGGGGCGCCGCGCTACCACCTGGCGGCCGAGGCCGAGCACGTGCACCTGGTCTGCTCGCAGTGCGGCCGGGTCACCCAGATCGGCCCCGAGGAGATCAGCCCGCTGGTCACCGCGCTGGACGGCAAGCACGGCTTCCAGACCGACGTGGGCCACCTGACCGTGTACGGCCGGTGCGCGGACTGCCGTGGCCGGGCGGCCGGATAGCCTGGCGGGCATGGAGAGTCCGCTGCTGAATGCCCCGGGAGCGGTGCCCGCCGAGGGCATCGACGCCGGGGTGGCCGCGCACTACGGGAATCCCTACCCGGAGCAGCGCGCCCTGGCCGAGGCGGCTGGCCTGGTGGACCGGTCGAACCGCGGCGTGGTCCGGGTCACCGGCCCGGACCGGCTGTCCTGGCTGCACAGCCTGACCACCCAGCACCTGGAGCAGCTCCCGCCGGGTGACTCAGCCGAGGCGCTCATCCTCAGCCCGAACGGGCACATCGAGCACCACCTGACGCTCACCGACGACGGCACGTCGGTGTGGATCCACGCGGAGCCGGGCACCGCGCCCGCGCTGGTGGAGTTCCTGGAGTCGATGCGGTTCATGCTCCGGGTCGAGACCGCGGACGTCACCGGTGATTACGCGGTGCTCACGCTCATGGGGCCGGCCGTGGGCGCCACCCCGCCCGACGCGGTGGCCGTCGCGGCGAACGGGCCGTTGGGGCTGGACGTGATTGTCCGGCGGGACCGGCTCGAAGCCGCAGCGGACAGCCTGCGGGAGCGCGGCGTGGTGCTGGCCGGCCTGCAGGCCTACGAGGCGCTGCGGATCGCGGCGCACCGGCCGCGGTTCGGGCTGGACACCGATCACCGGACGATCCCGCACGAGGTGGGCTGGATCGAGTCGGCGGTGCACCTGGACAAGGGCTGCTACCGGGGCCAGGAGACGGTGGCCCGGGTGCACAACCTCGGCCACCCACCGCGGCGGCTGGTGTTCCTGCACCTGGACGGCAGCGAGGACCGGCTGCCTGCCCACGGCGACCCGGTCGAGCTGGACGGGAATGTGGTCGGGTTCGTCGGCTCGGCCGCGCGGCACTACGAGCTGGGCCCGATCGGGCTGGCGCTGGTCAAGCGGACCACGCCGGTGGATGCGACGCTGCTGGCCGGCGGGGTGCCCGCCGCGCAGGAGATCGTGGTGCCGCCGGACACCGGGGCCAACGTCAAGGTCGCCCTCAAGCGACGGTCCGGGCTGGTCCGTTAGAACCCCAGGCGGGCGGGGTGCCCGCCGGTGAACCTGTGGAGGTCGGCTGTGCTACGGCGGATGCTGCTGGCCGCGTCGGATAGTGACCGGACGCGCCAGCTGATCACCTCGGCCCCGGTCACCCGGGGCATCGTCGCCCGGTACGTGGCCGGGGACACCGCCGAGCAGGCCCTCCAGGTGACCCGGGGACTACTGAACAGTGGCCTGCTGGTCACCCTGGACCAGCTGGGCGAGGACACCGTGGACCCGGACCAGGCGGCCGCGCGGACCGCCGGGTACTGCGCGCTGCTGGGCCAGCTGGCCACGGCCGGGCTGGCCCAGGGCGGCCAGGCCGAGGTCTCGGTCAAGCCCACCGCGGTCGGCCTGGGCCTGCCCGAGCACGGGGCCAAGACCGCGGCCGAGAACATCCGGCGGATCTGCGCCGCGGCCCGCAACGCGGGCACCACGGTCACCGTGGACATGGAAGATCACACCACGGTGGACGCCACGCTGCGGATCGTGGCCGAGCTGCGGGCGGACTTCCCCGACCTGGGCTGCGTGATCCAGTCCTACCTGCGCCGGGCGGCGGCCGAGTCGGCTGCGCAGGCCCGGCCGGGCCAGCGGGTCCGGCTGTGCAAGGGCGCCTACGACGCGCCGGAGGCCGTCGCGTTCACCTCCCGGGCCCAGGTGGACCGCAGTTACGCGCGGTCGCTGCGGGCGCTGATGGACGGCCCCGGCTACCCGATGATCGCCACCCACGACCCCCGGCTGATCCGGATCGCCGCGGCGCAGGCCGCGCTGGCCGCGCGGGATCCGGGCAGCTTCGAGTTCCAGATGCTCTACGGGATCCGCCCGGCCGAGCAGCAGCGGCTGGCCAGCACCGGGGCGCAGGTCCGGGTGTATGTGCCGTTCGGCAGCGACTGGTACGCCTACCTGGTCCGGCGGCTGGCCGAGCGCCCGGCCAACCTGGCGTTCTTCGTCCGGTCCCTGGCCTCCACCCGGTGACCCCGCCCCCCGGTGCCCCGCCACCCGGTGACCGCCGCCCGGCAGCGCGTAGGCTCCACAACGTGACCGGGAGCTTCGGGGCGGGGACATGATCGGGATCTTCGGGGCCGGGAAGATGGGCGAGGCACTCCTCTCCGGGCTGCTGCGCGCCGGGTACGCCCCGGGCGGGGTGGTCGCGGTGGTGCGGCGGGCCGAGCGGGCCGACGAGCTGCGCACCGGCTACGGCGTCGCGGTGCTGCCCGCCGCCGAAGCGGCGAAAAACGTGGACACGCTCATCATCGCGGTGAAGCCGCAGGACATGCCAGCGATGCTGGACGAGATCGCGCCGCACGTGCCCGCGGACAAGCTGGTCATCTCGGTGGCGGCGGGCATCACCACCGAGGAGATCGAGCGCCGGATCGGGGACGTGCCGGTGGTCCGGGTCATGTCCAACACCCCGGTCCTGGTGGACGAGGCGATGAGCGTGATCTCGCCGGGCGCGTTCGCCCGCCGGGAGCACCTGGAACGGGCCGAGGAACTGCTCCGCCCGGTCGGCAAGGTGCTGCGCATCCCGGAGTCCCAGCAGGACGCGGCCACCGCGCTGTCCGGCAGCGGCCCGGCCTACCTGTACTTCCTGGTCGAGGCGATGGTGGACGCCGGGATCCTGCTCGGCATGCCGCGCGCCACCGCGCTGGAGATGGTCACCCAGGCGGTGTACGGCGCGGCCACCATGCTCCGGGAGACCGGCGAGCACCCAGTCATCCTGCGCGAGGCGGTCACCTCACCGGGCGGCACCACGATCTCGGCCATCCGGGAGCTGGAGCGGCACGGGGTGCGGGCCGCGATCCTGGCCGCGATCGAGGCGGCGCGCGACCGCGGCCGGGAACTCGGCGGCGGATGAGGCTGGGCAGCAGATGACCTGTACCTTGCACGTGGCCTGGGATGACAGGCTGACCAGCTACGACTTCGGGCCCGGGCACCCGCTGGCACCGGTCCGGGTGGAACTGACCATGGCGCTGGCCCGCGAGCTCGGCGTGCTGACCGCCGGGGGGGTGAGCACGGCCGTGCCCGAGCCCGCCAGCCAGCAGCAGCTCGAGCTGGTGCACGACCCGGCCTACCTGGACGCGGTGCGGCTCGGCGCGGCCAACCCGGCGTTCGGCCTGGGCACCCCGGACAACCCGGTCTTCCCCGGCATGCACGACGCGTCGGCGCTGGTCGCCGGGGCCACCCTGGCCGCCGCGGCCGCGGTGTGGACCGGGCAGGCCGACCACGGGGCCAACGTGGCCGGCGGGCTGCACCACGCCATGCGCCGGGCGGCCAGCGGGTTCTGCGTGTACAACGACCCGGCCATCGCGATCAGCTGGCTGCTGGCCCAGGGCGCGCAGCGCATCGCGTACGTGGACATCGACGTGCACCACGGCGACGGGGTGCAGGCCGCGTTCTACGACGACCCGCGGGTGCTCACGATCAGCCTGCACGAGCACCCGATGACCCTGTTCCCCGGCACCGGCCTGCCCCGGGAGACGGGCGGCCCGCACGCCGAGGGCATGGCGGTCAACGTGGCACTGCCCGCGGGCACCGGTGACAGCGGCTGGCTGCGCGCGTTCGACGCGGTCGTGCCGCCGCTGCTGCGCGGGTTCCGCCCGGAGATCCTGGTCAGCCAGCACGGCTGTGACAGCCACCGGCTCGACCCGCTGGCCCACCTGGAAGTGAGCGTGGACGGGCAGCGCACCGCGCATCAGCGGCTGCACCAGCTGGCGCACGAGACCGCGGGCGGCCGCTGGCTGCTCACCGGCGGCGGGGGCTACGCGCTGGTCCAGGTGGTGCCGCGGACCTGGACGCACCTGCTGGCCGAGGCGGCCGGGCGGCCGGTCGACCCGGCCAGCATGACCCCGCCGCCGTGGCGTGCCTACACCCTGGAGCGCACCGGGGTACCCGCGCCGCAGCAGATGACCGACGGCGCACCAGCCACTTTCACCCCGTTCGACGCGGGGTATGACCCGGCCGATCCGGTGGACCGGACGGTACTGGCCACCCGGACCGCGGTCTTCCCCAGCCACGGGCTGCTGCCCGGGCTCTGACCTGCGCTCCCACCGGACGCGGCGCGGTCCGCCGGGTCCGTTGACCGGGCATTCGGCCGGGCGGCAGCGGCCTGGACGGCCCGCCGTTCGTGTGGTTTGGCACACGATTGGGACAGCAGGGCAGGGTTGCCCTTTTCTGCACAAGACTTACGCTGGGGACGGAGGTGACTGATGCGCTGAATCCGGCCCGGCGCACTCGGCTCCGCGGGGAAGAAGGAAAAACAGATGGCTGCAGGCGAGACTCCGCTCAGCGACGTCAAGTTCCTGACCGTGGCCGAAGTGGCCTCGATCATGCGCGTGTCGAAGATGACCGTCTACCGGCTGGTGCACTCAGGCGAGCTGGAGGCGATCCGGGTTGGCCGGTCCTTCCGCGTTCCCGAGCAGGCGGTAAACCGGTACCTGAAGGGCTCTTTTGTAGCGGCCAGCTGATGGGGGCAGCCCGAGGGGGCTTCACCGGGGAGGCTGCCGGACGGGTACCCTGTGTGGTTGGCGTGTGCCCAGCCGGCTGGCATCGGGCGAATACGTCGCATGCCTGGTTGCCTGTTAGCCGAGTGAGGGTGGTTTCGTGGGCTCCGTCATCAAGAAGCGACGCAAGAGGATGGCCAAGAAGAAGCACCGCAAGCTGCTGCGCAAGACGCGCGTGCAGCGGCGCAACAAGAAGTAGCCACAGCGACCGCAGGGGCAGGCTCAGCGTCGCGTGCCTGGTCGGGTAATGCTGGTCTGGTGAGTGCCAACGGCGGACCGCCCGGAGGCTCGGCCAGCCCCGATGGGGACTGGCGGGGCCGGCTGGCGGACGCGGTGGACTTCGCCCGGCGGCAGGTGACCGGCGAGGGCGAGGTCGACGAGTTCGGCTTCGACCCGGAGTTCAACACGCGGGTGCTTATCCCGGTGGCCCGGGTGCTGTACCGGCAATGGTTCCGGGTGCAGATGCACGGGCTGGAGTATGTGCCGTCCACCGGGCCCGCGCTGGTGGTGGCCAACCATTCCGGGGTGCTGCCGCTGGACGCGATCATGCTGCAGGCCGGGATGCACGACGAGCACCCGGCGCACCGCAACCTGCGGCTGCTCGGCGCCGACCTGGTGTACGAGGTGCCGGGGCTGGCCTACCTGGCCCGCCGGGCCGGCCATACCCGGGCCTGCCCGGCCAACGCGCAGCGGCTGCTGCTCGACGGCGAGCTGGTCGGCGTGTTCCCGGAGGGGTTCAAGGGCATCGGCAAGCCGTTCCGCGACCGGTACCAGCTGCGCCGGTTCGGCCGCGGCGGCTTCGTGGTCTCCGCCCTCCGGGCCCGGGTGCCGATCGTCCCGTGCGCGATCGTCGGCGCCGAGGAGATCTACCCGATGGTGGGCAACGCCAAGCCACTGGCCCGGCTGCTCGGGCTGCCGTACTTCCCGGTCACGCCGCTGTTCCCGTGGCTCGGCCCGGTCGGTGCGGTGCCGCTGCCCTCGCAGTGGATCATCGAGTTCTGCCCGCCGGTGCCGACCGACGGGTACCCGCACGGCGCGTGGAAGGACCCGGCGGTGATCGCCGAGCTGACCGCGTCGGTCCGCGGCACGATCCAGCAGAAGCTGGACGACGTGCTGGCCGAGCGCGGCCCGGCGTTCGGCTGACCGGATCGCCCCTAGATTGCCCGGCGGCGGCGCAGGGCGATCCCGGCGGCGATGCCACCGGCCACGGCACCCGCGGCGGCCGCGGTCGGCAGCGCGATCAGCGTGGCCTTGCGGCCCGAGCGGAAGTCGTGCACCGGCCATTGGTTGCGCCGGGCCTCGGCGCGCAGCCCGGCGTCCGGGTTGACCGCGTGCGGGTGCCCGACCAGCTCCAGCATGGGCAGGTCGTTGGCAGAGTCGCTGTACGCGGAGCAGCGGGCCAGGTTCAGCCCCTCACGCTCGGCCAGCGCGGCCACCGCCGCGGCCTTGGCCTCGCCGTGCAGCAGCCCGCCGACCAGGCGGCCGGTGTACACGCCGTCCACTGTCTCGGCCACCGTGCCCAGCGCGCCGGTCAGCCCGAGCCGCTGGGAGATGATCGTGGCCAGTTCCACCGGGGTCGCGGTGACCAGCCACACCCGCTGGCCGGCCCGCAAGTGGCCCTGGGCCAGTTCCCGGCTTCCCTCCCAGATGCGGTCGGCCATGCTGTCGTCGAAGATCTCCTCGGACAGGCGGACGATGTCGGCCACCTTGTGGCCGGCCACAAAGGCCAGCGCGGCCTGCCGGGCGGCGTCGATGTGCTCGGAGTTCTCCGCCCCGCGGACCCGGAAGTGCACCTGCCCCCAGGCCATCCGGGCCAGGTCGCGCGGGCCGAACATCTTGCGCGCGGCCAGGCCGCGGGCGAAGTAGTAGATCGACGCGCCGCGCATCAGCGTGTTGTCCACGTCAAAGAAGGCACCGGCCGAGGGATCGGGCTCGGGCGGTGCCTGGGTAACGGTGGCCACCGCGGCGGATGCGGCCCCGGCGAGGGCGTCTCGCTCCTTGCGGAGGCGGCTCGGGCTGCGCAGGGTCTGCAGCTGCCTCATGGGCGCGAGTCTACAAACCACGGTGCGGGCGGGCCGGGCTGGTCAGTCATCTGGTCCGCATCATCCCGGCTCGTCGGGCACCATAGGTGGCAATGTCGATGTCGCTCCTCGCCGCGCTGGCCGGGACCGTGGCCGCCCTGGGCGGGCTGGTCCTGCTCATCCGGCTGTGCGCGCGGACGCCCAGAATGGACATGGTCGCGTGGGTGGTGGCCATGGCCGGGCTGGTCATCGCGCTAGTCGCGCAGGCCGCGGGCTACCAGCGCGGTTTCGGGCCGACCACGTTCCGGGCCGCGCAGCTCGGCGTGGCCCTGGTCACCCCGCTCGCCCTGGCCTGGGGCATGGCCGAGCTGGCCGCCAAGGGCCTGGTCGCCCGGTTCGCGGCCCGGCTCTGCCTGGCCGGCCTGTTCGTGGTGGCCAGCGTGATCCTGGCCACCGACGTGCTGAGCGCGCGGCCGTTCAGCCAGGCGTGGCCGACCGCCCGGATGCATTTCGAGTACCTGCCGCTCGGCCTGCTCGCGCTGATCGCCGTGGTCAGTGTGCTCATCGCGGTCGTGGCGCTGGCCACCGTGGGGCTGCGGACCCGGCATGATGCTGGCTGGCGCCGGGCGCTGCCAGCGGTCGCATCGGCCGGCGTGGCCGTGCTGGCCGTCCAGGGCCTGCAGGCCAGCCTGCTGGACAACGCGGCGTACCCGGGCCTGTCCGTGGTCATCGTGGTGCTGGCCGCGCTGGCCGGGGAGCGGGCCAGCCGGCTGCCGCTGTCCGCGCTGCGCGCGCCCCGGGGCCGGGCCGATGACCACGGCTGGCCGCCGCCGGGCCAGCCCGGCAACGCCGCGGACGATCCGCCCGGCCGGTATGCCGATGGCTACCGCCGCTACGACGACACCGGCGGCTTCGGGGGCGACCGGTACGGAACCGGCGGTCATGCGGGATACCCCGGCGGCGGGTACGACGACACGGGCGGCTTCGGGCCGGCCACCGGTGACTTCCAGCCCGGCGAGGCGGCCGGCTACGGGCCGGACCAGTACCCGCACACCGGCCAGTTCAGCAGCTACCCGGCCGGGGAATTTGGCGGGCCGCACGGCGGTGCCGCGCCGGAACCGGTGACCGGCGCGTTCGACGCGCTCTACCGGGAGAACGCCGCGGCGGCCCGCCGCCCCCGCCCGGCCGCGGCCGACGGGCCCGGCTCGGGCGTCGAACCGGTGACCGGCATGCAGCTGGCCGCCCTGGAGGACGCGGTGCTGGAACGGGCG
>Ga0207665_10003203_pt1 | contig 10969 bp, 8 predicted proteins | sample LARL112metaG_FD_184351 | JGI IMG/M metagenome (GOLD analysis project Ga0207665, IMG submission 184351) | Corn, switchgrass and miscanthus rhizosphere microbial communities from Kellogg Biological Station, Michigan, USA - LAR L11-2 metaG... | ecosystem: Host-associated > Plants > Roots >...
TGCTACCTCCGCAACAACGCGTTCAAAAAAGACAAGGACTATCACCTCTCAGCCGACTTGACAGGGCAAGCGAATCACTTGGGCGTAACAATCGAAGCCGACATCATCAAGCAGAAGCTGCCGGAAAATAACGGCGGATATGCCGCGCTGAACATGGGCGATTCAAGCTACGGCAAATTCGACAAGCGGATTTACACTGAACTTTCGAGCGATCACCCCATCGATCTCTGCCGCTATCAGGTGGTGAACTGTTACATGGGCCGCGCAGGACTGATCAACAGCGGCGGCGCGTCCGGCGCGAACGATTTCGAGGAAGCGGTGACGACCGCGGTCATCAACAAACGCGCTGGCGGCACAGGTCTGATTTCCGGCCGCAAAGCGTTCCAGCGCCCGATGAAAGAAGGAGTGCAACTGCTCAACGCGATTCAGGACGTCTATCTGAGTCCCGAAGTCACTATCGCCTAAATCTGACCAATCCGATTGTCATTCTGACCAGCAGGCCGATTCCTTCTTCCATTTCCCGGAGCGAATGTCGGCCTGCGAAGAATCTCTCTTTAAAATCTCCTTTTACCATTTTCTTGCCGTCCGCGATTGCGCCTCACGAAACTCTTCGCACGTTTTTGTTTCGAACCCGCCGCTCTGCTCTATTCTGAAAATAACCTGGACAAATACATGTCTTTTCTGGCGAAGGAAGAATCCGTGAAAAAACTTCTCGTAGCTGTCGTTGCGCTCCTGATTCTCGCATCTGTCTCGGGGTTTGCCCAAAATTCGGCAAGCGACGAAGGCGGCCGTGTTCTCGGTCTGGAAACTGCCTGGAATCACGCCATCGAAGCCAAGGACACCAAAGCTCTGGACATGCTGCTTGCAAACACTTTCATTGCCGTAGAAATTGATGGAAGCGTTTCATCAAAAAGTGAATTTCTTGCCAGCATCAAAGCTCCGGAATACCAGCCCTCTCAGGCGGTAAACGAGCAAATTAACGTGCAGGTCTACGGCAACGCCGCCGTGGTCGTCGGAATATTCCGCATCAAAGGTACGGAGAAAGGTAAGCCGTACGTTCATCGCGAGCGATTCACCGATACGTGGATCAAGTATGATCAGACTTGGAAATGTGTCGCCAGCCAAGCCACATTGATCGCCGCCAAGTGATCAGTGCCAGACAGTATTCATAATTCATAACTGCCACCGGCAGACCTCCGGGTCGACGCTGGTGTCGTCGCTTGTTCGAACGACACATCTTCAGACCGGTTCTCTTTTGTTGTATCGCTGAATCGCACGACGCGTTCGCGCCGGCACACTGGAGTCGTGTTTCTCGCCACATAACAGTTTTCGTGCAACTATTTGCCTGTACCCGTATCTGACAGTGTGAAAGTGACGGGAGGCGAAATGGGTAACAGGCTTGCAGGAAAAGTGGCGGCAATCACCGGTGGAAGCCAGGGTATAGGCCTGGCTATTGCGCAGCGATTTGCCGAAGAAGGAGCGGACGTCTCGTTCTGCTACCGGTCAAACAAGGCAGGCGCCGACGAAGCGGTGACAAATATTGCAAAGACCGGGCGCAAGGTCGCGGGATTTCAGTACGACGTCAGCAGCGTCAACGACGGACAGAAATTTATCTCGGACACCGCGGCTCAGTTCGGCAAAATCGACATCCTCGTCAACAACGCGGGACTCGAGCGCCGCGCCGACTTCTGGGATGCCACGGAAGCGGACTTCGACGCCGTGCTGAACGTCAATCTGAAAGGGCTGTTTTTCATCACGCAGGCCTTTGTGAAGAATCGCATGGCAGTGAAGGCAGGCGGAAAGATCATCAACATCAGCTCTGTCCACGAGGAACTTCCCTTCCCTCATTTTGCCTCGTACTGCGCCAGCAAGGGCGGCGTGAAAATGCTGACGCGAAATCTCTCGATTGAACTTGCTCCTTTCGGCATCACCATCAATTCAATCGCGCCTGGAGCGATTGAAACGCCGATCAACAAGAATTTATTGAACGATCCCGCAAAACTCAGTGCGCTGCTGGAAAATATTCCGCTGAAACGCCTAGGCACGCCGGACGACGTAGCCTCGATGGCGGTGTTCCTCGGTTCCGAAGAATCAAACTATGCGACGGGAACAACATTCTTCCTGGATGGCGGGCTGACCTGGAATTACCAGGAACAGTAAAGAAAACTTGTCGGCTACGCGCGCGTAAGCGTCGCTGCCCGCGCTGCATCCAGCAGTTGCTTTGCATTTTGCTTGGCGTCACCGTGGCCGAAGACGGCGTTGCCTGCGACCAGTAGCTCCGCGCCTGCGCGCACAACGTCCGCAACGGTATCCAGCGCCACACCGCCGTCTACTTCGATGCGGAAGTTCAAGCCGCGCTCTTTTCTAATTCCTGCCAATGCTTCCATCTTCTTTAGGGAATTGCGAATGAATTGCTGCCCGCCGAAACCTGGGTTCACGGACATCACCAGAACGTGATGGACGAGATCCAGAACATCGCTCAGTGTGTCCACCGGAGTTGCGGGATTCAGCACCACGCCAGCCTGGCATCCATGATCCATAATGTGATGCAGCGTGCGATCGAGATGTACGCAAGCTTCCTGGTGCACGGAAATCCAGCTTGCGCCCGCCTCGGCAAATGCGGGAATAAAGTCATCGGGATTTTCGATCATCAGGTGGCAATCAAAAATCGTTTCGGGGAGCGCCTTGCGCAGCCACGCTACAACCGGCGGGCCGATGGTGATGTTTGGCACGAAATGACCGTCCATGATGTCTACGTGCAGGAGCGAACCTCCGCCATCGAGTGCTTGCTGCGCGTGCGCTGCGAGATTCGCGAAATTCGCGGAGAGGATGGAAGGCGCGAGCTCAATCGTGCGTGGCAAGATTTGTGCTCCTGGACTCTTCATTCATTATACGTGCAACCTGCCCGTCACTGCCTCCTGCCGATTCGTCTTCATGCATTGAACGCCCACGGCAGCGGCGCGCATTTGCGGCTGCTGTCTACGCACAATTCCAGCGTATACATCAAGCGCAAAGCCTCCTCCGGTGTTACGGGAGGGGTTGCGCGCCCTTCGATGGCGTCACGCACCTGCGCGTAAAAGTCGCGGTAATCGCCACGCAACGTGGGCACGTTCGCATGCGTTAACTCGCCGTCACTCCACAATGTCATCGTGCCCCAATCTTTTTCGGGCTCCACTCCCCAATCATCTCCCATCGCCGGATGATCCGCGCGAAGCAGCGCCTCCTGCGGATCCAAGGTATGTTTCACGTAAACGCCACGCGTCCCCTGAATGCGATAATGCGGGCGCGGATCGGGAGCCAGCATGCTTGCCATAAGGATCGCGCGCAGCCCGTTTTTGTAATACAAGGTCAGGTCGAATGCGTCCTCGGTGAGGCTGCCTTCGCGCTCGATACGGATGTCCGCAAGCACGTGTTCCGGCGGGCCGAAAAGCTGTAGCGCCTGGTCGACCAGATGCGGCCCAAGATCAAAAAACACGCCGCTGCCCGGCGCAGGCTTTTCCTTCCACGAATTCGCCCTGATCTGCGGCCTGCAACGATCAAATGCCGATTCGAAGCGAACAATCTTTCCGAGTGAGCCTTTGGCGAGCAGTTCTTGCACGGTGCGAAAATCACCGTCGAATCTGCGGTCTTGATATACCGTAAGTATTCGATCATGCTTGCGAGCCAACTCAACAAGCTCGCGCGCTTCCGCTAGCGTGCTCGTAAACGGCTTGTCCACCACAACGTGGCGCCCCGCTTCCAGACATCGTTTCGCAAACGGAAAGTGCGTCTCGTTCGGCGTGGCGATCGCAATCAGTGAAATGGATTTGATCGCCAGCAACTCTTCAATATCGCCGACGATTCTCGCGTCCGCATAGATTTCGTGCGCCGAACTACCGCTGCGTTCAACGATCGCCGCCAGCCGCAAGCCCGGCACCGCATGAATGATTGGTGCGTGAAACGCGCGACCGCCAAGACCGAAACCCACGACGCCGACATCGATCATTCGAACTGTCCTCGCTCACAAGAATTCTTTCACACCAGCACACATGAAGCGGCATTGCGCGGATGGTCCTGCTCCTGCAAAATGCCATGATGTCCTCAGAAACGCAAATTCTCCCGATCAGGGAAAAATCGGTCCAGAATCTGATTTTCCTCCTTCTGTGTGGCGGCTTTGTCGTCAACGGAATCGTGATCACCTTCATCGGGCCCATGATTCCCGTCCTCAAGGCGAAATGGCTGCTCAACGACAGCCAGGCTGGCCTTTTTTCACTTGTGCAATTTTCCGCATCGCTTACAGGAGTCTTCCTCTCAAGCGCGCTCACCTCCGCGAAGGGATTCAAGCCTGCCATCACCTCCGGGCTCGCCATGTTGGGAATTGGATTCGTGTTGCTCAACGCACCGACGTTTACGCTCGCTCTTGTGGCGAGCGGCATCTATGGACTGGGCTATGGCCTCGCCACTCCGGGAACAAATCTGTGGGTGGGCGAGTCGTACGGAGAACGCCGTGCCACCGCATTGAATGTCATGAATCTCGCCTGGGGAGCTGGCGCGATTTCGTCTTCGCCGCTCGCGATGTTGACGGTGCGCACAGCGCACGTTCCCCTGCTCCTCTATGTCGTCGGAGCAATCTGCATCTTTCTGTCACTCGCACTCTTGCGAATGCATTTCGGGAAGCCCCCGCACGAAGAAGAGTTTTCTTCTCAGGGATCAACCGGCAAGGCCGCTGGACTTGGCGTGGCGATCATTCTCGGGATCTTATTTTTCGTCTACGTGGGAACAGAAAATGGAATTTCCTACTGGGCCGCGGACCACGCGCGCAGAGCAGCAGCGTGGAGTAGCAACACCTTCACCCTCGCGCCCATGTTTTTCTTTGCTGGACTGCTCAGCGGTCGCGGGGCAGCAGCGGCGGTGCTTCTCCGATTGAAAGAAGTACACGTTGCCGTGGGAGGAATTCTGCTTGCGGCAACCGGCCTGTCCGTTTTTCTTTTGGCACACACGCCGGTGATGCTATTTGGCGGCGCATTGTTCGCAGGATTGGGCCTGGCGAGTATCTATCCGATTTACATCGCGTGGCTTTCCAAGTGGTTTGGCGCGCGCGCGCGCAAAGTAGGCGGCGTGATGTTTGCTCTGGCCGCTGGAGGCGCCTCCACAATGGCCACCTTGGTGGGCGTGGTCTCACGATATTCAGGCAGCTTGCGCATAGGGCTGCTTGTACCGCTCGCTGGTTGCGCGGTGATGCTTGCGGTGATCGCGTTACTTCGCTCGCAGACCCGCAACTGACTCCGCCGCGTCGCGATTCTTTTCGATAGGCGGGTTTTTCGGCACAAACCCGGAAACACGCGCGGACCGTTTCGGCGGCTGCGTCATCTCCATCGCCCAGATCGCCGCTGGCCGCATGTACATCGACGCGCGATAGTTTCCCGTGATGTCCCACGCTTCCGGCGTGCGGAACCAATAACCTTTCGTTTCGTAACTCACGTGATAAATTCCCCACGCAGTCTGAAACGCTTCTTTCTTCATTCCTTCGCCAAGCATGAATCCCGCCAGCGCCAGCGTGGTGCCAGTCCACACTTCCTGCACTTGCTCATTTGTTTTAATGACTGTGCCGTCGGCGGCCATGCCGTTCACCGCGCCCATTTCACCGTTTGCAAATTTCATCACGTTATTGTCGTAGATTGTTTTCAGCGCCTTGCTGCGCATCTCTCGCGGCACGATGTCGCCAAGCCCTGTCACGTCCGCGTACCATTGCCCTGCAAGCTGATCAGCCTGAATGTTGTCCTTGTATTCGCTTTCCGTGTCATAACGGAAATACGTTCCGTTCCATAATTTCGCGATGTAGCTCTTTTGCCCCTTCGCAAAGAGTTCGTTGTAATGAGCCGCGGCTTTTGCTTCCCCAAGCTCTTTCGCAATCTCTTCCGCTGCGCGCAACGAAGCAAGCCACAGACTTCCCGAATATGCGCTGTCGCCTCGCACTACCCATTCGTCGTACGTCTGATCCGGATAACCGTCATTGTCGGGAACTCCATCGCCATCGCGATCAAATTTTCCCAGGTACACCAGCGCTTCCTGAGTCGCCGGCCACGTATAACGCAAGAATTCTTTGTCTTTGCTTCCCGTCAGCACATAGTCCCGATAAATCATCAGCACGAATTTTGAGTTGAGGTCTTTCCAGCCATTCGTGTCCTGCCAACTGAATTGGTTCACCTGAAAGAATGGATCTTCCGTCGGGACACCCATGTCATGCGGCACCGCGCCCTGGGTCTTGCGTTCACGAAATGCCGCCTGACCGGAGTGAATCGACTTCCATATCCACACCATGCGATCGCTCAGGTTCTTCGGCACCGTGTCCGCGAAATCGCGCATCACTTGCTTGTCAATGTCCGGCCAGAATTTTACAAGTGGCATCGAACCATAAAACCGCACATCCAACGTTTCGTAGTACGGATAGTCAAAACACTCCATGAACGAATACGTCGGCGGTGTTTTCTTGTCCGCGCCAACCGGCCGTCCCCAAAACGAGCCGCCATCCGCAAAAACATAAAGCTCATTGAACAACATGCCGCGATACCACTCTGGTTTCGATTCATCGTTGACGTAAGGGGCCTGCCACGCATCGATCGCGTCACTCCACTTCTTTGCATTCAGCAGTCCATCGCGCGCAATCGCCCACGCATTCTCGCCGTCCTTCCCGTAAAAATCCGTATAATGCCGGTTCCACTTTCGTCCTGAACCAAATTCCGTTACCGGCAAATCCCACGCGATGACCATCGGCACAGTTTTCTTTTCGCCCGGCTGCAACGTGAACTTCACCGCAATCGCACCGGCCAACGGCTCACCGCTGCTTAGCCATGGCGCATCGGTATTCGATAGACTCCCGTCTTTCGCAAACGCGTTCCACACTTCGCTGCCATCCCCTTGCGGCGAGTACGTCGTAACATACGTCACTTCGACCCCAGGCGATTGCAGCGCCGCAATGGTCATTTGGCCGTCCCACGCATTCAGTTCTTTCCCGCCGCGATTGCGTTCGAACATCACGCCTTTCATCATTTCGCTGCCCAAATGCTCAGAGTTGAAGCGGTTAAAATTTCCTTCATTCAATCCCGCGCGAAAATCACGTCCGTATCCGCGCATCCATCCGAGCATGTTCGTCCATGAAAGCAGCACGCTGACGGTGATTTTCTTCTTCGTAGGATTTTCCGCATGCCAACGGTAGACCGCCACCGGATAGCTCGTCTCCTTGTAATTGTCAGGAAGTACCGGCGAAAATTGCTCGAGAGTCACATGCGCGGGAAATTTGTCCCAGCGATAATCGAACCACGATTTCGGATACAGCGCCGCATAGTCTCCAGCACCAACCGGATAATCCCAGCTCCAGCTTTTCAGCGAATTCCCTTCAGGATGCCCGGTGAACAAGACTTTTGCCACGCCGTTGGTTTCGTCTTCAGCTTTCTGAAACATCGCGAACTGGTTCGCGTACACCGCCTCAAACTTGTGGACGCCAGGTTGCAAATGCCACCGCGAAAAATCGCCACGATAGCTCCGCGAAAACGTACCCGCTCCAAAACCGCCAACGGGTGCGCCCTGCCAGTAGCCGTCATCGATATGGCCAGGCCCCAACGCGGGCTTGCTCGTGCCGGCATTAGGCAGCGACTGTCCGATCGGACGCCTCCATGCGGCCTTTGGAATGTCATCGCCAAACGCGGGAGAAACGCAGCAGAGTAGCAGCACACAACAGGCGGCAAACAACACGCGACGAACCATCATAAAGCCTCCCGACAAGAGAAGGGGCAGCCAAGAAGCTGCCCAAGGTGACTCGCCTGCTTGCGATAAATAGTATAGAAAATCGTTATTCTTGGCAACCCTCCCCCGTCTCACTTTTGCGCTAGAGTTATGCAGAACGTTCGATTTCTCACCACAGCACGCCTTTCAATTTGCCGCGAGCAGTCGCAGGAGGTTATCCTCTGCGCGTGCGCAAAGCTTCTTCCGCTCAATCTTCGCCCACCACCGCCCTGCTCTTGGGCTTGGTTCTGACGCTGACGGCTGTCCTGGTTTATTCGTTTTATACTCGCTCTCAACTCGCCGGCCTGCGGCTATTGCAAAGCGATATGGTGGACCGCAATCGCCGTGACTCTTTGCAATTGCTACGCGTACAAAATGACTTGAACTCGCTCGGCCTGGCCATGCGGGACATGCTAGATTCGCGTGAGCCGTATCCGCTCACTGCCTGGAGCGCGCAGTTTCAGAGAATCCGAGAAGACTTGGACGCCGCGCTCAAATTGGAAGAACAGTTTTCGCCCGCCGCCCGCACTGCGGATCAGCGCCAATTCCTCAGCCAGTCCCTGGCGCAATTCTGGGACGCCGTCGACCGCATGTTCGAATTGGCAGGCTCGGGAAAAGAAAAAGAAGCGCGCGACCAAATCCAGTTCACACTGCAGGCTCGTCAGGCAGCTCTCAGCACAGCAGTGTCACGACTGCTCGTGCAAAACAACGAAGGTGAAGAACAAGCCGCTGATCAAATTGCCAAAATCTACGATGGCGTCCAGCGTCAACTCTACCTGTTGCTCGGCGCGACACTTATCGCTATCGTTCTCACCAGTCTTTATCTTATCTTCTCAAACCGAAAAATCTTCGCCCGCCTGGAACTTCTTTCCGCACAACGCAGCGAACTGGCGCAAAAATTGATCCATACGCAGGAATCCACCTTGCGCCATATTTCGCGTGAGCTCCACGATGAATTTGGCCAGGTACTCACGGCAATCGGTGTTTTGCTTGGGCGCGCAGGCAAGCAGGTTCCGGAAGCGTCTCCACTTCACAACGATCTGAAAGAAGTCCGCGAAATCGCGCAGTCCACGCTGAATAACATCCGTAGCCTCTCGCAGGCCTTGCATCCGGTACTGCTTGAAGAGGCTGGTCTTGAAAGCACGCTTGATTGGTATATTCCTACCGTCGAGCGTCAGATGGGCTTGTCGCTGCATTACGAAAAATCAGGAACGCCCTTCAACATAGAATCGGGAGCAGGCGTACAGGTTTATCGCATCGCGCAGGAAGCGCTGAACAACATCAGCAGGCACGCAGGAGTTCAGGAAGCGTGGGTGCGACTGATGTACAAGCCGGATGCTTTGGTTCTCGAGGTGGAAGATCATGGCAAAGGCATCTCCGCGCAAAGGGACGAACGCGGCATCGGGCTGGTGGCTATGCGCGAGCGCGCCGAATTGATCGATGGAAATATTGAATACCTGCAGTCGAACGGGCCTGGCACTCTGGTGCGCATGATCGCCCCTCGGGAAAAAGTGGAATCTCATGGCGGATAAAATCAGCGTTCTCCTTGTTGACGATCATGCCCTCGTTCGGCGCGGCTTTCGACGTATGCTGGACGACGACGAAACGCTCGAAGTCGTCGGCGAAGCCAGCAACGGCGCGGAAGCAGTGCGGCTCGCGGAAAAGTTGCATCCTCAGGTGATTGTGATGGATTGTGCGCTGCCGGAAATGACCGGTCTTGAGGCCACGCGAAAAATTCTGCAATCGCATCCGGATACCGCAATTCTCATGCTCAGCATGCATTCAGAAGACACTCTCGTTCGCCAGGCCCTCGACGCCGGTGCGCGCGGCTATGTGCTGAAAAATGCGATGGATCTGGACCTTGCAAGCGCCATCAAGAAGGTGGCCGCAGGCAAATCCGTAATCGATCCGCAGCTTGCGCGCACGGAATCATTGAAAGGCGAACGCGACGCCGCTCTCACCAACCGCGAACTCGAAATTTTGCAGCACATCGTTGCTGGCAAATCGAACAAGGAAATTGCTTCTGAGCTCGATTTGAGCGTGAACACGGTTTCCGTGCACCGCGCAAACATCATGGATCGCCTCGGGATTCACAAAACCGCGGAGCTCGTCGTTTACGCTATTCGGAACGGGCTGGTGAATCTGCCGTGAACCGGCGCACCTTCCTGGAATTCAGCACTGGCGCCGGCCTAAACGCTTTGTTGCCTCATTGGGCGATGGGCCCGCGGACTCAAGTCGCGCCATCTTTCCAATTGAAGGATGTTACGACACAGGCTGGAATCGATTTTCGTCACAACAGCGGCGCATACGGCGGAAAATTTCTTCCAGAAACGCTCGGCTCGGGATGTGCTTTTCTCGACTACGATGCCGACGGCTACCAGGACATCCTGTTCGTGAACTCGATGGATTGGCCCGGCCATAAACGCGGCCGCTCGACGCTCAAGCTCTACAAAAATAATCGCAACGGAACTTTCTCCGACGTCACTCGAGTCGCCGGTCTCGATGTCGAACTCTACGGGATGGGCATCGCGGTCAGCGACTACAACAATGACGGCTTTCCGGACATTCTCATAACCTGCGTTGGGCAAAATCGTCTTTTTCGGAATACTGGCAAAGGCACGTTTCAAGATGTAACGAAACAGAGCGGGCTTGGCGGGCGACAAGCGTTCAGCACTTCCGCTCTTTGGTTTGATTATGACCGCGACGGACATCTCGATCTTTTCGTCTGCAACTATGTGAACTGGTCGCCCGAGCACGACGTTTTCTGCAGCCTCGACGGAAAAAATAAATCCTATTGCACGCCCGAAGCGTATCGCGGCGAAACCTGCTGGCTCTTTCACAATCGCGGCAACGGCACATTCGAAGACGTCACCGCGGCGAGTGGAATTTTCGATACCAGCTCCAAGTCTCTTGGTGTGGCCATGCTCGATTTCGATCAGGACGGCTGGCCCGATCTTTTTGTCGCTAACGATACGCAACCCAATAAGCTCTATCGCAACCTGCGCAATGGAAAATTCAAGGACGCTGCCGTCGAAGCGGGCCTGGCCTTCAGCGCCGACGGCAAAGCGCGAGCCGGAATGGGTGTGGATGTCGGCGATTTCGAGAATTCCGGCCGCCCCGGCATCGCCATCACCAACTTCGACAATGAGATGGTCGGCCTCTATCGTTCGCCTTCCGCAGGACAATTCGACGATGTCTCGATCTCCGC
>Ga0207665_10003204_pt1 | contig 10967 bp, 10 predicted proteins | sample LARL112metaG_FD_184351 | JGI IMG/M metagenome (GOLD analysis project Ga0207665, IMG submission 184351) | Corn, switchgrass and miscanthus rhizosphere microbial communities from Kellogg Biological Station, Michigan, USA - LAR L11-2 metaG... | ecosystem: Host-associated > Plants > Roots >...
GGTCCCGCCCGCTCGACGACGATGACCGGCACGCAGGCGACCCACATGACCATCAGGTACAAGCCCGGGATGATGAAGAGCGCAAAGCCGCCGAGCACCGCGAAGCTCGACACCAGCCACGCCCCGCTGATCTCGCCCAGGCATTCCCGCAGCCGGGCCGGCCGGGGGCCGCCGAGCGACCGCCGGTCACCGATGATGCTGACCGCCATCGCGCCGAGCAAGAACTCGACGAGCTCGCCTACCAGCCAGGCGGCCGGCAGCTCGAGCAGCAGCGCCACCAGCGGGTTGAACCGGCCGGCCACCAGGCGGACCAGCTCGGTGGCCAGGCCCGCGACCACGATGCCGGCGGCGGCGAGGGGTAGCAGCCGGGCGGCGTGCCGCCGGTACTCCTGCCAGGTCTCCCCGATCACCCCGGCCAGCGGGTTATCGAAGGGCGGCGCGTCGGCCAAGGACGCGGCCGTCCCGTCCGGGGCGGTCCATTCCGGGTTCACCGGCTCACCGTGGCGGCGCCGGCGGTACCTGCGCCCAGGCGCGCGGGTCGAGTCCACGCGACGGATTCTGCCAGCCGTACCCGACAAAATGAACCGAATTCCCCCAAGCCGGGTTCAGTACTTCACGGGCAGCGCGGTGACCAGCACGTCTGCCACCGGTCCTTCCGGATCAGCCTCGGACCGGGTCCGCGCGACCCGGTGCCAGCCCCAGGTGCGGAACGCGTTCTGCGCCGGGCTGGCCGCCGGCAGGACGGTGAGCGTGGCGCGCTCCTCGGGCCGCCCGTCCAGGATCAGGTCGTGCAGTTCGGCCCCGATGCCCTGACGCCGCCAGGAGGCGCGGACCAGCAGGTCGATCAGGGCGAAGGTGCGGCCCTGGTGTTCCTCGGTGACGTCGGCGGGCAGCGCCGTGGTCAGCTCCCGCCACCAGGAGGTGGACGGCCGCAGCGGCATCCCGGCCGCGTAGCCGACCAGGAAGCCGCCGTGCCTGGCCTCGGCCAGGACGAACCCGGGCTGGCGCCGCTGGACCCGGAACCGTCCCGGGTACACCTCGCCGTCGTCGGCCCGCCGGTACGGCGGGTCGGCGTAGACCTCGGCGTGCAGCCCGGTGAAATCGTCCGCGCTCTCGCCCGCCTCCCTGCCGTCGAGCAGCCGGAACGCCAGCCCGGGATCGGTCACCCGAGGACCGCGAGGTCGAGGCCGGCCAGGCGCTCGGGGTCGGCGATGACGTCGATCCCGATGATCCTGTCTTCGGCGAAGGTAAAGGCGAGCGCGACCACCAGCCGCCCGCCCGGCGCCATGACCAGGCCAGGAGCCCCGTTGACGAGCGCGATCCGGCCGTACCGCGAGCGCATCGCGGACGCCCGCGCGCCGCGGGCCACGGCCTGGGCGCCGCGCACGGTCCGCGCGCCACCGGCCGGGACGGCCGCGCCGTCGGAGGTCAGCACCACGTCCGGGTCGAGCACGGCGATAAGCCCGGCCAGGTCGCCGCCGCGGGTGGCGGCCAGGAACGCCTCGACCACCTGCCGCTGGCGGCCGAGCCGGGCGCTGGCCGGCGCGTCCGGCTCGCTGCCCTGGATCCGCCGCCGGGCCCGGCTGGCCAGCTGGCGGGCCGCGGCCGGGGACCGCCCGGTGATCTCGGCGATCTCGCCGAAGGGCAGGCCGAACGTGTCGTGCAGCACGAACGCCACCCGTTCGGCGGGCGGGAGCGTGTCCAGCACGACCAGCAGCGCGAGCCCGACCGAGTCGGCCAGCAGCGCCTCGGACTCGGGTCCCTCCGCGGCCGCGACGCTGGCCATCGCCTCGTCCGGGTCCAGCGGGTCCTCCCGCCTGGACTTACGCGAACGCAGCATGTCCAGGCACACCCGGGCCACGATGGTGGTGAACCACCCCTCGAGGTTGGCCACGCCCTCGGCCCCCGCCGCGGACGCGTGCATCCAGCCTTCCTGCACCGCGTCCTCGGCGTCGCTGAGCGAGCCGAGCATCCGGTAGGACATCGCCCGCAGCCGGGGCCTGCTCGCCTCGTACCGCCGGGTCAGCTGGTCGTTGTCGTCCATCAGTCACATTCTCCCCGTCGTATTCCGTCATACCTCACGACGGATCTACTCGGTCCGAATGTGACGGGAGGAACCATGACATCGCTCATTCTGGTCACCGGGGGCACCGGGACGCTCGGGAAACTGGTGGTGCCCCGGCTGCGGGAGGCTGGCGCCAAGGTACGGGTGCTCAGCAGGCAGGCCCGCGAAGCCGACGGGGACGTGGAGTTCGTCCGCGGTGACCTCGACACCGGCGCGGGGATCGACGCCGCGGTGGCCGGGGCGGAGGTCATCGTGCACTGCGCGGGTGCCCAGAAGGGCGACGGGGACAAGACCAGGACCCTGGTCCGGGCGGCGTCCCGGGCCGGGCAGCCGCACCTGGTGAACATCTCAGTGGTCGGCGCCGACCGGGTCCCGCAGGACAGCGGGCTCGACCGGGCCATGTTCGGCTACTTCGGGTCGAAGCTGGACGCCGAGCAGGCCGTCGCCGGGTCCGGCCTGCCCTGGACCACGCTGCGGGCCACCCAGTTCCACGAGCTGTGGCTGACGGTGGCGCGGGCGCTGGCCAAGCTGCCGGTGATCCCGGTGGCGACCGGGACCCGGTTCCAGCCGGTCGACGCGGGCGAGGTGGCGGACCGGCTCGTGGAACTGGCCCTCGCATCCCCGGCCGAGCTGGCACCGGACATCGCCGGGCCGCGCGTCTACCCGATGGCCGATCTGGTCCGCACCTACCTGCGGGCCGTAGGCAAGCGCCGGCCGCTGCTGCCGGTGCGGCTCCCGGGAAAGGCCGCCGCCGCCGTCCGGGCCGGGGCCAACCTTGGCAACGAACGGGGAGGCGGTCACGTCACGTGGGAGGAATTTCTGGCCGCCCGCGCAGGCGCCTAGTTGCCCGGTCCGTACAGGCCGAAGATGAGACGCTCGTCCCCGGGACGGAACGTCCCGCCGAACTGGGAGCTGTCGCCGATCTCGCGGCACCGGGCGAGCAGCGCCCGGCCGAGCGCGAGCTGGCTGCGTTCCCAGCTCGCCAGTGCGGTCGGCACGTCCCCGCCGGCCGCGGTGAGCTCCGCGGCCAGGGCCCAGCCGTCGGCGGCCGCCTTGGCCGTGCCCGCGGCCGCGTGCGGGCGGACCGCGAACGCGGCGTCGCCGAGCAGGCAGGCCCGGCCGAACGCCATCCGGGGCACGGCGATGTCGTAGACGACCTGGACGAACGGTTCGTCCACCCCGGTCACGACCTCGGCCACGGGCGGCGCCAGCGCGGCCGCGGCGGCCTGCCGCAGGGCGCTGACCGCGGCGTCCGTGGCCGCCCCGGGCGGCAGCGACACCGCCCGGCGGACGCCGTCCCGGCCGGTCATCAGCGTCTCGAGCGGCTCGCCCGCCGGGACATTGACGTACCAGACGAAGTTGACCAGCCGCTCGCCGGGGGTCACCGCGCCGTCCAGGCCGGGGATGGGGTAGACGAGGATGTGGCTGTTCTCGAGCACCTGGTAGGTGATCGCGTCGCCGAGCCGTTCGGCGGTGGCGGCGGTCAGGTCCCGCTCGGGCCTGGTGCCGCGCCAGGCCACGTAGCCCGAGTAGGCCGGGGTGACCTCGGGCAGCAGCCGGGAGCGGGCCAGCGAGCTCACCCCGTCGGCGCAGACCAGCAGGTCGGCGTCGGTGCTGGTGCCGTTTTCCAGGACGACACGGACTGAGTCCCCGTCCTGGCTGAACCCGGCGACCTCCGCGCCGAGCAGGTAGCGGTCCGGGTCGAACAGCCCGAGCAGGGACCGGTAGATGGTGTTCCACGAAGAGAACAGGTACCGGTGCGGCCGCTCGTGCTCGGTGCCGCCGTCCGGCCGCACGAACCGGATCCAGCCGGTGGACGAGCACACCTCGGAGGTTGCCCGGCCACCCCGCTCCGTCAGGTAGCGCAGGGTGGCCTCCAGCGCGGCGATGCCGGCCCCGCGGGCCTGGAGCGCGGCCGACGACCGCTCGAAGACCCGCACGTCGCAGCCGGCGTCACGGAGCACCAGGGCGGCGGTGAGCCCGCCCACCGAGCCGCCCATGATGGCCACGCTCAGCTTGCCGGCCCGGGGCATGTCAGGCATGGACCTAAGGCTGCCCGAACGTGGCGACCTTCACCACCCCGAGCTCGAACAGCACCCGGCGCTCGTCGATCGACGGGTCGCGCAGGGCGTAGGGCGGCTCCTGGCCGGTGTACTTCACCCAGATCCGGTCGAGCTGGTCGGTGACCCGCTGGCCCTCGGCCGGGTCGTCCTCGGAGACTTCCCGCTTGACCACGGTCTTGATGCTGACCCAGTGGTAGGTGTTCTCCGGGTTCATCAGCAGGAACGTGGCGTGCGGCGCCCGGCGCAGCCAGTCCACCTTCTTGCGGTGGGTGGCCAGGTTAAGCAGCACGGTGTCGCCCTCGTAGTCGAACCAGACCGGGGTCAGGTTGGGCTGGCCGTCCGCGCCGAGCACCGCCACGATCGCGGTCACCGGCTCGTCGAGCAGCCGCTTGTAGATCGGGTCCAGGTCGGCCAGGCTGCCCACCGCCTCCCGGTCGCCGATCATGAACTGACCGGGCTGGATGCCCCCGGAAACGTCCCTGAACTTCGCCACGTTGATGCTCACTGCGCATGCTCCTTCGGGTGGAGAGCCCGGCCGGTGCCGGGCACGGATCTGCGTCCGGCCTGCCCCCGGGTCAGGTCCATGACCGCCGGGTAGCAGGCCGGGTCGACGGCCGCGTCGATGACGGTGGGGCCGGGCCGCCGCAGCGCCGCCGCCAGCGCGGCGGCCAGGCCGGCGACGGTGCTCACCGCGGCGCCGGACGCGCCGAGCGCGATCGCGGCGGCCGCGAACGAGACCGGGCGGTACCTGACCGCCTCGGCGCCGCCCTGCCCGTCCGGCTGCTGCTTGATCTCGATCAGGCTGAGCGCGGCGTCGTTGAACACGACGACGATGACCGGGAGCGACAGCCGCACGGCGGTCTCCAGTTCGGCCAGCGTCAGGCCGAGGCCGCCATCGCCGGTGAAGGCCACCACCGGCACCCCGGGGGCGCACAGCGCGGCCGCGATCGCGGCGGGCAGCGCGTACCCCATGGTGGCCAGCCCGCTGGAGATGAGCAGCCGGCCCGGTTCCGGCACCTCCCACAGCGGCATCGCCACCAGCATGTGCGCGCCCGCGTCCACGGTCGCGATGGTCTGCGCCGGAGTGCCGTCCCTGACCGTCTTGACAACTTGCTGGGGCGCCAGCCGCCCGGGCGTAGCGACCGCTAGCTCGGCGAGCCGCCGGGTGGCGTCCTGCTTTACGGCCCGACCCGCCTCGTCCGGCCAGTCGTGGCCGGGGCCAGCGGCCAGTACACCCAGAGCTTCCCCGAGTGGCATCCGCAGGGTGGTCGCACCGGTGAAGTAGCCGTGGTCCTCGCCCTCGGTGACCAGGATGGTCCGGGCCGCGTAGGTCCACGGCGCCGGGATCATCTCCGCCTCGTCCACGCCCAGGCCGACGATGAGGTCGGCCGTGCTGAGCAGCGGCCATTCCATCGTTCCGCCGGTCACTAGGCCGGCCGCCTCGGCGGCGGAGTCCGGCATCACGCCCCGGGCCCGGTAGGTGTGCAGCGCCGGGATGCCGCTCCCGGCCAGCGCCTTCCTGACCGCCGCGGTCCACGGGATCGCCCCGGTCCCGAGGAGCACGACCGGCCGCTGCGCTGCCTCCAGCGCCTCGGCCAGCGCCTCGGTCGATGCCCGTACGCTGGCTTCCGCGCAGACCCCAGCTTCCGCCCGCGCTCCTTCCAGCACCGACGCTCCGGAACCCACCCGCGCCTCATCCCTCACTTGAGTTACATCAGTCACTCGGGCCTCTGATGCATCGATATCAGCCGAACTTTCGTCCATGTTGGCCACCACCGGGCCGCGCGGGGCGGCCAGGGCGGTCCGGACGGCGCAGGCGGCCGCGCGGGGGCCGCCGACCGTGATCGCGGCCTTGGCTACCGACCGGCCCAGGGCGTCCTGGTCGATCCGCTGGTGGGTAACGCGGGTCGCGGCCGACGGGACGGTGTCGGCGATCACGACCAGGGGGAGCCGGTCCAGGGCGGCGTGCGCGATGCCGTTGACTGCGCTGGCCAGGCCTGGGCCCCGGGTGACGACGACGGCTCCGGGCGCGCTGGTGAGGTCGGCACAAGTAGCCGCCATGATCGTCGCGGCGGTCTCGCCGTGGGCCAGAACGAAGCGCAGGCCGGCCGCCGCCGCGGCGCCGACTACGTCCAGGTTGGGGCCGCCGCCCGGCACGCCGAACACCAGCCGCGTCCCCGCTCCGGCCAGCGCCGCGACGATCGCGCTGGCCGGGTCGGCGCTGGTGGCCAAGGTGGCTCCTCGTTAACGTGGGCATTCAGTGTCATCTTCACATGAGTCAATCAGCCCGCACGGATGAGGTGGGCGTAAGCCGAGTGATCAGTGGGGCAGAAGATCCTTGTGTCGGGAGGCTCCGTGGCCTTCGGGTGGCGAGATGATGAACGGAGTCCGAACGGCATCGGCGGAGCGGAGGTGAGGCGATGCCGGCCTGGTTCAGGACCCTGCCGGTGCTCCAGGGGGTGCGGCCGGTGCAACGGGCGCGCGTGCCCGCCGAGGTGCTCGCCGGGCTCACGCTCGCCGCGCTCGGCGTGCCCGAGGCACTCGGCTACGCCAAGATCGCCGGGATGCCGCTGGTCACCGGGCTGTACACGATGCTGCTGCCGATGGCGGTCTTCGCCGTCCTCTGCTCCTCCCGGCACCTGGTGGTGGCGGCCGACTCGGCGACCGCCGCCATCCTGGCGGCCTCGCTGACCGGGCTGGCCGCGGTCGGTTCGGCCCAGTACGTCCGGCTGGCCGGGCTGGCGGCGCTGCTGACCGGGGTGATGCTGCTGGCCGCCCGGCTGGCCCGGCTCGGCTTCCTGGCCAACTTCCTGTCCCGCACCGTGCTGGTCGGCTTCCTGACCGGGGTCGGCCTCCAGGTCGCGGCCGGGCAGCTGCCCGACATGCTCGGGGTGACCGCGGCCGGGGAGAGTACCGTGCCCAAGCTGGTGAACACGCTGCGCGCGCTGCCCCACGCGCACGCGGCCGACGTCATGGTGGCGGCCGCGGTCATCGTGATCGTGCTGGCGGCCCGCCGTATCAGCCGCCGGATCCCCGGCGCGCTGGTCGCGGTGGTGGCAGCGATCGTGGTGAGCTGGGTCGCGAAACTGGCCCAGCACGGCGCGGCCGTGGTGGGGACGGTGCCGCGCGGGCTGCCCACCCTGGGGCTGCCCGCCTTCGGCGGGCACGCCATCACCGCCCTGACCGGCGCGGCGGCGTCGATGTTCGTCGTCATCCTGGCGCAGAGCTCGGCCACCTCCCGCGCCTACGCGGCCAAGTACTCCGAGGAGATCAACGACGACGCCGACCTGAACGGGCTGGCCGCCGCCAACGTGGCCGCCGCGTTCTCCGGCACGTTCCCGGTGAACGGCAGCCCGACCAAGGCGCAGATCGTGGACAGCGCCGGCGGCCGCAGCCAGCTGTCCTCACTCACCGCCGCGGTCGTGGTCCTGATCGTCCTGGTGCTGCTGACCGGGCCGCTGGCCTACCTGCCGGAGGCCGCGCTGGCCGCCGTGGTCTTCCTGATCGCGGTCGAGCTCATCGACGTCGCCGGGCTGCGGCACATCCTGGCCACCAGGCGGCACGAGTTCGCGGTGGCCGTGCTCACCACGGTCGCGGTGGTGGCGCTGGGGGTGGAGCAGGGCATCGTGGTGGCCATCGTCGCCTCGATCGTGGACCACCTGCGGCACAGCTACAGCCCGCTCAACAGCGTCCTGGTCAAGTCGCCGGAGGGACACTGGCGGGCCACTCCGGTCACTCCCGGGGCCCGGACCGAGCCAGGCCTGGCCGTCTACCGCTTCGGCACCAGCCTGTACTACGCCAACGCGGCCCGGTTCGCCGCCGACCTGATCGCCGTGGCCGGCCACGACCTGGCGACCGATGCCGAGCCGCTGCGCTGGCTGGTCATCGACTGGGCCGCCATCGGCGACGTCGATTACACCGCCTCCACCGTCCTGGTCAAGGCGGTGGAGCGCCTGCACGAAAGGCACGTGCGCCTGGTGTTCAGCTCGGTCCTCGGCCCGGTGAAACGGCAGCTCGACCGGTACGGCATCAGCGCCGACGCCTGCTACGACACCCCCGGCGAAGCCCTCGAGGCCTTCCACGCCCTGAGCCCGTCAGCTCAGTAGGGCCAGCTCAGTAGGTGGCGCGGCCGCCGCTGATGTCGTAGACGGCGCCGGTGGAGAAGCTCACCCGGTCCGAGGCCAGGAAGGCGACCAGTTCGGCGACCTCCTCGGGGCGGCCGACCCGCTTCATCGGGATCAGGCTGGTCATGTAGGCCAGCACGTCGGGCGCCGTGCCGTCGTTCATCGGGGTGGCGATGACGGCCGGGGCGATGGCGTTGACCAGCACGCCGGTGGTGGCCAGTTCCTTGCCCGCGGACTTGGTCAGGGCGATCACCGCGGCCTTGGAGGCCGAGTAGATGGACAGGTTGGGGTTGCCGTCCTTGCCCGCCATGCTGGCCAGGTTGACCACCCGGCCCCAGCCCCGGTCGCGCATGCCGGGCACGAAGACCCGCATGGCGTTCACGATGCCGAGGACGTTGACGTCGAGGACGCGCTGCCACTCCTGCGTCGTCGTGTCCAGCAGCGGCTTGTTCGCGCCGACGATGCCGGCCGAGTTGACCAGGACGTCGACCGGGCCGATCCGGTCGGCGACCTCGCGCAGCGCCGCCTCGTCGGTCACGTCGGCGGTGATGTCGGCGGGGCCTGACAGGTCCAAGGTGGTCACGGTGAGGCCGTCGGCGCGCAGCCGCGCGGCGCTCGCCGCGCCGAGCCCGCTGGCGCCGCCGGTCACCAGGGCGGTACGGGGCATCACAGGCACCTCCGGCGACTACGCTATCGCCATGGCCGTTCGGGTCGCGGTGTTCACCCTCGGCGGCACCATCGCGATGGCGCCGGGACCGGCTGCCGATAGTCCCGGTGCGGTGCCCGCGCTCAGCGGGCAGCAGCTGCTCGGGGCGGTGCCCGGCCTGGACGGCATCGACGCCGAGGTGCACGACTTCCGCCAGCTGCCCAGCGCCTCGCTGACCATCGATGACGTCTACGAGCTGGCCGCCGCGATCGGCGAGCGGCTCGCGGCCGGGGCGGCCGGAGCGGTGGTGGTCCAGGGCACGGACACCATCGAGGAGACCGCGTTCCTGCTCGACCTGCTGCACGCCGGGCCCGAGCCGGTCGTGGTGACCGGCGCGATGCGCACCCCGGCGATGGCCGGGGCCGACGGCCCGGCCAACATCCTCGCCGCCGTGCGCGCCGCCGCCAGCCCGGCCCTGCGCGACCTCGGCGCCCTGGTGGTGTTCGCCGAGGAGATCCACGCCGCCCGGTTCGTCCGCAAGGCCGACACCACGAGCGTCACCGCGTTCGCCTCGCCGTCGGCCGGGCCGCTCGGCCGGCTGGTGGAGGGCGAGCCGCGCCTGCTCACCCGCCCGGCCACGCGGTTCACCGTGCGGGTGCCCGAGCCGATGTCCCGGCCGCCCCGCCCGGTGCGCACCGGCCTGGTCGCCCTGGCCCTGGGCGACGACGGCGAACTGCTGCGCGCGGCCGCCGGCCGCTTCGACGGGCTGGTGGTGGCGGCGCTCGGCGCCGGCCACGTGCCCGCGGCCACCATGCCGGCGCTGGCCGCCCTGGCCGGGGCGATTCCGGTGGTGTTCGGCTCCCGCACCGGGCGGGGCTGGGTGCTGTCCGGCGTCTACGGGTTCGCCGGCTCCGAGCGGGACCTGCTCGGCGTCGGCCTGATCAGCGCCGGAGTCCTCGACCCGGTAAAAGCCCGGCTCCTCCTGCACGTCCTGCTAGCCAGCGGCGCCAGCCGTCCGGAGATCGAAGCCGCGTTCCGCTCCGCTTCAGCCTCCTGACGGAGCCGGCTGCCCCACGGGTACCGTCTTCGGTACCCGGAGGCACACGCAGCCGATCCGGACGAGGGCAGCGGCGGGATCGGCGTACCGCTAGCCACTTCCGCACCACAGTCCCCCGGCGCGGTCATCACCTGCGCATGATTGCTACAACATACACGTCCTATGGTTGGCGTTGCAGCAACCATGACATCACTGCGGGTTTTTATGTACCTGGGGAGCCATCGGGATCCTGGCTGCCGAGCAGGGCGCGGCGTTGCAGGCCGAGGTCGTAGTCCGTTTGGACCTCGGCCAGGACGGTGGCCAGTGCCCCGGCCGGGTCGGCCGGGTCGAGGCGCAGGCCGTCGCGACGGCCCCGCAGGTCGGTCAGCGACCGGCGAATCCGCTCGACCGCCGCGACCGCCTCCCAGCGCTTCCCGCGGGCCAGCGCCTTCTGCGCGTAGATGGCGTCCCTGACGATGGCGTCGAGCCGCCGCGCCTGGTCCGGCCGCGAGCGGTTACCGTCTCCGGCCGCGACCAGGTTGGCGGCGGACAGGCATCCGGCCACGACGCGGACCGTGGCCCCGGTGTTGGGGCTGGTCGTCCGCAGCGGGTGCCAGCGGACCGAGAGCTCCTCCCGCGAGTCCAGCACCACATCGGCCGCGTCGGCCCCGGCCAGCACGATCACCGCCCGCGGGCCGAACAGCGCGGCGATCTCCGCGCCGGGATCCACCCGTGCGCCGTCCTCGGTGACCACGTCGAAGTCGACGTCGGACAGCTCGTGCCAGGTGCCGGCGCCGACCGAGCCGAACACCGCGACCGCGCGGATCCGGTCGTCGTCGGCGTAGTGCGCCACGACGTGCGCGATGAGCGCCTGGTGAGCGGGACTGCCGAGAGCCTGGTCCACGAAACCGACAGCGTAGCGCGGGATGCCGTCAGCGGCCGATGTGCGTGTTGGTGACCGAGGTGAACTGGCAGATCAGCGCGGCGCTGAGGAAGACGAGCCCGAGCGCGATCTCGTTGAAGCGGCGCAGCT
>Ga0207665_10003205_pt1 | contig 10965 bp, 9 predicted proteins | sample LARL112metaG_FD_184351 | JGI IMG/M metagenome (GOLD analysis project Ga0207665, IMG submission 184351) | Corn, switchgrass and miscanthus rhizosphere microbial communities from Kellogg Biological Station, Michigan, USA - LAR L11-2 metaG... | ecosystem: Host-associated > Plants > Roots >...
GGCCTCGGTTCCAGATCGTGCATGTCCTCGAATCGACGGCAATTGTGACGCATTTTGTTTGCATCAGTTTTGCAAATCCCGTGCCGGCCGGCCACTTCGGTGCAATCGGCCGACTTAAATGCGGACAATTCGGGGCGGTTTGTCAGGAAATCTCTGGATTTCTCGCGCGGCATTTCGAGCCTGGCACGTCCGTGATCCCGCAGGGGCGGGCGTAGCACGAGTCGAGTCTCGGCGGGCGTTTGGCACAAATTCGCCGGCAAGAGGCGCGATCGGGACGAAAAAGGGCTCGGCCAGCTCCGCCGGAGCAACTTTAGCGCGTGGATTTGCATTGCGCGCCGCGTTCGCGCAGCTCAGTCTCGCGCACAGGCCTTGAATGGACGCGCGCCAGCCCGGCACAAAAACAAAGCCCGGCTAGGGCAGCCGGGCTCATTCATTCTGTGCGGTAGCGACGGGTTACTTCACCGATGCGGCCTTGCCGAAGTGAGTCTCGAACGGCTTGTAGGCCTCCCTCGCAAGGTCGGCATAGAGTTCGCCGAGCTTTGTCGCCTCCGCCACAAACGTCTCGTAGGCGCTCTTTGCATAGTCGCTCTGCACCTCGACCGCCTTTTCGAAGGACTTCGCACCGAGGAGTTTCTCGGTCGCGGCGGTGCTCTGCTCGAACACCTTCTTCGAATAGTCCGCGATCTCGACCGTGATCGCCTGCAGGCTCTTGGAAAACGCGCCGAACGACTTCAGCGTCGCATCCATGTTGTCCTTACCCAACTTCTGCACGTCGTCGATCCTAACCATGTCAAACCTTTCCGGCAGCCTCGCCGATTGCGTGTGACGTTCCCATGTCTCCAGCCCAGTGCAGCCGGATTGGATCGGATATATTGCACTGCACAAAAAAGTCAAGGAGTCTTTTTTGCACTGCAATATGGTAGTACCGTCCGGGGCTTAACCGTTTCGAAATCGGGCTCTCGTAGCATTCTCGGGTGCCGCCCAGGAGGCCGGCCATCCGCGCCTGGTTCGAAAATCAGAAGCAGGAGGAGGCCAAAAAGGTCGGAAAAACTTCAGAAAACCGCCCTTTTTGACTCGTCCAATCGCTTTACCTCGGCACGACAGGGGTGTCAGCGCTCCGCAGGGAGCGCGAAGGGGAACGAGGACGGGGGAAATACCATGCTGCGGATCCGGACCGGAGCCCGTGACGGGCTTCGTTGGGGTTTGTTCGGTTTTGTCGCTGCTGTTCTCACGCTGTCAAACGGTCCAAGCCACGCCGCGCCTTACGCGGATATCGTCGTCGATGCCAATTCCGGCGCCGTGCTGCACGCCACCAATCCGGACGCAAGCCGGCACCCGGCATCGCTGACCAAAATCATGACGCTCTACCTGCTGTTCGAGCAGCTCGAGGCCGGCAAGCTCAAGCTCGACAGCGCGCTCAAAGTGTCCGCCGAGGCAGCTGGCCAGTCGCCGACCAAACTCGGTCTCAAGCCGGGAAGCACCCTCGCGGTCGAAGAGGCCATCAAGGGAATGGTCACGCGGTCGGCGAACGATGCCGCCGTCGTGGTCGCGGAGGCAATTGCCGACAACGAGAGCGACTTCGCCAGGCTGATGACGCGCAAGGCGCAGGCGCTGGGCATGAAGGGTACGGTTTACAAGAATGCCTCCGGCCTTCCCAACGACGACCAGATCACGACCGCGCGCGACCAAGCCGTTCTCGGGCGCGCCATCCAGGAGCGCTTCCCGCGCTATTACAAATATTTCTCCATCCGCTCGTTCACCTTCCGCGGCCAGTCGATCTCCAACCACAACCATCTGCTCGGAAAGGTGGACGGGGTCGACGGCATCAAGACCGGATATGTCAGCGCCTCGGGATTTAATCTGGTGACCTCCGTGCACCGCGGCGGACGTTATCTCGTCGCCGTGGTCATGGGCGGCAGCAGCGGCGCGAGCCGCGACGCGCGCATGCGCGAACTCATCACCGAGAAGATCACGCTGGCGTCGATCAAGCGCACGGCACCCGTGGTCGCCGAGGCAGAGCACCCGGCGACCAATTCGGAGCCGGCGGCTGTGGCGAAGGCCGAGGCGAAGCCCGAGCCCATGGTGGTGATCAAGAGCGGGCCCCGGCCCGAGCCAATGGCAGTGGCCAAAGCCGAGCCGAAGTTTGCAAACAAGATCGAAGCGAAAGCGGAGCCCAAAGGCGAGGCGAAGCCCGGGCAGCGGTTTGCCGTGGCGAGCGCCATTAGCCTCCCCGCACGCATCCATCCGGTTGCCGCGCCACCTGAGCCGACGCCGGAGGCAGCCGCACCGGCGACGCTGACGCAAACGCACGTCATCATCGGCTCGACCGAGCCGATCCAGCCGGTGATGGTCAAGACGCTGACGGTCAGAGCCGTTACGAAGACCGCTTCGCTCGTCCCGGTGCAGGTCGCCTCCCCCGCCGTTGAGGCTCAGCCCACTCCCGCCGTCCTGCCCGCGTCCGCGGCGGCGGCACCCGCCGAGCCCGCACCAATTGCGGCTGCGGCGAAGCCGGAACCGACAGCGGCAGCGCCGGTCGCAGCGCCGGTCAAGTCCGAACCTGCGGCTGCAGCGGCCGTACCCGTTGCGGCCGCGAAGCCAGAACCCGTGACGCCGCGGACCGCAGCGGTGAAAGCCGAACCCGCCGCCTCCGGCGCAACCGCGGCAAAACCCGAGCCGATGGCGCCAGCGATCGCGGTGAAAGCTGATCCCGAACCCGCCGCTGCACCCAAGCCGGATGCCGCGCCGACGCGCGCGCCGGCAATGGCGGCCAAAGCGGAACCTCCGGCAGCGCCAGTTGCGCCGGCGATCGCTGCGCCAGCCGCATCGCCCGCAAAGGCCGCCATGGCAGCGGCAAGGCCCGCATCGCCCGCGGCGTCCGCGGCAAAACCACAGCACCATCCGGGCTGGATGATCCAGGTCGGCGCCTTCCCCGCCGAGCAAGCCGCCAAGCAGCGCCTCTCCACCGTGCAAAGCAAAGCGACGAAAATTCTCACCGGCGCAGAACCCTTCACCGAAACGGTCGATAAGGGTGGCACGACCTTCTACCGCGCACGCTTTGCCGGACTCGACAAGGAGACAGCGGAAGCCGCTTGCAAATACCTCAAGAAAAACGACGTCGAATGCGTGACCATCAAGAATTGACGTCGATCGAAGGAAGGCCGTCGCGTCGCACAGGAGCCGCCAGATGTCGCGGGTAAGGGAGTTCAGCGATGGCGGCGCAAAAGCACCTCCTTGGCTTCATTGACGCGAGCCGCGAGGTACGTCGACCCCCCTTGGTCGGGATGCAGTTTCTTCATGAGCGCGCGGTGGGCGCGCCCGATATCCTTCGCGCTCGCCCCCCGCTGCACGCCAAGGATCTGATGCGCCTCCTCCTCCGTCATTTTGCCGCCACCGCTCCACCCCCGCCCGTCCGTCCCCGTTGCCGCGTCAGCCTGCGCGTGTTCACGCCAGCGGGGCTCCCGGCGGTCCAGATACGCCATCAATAGCGCGCGGCTTTCCTCATCGATCTTGGTGAGGAAGCCGGTGAGCGTCGCGAGATCGAGCGCGTCAAGCATCGCGCCTTCGTGCCGTCCGGCGAGGACGCGCCCGCGCATCGCGCCGGTGTCGTGTTCGAGTTCCATCTCGACGAAAGCCGAGCGCACGCGCGACACCTGCCCCGCGCTCTTGTGCGTGCGCGAGGCAATGCCCGGAATGCTCCACGGCAGCCATCCGAGCAGACCGAGACCCGTGAGGCCGAGCGGAATCGCAATATCGAGCCGTCCGCGCGCCCCGAGCACGCCGGCGACGGCGAGCGCTCCCAATCCTCCTCCGGTCTTCAGCACTATCGCGGCCGTTTGCGGATTGACCTTGGTGAAGGCATTGAGCGCCCACAGCACCAGCGCCAGCACCACGAGGCCGAACAGGATCGTGGCCATTACGGTCTCATCTGCTCGAGCAGCTTGATCGCGCCCATCTGCCGGCGCGCCGAGAGATCGGCGAGCGCGCGCATGCCGCCAGCGGCATACGCAGCCGCCGCCCGCAGCAGCTCGGCGAGTTGATGCGCCGCCCCGGGATCGAAACGACAGTAAGCCCCGCGCGTGAGGCGGGCGATTTCGCGAAACGCCTGCTCGGTGATCGGATCGAAGCCCTCCTGGAACATGAACGCCGGTACGCCAAGCAGTCCGAGTTCGCCGGCGGCATGACAGAGATCATCGAGCTTCTCTTCCATGGCATCGCCGACGAAGACCAGCGCCTGCACCTTCGTAACTTGGGTCTCGCGCTTTGCATGCGCGATGACCTTGCCGATTTGCGTGTGGCCGCCGCGGCAATCGATGCGCTCCATCAGCGCTGCGAGCCGCTCGGCCTGGGAGACCCAGCGCGAGGCGCGGCATTCGCCGAGACCGCGATAGTAGACGAGCTGCACATCGAGCCCGCCGATTGCCGCCGCTTCACGGAACATGTCGGCCTGCAGCCGACAGGCCGTGTCCCACATGGGTTGGCGGCTCATGGTGGCGTCGAGTGCGAAGATGAGACGGCCCCTCCGGCCAGGTTCGCTTGCCGGACCAAGCTCCTTCACCCGGGCAAGGAAAGCGTCGATCTCCGCGCGCGTAGCCGGCGCCGCCGGCGCGCGGGCGCGATCGGTCGATGGCGGGTCTTGACGATCATTGGCCATGGCAGCAGGCACTTCAAACAGGCGGCAAGCCCGCCGCCCGTTAAGGTGGCCATATCCGTCTTCCGGCGCAATGGCCGTCGGCCCGCAGCGCCGTGCGGCAACAGGTTGCGAGCAGCCACGTGGCCTCTCACCCGCGGCTTTGCTAATTTGCCCGCGACTGCGTTTCAATCGAACGAACTCTGTCCCCATGGCCATTCGAGTCGTGCGCACGGTGTCGGCACTGCGCCACGCTGTCATTCGCTGGCGCGGGCGCGGCGAGCGCATCGCACTGGTGCCGACCATGGGCGCGCTGCACGAAGGCCATCTCGCACTCGTGCGCGCGGGCAGACGGCGCGCGCGGCGGCTGATCGTCTCGATCTTCGTCAACCCCGCGCAGTTTGCCCCGCATGAGGATTTAGCCAGCTATCCGCGCAGCCTCAAGGCCGATCTCGAGGCACTCACCGACATAGCAGTCGACCTGGCGTGGGCGCCTCCCGCGGCATTGATGTATCCCTCTGGCTTTGCCACGCGCGTCGCACCGCAGGGGCCCGCAACCGTGGGGCTCGAGGACAAATTTCGCCCACATTTCTTTTCCGGCGTGGCCACCGTGGTGGCAAAGCTCCTGATTCAATGTGCCCCCGATTTCGCGATGTTCGGCGAGAAGGACTACCAGCAGCTCAAGGTGGTAACGCGGATGGCGAAGGACCTCGATCTGCCGGTGAAGATCGTGCCGGTCGCGACCGTGCGTGAGCGCGACGGCCTCGCCCTTTCTTCGCGCAACAGCTATCTCTCCCCGGGCGAGCGCACGGCTGCGCCGACCCTTTACCGGGTGCTCGCCGATTGCGCCGGGAAGATCGCGCGCGGAGAGCTCCTTGCCCGCGTGCTCGACGAGGGCGCTGCGGCGATCGAGCGCACCGGCTTTGCTCTCGACTATCTCGAGGCCCGCCATGCCGATTCGCTCGCACCCATCGCCTCGCTCAAGGAGGGCCCGATCCGGCTGCTGGTCGCCGCGCGCATCGGCAAGACGCGGCTGATCGACAACATCGCGGTGTGATCAGAGCGGCCGGCGCGGCACCTCCGGCGTCGCGATTACCGAGACGGGTAAGGCGGCCTCAACCCGTCCCTGCTGGCGGCGATTCGTGGAGACGCCGGCGGGGCGAAAAAAGCGCGCGGGTTGACTCCTGGGCCCGAGATGTATTCTGAATACACATTCAGCGAGCGGCCGCGGCGCAGCAGAACGCCGTGGGGAGCAACAAGGCCGTCGATGCAGGTGCCGAGGAGGCTGCGCTTATGGAGTTGATTTCCAACCTGGCGCTGGGCTTTTCCGTTTCGCTGCATCCGATCAATTTATTTTTTGGCTTCGCCGGTGTTTCGCTGGGCGTCATCATCGGCATTTTGCCTGGCCTCGGTTCCGCCGCGACGATCGCGCTGCTCCTGCCGATAACCTATTTCCTCGACACCACTACCGCCGTGATCATGCTCGCGGGGATCTGGTACGGGTCCATGTACGGCGGCTCGATCACCTCGATCCTTCTGCGCGTTCCGGGTGAAGCGGCGTCTGTCATGGTCGCCATCGACGGCCACGAATTGACCAAGCAGGGCCGCGCCGGGGCTGCGCTTGGTATGTCGATCTTCAGTGCCTTCATTGCCGGTATGGTCGGCCTTCTGGGGCTCGGCCTGGTAGCGCCGACGCTCGCCGAATTCGCCCTTGATTTCGGACCGCCGGAATATTTTGCGCTGACGCTGCTGGGGCTGACATTGGTCAGCTACCTCGCGACCGATTCCATGTGGAAAGCCGTCGCGGTGACGCTGTTCGGGTTGCTGCTCGGCACGGTCGGGCTTGATCCGGTCCGCAGCTCGGCGCGTTTCACGTTCGGCACGTTGAGTCTTCAGTCCGGCATCGATCTCGTGCCCATGGTCATGGGGCTGTTTGGCATTTCCGAAGTTTTTCACCTGATCGAGGCACGCCTCGCCGGCGCAGCGCCGCCGAAACCGGTCCATGTGCCCCGCGGTTTGCTGGCCGTCTTGCCAACCCGCCAGGACTGGCGCGAGGCGCGGCGTGCGATCGGCCAGGGAACGCTGGTCGGATTTTTTGTCGGCCTGCTGCCCGGCGGCGGGGCGACGATTTCGTCCTATGTGGCCTATGCCGTGGCCAAGCGCTGGGCCAAGCAGCCGCAGAAATTCGGCAACGGCGCGATCGCCGGAGTGGCAGCACCGGAGTCGGCGGCCAATGCCGCGACATGCAGCGGGTTCATCCCGTTGCTCACCCTGGGCTTGCCCGACAACGTCGTCATGGCGCTGATCCTCGGCGCCTTCATGCTGCACGGGGTCACGCCGGGACCCACGTTGATGTTGCAGCAGCCCCAGATCTTCTGGGCCATCGTAACCAGCATGTTCATCGGAAACTGCATTTTGATTTTCACCATGTTGCCGATGATCGGGCTCCTGGCGAAGATCACGCTCATCCCCAACAACATCCTCGTATCGGTCATCGTGCTGGCCTGTGTTGCCGGGGCCTATGGCGTGAATAACAATCCGATGGACATCATCACCATGACGGTGTTCGGCGTCGTCGGCTATCTGATGACGAAATACGGCTACCCGCAGGCCCCATTGGTGCTTGCCTTCGTTCTCGGCCCGATCATGGAGACGGCGCTGCGACAGTCACTCATCATGTCGCGCGGCGATTTCCTGGTGTTCTGGAAATCTCCAGTCTCGGGGGTTCTCATGACGGTTTTCGCATTCATCGTCTGCGCGCGGGTGGTTCGCGGGGTGGCTGGGCTCTATCGCCAACGCGCGGCGAAGACCGCCGATGGGCCGTCCAGCAACGTGCCGGCCATCATCGGCGGTCTCGTCCTACTCGCTCTGCTGTTGCCGTCCTTCGGCGCCCAGGCGCAGGACTACCCGACCAAATCCATCACCATCATCGCGCCCTACCCGCCCGGCGGGCGCACCGATCTTTGCGGGCGAACGCTCGCGCAATTCTTAAAGACAGAACTGGGCCAACCGGTCGTCGTCATCAATAAGCCCGGCGCGAGCGGCGTGCTCGGCGCCAAGGAGGTGGCCGGCGCGGCTCCCGACGGCTACACGCTCGGCCTCTTCTCGACCGGCTTTCTCACCGCCCAGTACACCGTGCCGACGCCGACCGACGCCAAGGACTACGAACTGATCGCCCTGATCAACGTGGATCCGGCAGTCATCGCCGTGCCCGAAGCGCGCGGCTGGCACACGCTGCCAGAATACGTGAAATACGCCAAAGAAAATCCGGGCAAGGTGCGGGTCGGCATCGACGCCGGCAGCTCGGCCCAGATCTTTGCCGCGGCCTTTGCCGAAAAGGCTGCAATCGATGTGACCAACGTGCCCTTCCGCGGCGGCGGTGAGCGGACAGTCGCGCTTGCCGGCGGCCACATCGATGCCGATTTCGATATCCTCGCGCCACTCAAGACCATGCGGGAGGCGAAGAAGGTGCGCGTTCTCGGCGTCGCCGCCGAGCACCGCCTTCCCGAATATTCCGACATACCGACCATGACGGAGGGTGGTGTCGATCTCTCGATTTCGTCCTGGCATGGCGTGTTCGCACCCGCAGGCACGCCTGCCGCTGTGGTCGCGCGCATCAACGCGGCCATTGCCAAGGTTGCCGCCAATCCCGAGTTTCAAAGCCGAATGCGCGATCTGCTGCTCGGTGTGCGCTATCTCGACACGGCGCAGTTCAAGGCATTTTTTGCCGAAAACGACAAGCTCTACTATGAGCTGATCAAGAAGCTCGGTTTGCTGGCGAACCCCTCGAAATAGCCAGGCAGGAGAACCGCCGATGACCATCCATCGTCCCACCTATGCCAACGCCAAGACTACGCTCGAAACCGAAATCACGGCATTGCGTCGCCGCGTGGCGAGAGCGCATCGCATCCTCACCGCCGGCGGCATCTGGCCGCTGACGAAGGGGCATGTCAGCGCGAGGATTCCCGGCACCGATCACGTGCTGATCCTCGGTCACATCCATTCAGAGGGGCGTTCGCTCATCGATACCGACATCGACGACATCGTCACGGTGGATCTGGAGGGCAATTGGCTAGAAGGCCGCATCGAGCCGGTCGACGAACGATATTTGCATCTCGAGATCATGAAGAGCCGGCCGGACGTGACCTCGGTAGTGCACGCCCATCCGACCTACGCTACTGCGTTCGGAATCGCCGGGGTCAACATCTTGCCGGTCGGCAACCGCGGTGCGATCTTCGCGCCGCAGGTGCCCATCCTGGATTTCGACCGGCAGATCGACACCCCTGAGCGCGGCCGCATGTGTCGAGACGCCATTGGCGACGGCCTCGCCCTCGTGCTCAAGAACCACGGCGTTGCCGTCTGCGGCGATTCGATCGAGAACGCCACCATCGCGACATTTGCGCTGGAGGAGACAGCCCAGCTGCAATGGATCGCCGCCCAAGTCGGCCCGGTGCAGAAAATCTCCACCGGCGAGGTTCGCAGCGTACTCACCGGCGCGCGCAAGGAAGAGTTCTATAGCCACGTCTGGGGCCACTACGCGCGGCTTGATCCGTGGTTTTCGGCGCCCGAGCAAGAGCATTCGAACCGCGGGCAGGTCAAGGCGCCAGCGCAGCGCTAGCGCCTTTCACGATAGCTGGCGAGGCTGTCGCGAACGGGGAGCCCGCGGCCGTCCAGCAACACCGTGCGTCGTCGCGAACGCACTCACGCCGCATCGCGTCATCGACGCGCATCGAGAAATGAGAAGATCTTGGCCTAGTATGGCAGCGGCCCGCGCGGCAACGGCACGCCGAGCTGCACGAAGGCGATGTAGGACAGCATCACACCGGGAACCGTTATCAGCAGCGATTGGTTCCAACTCATGCCGCCGAGCCCGCGCATGACGAGGAGCATCAGCGCGATCGTCGCGATCACAAATCCCGCCTTCTGCAGGACCAACGCATAGGCAATAAAGGCCGCGGCGGCGATCGCGACCTGCCACGACCGCGTCGTAAACTGCACCGCATGAGCCTTGGTCAGAAACGAGTTAAAGACGATTCCCAGACCGAAGAACAGCAGCAGCGCCGCTAGCGTCTTCGGGAAGAAACCAGCGTCCGGCGCGCGCACCGTCCCGTAGGGCAGAGACGCGGCTTCGATCAGGGCGACGACCGCAAGTAAGGACAGCACCGCGCCGCTCAGTCGATCTGGATGGCCGAATAGCCGGCCTATTCGCGAATTGCTTAGCTCACTCACTGATTCCTCTCCCCAAAGCCGCAATCTGGCCGCGCCTGCGACGGCCTCTTTCGTCCAGCTGGTGCTCTCGGCCCATGCCTGCGGTCGAGTTTCCCCGCTCAAACTCAAATCTTTGCGCGATCATGACGGTCCCTGTATACAGCATATTGTGTAAGAGGCCGGGCGGGCGGGCAAGACCGCCGCGGCTTCTTGGTCGCACAAAATGACACCTGGGCTGGAATGATTCGACGCAATCGCATTGCGCTCCGCAATAGGATCAACTCGAAGAAATTCGAGCGGATGGAATGGGACCCGGTCCTGCGCGACCGCAAGACCATCACCGACTATTTGGCCACGGCGCTGCGCACGGCAATCTATGACGGCCAGTTCGCCGACAGCGAGGAGCTGAACCAGGTCCAACTCTCGGAGTTCTTCGGCGTCTCGCGCGTTCCCATTCGCGAGGCCTTGCGTCAACTTCAGGCCGAAGGCCTGGTACGAAACATCGCACACCACCGCACCATCGTAACCGGCCTCACGCTGCCGCAGATTCTCGAATCTATCGAGATGCGCGCCGTTCTCGAAGCGCATCTGCTGTGCAAGGCGGAAAAACGTTTCGACCAGTCCGCCATCGACAAGCTCCGCAAGATTTGCGACGAGACCGATCAGATCAAGGACTATGGTGCGCGCTGGGTGCTGAAGAATTGGGAGTTTCACCGCGCGCTCTACGGCCGGGCGGAATCGCCGACCATTGTAGAGGCGGTCGAGCGCATCCAACTCAACACCGAACGGTACGCGCGACGCACCGGCAGTCCCGAGCGCCTGCGCCAGGCGGCCGCCGAGCACCGCCAGATTCTGAGCGCACTGGAGCGCCGGGATTTCGCCAAGGCGAGCGCGCGGCTAGAACGCCACATCCTCAATACCGGCGAAGCCATTCGCCGCGAACATGAGGCACAGGCGCCCGCCAAGAGCCCGGCAAAGCCCGCCAAGGCCCCCGCAAAGGAAGAGCGGCCGGCCAGATGACGGCCGGCCGCTCGCGTCCTCGAGGTCCGCTCAGGCCACGCGGTTGCAGACCATCTCCTCGTAGCGCGCGTTCGGCTTGACCAAGTCCCAGCCGACCATCCAGCTGTACG
>Ga0207665_10003206_pt1 | contig 10965 bp, 14 predicted proteins | sample LARL112metaG_FD_184351 | JGI IMG/M metagenome (GOLD analysis project Ga0207665, IMG submission 184351) | Corn, switchgrass and miscanthus rhizosphere microbial communities from Kellogg Biological Station, Michigan, USA - LAR L11-2 metaG... | ecosystem: Host-associated > Plants > Roots >...
CACCAGCACCGCATGGAATGCGTTAACGGCGATCCGCTTCCTCAGCCCTGAGTTCCAATAATCCTTCGCCGCCACGGGACGAGTCATGGCGCGAAGCTTCCGCGGCAGCACCGACCAGAGCACAACGAAATCGAGATGGCTGGTATGGTTGGCGAAATAGACACGCTGCCGTGTGGCCGGCCGTATATTGACCCAGCGCACGGATGGACCCGCCAGGGCCCGGGCGCACGCGGCGATAATGCTGGCTGATAGCGCGCTCAACGGGCGTTCAACTCCCGCGCAATGCGCGCTGTGCGGCGCCAGATTGTTACTATGCAGCCGGTATTGATGACGATAAGCGCCGCCCAGAGAATCGTGCCCGCGCTCAGAAACATGCTTTCAAAAATCGAGAGCACGCACGCCAGCGAAAGCGTAAACATGCGGTGCTGCTTGGCCATGGGACCGATGAAGCTTTGTTTCAGTCCTGATGCGCCGCCCAGCATGCGCACGTAAGCTGTAAAGATGGCGAGCGTGGCGGCGATATAGCCAAGTTCCACGCCGAATGGGCGCATTCGGGCCGCATAACCGGCACACACAAAGATCAGCGCGTCGGCAACGCGGTCCGGCAGGTCGTTGTAGATTTCACCCGACTTGGTCTGGCGGCCGCCTTCAATCGCCACCATGCCATCGAGCATATTGCAAAGCAAGCGTCCCTGGATTCCCGCAACCGCCAGCGCCAGCAGCCATGCACGCTCTGCGCCGGCGAATGCGGCTGAGAAATACAACGCCGCCCCGGCCCCGGCCGCGAAGAAAATGCTGGCCAGCGAAATACCATTGGGAGAGGCGTGCCACTTCACCAGCAGTTGGGCAAGCCGGTTGGCCCATGCTGCCTGACGCGTCTTCAGCGGCCTTCTGGCAGTTTCTGTTTCCATACAATAGTGCGTGAGAATACTCTTGTTATAACATCGGGAGCAATTGGACAGGAACCTTATCCTGGCTTGCCGCAACATCACTGGAGCAATTTGAAGTGAGCAACACCGGTTCATGGATAACGAAATCTCTTGCGATCAGCAGTGTAATCGGGCTGATGACCTGGGCGGGATTCTATCTGTTTTTCAGGGTGCATCAGGAACTGTATGTCCAGCCCGCATACGCTTTCAAGCTCGGAGCGATTGCATTTGTGCTAAGCGCGATCGTGGCGATGATCTATTTCCGGACCCGGACCGGCGCTCGATGAGAAGACAATTTGTCAATGAACCGCAAACGCCCGAGTTCATATTTCAGCCGGGGGTCCTGTGGGCCGGCTTTGCGTGGGGCTTTGCGGAAGCCACCCTGTTCTTTATCGTTCCTGACGTCCTGCTTACGCTGATAGCCTTGTTTTCCTTTCGACGATCTGCACGCGTGCTGGCCTGCATCCTGTTAGGGGCCTTGGCGGGCGGCGCGATCATGTTCTATCTGGGAGCAAAAGATCCGGCACAGGCCCGGCAGGTGGTCCTCCGCGTCCCGTTTGTTTCCCAGGCCATGTTCGATAAGACGCAACAGAGCTTTCAGCGCGATGGCATCTGGGCGTTGACCAAAGGTCCGGGCAACGGCATCCCTTACAAGGTCTATTGCGTGCAGTCTTCAAAGTACTCCGGCGCGCCGCTCTTTCTGCTGATCAGCCTGCTGGCGCGTCTTGAGCGTTTTGCCCTGTTCTGGCTGATTGCCGGCGCCATGGGCTCGCTCTTTCGCAAGAACATACTTCGCCAACCCATGGTCACGATGGCCGTGCACGCCTGCATCTGGATCATCGGCTACGCGTGGTATTGGAGCAAGATTTGAACTGCCTCGCGTCTCAAAAAGAGACACAATTTGGTCGCGCCGGGGCACGACATTGGACGCTTGAAAAAATCTTTGGCGAATAGACCAGAAAACTAGCATTTTTTGTCAGACGATCTAAGCTGTTGATTACCAAAGTCCCACCGGAGAAATGACCGTGTGTTCCCTAAATTATGAAAATTCAGGTAAATAGCTGGGTACAGATGCGGCAGCTCTGATTTAAGATTTGTCATCTAATGCCGATGTTGTGAGTAGTCGGATATTTGTTGAGAACAGGACCCGATGGGCGCCAAGAAGACACTTATCACTTCGTCGATTTTCCTGATGGCGGTTATCGCCACGCTGCCGGCTTTTGCCGCCAGCCGCTACACCACCACGCGTCACCATCGCGGACACGTTCGTCGCGTGGCATGGAACCCCGTTCTAAAAGGCTCCATGGATTCCATGGTGCGCCAGAATGAAGAAATCGACCGCTTGCAGCTGCCGCGCATTGCCGACAACGACCAGCTGCAGGAACTGGAGCGGACGCAGGAACTGGTTCCGATCCAGGAAACCCGGGCGCTGCGCGTGAACCCATCTCTCCAGTCCGACAAGAAATACTGCCGTCCGTGGTGCAATCAGTTTCTCCAGGACATGAGCGAGGCGTATTACAAAGAATTTCGCGTGCCGCTGCAGGTAAATTCCGCGGTCCGCACCATGGAACAACAGCAAAAGCTTCGCCGCCACAATGGCAATGCCGCTCCGGAAGTTGGCGAGCACGCTTCGTCCCACCTGGCCGGGATCACGGTTGATCTGGCCAAGCGTGGATTGACGCGGGCGCAGCATACCTGGATCGAAGAGTACCTCAAGAACCTGCGCGATCAGGGACTGGTGGAAGCCGCGGAAGAGCGCCGCCAGGCTTGCTTCCATGTAATGGTTTCAGACCGTTACACAGAATGGCGCGAGGCGAACCAACTGGCTGATAAAATCGCCAGAGAATGAAGCCAAAATATCGTTCGCTTGCATGCTTTTTCCTGCTGTCAAGCTTAGCGCTCGCGCAACATCCAGCACATCATAAAAAGTCCGCCAAGGCCGCGCCGGTAGCGCGGCCCAAGGCTGATCCGGCCCTGGCCATCCATCAGTCTGCGCTGATCATTGATACACACGCGGACACCCCACAGCGCTTCCTGGACGAAAACTTTGACCTCGGCCAGGACACGCCTGTCTCCGATGGCCACATCGATCTTGGCAAGATCAAGCAGGGCAATCTGGGAGCGGAGTTTTTCTCCATCTGGGTTGAGCCGGAATTCAAAGGCCATTATGCGAAGCGGGCGATGGACTTGATTGATAGCGTGTACCAGCAGGCCGCCCGGCATCCCGACAAAATGGCGATGGCTTTCTCAGCCGACGATATTGTCCGAGCGCATGACCAGCACAAATTCGCCGCGCTGATGGGCATTGAAGGCGGCCATGCCATTGAAAATGACCCGCGCCTGCTGCGCGACTTTTACCGCCTGGGCGTCCGTTACATGACTCTTACGTGGTCCAACACAAATGAGTGGGCTGATTCCTCCGGCGACATTCAGGACCCCAACGTCAAGCACCACAACGGCATGAGCGACTTCGGCAAAGACGTGGTCCGCGAGATGAATCGGCTGGGCATGATTGTGGACATCTCCCACGTTTCCGACGCCACGTTTTACCAGGCGCTGCTGATCAGCCAGGCGCCGGTGATAGCGTCGCATTCTTCCTCGCGTGAGCTGACCAACCAGCCCCGCAATATGACCGATGACATGCTCCGCGCCATGACCAATAACGGCGGCGTGGTGATGGTGAATTTCTATTCCGCTTTTATCGATGAGAACTACCGCAAGGCCTCTTCCGATCCTGAAAAGGTCAAGCAGCGCGACGCCGAGGTGGAGGCCTACAAAAAAGCGCATGCCCATCCTGACGGCAGCCCGGTTACGTACGACGAATATGCTCCAATTGAGAAGAAGTGGGCGGCACAGTTTCCGCGTCCGCCGCTAAAGTCGCTCATCGATCATATTGATCACATCGCCAAGGTTGCGGGGATTGACCACGTAGGTCTGGGTTCTGATTTTGATGGCGTTACTTCACTGCCGGAAGGTATTGACTCCGCCGCGGACTTGCCCAGGATCACTCAGGCCTTGCTGCAGCGAGGCTACACGCGCGAACAGATCCACAAAATTCTGGGCGGAAATTTTCTTCGTGTGATGCGTGAAGTAGAAGCCACGGCCAGGCGACTCCAGTCGGAACGCAAAGAGTCCGCCGCGCTAAGCTTTGAAGATATCGAGCTGATGGTTGGAAATCGGGTGGGCCCCGCGCAACTGATCGATCGCATCACGAAGCACGGCGTGGATTTTGCTTTGACCCCAGAGCGGCGTACCGCGCTCAAGGCGCAAAAGGCGGACGATGCGGTATTGGATGCGATTGCCAAGGCAAGAAGGAAATAGCGTTTTAACGCGACTCTTTGGGGATGATTGAAATTTGTCCCGGTTTCAGCACCAACAGCTCCGATAGAACGTCCTTCGCCAATGGCTTCAAGTCGGCAAGCCTATTGGTGCGTGCTGCCAGAACGAGGACTGCAATGTTGAAATTTGAGAGATTCTGCTGAAAATAAAGATTGCGGTCAACTGTGATAAAGACTAGGTAGGTCTTCGCGGCCAAGGCTAAGAGCTCACCATTTTTCTTGCCTGCCCAACCAGCTTCTTGAACGGTAATAACTTCATGGCCGACAAGATCCCTGCGAAAGCGCTGATCAACACACTCATCAAGCAGGATTTTCACTGTCAGTGGACGCTCGCAACGACAAGGTCCTTAGCTTCATCCAAAAATGCGAGCACCTGTTCCCTGGTTACGGATGGAAAGCCCTCCAAAAAGGCTTCGATCGACTCGCCCGCCTTAATGTATTCGATGAAAGTCTGCACAGGGACACGCGTACCGGCAAATACTGGAGTTCCGCCGAGTATCTCCGGAGAGACAGTGACGATCCGGGTAGCCATAGAATTTATCCTATGCCAAAAACGAATCCGGTTACAACTCTTGAGTGTTATAACCGGATCGGAGCGTATCAGATTTGGTTTTACTGCTTTGCCCCCGCCTTCCTGATGTAAATGTTGCCGTTGAAATTCTTGAATTGGATTTCCTGGCCGCCGCCGTTGATGGTGCCGCGTACATTTTTATCGATCTTTACCCGGTACTTGCCGCCTTTTCCGCGATTGTCTTCCACGGTCTGCTGCGGAGCGGTGGGTTGCACCTTCACGTCGAAGTCGCTGTAAACTTCGCCATTGTCGGTGCGAAGGCTCACGTTGGCCTTAAGATCGGCCGGGAAGGTCACATCAATATCGCCGTTCAGCGAGCTGAACGCCATGGGCTTCTGCGGGTCAATTCGATTGAAGGTCACCAGCACGCGCCCGTTCAGCGCGTGCGCCACCACGCTGCCGCCGATATTTTTCAGGTCGACTTCGCCATTTACGTCATCGATATCAAGTTCGCCGTCCACGCCGCTCACAAGAATGTTGCCGTCATTCACCGTGTGCAGCGAGAGCGACGTGCGCGTTGGCACGGTAATGACGAGGTCAATCGTCCGCTGGTAAGAATCCGTGCTCACCCGCACATTGTTGTTTTCCGCTTCAATATTCAAGCCGGTGGAAGTCATGGGGATGCGCTTCATGCCTTCAGCCCGTCCGCCGCTGTGGGACTCTTCGACGCCCCGCGCTTTGGCCTCGACCACCACCTCTTTCACGTCTGCGCCCTTTATCGTGATGCTGCCGCTCACCAGGTGGGCCCGTAGGCTCACCGGGCGTGTAGGATCGCTCAGCGGAACGCTGACCTTGTTGTCAGACTGGGCCCGCAGAGGCTGCGCCATTGCGGCCAGCGCTGCCAGCACAAGAATGTATTTATGGTTCTTAAAGTAATAGTTCATATATTTAGTGTTCCTCGGTTTATTCATTGGCGTTCAAGAACGCGTATGTCTCCATTCAGATTTTCAGCCTTGATTTCCGGGCCGCCGGAGCCGACACGGCCTCCGGTAAAACGATCAGACCGAAACACAAACTTGGTGCCGTGGCGTTCAGAGCTCACCGGCTGGGCCGGCAGCGAGCTCATCTCAAAGTCGCTGTAGACCGCTCCATTCATCGTCTTGAAGCGGAAATCGCCCGACAGCCCGCGGACAAAATACAGGTCAACATTGCCATTGATGGTGGCGAAGTCGGACTTCTCGCGTGGGTTTTCGCGGAACGTGACCTTAACCGGCCCATTCACGGTTTTGGCCACTCCGGAGCCGGCGACGTTTTGCATCTCAATGCCGCCATTCACGTTGTGTACGGAAAAGTTGCCGGTTACGTCCTGCACCCGGACGTGTCCCGAGTTGACGGTCTTCAACCTGACTTCAATGTTCCGCGGCACCTGAAGCTGAAAATCCATCTTCACCGTGTAACCGCGGTCGCCGTTCCAGTTGACGCAGCCCCCGCTGCCGTTGCCGTTGCCACAGTTACAGCGGAACGGGCCATTCACGTAAAGCTTTAACAAATCCGGCTGGTCCGTTATATCCAGTGTCACTTCCTTTTTCGCGGCTTCCATCCTGTCCTTGGACTCAGCGGAGAAGGTCTTATTCACCACAAGCTGGACCTGGTCACCCTGACCGCCCGTCACCTCGATCGACCCAAAAATATTGTCGACGTCCAGGACCTTGTTAGCCGCGGTCAGGTTGAAAGTCTTGCGAATGGTCTCCTTCTCCTGCAAGCGCATGCCTGAATCGGAATCATCGTCGCCGGCGAAAGCAACCGGACCGGCGAGCGCGGGCAGGAACAGCAACCCAACGGAATACAGCAGAATTATTGCGAGAAGCTTTTGTTTAATCACGTTCCCTCCAATTCTTTTTAGTGATAGCGGTCCCTCGCTGCGCTCGGGAACAAAAATGCTAGTTCAACTGCTGGATGCCCCAATCCACGCGTTTCTTTACCGTGGGATTGACGCTCGGGTCCTGCTGGAATTTCTTGAATTGCGATACAGCGCTTTTGTCATGCAGATCAACCAGCAGGTCGATCAATGCCACCTGCACCATGGGAGACTGTGTGGTCTGGAGTACATCCACCAATTCGCGCCGGACCTCGGGCCGGTCAGCATAGCGGCTCACCGCATCCAGGGCGGCCAGGCGCACGTCCACGCTGTTGTCAAACCGTACGGTATGCATCAAAGCGGCCATCACTTTAGGATCAGGCTCGGGCAAGCGCGTGCTCCAGCTCACCCCTTCCAGCCGCTGGCTGGGCGACTGTTGCTGCATCATGGAAACAGCCACCATTTGCCGCATAGCGTCAAGTTCCTGCCGCAGGTCATTGAGCTGCGCCTGGGCCGCTGCGTCAGGGCCACGATCAGCGTGCTTGCCGATGAAATATCCGCAGGCCAGAAAGAGAACCGCCCAAACGATCCCTGCTGCCGGCAATTGTCTCCAGTTGCCCAGGCCCCAGAGCATGGGGACGGACGACTTGCTCTTCTCCGATGCCAGGTTCGTTTTTTCCCAGCGGCCTTCCTGGTAACTCTCAAGCATCGCTTTAAAGCGCGATTCCAGCGCCGGGCTGGGTTGCTCTTCCGGCAGCAGCGCCAGCTTCTTCCACAAGGCTGCTTCTTCCCCGCATGCGGCACATTCCGCCAAATGCTTTTCCATATCCGCTGCCTGATCGGCCCTGAGCCGCCCTTGCAGATAATCCGGTAGAAGCTCACCAATCTCTTCGCACTTCATTGCACACTCCCGGGCGTAGGCCACGTCCCATGCGGCCCTTTGCCCCGTAAAGGTTTCCCACTTTCCATTTGGCGAAATACCTGCCGCAGCTCCTGCAGGGCGCGATGCACCCTGGTCTTCACCGTGCCTACCTCACATCCCAGAAGCTGTGCGATCTCTTCGTACTTCAGGTCTTGAAAACGGCTCAGTACCAGGACCTCGCGCTTGTCCTCCGATATCCGCATCAGCGCGCTGTGCAGCAGCAAGGCTTCCTGGCTCTGTTGCGCTGTATCCACAGGGGCCACAGCGGGCGACATCTCAGGTTCCCAGCTTGCCTCCGGCCGCCGCTTGCGCAACCAGTCCATCCGGGCATTGCGGGCAATCTGGTACATCCAGGCGCGGAACGGCGTGTCCGCCCGATAGCTGTGGCGATACTTCAGGATGCGAAAGAAGACCTCCTGCACCAGGTCTTCGCTCACGGGCCGGTCACCGGTTAACTTCAGGTAAAAGTTGAATAGCGGCACGTGATAGCGCTCAAACAACACGCCCAGCATCTCGCCCACGCCGCTTCGCACCTGCGACATCAGGTCTTCATCGGAGAGCGAATTGGACATCGGTCCCGGCAGGCGGTTGTTTGTCCTTTCAGAGATGATTACCGCGGCGCAGAGAAAAGGTTCCCATTATTTCTGTCGCTTCGCTCCAACCCGCCGGAGATTTTCTTCCTCTTTGATCATTTGTGCGCCCGAAGCACGCCGCTCGGCGCGCAGTCGGCTTCCTCGGTTTCCCGGCGAAGAGCCTTTACATACTGTTGCCTCTCCATTTCTAATGATCCGTTGACGTTCAAGGAGAGATGAATGGTGACTCGTGCAGCGTTGATTTTACTGTGTTTCAGCCTGGCCGCTGGGGCCCAGAGCAAGCCCGGGAGCACTGCCCCAGGTGGCGGCACAAAGACCGCGCCTAAGGCGGCCCCGGCCAAGACGGCTCCCACCGCCATTTTCCATACCACGGCGGGCGATCTCACGTGCGAACTCTTCCCTTCCAATGCGCCCAAGACAGTAAAGAACTTTATTGGCCTGGCCACCGGCGCCAAGGAATGGACTGATCCGCAAACCGGCCAGAAGGTGACCCGTCCGCTGTATGACGGAACCATTTTTCATCGTGTGATTCCCGGCTTCATGATCCAGGGCGGCGACCCTCTGGGGCAAGGCATCGGCGGGCCGGGCTATCAGTTTGAAGACGAGTTCGACTCCAGCCTGACATTCGATCGCCCTGGGCGCCTGGCCATGGCCAACTCCGGCCCGAATACCAACGGCTCGCAATTCTTCATCACTGAAGTGCCCACGCCGCATCTGAACGGAAGACACACTATCTTCGGCCAGTGTGACGATGCATCCGTTGAACTGGTAAAGAAGATCGCGCGCATGCCCACGAGCCGGGGAGACCATCCTGTCAATCCGGTAACGATCAATCATCTTCAGATTACTGGTCCGGGCGCGCATGCCAAGCCGGCGACGCCGAAAGCGCCGTCCAAAGCCGCAACACCGAAAAAAGGCTGATTTGATGGACCATACAACAAGCAGGTATGCGGCCCCTGGCGCCGGTTGGCTTCGCCGCGGCAGCGTTTTCCTTTTGGCTGCGAGCTTCTTGCTCTTCGATTTTGCGCTCTCCGCTCAAACCGCCAAGAAGGGGTCCGCGCCACAACATGCCACACCCGCCAAGCCGGTGAAGGCAGCTCCGGCGGCCATCATTCACACTACCATCGGCGACATGAAGTGCACGCTCTTTCCGGACAAGTCGCCCAAGGCCGTGTCAATGTTTATCGGACTGGCGAAGGGCACCAAGTCCTGGAAGGACCCGGCCAGCGGTAAGTCAATGTACGGGAAGCCCTTGTATGACGGCGTGATCTTTCATCGCACGATTCCCGATTTCGCAACCTTTGCAGGCGACCCCACCGGCACGGGCGCCGGTGACGTAGGCTTTGAAATCTCAGATACTCTTCACCCCGATCTTCTCTTTGACCAGCCCGGCCGGCTGGCTTTGGCGAACCGTGGCGCCGCCCCTGCTACCAGCAGTTCGCAGTTCTTTATTACGGAAAAAGAGCTTCCCTTTCTGAATCCTTGTCTGGATGAAGGCGGATGCCCGCAGCTCAACCGGCCCAAAGGCACCGGCTACATTATTTTCGGCCAGTGCGATGACAGCACCGTGGAGCTGGTGAAGAGAATCGCCCGTATGCCTTGCGCCGGCGGCCCAACGTGCGGCCAATCCAACAGCCGTCCGCTGACGCCGGTAAAAATCGTCCATATCGAAATCCAAAGCGGCAGCGGTGCGGCGGCGAAGAAGCCGCCGAATCCAAAGGTCGTCAGTCCACTGAAACCGGCGCCGTCAAAGTCAGCGCCACCTAAGAATTAAGATAGAAACTCAACAGCATTTCGGCCCTACATAACACGCGAAAGGAATAATTCATGACACGCCAGCCAGGCACGTACGCCGTTTTTGACACCACGGAAGGCAAGATCGTCTGCCGCCTCTTTGAAAAAGAAGCCCCCATTACCACCAAGAACTTCACTGATCTTGCCGAAGGCAAGCGTAGCTGGAAAGACAGCGTAAGCGGCAAGAGCGGCGATGGCCCGCTCTATAGCGGCACCATATTTCATCGCGTGATTCCGGACTTCATGATCCAGGGCGGCGATCCCAGCGGCACCGGCATGGGCGGCCCCGGCTACAAATTCGGGGACGAGACCAAGGGCTCTCCGTACAAGTTCGATAAAGCCGGCAAGCTCGCCATGGCCAATGCCGGCCCGGGAACCAATGGAAGCCAGTTCTTCATCACGGTGGCGGCCACACCGTGGCTGACCGGCAATCACACAATCTTTGGCGAAGTGGTGGAAGGCCAGGACGTGGCGGACAAGATTTCCAAGGTAAAAAAAGGCGCGCAAGACAGGCCGGTGAAAGATGTGGTGATTAATTCCATCACTATAGAACGGAGCTAAAAGCGGCCCAGCATGGATCCGGTCAAGGTTGTCATCTTTGTCGTCGCGTTCTTGCTGCTGCTCCTGCTGGGAAGGAAGCTTTCTTCTTTTAGTGAATCGACTATGATCATGCCTCCTCCCGGTTCAGGTATTGATGAACCGGCCGTAGTCGCAGCGCCACGTACGACGGGCAAAGAACCGGCAATGGTTGGGGCAGACCTGCCGTTTCCCATCAATATACCTGAGATCAAGCGCGATGCTGACGGCAGGTATAACCGTCCAGAATTCCTTAACTATTATTTTGAAGAAACCGATCTGGTGAGAGGACCTGAGAACCCGGCGTCATTCTATGACGATTTTTACCTGCTGGTCCGCGACATCGAAAGCAGTCACACAGTGCTATACAAATACTTTGTCGCGACACCGGCAGGTCTGCAAAAGGCAATGGACGATGAACGTCTGCCAGCCCTTTATCTCGAG
>Ga0207665_10003207_pt1 | contig 10964 bp, 7 predicted proteins | sample LARL112metaG_FD_184351 | JGI IMG/M metagenome (GOLD analysis project Ga0207665, IMG submission 184351) | Corn, switchgrass and miscanthus rhizosphere microbial communities from Kellogg Biological Station, Michigan, USA - LAR L11-2 metaG... | ecosystem: Host-associated > Plants > Roots >...
ATAATTCATATTTTGAATTGCATCCTGTGGAAAAGCCCGGTAATACTCAAATCCCGCACGCATTCCGCCTGGAGCAGAATAATGGCTGACATATTCATTAATAGCTGCCTGCGCTATCGCAGCTGGATTATACGCAAATTATGATAGAACCATGGCAAATATATCATCTCTTTTCCTTGTATAAGGGCTTCTGGTACATCTGGTGTTTGATGGAATATGACCCACCATAATAGAGGTCCGCCGTTCACGGAGGACGAAGGGAAGAAACTGGGAGGCGGGATCTCCATTACTAATAATCTCTTTACTTCCGTCGAATGTGTGTAGTCATTGTCGGTATGGCCGAGTTCCACTGCAATCAAGTCGTGTCCCTCGAGATCAATTATATTTCTTTTGAGCTCCTTGGCGATCACGAGGTGGTCTATGATTTTGTAGAGGTGTTCCGTTTTCACGAAGTACACAACGGAAGTAATTAGCTTTATCATTTTGCTAAGCCGTAGCATAGAAGTATGCAGTTATGAGAAGGAAAACAGGCTTAACATTTTGCGCATCAATCTTCAAAGCTTGGAGTATTATCCAATGACTCGTCAGATGGATTGTTAGGCTTATTGCATTAATTACTGGAAAGTCGTATATAAGATATGACCTTTATTGTGTTGAATATATTAAGCAATTTTGTCTTCAAAACATGTGCTTCTTGTCAAAGGTCCTGCGATTGTTTGCGTAGAAGGAAAGGGATGGGTACTTGGAAAAGATGTTTCCAATAGCAAAGTATCAGTAAATGTTGGCAAAATTTTGCCATTTGAGAAAAGTCCTAATTGTAAAGTTACTTGTATAGGTGGAGAAAGTTGGCTAACTTCATGTTCCGTTGCTGGTACGTCAATATGGAAAGACATTGTTCAGAGTATCCTCTCTAACATAAAGCTTTTAAGAAAAGTACTGATAATTGGAAATACTGATACAGGTAAATCAACGTTTGCAACCTATCTTATAAATGAGGCTTTGAAGAAAGGCTTCAGACCTAGCGTAATCGATGCAGATATAGGTCAAGGGGATTTGACACCGCCAAATGCTATAGGAGGAGCTATCATAACTACTCACATTACTGACTTGCGAGATATTACCCCAGATTTAATTGAATTTGTGGGAAGTATCACCCCAACCGGTTTTGAAGAAACTATCATCGAAGCAGTAAACAAAATTTCAAGAAAGACCTGGATTTTATCCAATATTTGTATTATTAATACTGACGGTTATATACTAAACAATGGTATTAATTATAAAATTAGTATGGCTCAGGAATTAAAACCTGATGTGATAGTATGTCTAGGACATTTCTCTGTATTTCAGATATTCAAAAGTAATTTTTTGTCATCTCTTGTCTTGTATGGAAAATCTCCTAGCAATATGATAAAATCCAGAATTGATCGTAAGCAGAGGAGATTAAGTCAGTTTTCACGCTACATATCGGGAAATAATAAAAGGTATGCTATTATTTCTGTTAATGTTAAGGAGGCAGAATTTGTATATAAAGGAGAGACATTTCAAAAATCACAACTTAGATATGGCATTTTACATTTGATCAATAGAAATAATGCTGTTCACATTCAGCGAAAAAAACTTGTAAGGATGTTTGTGGGATTGGGATTGAGTAATAGTGTCATCGGATTTGGGATCATAGTGAGTGTTTCTCGATATAGGGTATATATCAAATCACATGTACTCAAGTTTGACAAAATTTACCTTAGCAATTCAGCAATAATCTCGGATAGTCTATCAGAATTTAAGATAATTGACTAAAACACTTTTAATATCTATATTTGCTAACTTCTATTAGTTCGACCAATCTTGGCTACATCTTTTGGTATAAACTGTTCTAATTAAATACGTGCGACGTTATTCCGCTCTATCAGTCTCATTTGCATTCCATGCTTAGGACGTAGGGTGACAAGCGGCTGAAGTACAAGAGGATCTCCGCGCATGACTTGCATTTTCCACCGTCGAGCAATAGTAGCGATAACCAATATCCCTTCTGTCCATGCAAATGTCTCTCCAATACAAGATCTCACACCACCTCCAAATGGAAAATAGCTAAATCTTGGCGGCTTAGCCTTTTCTTGTGGACTCCATCTTTCCGGATCAAATCGTTCGGGCTGAGGAAAATATCGGAAGTCATGATGCATTAAATATTGGCTCATTAGAATTGAAGAGCCAGCAGGTATAACGTAGCCGCCAATCTTGCAATCTTCTATAGCTTGACGTCCTATTGCCCACGCTGGTGGATAGAGCCGCATTGACTCGGCAAAAACTCTTTGTGTATATTCTAATTTAGATATATCTTTAGCAACAGAAGCCACATTATCCTCATCATGAAATACAGAATCAACTTCATTATGAAGCATTTTTTCTTCTTTAGGATTTTGTGATAGGAGATAAAATGTCCATGTGAGTGCATTTGCTACAGTTTCATGACCTGCAAGGAAGATGGTCATTACATTATCTCTTAGTTGCTGTCTGTTGTTCCGGGCGATATTGACACCTTCATTGTTTTTGCTGGTTGAAAAATAATCATTAGCTTGATCTTGCAATAATAGATTTATTATGTCCTTGTAAAGGTGAGATTCATTTTGTTGTCTATTATCGGCATTATTACTGCTATCATTGTTTAAGTGGCTATCAATTATGCGATAAATTATTTCATCCAAGTGTTTTTTAGCTTGACAAAATCGTATATTGCTTGGTAACGGTACTTTTTCTATAATTCTAGCAAAAGGTATCCTTGCACGATTGAAGTGTTCCATTATAATAGTAACATATCGATCGATTTCTTTAATCTCTAATTCTTCAATACTGACATTAAAGAAAATCTTGCTAACTATAGCTAATGCCAAATGCATGAATTCTTTGTGAATATCTATTGTGGCTTGGTCATGCCATTGACTTGATATATCTAAAGTATACTCTCTCATAATATTTGCGTAGTTGGGGATTTCATCTGGATGAAAGATTGGTTGTATTAATTGGCGTTGCCTGTGATGAAGCTCACCTTCGCTGGTCAATAATCCTTCTCCTAATATGCGCTTTGCCAATTGCAAACCTCGGCTTTTTATAAAATTGTTGTCTTGATTTACCAATACCTCTTTTACATAATCTGGATTGTTGAGAAGATATATGTGGTGCTTTCCAAATTTGAAGTGAGAAATATCACCATACTCTTTTGAAAGATTATGTAAAACAGTAAGAGGATCTCGAAGAAAGTTAAAGAATAGCTTTAGGGTTAGCCTTGAGGAAGGTCCTGGAGGATAATTAATTGGCGATTTTGACAAGTTGCTGTATACTTTTGTTATAAGTATATTATTATTTGAAGGATACAACCATCAGTAGCAGCCATTGCATCTTTTCAGGATAGGCTACGATTTGTTGGGTATCAACTATAACCCGCTATAGTAAGCGAAAAACTAATTCAAGACATTTTTACATTCAAGAATCTGAAACAAGAGCTTGTAGATCTATTAGAACAAGATACTAAGGCTGATAAACTTCGAAGCTTACCAGGCAACTACGGTATGGTGTGCAGTGAGCTCTCAACTCAACGGTAAAGGTGACGTATATTGTTCAGATCGCGACATCGCTGAACTCGTGCCAGATGACAGCCAATTGTCATCGGGGGTTCGACGCTGGACGATTGATAAGCTTACAGCCAAAGCACTATGGGACCTGAGTGAGAAGCTAACTGATCTCAAATGGCCAAAATGACCTTTAGAGTGGAAGATTTTCTGATAAGAGTAAAAATATTCGTGACCAAAACTGTAAATTAAGAACCTACAATATCAATGCTTATTGCGATAAGACCATGACAGGAAACTTATGTTTCCAGTATTAAGGTTATTTCATTGCCTTCAACCGATTCATATCTACTAGGTCCCTGCATGTAGAGGGGGATTCAATGGTGTTGCTCATTAGTCGTTCTACAAAAGATACTGAACAAGGATAGTCTTACATATGGAAAAACGATATTACTTTGTTGGTATTGACTAGTTTTTCCACTATTATTAATTAATTAATTGGCGACTAACCAAAGATTCGGTCAAATCCAATATTAATTAGATAAACTATATTCCCTTTGCACATTGAAACTATTCCACTCCTTTTTACAATTGATTTGAAATCAATTACAGCTATATATACAGACAAAATCATGGCAAATGATATAATATAATGATGACAAATATATTCACAGGACAGCTGATGATAATATATGGAGATGGATGATACACTTGCAAAAAAGCATATAGATAGATGGACAAAGGCGTGGAATGATCACAATATAAAAGAAGTTATTTCCCTTTATTCTGAGAATATATCATTCTCTAGTCCTAAGATAAAATTACTATATCCTAACCGGACTTCAGCAACGATAACAAACAAGAGAGATTTGGAAGAATATTTTTGCGCAGGTTTAAAGAAATTTCCGATGCTACGCTTTATGCCAATAGAATATTTCTTTAAAAATCAAAAAGTAATATTTGAATATAGTGCAACGCCGGATAATAAAATTAAGTGGTCTGTAATTGAGAAGTTTGAATTCAACAACGACGAATTGATCGAAAAATCTACTGTATACTATGGTAAGGAAGATTTGACTACATAATGTTCCATTGTTAGTTAATAATGGAGACTCTATTAATTTATCAAATCTATCTTACACTGTATTTGAATATTTTTCATTCTTAATTTGACAATGATACTATAGGCATGGGATATAATTCCTACTTCATTGAGTCCATAAGACTGAAATGTAATCGGATAAAGTCCCTCTGGAAATTACATCCAATTGGATAGCTTGCTGGTTTGTTTGTGTCTTTTGCGTTATGAATTGGGTTATGACAGTGACCATTTTCTGTTTGTTGATAAGGTTAACTTTTAACCAGGATAGTGCCGTTAAACCTACCATAAGCGTGATGCCTTCGGTATGTCAATATATGCCTAGTGATTTGTTCTTCTTTATTACTGCATTGGCTTTGTGTGGGTTCGCTAGAATATTCTTGGCTGCGTAAGATTACGTTTATGGCTAATTAAAACTAAAGATGGCCATTTGGTATGATTTTATTATCAGCCACACTATAAGGTGGACCAAAGGCTGCGAATGTATTTTGTATATCCAAGTAAAAGGCACCGGGATCTAGCTGGTTTTTGAACCGTCGTTTATTTAACATGGATCCATATTGATGGCATGGCATATGTTCAAATCTGGATTTCTATAGAAATACAATAAATTTGAACCGAAGCAACCAGTAATTTATAGCAAGAACAAGTCAATCAAAAATTTCTATTCAAGAGCAACCGTTAAGCCTGCCAGTTTAAAGCATTAGATGGAATCCAGCTGTAGCTTTTGGGCTCTGGTTAATGCCCAAAGTACTTTGCATAAGTAAATCCCTTCCTTATTCACGGATTTGAGTTTGATTGATTTATTAACCAAATATGAAGTACACCGTCTCTAGTTATGCGATTCATTGTCTAGGCTCATATTTTGAGTTCAGCCAAAATTGCATGATAATAGACGATAATAGACGATAATAGACGATAATAGACGATAATAGACGATAATAGACGATAATATATGGTAATAAATGAAAATGCATAATCATGAGAGGATATCAAGGCAGTGCAAATGATAACAGAATGGTAATATAAGATATGGAATGATAATAATGTCTTTTTTATTATATACTCATTTTTTATAAATAGTCTCAACTAATGTATTCAGATACAAACCCAAATGGAGTATTAACTAGAGAGCAAAGAGACAAGCTTGTTTTAGACTTGTATTTCAAGGAGAACAAGACATACAGCGAAATAGCCAAAATAGCAAGAATATCTCCTCGTGACATAAAACCTATTATAGATAAAGCATCTCAAGAAAAAGAAAGACAAGCGCACAAATCATTGGCTGTACAAGCTTACGAGTTATTCTCTAAAGGCAAGACACTATTAGAGGTTACCATTGACTTAAACTTGGGACAGGCCCAGGCGACTGGATATTATGGAGAATATTTAAAGTTAGTTGGTCTTGACAATATTACCAAGATATATATGGAATTCCAAGGCGATACCTCCTATTTCGTAGAACTGTGCAAAGAAGCTAAGGCAGCAAAAATGGGCGTATCGCAGGTAGTTAACTTATTGAGAATCGCTAATAATTATTTACCATCAGTTGAGCATAGATACGGTGAACTACAAGAAGAAAATAATTTCTTGGACTCTATCCTTCCAATTAAACGTAAAGAGATTCAGGATCTAAGCAACTATACAACGCATATGTCCAAAAGACTGGACACCCTTAAATCAGAATGTGAAAAAGAGAGTGCAGTATTACATGATTTAATATACCAATCAGCAAAACTGCATACATTTGTAAATAACTTTAAGAATAATGACCCTACATATATCAAACTCGTAAAAACTATCCGAGATGAGATACTTAGGATTTTGTCAGAAAAGAAAGCATTACTAAGTCTGGCTGTATTATCTATAGCTGAATCAATCAGAAATAATCCAGATAAATACATGTCTTTAGTCACTAATCCTAACGACAACTTTAATCCGTCACCATCAATGGCTACAACAATATATGATCCTCGCCCTGCATGTTCGCATGATATGTATCAGCCGTTGCATGTAGAAGAACAACAGCACTTCTATCTACTACACAATAACCGTGCTAATATGCTCATAGACGAAGCGCATAAACTTTACTCATTCCTTACTGAGCGATTTTTGTGTGATATAGTAAACGAAAACGTGTCCAAACAGTCTATACCAGCAGAAGATTTACCCGCAGCTGTGTCATCGCCAGAACAAGGACGAGGAGCTGATGACGATAAACAAAATCGTGTATAATAATCAAAAAGAACAAGAAGCATCAGATAATAAATATCTAATGGACCATCAATATGAAAAAGACAAAATTAACTGACGATATTTTAAAGTCATAAAGAACCTCTGGAATTGATCTATAGTATGTAATCAAATGCAACAAATACAATCTGCTTGGTAATGGATATCACATCTTTGAGTACTAAAACATATGGATGACTACATCATGCTTCATTTAAAGAAACAGGATCATACCTTGAAATGTTAGAACCCTTAAGAGAGTATGTTGTTGATAAAATAATAAATCCCCGGCACACTAGTTATCGTATATATCGGTATAAGTGAATTTTCCCTTTGCTGGATATTGAGCACAATATAGAGTCAAATTTGATTCAAACGCCTGGAATTATCATACATACCTTCTACCGTAGCAGAAAGGTGATATACCCTATATTTTACTGTGAACTTCTACTGCTTTCCGTATTTATTTTACCTATATAAGTTGACCATAACAGCGGAGAGGAGGATGATGAATAATAATAATAATAATAATAATACTGTCCTGCTACCCATATAGTATTTGGTTCAGATGGATCCATCACTGCTGAAAAGTAATCTCCATACCTCGTAGATAATGAATTTGCAGTTCCATCCTTTAGAAATTGAAAATACTTTGAATTGAAAATAATATTATTTTTGACTGAGCTGGAGCTAATAAGCAGGCTTGGATAAGTATTAGAAGAAGAATATCCAAAGATAATTCCCATATTATCTCCAGATTTATCTATTGATAATGCTGGATAATATAGTGAAGCACCTAGATTACCAATATTAACGTCTAGTAATACTTTAGAAGTGTTTGTATCAAATTCTATTATACGAATACATGATCTACTTTGAGTATCACCATTAATAAAACATCCAACATTTAATGCAAACAAAAGCTTTCCTTTATACCATATTGGACTTTGCATCCTTGCGTCTCCAGTATGCACAAAGTATTCTGGATGTTTTTCTTTCACAGTAGCGAGCGTTTCTTGCCGTATATTTTGTTGTTGTCCCCTTTTATCATTATTATTGTTGTTGCTGCTTATTGTAGAAGATATTATTGGTTGAATACCATCAGGGGATATACTTGTAATATGAATATTGCCAGAAATCGGTTTATTAATATGCAAATTAGATAACTTACCATCAATAGTCACAATCTGCACCATATCATGATTAAAATCATCGGTTGTGACTAAAAATAAGGCTGTTGTAGGCGATAAAATTAAGGCAGGTCGCAATGAAAAGTATTTTGTATTAGGAACCGATTGCATTGATTTAATATGTGCTATTTCATCTTCAGCGAGTAAATCATGTTTATCTGCAACAACGAATTGAACTCCTCTGAATTTTGGTGACGATGTTAAATTATCATTATTGTTTGACCAATCACAATTGTTACTCCATGTGTTAACACCAATTACTAGCTTGTCGTCGCTTACTGCAATGAAGGGTTGATCTGAACAATTATTTGGCAAATTTTCAAACGGAAAATTATATGCTCTCCAAACTCCTGTTGGATCATTAGTTTTAGATACTGCAATGCGTATACTATGTGTGGTGACATCTGAAATTGATGCAAACCATCTTCTATTGTCAAGATTATTAATCCCATTAATGTGGCTGTTTGATGCAGTGTAATTGGTAGTACTGTCAAACAACAGAACAGGATCAGTAATACTATGACTATCAGATGATTCTCTTGATGGAAGACTAAACAGAAATTCTAATCCGAATTTCTTTATTAGGCTACCTGTTTTCGTATAAATTGCTGCTTCAGAATTTACAGTTTCCATTACATATTTTGAACCAACAGCCAATTGTATGTCTGGAGGAATACAACAAACTTGTGATAATCCTTGAAAACGTGTCTTAATGATGGCAGACGAATTATTATTGCCAGAATTAGGTACTAGTGATGGCAGATCAGGATGTTGAATCTCAATAACCCTACTAGTGGATGTATTAGCCGGTCTTAGTAATTCGGCTTGCTTCTTTGCATTAATATATGATGTGTAATTTCTGGTAAGGTAATGTTCCTCCGGATCTATGATTTCACCAGGTTTTGATGATGGAAGATTCGGTAAGTTACTTACATTAACTTCACCAGTGAAAGATACATTGTTAGTAATATTATATAATGTTAATAGATTGTTATCATGAATAGACGAACCAACGACCGAATTAGAACTGTGTAGGTTGTCACTATTGTGACTCTTAACATCATATGGATACGCTAGAACAACTGTAAACCAAAAATTAGCAAATAGCATTGCAGACAAAATTACTAGTGCTACGAGAATTCCTTGCAAGTTAAGTAGCATATTATATGACAATATTTCATATTTGCTTACATCATATACCATTTTATGCCTTAATATGGCTTACATATTCTTATTTAAGTATCGTTGGTAATTACGTTCCACATATACGATCTCTTTTATCATTTCTGAATTTAAAGTCACCAGGAAACCTCAATTCTATTCTTCAATAGATTATGGGCTACCTAGCTGCTTTACTATAGTAGTAGAACTTACGCCAAAATATGATAAATATTATCTTTTACACTGCATATCTAGGCCAGACGAGTTAGAAAGCAGAAATAAGAATTCAAATTGACAATTCATTGTGCGATAATTTATCATCTAATGGTAGTTGCAGAATTGACGGGACAAAGACATTATAATTTAGCTATACATAACAACTACACTGCTCATAGTATTGTAATTGATGTTAAAGGAAAAGATTTCAATTCTATATCTTTACTTTCGGGTAGATTGAGAGACGAGACTGCAATATCAAGATCTTATTAACTGGAATCAAGCCATTTTTTCAGGGCCACCTAATATTTATACATTGTATGTAGTTTTTCTTTTCCTATCAATGATAAGCAATTTCTAAAGATTTACCCCGAGCCGAGCAAACACTTCCTTGCAGTTATTATTTTGCTGTTATTGTTGTTCTTCTTCCACCAACTATCGTTACGTCTGTTTCTAAAGTGACGAGACAGTAACAAAATCACAGGAAAAAAATTATTTATTTATTTGACTCTGATTATCACTTTTGGATCTAAAGGTTACAGATATTATGGAACAGAAGTAGACAAAAACAGCATCAACAAAGTGAAAGTATCACATTTAGACTAGACAGGATTATTTTAAATAAAATACATCATGAAGCAGAGCAAAGAAGATAGTTTTATAACAAACCGATGACCAGACTAAGTAATGGTTGGGAAAAATAAATCCACGTTTCATGCTTCACATCATATAACTGCAATAACGTTTCTCATGATCGGTATAATTACGACTGGCATATTGTTTGTTTGTACAATAGCATTATACAAAAATCATACCGCAATGGCACAACAGCAACATCAGCCCTCTGGTAATTCTTTTCAGATGGATAATATGACATTTTCCCATCATACAGTTTCTGTTAATGGTATTCAATTGCACTATGTTATTGGAGGTCATGGCGATCCTGTAGTTTTATTGCATGGATGGCCAGAAACATGGTATGCATGGCATAAAGTAATGCCAGCCTTAGCGAAGAACTATACCGTTATTGCGCCTGATCTGCGAGGCCTTGGAGACTCTTCAAAGCCATTAACTGGTTATGATGGTAAAACCGTAGCTGAGGATATACATCAACTAGTTGGTAAATTAGGATTTAAAACAATTTTCCTAGTGGGTCACGATTGGGGAACACAGGTAGCCTATTCTTACGCAGCTGCACATCCTACTGAAGTAAAGAGGCTAACAGTAATGGAATTAACGATTCCCGGTTTCGCACCTCCCGGAAGACCGCCACTATGGTGGGGCGTATTCCATCAAACACCAGATGTACCAGAAGCCCTTGTGCAAGGAAAAGAGATGATATATTTGCCATGGTTCTATCATAATCTTGCGTATAATCCAGCTGCAATAACTCAGGCAGATATCAATGAATATGTCAGCCATTATTCTGCTCCAGGCGGAATGCGTGCGGGATTTGAGTATTACCGGGCTTTTCCACAGGATGCAATTCAAAATATGAATTAT
>Ga0207665_10003208_pt1 | contig 10963 bp, 11 predicted proteins | sample LARL112metaG_FD_184351 | JGI IMG/M metagenome (GOLD analysis project Ga0207665, IMG submission 184351) | Corn, switchgrass and miscanthus rhizosphere microbial communities from Kellogg Biological Station, Michigan, USA - LAR L11-2 metaG... | ecosystem: Host-associated > Plants > Roots >...
GGAGCCCCGTTACGGAATCGAACCGTAGACCTTCTCCTTACCATGCAAGCCGACACCGTCTGGCAGCATCGCGTCCGGTCGCGTTACTGCAAGTCAGAGGGATAGCGGTGTCCGGCTAGGTCGCGCTGCGTCGGTGGCTGCCCGAAGCCGTTGTCACTTGGTTTGTCACTGACTCCGCCCGACCGGGATAGCGGTTGGAGTAACCAGGCGCACCTGCAGACGAATTCCTGAACATCTACATCGTAGTGCGTCGTGCTACAATGTACTACATGAGTCATCCGCTGAGCGTTCGCCTGAATGATGCCACGATCGCGCGTCTTGGCAGGCACGCCCAGCGTGCGCACCTGGCCCCGCGCACCCTGGCGCAGCGGTACGTGGAAGAGGGCCTGCGGATGGATGAGCACCCGCTCATCCGGTTCGCCGACGGGCCGGCAGGCCGGCGCGCCCGGCTGGTGGGTACGGGCAAGGACGTCTGGGAAATCATCGCGGTCGTACGCGACAACGATGGCGACGCCGCTGAGACGGCACGCTATCTCGAGATCCCGCTCGGCCTCGTCCAGGCCGCCATCAGCTACTACGGCGCCTACCGGGAGGAAATCGATCAGTGGATCGAGGCCAATGAGCAGCAGGCCGCCGAAGCCCACGCGGCCTGGTCCGCCGGGCAGGATGCCATCAGGCCGTGAGGCTGCTGCTGGATGAGATGCTGTCCCCAGCCATCGCGCGCGAGCTCCGCGATCGGGGACACGACGTCCTCGCCGTAGCAGACCATCCCGGCTGGGTCGCACTCTCCGATCCCGAGGTGATGACCCTGGCCCGGACCGAACGCCGCGCCGTGGTCACCAACAACCTGCGCGACTACCGGCCGCTTCACGCCGAGGCGATAACCCCAGGCGGCCCGGGACACTTCGGGATGATCTTCATGCCGAGTACCTACCGGCGCGCCAAGGAAGACACCGGACGGATCGTCGCCGCCCTCGAGGCCAAGCTGGCTGAGTATCCCGGCGATGAAGATCTCGCGAACGGCGAGTGCTGGCTGTAGCGGCGAGCGGACGTGACGCAGCGCCGACCCGGGACGCGACGGCCGACGCGGGAAACGGAACACGTTCGTGCGATCTTTACTGAGCTGCGGCAAATACGGATGCTGGAGCCCGAGGGGCAGAAGACCTCGGGTATCTCCCGGCGGAAGCTCAGGCCGTGCGGGTCTGTCGGGGGCGGGCGGATATCTTCAGATTGATCCGGCTGCCATGTTGGCAGCGGCCAGGTCGAAGTGCGCGGGGCCGTAATCTTCGCCAGCCCACACGCGCATCTCCTCATGTTCGGGGCTCGGCGGCCCGGCGAGCAGCCCCTTCAGCTCGGCGAATCCGCCAGGACCGCCGCAGTCCTCCAGCGGGCACGCGCCCTCGCCGGCGATGCACGCTGGGTACACCGTGGCCGCGTCCGCCACGGCGCTAGCCTCGACGACAAGCTCGTGTTCCCAGCCATCGCCGAAGTCGTACTCGTAAGCGGCCAGGTCGTCGGCCTTCACCAGATCACCGATCCGGGAATTCTTTTCGTAAGCATCTCGAGTTCATCATCCAGATACGCAGGGCCGTATTCCCGGCCGGCGATCCTGAGCACGTGGAGGTGGGAATCCTGCCACCCCATGATCACCTAGATGGCGTCGTGTACCCGGTCGAGGGTGTAGCCAGCGGGTATCACCAGCTGCCGCCACACCGGCGGGTCGTCGACCCCGGCGATCGTAACCCGCATCTGGAGCACTGGATCGCCTGGCTGGGCCATGCCGCGGACACGGCGGACCGCATACTGGCCCAGGTCGGTGAGCCCGGCGGTCTCGGCCTCGCGCAGGACCGCGATGCCGAGGACGTGGAGGGCGGCCATCGCGATCGTGACGTCTGCCGCGATCATGCCCCGCAGCGAGTCGTGCTGGATGGCGTTGAGGCCGCACAGCATGTCTCGTGCCTCGATTGCGTCGTAGGCGATGTCGTCAAGTGCCTTCAGTGGTCTTTCCGCGAGCGCTGCGTTTTCTTGACCGCTACCAGCCTGTTGCTGCTGACCCGGACCAGGCGCGCGGCCTTCGCCCACTCCACGATCCGGTTGAGATGTGCGAGGTCCTCGCTAGACCTTGTCTTGAAGACCCGCCCGCCGATGTCCGGGTGGATCGTGTCGCCGGTATCGAGCAGTTCCACGAGGCGGCGGGCGTCCGCCAGGCCGATGCGCCCGGTCGCGGTGAGCTTGCGCCCCGGACCAGCCAGGCCAGGAATGAGCCGATCTGAACGACGAGTTACGCCTTCCCGGCGGCGGCCTCCAGCATGCGTGCAACCCTAGAGGCCGGGGAGACGCCACGACCCGTGCATAGCCGAAGCCGTCACCATGTGCGGTTGGATGAGTACATGACTGATGCGCGGGTGGCCGAAGTCAGGCGGTTGATCGACGGGTTGCGGCGAGACCGGCGGCAGCATCCGTATCGCGGCCGGGGCGAGTATTCCGATCGTGCGCGGGAGGTCGCGGGGGCGATCGCGGACATGATCGAATCCGGCGGAGCGGCGGACGCCGTTCCGCTGGCGCGGCGCGCGGTGGAGCGGGTCACCGCCGCGATGCTGCACATGGACGATTCCTCCGGCACCATCGGCGATGACCTGCGGATGCTGACCGCCCTGTACGCACGCGCCTGCCGGACCGCCCCGCCGGACCCGAAGCAGCTGGCAGCCTGGCTGGTGAGGGCGCGGCTCGACGGGCCGGGCTGGCCGGACATCCAGCTCGCCGACTTCGCCGACGCGCTCGGGCCGACCGGCCTGGACGAGGTCGCCAGGCTGGTGGCAGAACGCCGCGCCGCCGGCGATCCTGACTCGTGGGCGGACGTCGGCATCAAGCTCCTGCGCGAGCAGCTGGCCGCGCTTTCCGGCGACGTCGACGCCCACGTCGCCGTGCTTGCCGAGAACTTGCACAGCGCCCGCCAGTACGGCGAGATTGTCACGGTGCTCCGCGGCGCCGGGCGGGACGCCGACGCAGAGCGATGGGCGCGCCGCGGCCTGGCCGAGGATCCCGCGAGTCACTGGACTGACGGGCTGCGTGAGCAGCTCGCCGGACTGCTGCTGGCGAGCGGACGCGGCCAAGAGGCCGTGTCCGTTCACCGCACGGAGTTCGAGCGGCGCACGCTACGCCAGGACTACGCCCGGCTGCGGGACACGGCCGAACGCGCCGGCCAGTGGGCCGGACTCCGGGAATGGGCGCTGGAGTACCTGCGCAACCGGGCTCGGGTCAAGGAGTTCTACGTTCGGGAACTGATCAGCGTGCTCATTCGCGAGGACTCACTCGACGAGGCCTGGGCTACCGCAGTCGCCGCACCGGGACAAGTGCCGCAAGAGCAGTGGCTGGAGCTGATCGGGCTGCGGGAACCCGGCCATCCCGCCGACGTGATCGGCCCGTTGCGGGACCTGATCGAGATGGGTATCGAGCGGACGAGCGACAAGTACCGCTATCCCAAGGCGATCAAGGCCCTGAGGCGACTCCGGGATGACTACCAGCGCGCGGGTGACTTGGAGGGCTTCGCTATATACCTGGACGAACTGCGGCATCGGCACCACCGCAAGACGTCGTTTATCGCCAAGCTGGAAGCGGCATTCGCCATGACGCCGGACTTAGCTGGCTAGGAGAGCAGGGCGCGGATGTCGTCGGCGCCGAGGGCGGCGCCGAAGACGTTGCCGTCGTCCATGACGCTCGAGAACAGCCTGCCTTTGCCTGCCTTAAGGGCCATCACTTTTTCCTCGATGGTGCCCTTGGCGATCAGGCGGTAGACCATGACGTTCCTGACCTGGCCGATGCGATGGGCCCGGTCGACGGCCTGCGCCTCGGTCGCGGGATTCCACCATGGGTCGAGCAGGAAGCAGTAGTCGGCCTCGGCCAGGTTCAGCCCGAACCCGCCTGCCTTGAGGCTGATCAGGAAGACCGGGGCGGTGCCGCCCTTGAACCGCCGCACGACCGCGGCCCGGTCGCGGGTGCTGCCGTCGAGGTAGCAGTACGGCATGCCCTCGGCCTCCAGCCGTTCGCGGACCTTGCCGAGGAACCCGGTGAACTGGCTGAAAACCAGCGCACGGTGGCCGCCGCCAGCCACCTCGTGCAACTGGGCGAGCAGAGCGTCGATCTTGGCCGAGGCCAGGGCCGCGTAGTCCTCGTCGACTAGGCCGGCGTGCAGACTCAGCTGACGCAGCAGGGTCAGCGAGCGGAAGACCGCGAAACGGTTGGCGGTCATGTCATCGATCAGCCCGAGTACCTTCTGCCGTTCCCGCTGCAGCCGCGTCTGGTAGACCTTGCGGTGCTGGGGATGCAGCTCGACTTCCAGGATCTGCTCCTGCTTGGGCGGCAGGTCGGCGGCCACCTGCTCCTTGGTTCGGCGCAGGACCAGTGGCCTGATGCGGCGCCGGAGCTGGGCCAGCCGTTCGGTATCGCCTTGCCGCTCGACCGGCCGGGCGTAGTACTCGCGGAACCGGTCTGGGCCGGGGAACAGCCCGGGCGCCGTGATGGACAGGAGCGACCACAGCTCCATCAGGTTGTTCTCCAGCGGTGTGCCCGTGATCGCGATCTTCACCGGCGCGGCCAGCCGGCGCGCGCACTGGTAGATCTTCGACTGGCGGTTCTTGGCCTGCTGGGCCTCGTCGAGCAGGAGCCCGGACCAGCCGGACGCGGCGTAGGCCGCGAAGTCGATGCGCAGCAAGGTATAGGACGTGACGACGACGTCGGCGCCCGCGGCGAGCTCGCCGAGTTCGCGGCCGGCGCGGGCCGTGGTGCCGGACACCGTCACGACGTTGAGATCCGGGGTGAACCGCGCGGCCTCGGCGGCCCAGTTGGCCACCACGCTGGCCGGGGCGACGATCAGGAACGGCGCGCCCGCCGGATCCCGCTGCCGGGCATGGCTGACCAGGGCGAGGCACTGCAGCGTCTTGCCCAGGCCCATGTCATCGGCGAGGATCCCGCCCAGCCGGTGCTCCCACAGGAAGGCCAGCCAGCCGAACCCGTCCTGCTGATACGGCCGCAGCCGGGTCCGCAGGCCGGCCGGCGGCCCGGCTCGGTCCGGACCGCCGGCCGTCAGCAGCCCCTGGACCTGCTCCCGCCACGCCGTCGCCTGATGCCCGATCACTCCCAGCGCGGCCAGCTCATCCCAGAGCCCGGCCTGGTACCGGCTGATCCGCAGCGGGCCGCCCGGGGCGTCCTGCAGCGCCCGGGCTTCCTCGATCAGCCGGGCGAGCGCACGCAACTCCGGCTTGTCGAGGGAGAAGTAGGCCCCGTCGGGCAGCAGCAGATGCGGCTCACCCCGGCTGAGCGCCAGGAAGACATCGAGGAACGGAACCGTGCGGCCCGCCACGGTGATCGTCACGCCGAGGTCGAACCAGTCGGTGTCACCGGCTACCTCGTCGGTGGACACCGTTATCCGCAGCGTATCTCCGGCCTCCCGGTAGTCGGCGGGCTCGCCGGTGACCACGACCGTCACGCCTGGCTGATCAGCCAGCAGCGGCAGCAGCTCGGTGCTGAACCGCATCGTCTCGATACCGGTCAGGCGGGTCCGCGGGAGCAGGGCGGGCGCCGCCGCGCCGGCCGGGGTGCCGCCCCGTCCGGTCAGTCCGTAACGGTCCAGGGGCAGCCCCAGGCCGGCCAGCAACGCCCGCTCGGCGGCTAGGTCCCGGTAACCGTCACCAGGCCCGGCGGCATCGAGCGGCACGCGCTGCGGCGACTCCCCCACCTGGTAGGCCCATTCCCAGCTCACGTCGAGTTCATGGCCAGCGCCGTAACCGGCGCGGAGCACCAGATCCGGGCCGACGATCGCGGGCGGCGTGAACGACCCGTCGGAGGAGATCAGGTCCGCGGCCTGCCGCAGTCGCGGATAGTACTGCTCCCGGAACCTGGGCTCCTCCGCCCCGGGTACCTCAAGACGCTTGCCGCCCAGGGCCATCCGCTGCAGCGCCGGCGGCACCGGTCGGCCGAGCCTGGCCAGCCCGAACCGCCAGCGCCGGGGGTCGCCGTCGGCGACCGCCTGGCCGCGGTCGATATATACCGCTCCGTGTCCCTCGGCCCCGATGAACGCGACCGGCACGACCGGTTCCCCGTCACCGCCCCGGATCACCGGGACGATCTCCAGGCCGCCGGCCTGGCCACGGGTAACGTCCAGGCAGAACCCGGCCTCCTGGTAGCCGTCCAGGACGCCGCGCTTGCCCGGGTACACCAGCTGCAGGCCAGTCGCCCGGGCCTCGTCCAGCAGCGGCCAGAGCTGGCGCGACCCGACCGAAGAGAGCTCGATCGACCTTTCGTCGCCGTAGCGGTAGCCGTAGTACCCGTCGTATCCGGCCGAAGCCTGATAGAGCGCGTGAAGTTCCCGCAGCAGCCGCACCTGCAGCCCGCTGTAATCACCGGCATAGCTCAGCGCGTCCAGCCGGCCCCAGCTGAGGTCGCCGGCGACCCAGCCGCCGTTCTTGCCCGGCCGCACCAGCCGGGCGGTCAGCCTCAGCGGCGCCCGCCAAGTCCGGGTCGTCTGGCCGGGGCCGGCGGCCAGCGCGAGCTCGATGGCCAGCGCGGCTGTGCCGGCGCACGCCGATCCGGGCGGGATGAGCAGCGAGTCCAGCGACTGCTCCCAGGCCGCCGGCTGCGGGCTCCGCGGGCCGGATGGGTCCGGCGTATCGGAAGCCAGCGCCGACAGGACCAAGGCGACGACATGCTTGCAGTTGTATCCGACCGGGCAGCTGCACTCGCCCGTCGAGAACCGGGCGGGACGCCCGGCGGGCAGCGAGAAGTACGCGGCCACGTCGTAGATACGGCCGCCCTGGCCGTGTACCGCCCCGCGCAGCGCGTTGTCCTCCGGGTCCCACGTGGCGTGCGTGACCGCCTGCTGGCGCGCGTACTCGGCTCCCCGGACGTAGCTGCCGCCGCCGATGGCCTGCCGCAGCGACGACAGGTCGAGTTCGAGGATTACCACCTGCTGCATGGCCGGACGATATCGGCCGGCACCGTCATTCCGCCGCCGGACCAGGCGGCGTGGTAATCCGGCGCCTTACGTTCCACGAGATGAAGCCGGCCCGATGGCCGAGTTGCTCGGCCAGTCCATGCGATGGCTTCCTGGCCCGGATACGCGCGAATACCCGGGCCGACCCGGCGGGGCGGTGAGCGGTGACGGGGGCAGGCACCCACCCCGTTCGGCCCCAAGATTTACCCGAACGGGCGGGACCGCGTGCTCCGGCCCCGACCGGGTGCGGCCGCGGCGCGCAGGCTGGCGGTCGTGGCCTCAGCGTGGCCCCGGCTACCTGGTGCGGCTGTTCAACGGCACCGCCGACCTGCCGCCCATGACCTACCTGCCCCCAGCTCCGTGCCGATCACGCCGCCGTCCTACTCATGCATACCGACGGACTGCTTACCAGCATCGGGCGCGCGACCGGCTGGCCCGACCAGAGCACGTTCACCCGCCGCTTCAAGGCCTGCTACGGCCTCACCGCCACCACTTACCGTAAGTGCTTCGCCAGCGGAGCCGCGCGCCTCCAGCGTCCTGCCACAGCCGCCTCCTCGGCGCATTTCCGGGAACACACAGCCATGGCGTCATCGTAAGAAAGTCTCCCAGTCATTGCTTATTTCGGATATGGGTACGAACTCATGAGCCGACTGCGAGCACGGCCGAGGAAACCGAGGCCAGTCTCCTGGCAACGGAGACGGGTAGCGGCCGAATCCGGGCATATCCGGCTGTTCCCAGTGACTAGAAGTCTGACGCCGTCGAATCGAGTCTGATTACCGCACACCAGAGGGGCACCGGTGTCTGGATACGCCGCGCTGCCCCTGCCGTCAGCTGGAGCCGCATCACTTGGTTAGTCACTTGATCATGAAACCCGATATTCGAAAAACCTCGCTGAGCTGGAGAGGTCTTCACGTTTAGGGCTGACCTGGGGTGGCGGGGGCTGGCCGGCATGCCGCCCACAGGTTAAGCGGCCGCTGCCCACACGATCTGGAGGCTGTTGTTTCGTTTCCGTCGGCCGGCGGGGTGGGCCCGCGCCTGGCGGTCTGGTCAGCGGTTCCAGCGGGGGTCGGCTTCGGCGATGGCGAGGCTGAGTTCCTCGAGTTCGGCGACGAGTTCGCGGAGCCGGCGGTGGTTGTCGAACCAGGGGCCGTAGTCGGCAAGCTGGTCGTCGCTGAGGATCCGGGTGGAGGTCTTGCCGTTTTTCTTGCGGGTCCACTGGTGGTCGCAGGCAAGGTCCCGCACTCCCGGCATTCCATTGAGTAAAAGTGCTGTATGGATACGGCTGGTGCTGAGGTTGCCGCCTATATCGGGCAGTGGCGGCCGTCGTCGGTGTCTGCGCCGGCGGCGGCGTTCGCCCGGGACGTGATCGCGCAGGCCGGGCCGCAGGGGCGGGAGCGGGCGAAGAACCTGCTGTGGGCCGCGGCCAAGCTCGCGGAGTGGGCGCTGCCCCTGGGCCTGGAGGCGGTGCCGGAGGTGCTGCTGCACCCGTCGGCGGCCGAGCGGTTCACCCGGTGCGCGCCGGGGCTGTCGCCGGTGGCGCGGCGGACGCTGCGCACCAACCTGCGGTTCATCGGCCGGCGGGTGGTGCCGCAGTTGTATCCCGCGGATCTGCCGCTGCCCAGGGAGCGGGCCAAGCAGCCCTACGGCCCTGCGCAGATCGACGGGTACTTAGCGCTCGCGGACGCCCAGCCCACCGCGGAGCGGCGGATGCGGGCGGCGGGGCTGGTCTGCCTGGGCGCCGGCGCCGGGCTGATCCGCGCCGACCTGCGCGAGGTGCGCGGCACCGACGTGGCGTGCCGGTCCGGCGGCGTACTCGTGATCGTGCGCGGCGCCCGCCCGCGCACCGTGCCGGTCCTGGCCCGCTACCACCCCCGGCTGCTGGCCGCCGCGGCGTCCGCCGGGAACGCGCTGATCTGCGGCGGGGCTGACCCGGGCCGCCGGAACATCACCAACCCGCTGATCAGGGCACTGGACGGCGGCGGCGGCCTGCCGCGGCTGGACACCAGCCGGCTGCGGGCGACCTGGCTACGGGACTGCGCGGAACTGCTGGGGCTGGCCACGTTCATGCGCGCGGCCGGGATCAGCTGCTCCCAGCGGCTGGGTGACCTGCTCGCCGGGCTGGAGCCGGCCGGCGAGGCCGACGCGGTGCAGCTGCTGGGAGCGCGCCGGCCATGACCCGGCTGGCGGCCTTCGAGGAGATCATCGACGCCTCCGGCGCCGCGCCGCGGATCGAGGCCATGCTGCCGATCGGCGTGCGGCCCCGGCAGCTGAGCGTCCGCACCCTGCTAGCCGGCCTGTGCCTGGCCCTGGCCGGTCACCGGCCCGCCCACCTCACGCGGGTGCACCAGGCCCTGACCAGCCTCCCCGAAGACGAGCAGCGGCGGCTCGGCGTGATCGCGGACTGGAAACACGGCCCGCACCAGCTCACCTACCGGCAGGCCGAGTACACCTTCGGCCTTGTCGCAGACGCTCTCGGCAAGGACGAGCCCGACGGGCTGCCATCGGCGGCGCTGCAGGGCATCTGCGACGACCTGCTCGAGGCCAGCATCCCGCAGGAGTCCAGGGACGCCAGCCGCTCCCTGGCGGTGGACTGGACCGACCTGGACTCCTTCTCCCGGCCCCCGCCGCACGGCACCAGCGACTGCGCCGACCCCGAGGCATCCTGGGGCCACCGCAAGAACAACCTGCTGCGCAGCCAGGACGACCTGTTCTACGGCTATTACCTGTCCGCCGGGATCATGATGCGCGAGGAGAACCGCCCGGCCGTCGCCGAACTCGCCCGCCGCGCCACCTTGTCGTCGTGCCGCCACGATCCGGTCCGCGCGTTCGCCCCCGTGCTGACCGCCATGCCCGCACACGGGATCCCGCTCGGCGACATCCTCGATGATTCCGGCTACGCCCACCGCGACGCAGACGCCTGGGCACTGCCTTTGCGCGCCGCCGGCGCCCAGCTCATCCAGGACCTGCACCCCCACGACCGCGGCCCGAAAGGGACCCACCAGGGCGCCATCATCGCCAACGGCAACCTCTACTGCCCGTGCACGCCCCGCCCGCTGCTAGAGCTCGGGCCGCTGGCCCGCACCGCCACCAAAGAACAGGCCGCCGGCCACGACTGCCAGACCAGCGAGCTGGCCCGCTACAAACTCGGCCGCCTCACCGCCGACGACGAAGACGGCTACCACCGCGTCGCCTGCCCCGCCGCCATGAGCAAGATCCGCTGCCCGCTCCGCCCCGCCTCGATGACGCTGGACCGGGACCGGCCCGAGATCCTCCGGCCCCCGCAGCACCACCAGGCCTGCTGCGCCCAGCAGACCATCACCGTCCCGCCGGACGTGCTCGCCAAGACCGCGCAGAAACACGACTACCCCTCAGCAGCCTGGCGCCGCTCCTACGCCCGCCGCACCGGCGCCGAACGCGGCTTCGCCACCGCCAAGGACCCCGCCACCAACAACATCAGCCGCGGCTGGTGCCGACTCATGAGACTGGCCCCGCTGATGCTGTTCACCACCACCTTGCTCGTCGTCCGCAACCAGCGCATCCTGACAGCCTGGAACGCCCGGCAGCAAGAAAACGAACGCCGCACCGCAAAAGGCCTTCCCCCGAAAACCCGGCGGCGACGCCGCAAGCCCCTCACCGGGCTCGCCGCCGCCACCCGGCCGCCCTAGCCCAGCCCGCAGGCCCAGGCACGCGGGCATAACCCGCCACCACCACCGGCACACGGCGGCAGCCTGCCCGGAACCAGGCCGCACACGCACCAAGCCACCACGCGAACACCAACCGCGCACGGCACGCCAGCAGCCCCAGCCACGCCACGGCCGCGCCAGAATGTCAGAGCCAAACGTGAAAATAGGCCCCACTGAAATGTGAAGACCTCCTGGAGCCCCGTTACGGAATCGAACCGTAGACCTTCTCCTTACCATGCAAGCCGACACCGTCTGGCAGCATCGCGTCCGGTCGCGTTACTGCAAGTCAGAG
>Ga0207665_10003209_pt1 | contig 10963 bp, 10 predicted proteins | sample LARL112metaG_FD_184351 | JGI IMG/M metagenome (GOLD analysis project Ga0207665, IMG submission 184351) | Corn, switchgrass and miscanthus rhizosphere microbial communities from Kellogg Biological Station, Michigan, USA - LAR L11-2 metaG... | ecosystem: Host-associated > Plants > Roots >...
GCATCGTCAAGATCGAGGACGTGGTCGAATACATGCTTGCCGGCGCCAGCGCGGTCATGATCGGCTACCTTATTTTCCGCAATCCCTCGGGCATCATCGCGATCATCGAGGGTTTAGAAGAGTGGTGCGGCAGGCGAGGTTTTGCCCGCGTCGCCGACCTCACCGGCGCCATGATCGACGAAGCGCCGCGCGAGACCTACGCCGCGGCCGCAGCGCCGATCGGGTAGTGACGTCACGGCTCGCTCGACCGGCCCAAAGGCATCAGCCATGACCGCGCGCATTACCATCCGCAAGCCCGACGATTGGCACCTGCATGTGCGCGACGGCGCGATGCTAAAAGCGGTCATGCCGTTCACGGCCAGACATTTCGGCCGCGCCATCCTGATGCCCAACTTGGTGCCGCCGGTCATCACCACGAAGGATGCCATCGCCTATCGCGAGCGCGTGATGGCCGCGCTGCCCGCGGGGTCGACATTCAAGCCCTTGATGACCTGTTACCTCACCGACGATACCGATCCCGACGACGTCGAACGTGGGTTCAGTGAGGGCGTATTCACCGGGGTCAAACTCTATCCCGCCCACGCCACCACCTACTCGGCTGCCGGCGTGACCGACTATCGCAACGTCATGCCCGTACTCGAGCGGATGGAAAAGATCGGCATGCCGTTCCTGATGCACGGCGAGGACGTCGATCCCGAGGTCGACATCTTCGACCGCGAAGCCATGTTCATCGAGCGCTATCTCACCAAATGGACGCGGCAGTTCCCTGCGCTACGCTTTACCTTGGAGCATCTGTCGTCCAAGGACGGCGTCGATTTCGTGCGCAGCGCGGCGCCGCAGGTCGGCGGTACGATCACGCCCTATCATCTCGTACTCACGCGCACCGATTGGCTCGGATGGGGGCTAAAGCCGTACATGTACTGCATGCCGGTCATCAAAACGGCACGCGACCGCGCGGCGCTGCGCAAGGCCGCGACCTCGGGCGAGGCCTGCTATTTTCTCGGCACCGACTCGGCGCCCCATCCGGTGGCCAAGAAGGTCGCCGTGAACGGCATCCCGGGCCTGTTCAACGCGCCGGTCGCGATCGAGACCTATACCAAAGTGTTCGAGGAGGAAACCGCCCTCGACAAGCTCGAGGCCTTTGCCTCCCTCAACGGTCCCAGGCACTATCGGCTGCCGCCGAACGAAGACACGATCACGCTGGAAAGGTCTGCATGGACCGCGCCGCCGGAGGTCGACGTCGAGGGGCCCGATGAAAAGGCGCTGATCTATCGCGGCGGGGAAACCATCGAATGGAAGGTCGTGTCCGGCTGACATCTGCGCCTAAGGAGGTATGAGAGGCGAAATGGCAAGCTCGCAGGCCGATGTCATCGTCGTGGGCGCCGGCAACGCGGCGTTTTGCGCGGCGCTGGCGGCGCAGGAACAAGGCGCATCCGTGCTGATGCTGGAGGCAGCGCCGGAGGAGGAATCGGGCGGCAACAGCCGCTTCACCGCGGGATCGGTGCGCGTGGTTTATAACGGCGTCGACGACATCAAGGCGCTGGTCCCTGACCTCACCGACCAGGAAATCGCCACCACCGATTTCGGCACCTATACCCGAGAGCAGTTCTTCGACGACATGGCGCGGGTGACGCAAAATCGCGCCGATCCTGATTTGGTCGAGCTGCTGGTGACGAGGAGCTTCGACACGTTCTGCTGGATGCGCGATAAGGGCGTGCGCTTCATCCCGATCTACGGCCGACAGGCGTTCAAGCTCGAGGGCAAATTCAAGTTCTGGGGCGGCCTCACCGTCGAGGCGGTCGGTGGCGGGCCAGGCCTCATCAAGATGCTCACCGACTCCGCCACGAAGCGCGGCATCGAGATTCGCTACCGCACGCGCGCGCTTAGTCTCCTCTACGACGGGGTGCGGGTGGCAGGCGTGCGCATCCGGCACGATGGCGTCGAAAGCGAGCTGCGCAGCAAATCGGTCGTGCTCGCATGCGGCGGCTTCGAATCGAATTCCGAGTGGCGCACCCGCTACCTCGGGCCCGGCTGGGACCTCGCCAAGGTACGCGGCACGCGCTTCAACACGGGCGACGGCATCCGCATGGCGATGGATATCGGCGCCAGCCCCTGCGGGAACTGGTCCGGCTGTCACGCGGTGCAATGGGAGATGAACGCGCCCGAGTTCGGCGACCTCGCCGTCGGCGATCAGTTTCAGAAGCACTCCTACCCGTTCGCCATTCTCGTCAATGGCGCCGGCAAGCGCTTCGTCGACGAAGGCGCCGACTTCCGCAACTACACCTACGCCAAATACGGCCGCGTAGTGCTGGAGCAACCGGGCCAGTTCGCCTGGCAGATCTTCGACCGGAAGGTGAAGCATCTGCAGCGCGACGAGTACAAGATCCGGCAGATCACCAAGGTCGTCGCCGATTCGATCGAGGAATTCGCAACCAAGCTCGAGGGCGTGAACGCGGAGCAGTTCCTCAAGACCATCGCCGAGTACAACAAGGCGGTGCGCCGCGACATCCCGTTCAATCCGAACATCAAGGACGGGCGCCGCACGGAGGGGCTCACCATCGACAAGAGCAATTGGGCCAACACCGTCGATGAGCCTCCGTTCGAAGGCTACGCGGTGACGTGCGGCCTCACCTTCACCTTCGGCGGCGTGCGCATCACCACCGAGGCGGAAGTGCTCAACACCGACTATCAGCCCATCCACGGGCTTTATGCCGCCGGCGAGCTGGTCGGCGGCCTGTTTTATTTCAACTATCCCGGCGGCTCCGGCCTCACCTCGGGCGCGGTGTTCGGCCGCATCGCCGGCACCTCGGCGGCGCGCGCGGGCAAGAATTGAGCGGTCATGGAATTCGACAACTCGTTCGAAGTGCCGCTGCCGCCCGCCGAGGCCTGGAAGGTGCTGCTCGACATCAAACGCATCGCACCGTGCATGCCGGGCGCCGAGCTGACCGAGGTGCTCGACCAGAACAGCTACAAGGGCAAGATCGGCGTGCGGCTCGGGCCGGTCGCCTTGACTTTCGCCGGCGTCGTCAAGTTCGAGCAGATCGACGCTGCCACCCATACTGCGCGCGTTGCGGCGCAAGGCACCGATGCCAAGGGACGCGGCGGCGCCAACGCCACCTCAGTTTTCCGGCTCGAGCCGGCCGGCGGCGGATCCAAGGTGCTGGTGCACACCGATTTGGCGCTGTCGGGAGCGGTGGCGCAGTACGGGCGCGGCGTCGGCATCATCCAGGTAACCGCCGCCCAGATCATGAATCAATTCGCCGCGCGATTGAAGGACAAGCTCGCGCAGGACGCCGCCGCTGCCGTTTCCGCGCCCGCCTCCGCTGCGCCCCCACCGGCGCGCCCCTCGCCTCCGGCCGGCGCCGCCGAGGGACCGGCGCCAACGGCGAAGCCGATTGCCGGCTTTGCGCTGATTGGAAAGGTGATCTGGAGCTGGATTGCCGGTTTGTTGCGACGGCCGTAGCGGCTACTCCTTGAGCGCCTCTTCCCGGCCCACGCGGATCGCTGGCGCCGCAATTACCACCAGAAGGCCGGCCGCCACGAGAAGGAACGCGAGGCTGATCGGCTCCTGCAGGAACACCATCGGATCGCCGCGCGAGATCAGAAGCGCCCGACGAAGATTTTCCTCCATCATCGGCCCCAGCACAAAACCGAGAATGAGCGGCGCCGGCTCGCAATCGAGCTTGAGAGCGACGTAGCCGAAGACCGCGAAGAACGCCATCACGAAGGCGTCGAACGGCTTGTTGTTGATCGTATAGGCGCCGATGCAGCAGAACGCGATGATGGCTGGATAGAGCAGCCGGTAAGGCACGCGCAGCAATCGCACCCAAACGCCGACCATCGGCAAATTCAACACCACTAGCATCAGATTGCCGAGCCACATGCTGGCGATCAGGCCCCAGAACAATCCCGGCCGATCCGTCAACACGCGCGGGCCCGGCGCGATGCCGTGGATCATCAGCGCCCCGATCATCATCGCCATGGTCGGATTGCCGGGAATGCCCAAGGTCAGCATCGGGATGAACGACGTCTGCGCGCCCGCGTTGTTGGCGGATTCCGGGGCCGCCACGCCCCTGATGTCGCCGTTGCCGAATTGCCGCGGGGCGCTCGCGACCTTTTTCTCGAGCGTATAGGCGGCGAAGGAAGCGAGCAGCGCGCCGCCTCCGGGCAGGACGCCGAGGATTGCGCCCAGCGCGGTGCCACGCAGGATCGAGCCGGCGCATTGCTCGAGATCGGTGAGGCTCGGCCACACTCGGCCCACCGCGCCGGCAACGACGCTCGTCGTTTGCCGTTTTTCGAGATTGTAGACGACCTCGGCGATGCCATAGATCGCCATCGAGATCGCGACGAACTCGATGCCGTCGGCGAGCCCGGTCATGCCGAAATTGAAGCGTCGCGCGCCCGAATTCACGTCGGTGCCGACGAGGCCGAGCAGCAGGCCGAGCACGACCATCGCGACCGCCTTCAGCAGCGATCCGCGCGCCAGAACGACGGCTGCGATCAAGCCGCAGACCATCAGCGAGAAGTATTCCGCCGGGCCGAATTGCAGCGCGATGCTCGCGAGCGGCGGCGCCGCAAGCGCAATCAGCAGCGTCGCGACGCAACCGGCGAAGAAGGAACCGAGCGCGGCAATGCCCAGCGCCGGTCCGGCGCGACCTTGACGCGCCATCTGGTGGCCGTCGATGGTGGTGACGACCGACGATGCCTCGCCGGGGATGTTGACCAGGATGGCCGTGGTCGAGCCGCCGTACTGGGCCCCATAGTAGATGCCGGCGAGCATGATGAGCGCCGCCTCCGGCTGCAGCGTGAACGAGATCGGCAGCAACATGGCAACCGTGGTGACCGGACCTATCCCGGGCAGTACGCCGATGACGGTGCCGAGCAGGACACCGATGAAGCAATAGGCGGCGTTCTGGAGTGTCAGCGCGACGGCAAATCCCAGCCCGAGATTCGAGATGACGTCCATCGCGCCCTACAGGCTCGGCCAGATGTTGAGCGGAAGACCCAGTGCATAAACAAAAACGCCGACGGAAAAGACGATGAGCGCGGCGGCCAATGTGAGCGTCTCCAGCAGACGAAACTGCCCGCCGGATAGAGCCGCCATCAGCGTCAATACGGCGAGCGAGATCACGAGCCCCAACGGTTCGATCAAGACCCCGAACAGGCAGACCGCAGCCGCGATCAGCACCATCGGCAGAACGTGAAAGCGCGAGAGCGACTCACCCCTGACGACGACCGAGCGGGCAATCAACGCTGCGCCAAGCGCCGCAAGCAGGCCTGCAAGCAGCAGCGGGAAATATCCCGGTCCCATCCTGCCGGCGCTGCCCAGGGAATAGCCGCGCGCCGCGAAGATCGCGACCGCAGCGAAGCTGCAGAACATCACGCCCGACCAGAAATCCTTCGGCGCGCGAATTTTCATGCCTGTCAGTCAGCTCGGTTGCGCCGCCACGGGAGATCAAGTCGGCGAGTGTCGTGGATTTGAAGCTTCCCCAAGCTCGTATAGGACGTTCAAATCCAAAACCACACTAGCACCATAAATTTGCTTGTGTCCCTTGTTGGGAAGTTCGCGTCGCAGGGTGCCGCAAACGGCATGCGAGCTTCAGGATCGGACCACAAGTGCTTCTTGCGTCATTAGCGGCGTCATCTACATTGCAATCCTTCCGCGGACGCGTGCGCACGGAATGGTGCAGGTGAAAAGACCCCTCGCATTCATCGCCAGACACGGTCTGTGGGCCGACGAGCAGCGACGCCAAGCCGAGGATCTCAAGCGGAGGGTCAAGCAGGAGGATCTTCGTCTCGTGCGCCTGGTCTGGGCCGACCCGCACGGCGCCGCGCGCGCCAAGGCGGTGACCGTGCCGGTTTTCCTCAGCGCGCTCGAGACCGGCTACAACATCAACGTCGCGACCACTACGCTCGACTCCGCCAATGCCCGCACCTTCGCCTCGTTCACCCGCGGCGGCGGGATGGGCCTCGACGAAATGACGGGCTCGCCCAATCTCACCGTAGTTCCCGATCCTTCCACCTTTCGCGTGCTGCCCTGGGCGCCCGGCGTCGGCTGGGTGTTGTGCGACGAATATTTCAACAGCGGCGTGCCGTTCCATTTCTCGCCGCGCCATCTGCTGCGCCAGCAGCTTCAGCGGCTCGCCAATAAGGGCATGCGCCTGCTCGTCGGGCTGGAAATCGAGTGGTATTTGCTGCGCGTCGCGCAGGACGCGCTCGGCGACGACAATATCGGCTTTCCCGGCGTGCGCGGGCAGCCGATCAAAACGGTCCCAGCCGAACCGGGCTTTTCCTATCACAGCGAATCAAACATGGATTTGATGCAGCCGGTGCTCTCCGCGCTGGCCGATCATTTGGCAAAGATCGGACTGCCGCTGCGGTCGATCGAGAACGAGTGGGGACCGGGGCAACTCGAGTGTACCTTCGCCCCGCGGCCGGCGCTGGAAGCCGCCGACCATGCGCTGCTGTTCCGTACGGCAGCGCGACAAATTTGCCGCCGAATGGGATATTTCGCCACGTTCATGTGCCGGCCGGCGCTCAAGGGCTATTACTCCAGCGGCTGGCACCTGCATCAATCGCTCCTCGACGGCAGGAGCGGACGCAACTTGTTCATGCCGGAGCGCGAGCCCGACCGTTTGTCGCCGCTCGGCCGCGCGTTTCTCGGCGGTTTGATCAGACATGCCGCCCCCGCGACCGCCTTTGCCACGCCGACGATCAACGGCTACCGACGATTTCGGCCGAACTCGCTTGCGCCCGACCGCGCCGCATGGTGCTACGACCACCGCGGCGTCATGGTCCGCGTGCTGGGCGCGCCGGACGATCAGGCGACGCGGCTGGAGAACCGGATCGGCGAGCCCGCCGCCAACCCTTATCTTTTTATCTTGTCCCAGATCGTCGCCGGCCTCGACGGCGTCGAGCAGGGGCACGATCCGGGGCCGCCGCAGGACGAACCTTACAACGCCAAGCTGCCGATGCTGCCCACGAATTTGCCGGCCGCACTCGATGCGCTCGAACGCGAGCCGTTGTTTCGCGCTCAGCTCGGGGACGTGTTCATCGACTATTTCCTCAAGCTCAAGCGCAACGAAGCCGGCCGGTTCGCGCAATGGTTCAAGGAGAGCGGCGCGCGGGAAGCCGACGAGCCGACGGCCTGGGAGCAGAACGAGTATTTCGATTTTTTCTAGGCGGATGCATTATGGCCGCCGTTGGCCATAAGGGCAGATGGCGACCCGTGGAGACTTGAGGCCATGCTGGAGAAGCTCAACCCATCCCGGATCGGCGGCGCGGACCTTTACGACTGGGACGATCTCGTCCAGGAAGACCGCGTTCACCGCCTGATCTACACCGACCCCGCCATCTTCGCCGCGGAGATGACGAACATCTTCGGCGCGGTCTGGGTGTATCTCGGCCACGAGAGTCAAATCCCGGCCAACAACGACTACATCACCGTGCGCCTGGGGCTGCGGCCGCTCATTCTTTTGCGGGACTCGCACGGCAAGGTCCGCGCGCTGTTCAATCGCTGTGCGCACCGCGGCACCACGCTCTGCCGAAAGGATAAGGGCTCGGCGCGCCTATTTACCTGTCCGTATCACGGCTGGAGCTTTCTCAACACCGGAAAGCTGCGCGCGGTGCCTTGGCCGGACGGGTATGCCTGCGATTTCAACGACCCGAAATACAACGTCGCGCAGGTGCCGCGCGTGGACAGCTATCGCGGTTTCATTTTCGCGACGCTCAATTCCGACGCGCCCTCGCTCATCGACTATCTTGGCCCCATCACCAAGCCGATCGACGAATGGCTCGACCGGCAGCCGAAGGGACTGATTCGCGTGTGCGAGGCGAACCGGCTCAAATACAAGGGCAATTGGAAGCTCGCGTACGACAATTCTGGTGACGGTTACCACGTGGTGTTCTCGCATCGCTCACTGTTGGAGATGGAGAACCGCCAGGCTGACGTCGCCAACAAAGGGATGTCCTACTACAAGGATTCGCCGGATACCGCGCCGATGTACATCGCCTATATGGGCAACGGCCATCACTTCAAGGACAAACGGCCGAACATTCAAAAGCGCGCCGGCGGATTGTGGGCAGTGGAAGGTGCGGCGCCGGGCAGTGAACATTACGCCGACGCGCTGCGGCGGCGCTTCGGCGCCAAGGCGGAAGACATTCTCGACCTCGCATCCTCGGAGCCGGTCAACATCAACGTCTTTCCCAACTTCTCGCTGCTCGGCAACCACATCCAGGTGTTCGAGCCCATTTCCGTCGACGAGACCGACGTCACCTGGTACGGGACCGCCGTCGTCGACGAGGACGGGGCGCTGCACGGCGCGGTCGATGAGATCAACGCGCTGCGCATGCGTACGCAGGAGCAGTTCCCGAATTTCGGCGAAGTCGACGACCTCGCCAATTTCGAGGAAATCCAACGCGGGCTCGCCTGCCAAGAGGACGAGTGGATCTACATGCATCGCGGGCTCGGCATTCCCGGCCGGGTGAAGAGGCACGAGAACGGCATCATCACGGCGCCCGCCACCGACGAAGTGTTCATGCGCGAGTACATCAAAGAATGGAAGCGGCTGATGAAGGCGTCACCGAAGCTCGTCGTTCAGCGCGAGCCGTGAGCGGCTTCCATGCAGACCGCCCACGATCCGACGATCAGTTCCTTTTACGTCACCGACGAGCTCTACCGTAAGCTCGTGGCGAATTTCACGAACTGGCAGCGCGACGAGCTGGCCATCGCCGCGCCGGAGGTGCGCGATCATTTTCGTCTCCTGCTTGAGCGCGAGGCGCGGTTGCTCGATGAGCTGCGGTTCGACGAATGGCTGGCGATGTACGCGCCCGAATGCATCTACTGGGTGCCGGGAACGCCCGGCGGCGGAGATCCCAGGCGGGAGATTGCCATCTTGTTCGACGATCGCCGGCGCATGGAAGATCGAATCTATCGCCTGCGCACCGGTTACGCCTGGTCGCAGGCGCCGAAATCCCGCACGGTGCGGCTGATCTCGAATGTCGAAGTATTTGCAAGCGAGGAGAGCGCCGCCCGCATGGTCCGCTCCAACTTCCTGATCAGCGAGTTCCGCGTCGACGGGACGCGATTCTTATCGGGCTGGTGCGGACACCGGTTCGTGCAGACCGCGGATCGCTGGGAGATTCAGGTGCGGCAGGTCAACTTGATCGATTGCGACCGCAATCTGCGCAATCCGAGCATTGTTCTATAGCGAGCCCGCCTGACGCGGCCTGCCTGCCGGCAGCGCATCATAACGCGCGCGCCTCGTGCGGCCGCCGCGCCGGGACATGACACGATGTACCCATCCGCCCCGTCATGCTATGCCGAGCGCGGCAAAGCCACAGGAGCAGGTCATGGCGCGCGACTTCGAAGACCATTGCTGGAAGGACGTCATCGACGCCGACACCATCCAGATCTACCAGGCTTATCGCCGCCAGGTTTATGTCGGCGACAATCCCGCGGTGCTCGCCATCGATCTTTACAACAAGGTCTATCGCGGCGGCGACCGTCCGGTGAAGGACGTCGATCGCGAATTCTCCGGCTCTTGCGGCGAGCATGCCTGGAAGGCGATGCCGGCGACCCAAGCCCTGTTCGCGGCTGCCCGCCGGGCTGGCGTGCCGATCATCTACACCACCCAGCACATCCACAGCGCTGGTGTGCATGCCACCAACCGCAACAGCGGCCGCGAGGCGGATGATACCTACGCCATCAAGGCAGAGCTTGCCCCGGCGCCGGGTGATCTGGTGATCTACAAGGAGCGCGCCTCGGCTCTCTTCGGCACGCCGCTAATCGCGCATCTTCAGCAAAGCCGCATCGACAGCCTGATCATATGCGGCGAGACCACGTCAGGCTGCGTGCGCGCCTCGACCGTGGATGCCTATTCCTACGGCTTCCACGCCGTAGTGGTCGAAGAATGCACCTACGACCGCTCGCTCATCAGCCACAAGGTCAATCTGTTCGATCTGCATCACAAATACGCCGACGTCATGCATGTCGAGGAAGTGCTCGCGCATCTGGACGCCCGCGCGGGCGGGCGCAAGGTCGCCTGAAGGCAGGCCCTCTCTTCCGTGCTGCGCAGCCGTGGATCGCCATTGCCGAGCTCGACCCGGCACGCTGCCGCGCGTGGCGTGCGCGGAATCTTTCTCCTGACCTCCGGCGCGCTCCCGCAGACCAAGCTCATGCCGACTGGGCTCGAGATCGATGCCGAGCGCATAAAGGTCGCCCGGCTTGTACAGCAGGACAGGATCGCGGCGATTGCCGGCGAGCTTGGCATCAAGTCGATGCAATGACACTGAGGCAAGCATGAAACTCGAAGGAAAGGTCGTCGTCGTCACCGGCGCCGCGCGCGGCATCGGACGGGAATATGCGCGATATCTCGCCGGTCTCGGCGCGCGCGTGGTGATCGCGGACATCAATGACTGCGCGCAGACGCTCGAGCTCGTGCGAAGCGAGAAGGGAAAGGCGATCAGCGCCAAGCTCGACGTCGCCAGCGCGGCCTCGGCCATGGAGACGGCGCGCATGGCGCTCGAGGCGTTCGGCCGCATCGACGCGCTCATCAAAAATGCGGCGCTTTTCGGCGGCCTCAAGGGCGGCCGATTCGACACGATCAGCGAAGCTGAGTGGGACGCCGCGATGGCCGTGAACGTCAAGGGCATCTGGAACTGCTGCAAGGCGGTCGTGCCCGCCATGCGGCAGGCCGGCGGCGGCAGCATCGTCAATATCGCCTCGCTCGCAGCCACCTACGGCATGCCGTACGGCTTGCACTACACGACCTCCAAGGCAGCCGTAATCGGGCTCACCCGCGGGCTCGCGCGCGAGCTTGGTCGCGATAAGATCCGCGTGAACGCCATCGCGCCGAGCGCGGTCTTGACCGAGGCGGCGCGCGAATTCTTCGGCGAGAAGGCGGACAAGGCGCTCGAGACCATCAAGATGAACCAGGCGATCGCCAGAAGCCTGGTGCCCTCG
>Ga0207665_10003210_pt1 | contig 10959 bp, 9 predicted proteins | sample LARL112metaG_FD_184351 | JGI IMG/M metagenome (GOLD analysis project Ga0207665, IMG submission 184351) | Corn, switchgrass and miscanthus rhizosphere microbial communities from Kellogg Biological Station, Michigan, USA - LAR L11-2 metaG... | ecosystem: Host-associated > Plants > Roots >...
AAGCGCGAGGTCGCCTCCAGAGGCAGCTCCTCGTCGAGCGCGGCCTCGCCGGCTTCGAGCAGCCCGAGGAAGGTCGCCTCGACCTCCGGGCCTTCCGCCTCGCCGGACACCCAGGCTCCTCGAAGCAGCTGGCCGAGCAGCCGCTGCCGCAAGCTCGCCGAGGCGGGCGGCAGCTGGCGAGGCGTGACGCCGATCAGCAGGCCGCCGTCCAGCACCGGCAGGTACTTGCGGAAGCTCGTGAAGGCGGCCTCCCCGATCGCGCCGCCGGCAGCGTCGGGCAGCTCGACGAGCGATCCCTGCACGCAGTCCTCGACGACCAGGCAGGCCTCGCGCAGCGCCTGGAGCCGGGTTGCGTCCTCCGGCGAGGGCGGGAAGCCGAAGTAGTCGATAACGAGCACGACCGCGGGAGACTGCGACTCGACGGAGCGCTCCAGCTCGCGCAGACGCGGACGCAGGTCACCGCCTACCGGATAGAAGTCGAATGGAAGGCCCGCTCGTCGCAGCGGTTGGAGGACGCTGTCGCAGAGGTAAGCGGGCAAGAGCCATGGCCCAGGGTTCTCCTCCGCGAGAATTGCGATCGCGGTTCGCCCGCTCGTCACCGCTTGCGCCTGCGGAAACCGGGCGGGCGTTTCGCGCGTCTCGAGCACCAACGCCAGGTCGAGCTCGAACACGCCTCCGATCGGGGGCGACTCGGTTCGGCGCGCGCCCGCGCCGGTGACGCTGGGGGTCACGACGTTTTGTGAAGGCGGCGCGCGACGGGCTCCCAGAGGAGCGCGGCGACTATGCCGAGCAGCAGGCCGATCAAGCCCCCGACGAGCGCCGAGTTGCGGCGGCTTTGAGCCGTCGTCTTGGTGGAGCTGGCGGGAGTCAGGATCTTGCTCTGCTCGACGGTCTGCGCCAGCGTCAACTGGTTCTGGTACGTCGCAAGCTGGTCGACGACCTGGCTGCGTTGCAACGTCTGGCCGTTCAACTGGCTGGCAATGATCAGGCGTTCCGCGGTCGACAGGTTGCGCGCACTGGCTCCCTGGCGGAGGATCGAGATCGTCTGGTCGATCGACTGCAGCGCGGCCTTCTGCGCGGCGACCTGTTGCCGGAGATAGGCGATCTTCGTATCGACGTAGCCGCCCGAGACCCGCGCCGCGGCGAGCCTCGCCAGCTCGTTCGTCGCCAAGGCGAGTCGGGCGGGCCGAGATCCGGTCGCGACCACCACGACGAGCGGGTTCACCCCGGTCCGCGTGACGGTCGAGGCGGCCGCGACGGTCTGCGTGGAGACGCGGCCGGTCAACGCTCCTTGAGGCAGCCCGCCGGCGCGTTCGGCCAGGCGTTGCGCCCACGCCGAGGTCACGACCTGGTGAACGGAGGACGGATTCGTGCTTGGGCCCTGAATGGGGGTGCCCGACGCCGAGAGGGGCTGACCGAGATACAGCGTCGCTTTCGATTCGTAGACCTTGTGGCCGCCGAGAGACAGCAGATAGCCGACCACGATCCCGGCGACAAGCCCCACAACTGGCAGCCACCAGCGTGCGACCAGGGCGTTCCAGTAGCGCCCGAGCTCGAGCTCTTCCTCGGCGTCCAGGTCCGGCAGGGGCTTTTCGGGACGGCGCCGCAGTTCAGTCTCGGTACTCATGCGTCGGCGACTTTAGCTACTCCGCTTCGGTTGCTTGCCCACCGACCGTTTCCCGGTCTGCCGCTCGATCAGGGCATACAGCTTCGAGTAGCCGACGAGATAGACGCGGTAGTGCGAGGCGACGACCGCGGCGTACTGACCGGTCGGGTAGCTCCAGAGCTTGTGTCCATTGCGCGCGTCGAGGCCGTACGTCTTGCCGTTCAGGGTCGAGAAGTAGACGACGCCGTTGATCACGCTGGGCGAGCCCGAGATCTTGCCGCCGGCTGGGAACCGCCAGCGCACGTCGCCGGTGGCGGCGTCGAAGGAATAGAAGGAGCCGTCGTAGGAGCCGACGAGCACGTTCTGGCGCCAGACCGCGGCCGAGCTGTAGATGAAGTCGCCGGTGCCGTTCGACCAGCGAAGCTTGCCGCTCGTGGCGCCGTAGGAGTACATCTTGCCGTCGGTGGCGCCGATGTAGACGCGGCCATAGGCGACGGCGGGATTGGCGTAGAAGGTGCCGGTGCGGCCGAGCCGCGGCTGCGAGGACGCTCGCCAGACCTCCTTCCCGGTACGCGCATCGAGGGCGTAGACGTGCGTGTCGTAGGAGCCGAAGTAGACGCGGTTGCCCGACAGGGCGATCGCACCCTTGATCAGGCCGCCGGCGTGGTAGTGCCAGCGGAGGTTCCCCGTCGCCGCGGTGAAGGCATAGACGTTGTGCGACCAGTCGCCGACGATGACGAGCTTGTTGGCGAAGAGCGGCGAGCTCTCGCTCGGCCCGATCGTCCGCTGCCAGCGAATCCGGCCGGACTCGGCGTCGAAGGCGATCAGCTTGCCGTCGACCCCATGTGCGGCGTTGCACGGCGGCTTGTTGAGGAGCGAGACGAAGACGAGGTGGTCGCCGACCGCCGGCGAGGCGGCCGAGCAGCGATGGGAGCGGTATTTCCAGACCGGGTTCCCCCGGCTCTCGTTCAACGCGTAGACCGTGCCGGCGTTGTTGACGATGTAGATCCGCTGGTACGCGATCACGGGCGGGAACTCGAGCAGGTCGCGGGCCGCGAAGGTCCAGACCGGGGCCGCCCTGAACGGCGGCCGCAGGTTGTTGCCCAGCGGGGCGCGCAGCCGCGCCGCGTCATAGCCGTACATCGGCCAGGTGATGTGAGGCGGCTCCTTCACAGGCGCCGGGTTGCTCTGGACGAACTCGACCGTGGAATTGCCGCGGATGTCCCGCCCCTGGTGCTTGCGGTAGAGGACGGCCGCGATCCCGAGCGCGATGAGAAGCACTCCCAGGCCTGCCCCGGAGTAGAAAAGGCGTTTTCTCACCTGCGACGAGGCTCGACAGCATAGAGCCTCGAATAACCGTGCAAGAGCAGCAATCGGCCGTTGCCGGAAATCGGCACGTAATCCCCGTCGGGAAAGCGGAACAGACTCCGGCCGGAGCGGGCGTCAAGGCCGTAGATCCGGTGGAAGAAGTTGCTGAAGTAGACGACGCCGTCGACGACGACCGGGGAGCCGGAGATCGCGCGGCCGCTCGAGTAGCTCCAGAGCACGCGCCCATTGCGGACGGAAACGCAGTAGAGGGCGCCGTTGTAGGAGCCGAAGTACACCCGGCCGGCCCAGACCGCGGGCGACGAGTAGACGTAGCCGCTCGTGTGAATTGTCCAGAGGCGGGCTCCGCTCAAGGAGAAGGCCGTCAGCGAGTTGCCGTCCGAGGACGGAACGAAGACGCTTCCGGCCGCGACCGCGGGCGTTCCGTAGATCCGGCCGTTGACGGAGGCCGAGAAACGTAGGCGGCCCGTGCTTGCGGACAGCGCGAGCAGACGTCCGGAGTAGTTGCCGATATAGACCGTGTTTCCAACCCTGGACGCGCTGGAGGTGATCTTCGCCCCTGATGAATAGACCCAGCGAAGGCGGTGGGTGCGGAGGTCGAGCGCGTAGACGTTGCCGTTCCAGGCGCCGAAGTAGTCGACGCCCTGCCAGGTGACCGGAGATGACTCGATCGGGGAACCGATCCAGTGATGCCAGAGCACACGCCCGTTTCGCCGGTCGAGGGCCCAGACCGTTCCCTCCATCCCGTGAACGATCAGCTCGTCGCCGAAGACGGCGGGCGACGACGCCATCTTTCCGTGCGGGATGTCGTGCCGCCAGACGAGCGCTCCGTTCCCCATGGCGACGGCGCGGATGCTGCCCCAGTAGTTCCCGATATAGGCGACCCCGTCCGAGACGACGGCGGGAAACTCGAGCAGGCCGGCCATCCCGCGGCTCCAGACGACGCGAAACGGCGGCCGCAAACCGATGTGGGGCTGCACCTGGGTGCGCGTCGGCACGACTCCGTACATCGGCCACTGCAGCTTCGGCTGGTACACGCGGACGGTTCGCAGCGGATGGTTCCGGAACTGGAAGCGCTGGGCCGCGGGCGTGTAGCCGCGTCGCTGCACCTGGACGACCAGGTTGCCGCGGCGCTTGAGATGAATGCGGGCGATGCCCCGCCGGTCACTGATCCGCGCATGCCGGCCGATACGAACGAGTGCGCCTCGGACCGGATTTCCGCGATCGCCGTCGACGACGCTGACGTGGACCCACGCGCCGTGATGGACGACGGGTTGACTGACACGCAGCCGCGCGACCGAGGTCGCGGCGGCGTGCCGCCCGGCGCCGCAGGCGACGGCGGTCCCGAGCAGCGCAAGCGAAAGCAACGCGATACCGACCCGGCGCATCGGCGCAGGCTAGCGGCGATGTCGGCGGGAGCCATGTCGAACCGTCCCGAAGGCCACGTCCCACGCCTGGCACGAAATGAGGCCGCGGACAGGTCTCAGGCAAAACGTACGAAACGCCGGTTTGCAGGTTCTTCGTCTCTTCCGGACCGGTCCTCATGCCTGGCACCGGGAACAGGTCCCCCGGAGATGGGGCACGTCTCCCCAGGGACGTGTCTGCCGTGCCAGGCACGAGGACACGCCCGGTGTGGGCCTGTTGAGCTAGCGGGTTCCTTCGGCCTTCTCCCAGGTCAGCGAGGGGCCCGAACGCAAATAGCGGACGAGCGACGCCAGGGTCGCGCTGGTCATCAGGAAGTAGTAGTGGGCAAGCGCGGCGCCCGGAACGGGAACCCGGAACCTCCCGGCGGCTGCGAGGCCGAGCCAGGCGGCCTGGGCCCCGAGCGCGGCCTGGTAGACGGGGCCTTCGCCGACGAGCGCGATGTTCGTCCCCAGCAGCACGACGTGCAGGATGCCGCTGCTGTAGCGGAGGTGCCGGTGCGAGAGCAGCTCGGCGGCGTACAGCGGAGGAACACCGCGTAGCGAGCGGCCGGTGATCAGGAAGGCCCACGACCACGGCAGCATCCGCACCTTGCGGCGATACTCATCCGCGCTCTCCGGAGTCGGCTTCTCGAAAGCCGCAGCGTCCGGCTCGTAGACCGCGCGGCGTCCGTGCTTGACCGCGAGCGGCGGGAAGCTGAGGTCGTGCCCGAAGGGCGGCTCGAAATAGTCGGAGCGGCGAATCGCGTAGATCGAGCCGTTGCCGCCGGTGATCGAGCCGAGCTTCGACTCGCTCTCGCGGAGCCAGAGCTCGTAGCGCCAGTAGACGCCCTCGCGGTTCTGACCATCCGCCGCGCGCAGCGTGAGCCGGCCGCAGACGTAGGCGACGTCTTCGTCCGCGAAGTTGCTGACGAGCTTGCGAAGCGCGTCGGGCGCCCAGGTGGTGTTGGCGTCCGTGAAGGCGACGACCTCACTGTCGGTCTCGGCGACCGTTTTGTTCAGCGCCGGCAGCTTGCCGCCGCGAGGCCAGCGCCGGAGGCGAACCCTCGGCTCGCGCGCGGCGAGCTCTTCGACGATCTCGTCGGTCCGGTCTGCAGAAGCATCAGAAGCGACCACGATCTCCAGCTGCTCGGGCGGATAGTCGAGCGCGAGCAGGTTCTCGAGCCGGCCCGCGATCACCTCCTCCTCGTCGTGGGCCGGGACGATCAGGGTCACACTGGGCGTCTGATCGCCCTTGCGAACGGCTTTCGGCCGCACCCGGGCGAGAGCCGCCGCTGCCAGCGGATAGCCCGCGTGGGTCCAGGCCAACGCACCGGCGCTGCCCCAGAAAAGCGCCTTCAGGACGAGCATCGGCCTACGTATACCTAGCCGCGTCTACGCCGGCCGGCGGTAGGCGGGGAAGAACCCGTCGAGGCCGGCGTCGCCGGCGAGAGCGGCGTAGCGCTCGCAGTCGTGCACAGCCTTGCCGACGGCCGCCTCGCAGGTTCCCTCTGGGTCGAAGCGCCGCTTGAACTCGTACAGCGAGTCCTCCCGGCCGCCGAGGCCGCCGCCGAGGTGGAAGCGCGTGAAGCCGCGCGCCTGGGCCCACCTGGCCGCCTCGAAGAGGAGGAGATTGCTCGCTCCGGTCGTGCGGGCGCGATCGCTTGTTGCGCTGAGGTGGTAGTGCAGCCACGGTTTCGTGGAGAGGCAGAGCGCGCTCGCCAGGAGCTCTCGGTCCAGCACCGCGTCGAAGACGATGAGCCGCTCCCCGAGCCTCGACAGCTGTTCCCAGTAGGCCGGCGGAAAGAAGTAAAACGGGGCGGCGTCCCGCCGGCGCATCGTCTCCTCGTACAGCTCGATGAAGGGAGCGAGGTCGGCGGGCCGTTCGACCGCCGAGACCGTCACCCCGGACGCGTCGGCCTTGCGGACGACATTGCGGTGCTTGGAGTGCATCCCGGCGAGCAGGTCGCGTCCTTCGTCGAGCCGCCAGCCGATGGTCGGCGCCAGCAACTCCACGCGCATCCTGGGCGGTGCCTGACGATGGTTTGCAAACAGAGGGTGGAAGCGAACGAAGGTGGTCACGACGCCGCGATCCGAGCACCAGCCTTCGTAGAGCTCGTAGAAACGCTCCACGGGAGGTTGCTCTCCCGCTGCGACCGGGCCGCCGTAGCCGTACGGGGTGATCACGTCGAGACCGCCGTCCGGGATCTCCCGCACCAGGCACGCGAAGACGACGTGCCCGCCCGGCCCTTCGAGGTGCAGGAATGTCGGCTGCCCGGTCTCGAGCAGGCCGGCGCCCTCCACGTACTCGCGCAGGAGATACGCATCGGCGCGATCGAGCTCGCCGAGCAAGTCGTCCCAGGCCTCCGGATCGACGTCCACCAGCGCGCGCTGGCCGAGCGCTGCGCTCACGGGCCCTTCGCCGCCTTGGCGCGCTCGGCGTTCAGCCGGTCCTCGACCGGCTTCGGCTCCGGGCGGCCGAGCTCGGTGAACGTGCGGACAAGGATCCGCGCGTCAAGCCGGAGCGACCAGTGGTCGACGTAGTAAGCGTCGAGCTCGAAGCGTTCCTCCCAGGGAATCTCGTCCCTTCCCTCCACCTGCGCGAGACCGGTGATCCCGGGCAGCACGTCGAGCCGGCGCCTCTCCGCTGGGCGGTAGTTCGCGACCTGCTCGACTACATCGGGGCGAGGGCCGACGAGGCTCATCTGCCCGCGGAACACGTTCCAGAGCTGCGGCAGCTCGTCGAGACTCGTGCGACGGAGGAAATGGCCGCTGCGCGTGATCCGCGGATCGTCGGGCAGCAGACCCCAGGGATCCTCGAGCCCGAGGCGACGGCCGACCTCGAGCGCGTCACGGACCATCGTCCGGAACTTGAGCATCCGGAAGGGCACACCGTCCTTGCCGGCGCGCTCCTGCGAGAGCACCGCCGGCCGGCCGTCGTCGATCCAGATCCAGAGCGAAATCGCCAGAAGAACTGGGGAGAACAGGAGCAGCAGGACGGCGGCGACGATGCGGTCGGCAACCGCCTTGACCGCCCGGGTCACGCGATCTCCCCGTACAGCAGCTCGTGTGCCTCCGCGGCAGCGTCCCACGTCAACGTCGCCGCAGCCGCTCTCGCGCCGGCGGCGGCACGCTCCAGCTCGCCGGAGCTCAGTAAGAGCTCGTTGCAAGCCTGGGCGAGCGCACGTTCGTCGTCGGGCGGGATGACCTTGCCGGCGCCGAACTCGCGGACGATCTCTCCGAGCGAGCCCACATCCGTGACCACGACCGGCCGACCGTATCCGATCGCCGTCGCGAGGACGCCCGACGAATCGTGCTGCCGGTAGGGAAGGACGACGACGGCCGCGCTCTCCATCAGCGTCACGACCTCATCGTCCGGGATGAAGCGCAGATGCCACTCGATCCTGTCTGCCACGCCGAGCTCTGCCGCGAGGGCTCGGACAGGCTCGACCGGGTCGAGCGGGTCGCCGGCCACGACGAGCCGCGCCTCGGGCATCTCCGGAAGCGCGCGCACCAGCACGTCGAGTCCCTTGTACTCGCGCAGCAGGCCGAAGAAGAGCAGTGTCTTCCCGCTCGGGGGCGGCAGCTCGCGCCAAGCCTCGAAGACCGGGTGCGGGATCCGTCGCGCCTCGACGCCGAGCTCGGCGAGCTCCTCCACGGCCCGCTGGGAATGCACCACCACTCGGCCGAACCAGCCGAGCAGCCCCGGCCAGACGGCCCTTGCTCGCGCGCGCCTCGGCATGACGTCGTGAGCCGTCAGGACCGAGGGAGTGCGGAGCCTGCGGACCCAGCGCCGGTCGAGCTCAGGCCGCGGCAGCCACTGGACGTGGACGACATCGGGCTCGAGTCGGTTGATCCGGCTCAGCAACCGTCTCGCACTGGGCAGGTACTCGACGCCCTTCAGGAGCAGCCTCAGGCGTGCACGAGGCATCGGCCGGAACAGCCGTCCGCTCACCGGCAGGAAGACCTCCTCCCGGACATAGCCGACGGGCTCCGGCACCGCGCCGTGCAGGAAGGGCCCGGCCAAGAGGGTCACGTTGTGACCGCGACGAGCGAGCGCCGCCGCCAGCCCGTCGTCGTAGGGCGGTGTGTAGCTCAGCGGATCGACGATGGCGATTCGCATCAGATCCGGGAACGCAGATACCCGAGGCTCGCGAGCGCCGGCAGCGGGTCGTCCGCGGCAAAGACCGCACGCACTTTGTGGCGGCGGAGGTAGTGGGACAGGAACGCCCGGGGCCGAAGCTCGCCCCGGCGCGCCATCTGCGCGGAGACCCAGACGTCCTTCGCCATATAGATCCAGGAGACGCCGTCGGGAGCAGTGCCGTTCGCGCGGATCGGGCGGCCGGAGAGATCGTCATAGGCGATCCGAGCGAGGTTGAAGCCGCGGGCCATGGCGATCCCGGCCCAGACCGGCAGGCGCGTGTTCACCTCGACCAGCTTCAGCGCGCCGTCCCGGGGGTCGCGGACGAGCTCGACGTGGGCGAAGCCCTTGTAGCGGACCTGGCGGAGGAGCCTCAGACCCTGCTCCTCGACCTCGGGCTCGCGCCGTGCCTCGAAGACCGCGCTCGTTCCGAAGCGCAGCGGGCCCTGCCGAACCTTGCGGCCGGTGACGCTCGCGAGCGGCTCCCCGTCACGGCCGATGTAGGTGAGCAGTGAGAAGACGAAGTCGTGGGAGTCGGGAATCAGCTCCTGCACGATCGTGTCGAACCCGTGCTCGTGCGCCCTCCGCCAGGCGGATACGGCGGCGTCAGCGTCGGGTGCGACGACCACCTTTTCACCGAACGCGAGGGCGAACTCCTGTCCCTCGACGGGCTTGACGAGCAGAGGTGGCTGGAGGCCGGCGGCGCGAATCGTCTCCTCGTCCCGAGCGAGCACGGTGGCCGGCGCGTGAACGCCGGCAGCTGCGCCTTCCGCGGGCAGGCGCTCCTTGCGGCGCAGTCGCAGGACGATCTCGGGATCGTCGGGCAAGGGCACATCCGCGAGCTCGTGAACCGCGTCCCAGTTCCGCAAGACGAAGGCAACGTGCTCGTCGCGCTCGGGAAAGAGCACTGGGCGCTCGGGCAGATCGCCTAGGAACGCGAGCACGTCATCGTCCGAGTGCACCAGGCGCTTGCTCTCGAGATAGCGCGAGCGAAGGCCGAACTCCTGCCCGTCGACCGCGACCCCGTGGACGGGCACGCGTTCGCGGCCGAGCGCACGCGTCAGGGCCAGCCCTGCGTGCAGCTCCCCGAAGACGACCGCCGGCCTCACGCGAGCGCCTCCTCGTAAGCCTGGAGGGTCAGATCGGTGACGTGATCCCACGAGAGCTCCTCCTCCGCGCGTCTGCGCGCGTTGGCACCGAGCCGGGCGCGAAGCTCATCGTCGTCGAGCAGCCTGTGGAGTGCGGCGCGCAGAGCTTCGACGTCCCGCGGCGGAACAAGCAGGCCGGTCTCCTCGTGCACGACGAGGTCGAGCAGGCCGCCGACGGCCCCCGCGACGACGGGCCGGCCGTGGGCCATCGCCTCCGCGCAGACGACCCCGAAGCCCTCGCGGTGCGACGGCACGGCGACGACGGCGGCTCGGTCGTACAGCGGGCCGAGCTTGTCGTGTGAGACGAACCCGAGCGCTCCCGGAACCCGGTCACGGAGCGGCCCGTCACCCGCGATCGTCAGCTTCATCCCGTTGTCCGAGGCGGCGAGCAGGTCGAGGATTCCCTTCTCCGGCGAGAGGCGGCCCGCGTAGAGCACCTCCGGCGGCCGCGCCTCCTCGCCGACCGACGGCGGCACTTCGACGCCGCTGCCGATCACACGCACCTCCCTCGCGCCGAGCTCGCGCGCGGCGTCCGCGAGCGCGTTCGAGGCGCAGAGGGTCAGACGGGCGCGGCTCAGGATCCGGCGCGCAAGCCAGGGCGCGCGACGGGCGAGCTCGACATCCGTGCCCCAGAGCTGCACGACGAACGGACGGCCGAGCCGCATCGCGATCCCTCCGAGGGGCAGCCAGTGAGCGTGGACCAGGTCGGCGTCGCGGGAAGCCCGCCTGGCGGCGCGACGGAGCTCGCGGAGCATCAGCGGAAGCAGCAGCGCCCGGGCCGGACGCCGGCGCAGGTTGCCGACCACCCCGGAGCCGTACGCGATCCCGTAGTGACGGAACCCGAGGGGCGAGACGACCTCGACCTCCACCCCCCGCCTGCGCACGTGCTCGACCGCGTCGGCCACGAACCGGCCGGCCACGTCCTCCGGCGTGCGCGGGTACGAGGTGGTGAGTACAGCCACCTTCATGCTGTCGCTTCCAGTCGCGGTGCGAAGACGACAGGCAGCGCGAGCACGAGCAGGACGAACGCGTAGAAGTAGAACGAGATCATCGTCAGATAGAAAGCGTTCGCCGCCATCGTCCCGACGAGGGCCGCCGTCAGGCCCCACGCTAGCGGTCGTACCCGCGCCGAGACGGGATCGCGTGCAAACGCCAGGGCGCGGCCCATCGCGCGGGCGACCTTCAGGCGCCGGAACAGGTACCAGAGAAAGACGGCGAACAGCACCGTTCCGACGACACCCGTCTCGACCACCAGCGCTACGTAGAACGAGTGCGGCCCCCAGTTCGTCTTGCCGGTGACGAACTGGTAGTAGACCGAGAAGTTGTTGAAGCCGAGCC
>Ga0207665_10003211_pt1 | contig 10956 bp, 5 predicted proteins | sample LARL112metaG_FD_184351 | JGI IMG/M metagenome (GOLD analysis project Ga0207665, IMG submission 184351) | Corn, switchgrass and miscanthus rhizosphere microbial communities from Kellogg Biological Station, Michigan, USA - LAR L11-2 metaG... | ecosystem: Host-associated > Plants > Roots >...
ATGGCCGTACGCTGATGGCGATGACCCTCACAAGCAAGCCACATCCCTACAAAGCCGGCTTTGAGCCGCTTGCGACCGATGTCTACCGCATCCCATTTGCGTATTCCTATCGCAGCGCTGCGGGCACGACTGTTGATGAGTTCGCGCATCATTTGGAAGACGCGTTCAAACGCCATGTCGCTGCGGAGAACGTAGCCGCGGTGATTGCGGAACCCGTGCTTGGCGAAGGCGGATTTGTCGTGCCGCCACGCGGCTACTTCGCCGCATTGCACAAAATCTGCAAAAAACACGGAATTTTATTTATTGCCGACGAAGTCCAGTCCGGCATAGCGCGCACGGGAAAATGGTTCGCGTGCGAGCATTTCGGCCTCGAACCGGATCTTCTTATCAGCGCGAAATCGCTGGGCGGCGGTATGCCGCTCGCGGCGGTCACCGGACGAGCGGAAGTAATGGATGCGCCCGGCGTCGGCGGACTCGGCGGAACGTTTGGCGGCAATCCGCTGTCTTGCGTTGCGGCGCTTGCGACGATTGAGACCATCGAGAAAGAGGGACTGCTAGTCCGCTCGATGGAACTCGGCAAACGTTTCGAAGAGCGCGCTCGGAGTTGGCAGAAGAAGTGGGAACTCGTCGGCGAAGTCCGCGGACTGGGTGGCATGTGCGCGATTGAACTCGTTCGCGACGCGCGGACGAAAGAACCTGCCGATACCGAGACGAAAGAACTTTCCAAGTATTGCTACGAACATGGGCTGATCAACATTACCGCGGGCACATACGGCAATGTGATGCGAATTCTCGTTCCACTCGTCGTAACGGACGCGCAGTTCGACGAAGGTATGGACGTGCTCGAAGCGGGTGTTGCGTCTGTGGCTGAAAAGAAACAGCTGGCGCAAGCAACAGTCTAGAGGTCAAGCGATGCAGGATACAGCGACAAAATCCGAGGGCGTCGCGAACCAGTTGAAAGACAAAAAACTGTTTCGCGAAGCATGCTACATCGATGGCGGCTGGGTGCGGTCCAAGTCCGGCGGTACTGTTCAAGTGGACAATCCTGCGACCGGAGAAATTATCGGCAGCGTCCCGAAGCTCGGCGCGGCCGAGACGCACGAAGCAATCGAAGCCGCTAACCGCGCTTTTCCATCGTGGAGCAAAAAGACCGGCAAAGAGCGTGCCATCGTGCTGCGCAAGTGGTTCGACCTGATGATGGAAAATCAGGAAGACTTGGCGCGTTTGATGACGCTCGAGCAGGGCAAGCCGCTGACTGAATCGCGGGGTGAAGTTGCCTATGCCGCATCATTCCTCGAATGGTTCGGCGAGGAAGCCAAGCGCGTTTACGGGGATACGATTCCTGGCCATCAGGCCGACAAGCGGATCGTCGTGATAAAACAGCCCATTGGCGTGGTGGCGTGCATCACACCATGGAATTTTCCTTTGGCGATGATTACGCGGAAAGCCGGGCCGGCCATTGCTGCCGGATGCACCGTCGTCCTAAAACCTGCGGCGCAAACGCCGTTTTCCGCCCTCGCGCTTGCTGAACTCGCTGACCGAGCCGGCGTGCCGAAAGGCGTGTTCAACATTGTCACCGGCGCCGCGCGTGAAATCGGCGGCGAACTGACGTCGAATCCGATCGTGAAAAAGCTTTCGTTCACCGGCTCGACCGAAATCGGCAAAGTACTCATGGCGCAGTGCGCCGGCACAATTAAGAAGCTTTCGCTCGAGCTTGGTGGGAATGCGCCATTCATCGTCTTCGACGACGCGGACTTGGACGCAGCCGTGGAGGGTGCGGTCGCGTCGAAATACCGTAACACCGGACAAACCTGCGTTTGCACCAACCGTTTGCTTGTGCAGGAACCGGTCTACGATGCGTTTGCCGAAAAATTGGCTACGGCTGTCAAAAAGTTGAAGCCCGCATTCGGTTTGGAGGCGGGAGCCACGCAAGGCCCACTGATTGACAACGCTGCGGTAGAAAAAGTGGAAAGCCACATCCGCGACGCACAAGAGAAAGGTGCCAAGGTGCTCCTCGGTGGACACCGTCACGCGCTCGGTGCCAGATTTTTCGAACCGACAATTTTGACCGATGTCACTCCGGCAATGGCAGTTGCGCGAGAAGAGACGTTTGGCCCCGTTGCACCGCTTTTCCGCTTCAAGACCGAAGCCGATGCGGTCGCGCTTGCCAATGACACAGAGTTCGGTCTCGCCGCGTATTTCTACGGCCGCGACATCGCCCGCGTCTGGCGCGTCGCCGAAGCGCTTGAATACGGAATCGTCGGCATCAACACCGGAATCATTTCTACTGAAGTCGCGCCATTTGGCGGAGTGAAGGAATCCGGACTCGGCCGCGAAGGCTCTAAGTACGGTATCGACGATTACGTCGAGATGAAGTATCTCTGCTTCGGCGGCATCACGCCTTAATTCGCCGTCTGCATTTCCGCAGCAACACTTCTACCGCGGATTGATGTTTTCTTTCTTCTCGAGCCGCGCGATCAACCCCTGAATCTGCCCTTTGGTGGCATCCGGCGCGCTCGCTTGGGCAAGCTTCATTTCTTTAACCGCGGTGTCGAAGTCGCCTTTGGCCGAGGCGATCCGCGAAATTTCGCCGTGTGTGTACCATTCATTTGGCCGTTTCTTGATGTTCATCTGGAATACCGCAAATCCCTCGTCCTGTTTTCCTTGAATCTGCAATTGCCGTCCGTAGACGTGCAGCTGGAGGCCGCTCGCAACCTCCAACGCTTTCTTTTTGGACGCTTCCGCTTCCTGCGTCTTTCCCATCGCTGCCAGAATTCCCGATTTGTTCAGATTATTCTCGAAGCGGTCTTCGTTCTGGATCGATTGATCTTCCCACTTGAGCGCCTGTTCGAGCTCGTAGTTGTTGTCGAGAAGCCAGTTCGCAGCTTCGTCATAGCCGGCCCACGAGAATCCACCCGTGTTGCGAAGCTGATTTTTGATACTCCGCAACGTGATTGCCTTGATGTCTGCGGATACGCGAAAGGGAACAGCCAGCTTTTCCCAACGCAACGTCGCGAGCGCAGAGTCTGGTTTGATGTCGTCAAATGTATACGCGAGCGATTCACGAAACTCCGCTTCATGAGGTTTCACCTGAACGCGCAGCGCATCTTCCTTGTCGTCGTAGCTGAAGCTGCCCCAGGACGTTGAGTTCTTTGAAAAAATGATTGTCCATTGATCCGCGGTCGGAATCATGTGCAGACCGTATGTGCCAGCGGCGAGTGGCTTACCTTCAATCGTCACGTCGTCGGAGAAACTAATCGTTGTGTTTTGATTCGCTCCCGCGCGCCAAACTTTGTCATAGGGAACCGGTGCAGCGCCAAAAAGCTTGCGGCCGCCGACCAGCGGCGCATGGTAATTAATCGTAACGTCCGTCAAACCGATACGTTGCGTGACGACCGCGTGCTGGCTAATCGTTGGCAGCGCCAGTTCGGTGGCTTGGTTGCCGTTCTTGAATTGAGCCGACGCGGTAGTTGCGAGCAACAAGGATGCGAAAGTAAGGCCAACATTCAGGCGAAACGCGTTACGCATGGACTCTCCTTCGGCTGCAAGAATTGCGCCGTTTAAAGGGGAAATGAAGTTTTTCGGACACCTACCCCAGCGGATAGACGGCTCGTGCCGCATTCCGTGAGCATCGCAGCCGGGAATGTAGTGAAATAGAAGGATGCGACATCCAATAGGCCACGGGGATAGAACCAGTTCAAGGCGGTCTATGGCCGACGAGCCCGAAGTGAAAGCCGACAAGAAGGCGGAAAAGAAAAAGCTGGCGTGGAAATCGCTGCCGGAAGCCTGGGCGCTGCTCAAGCCGCGACGGGGAATTCTCGCGCTCGGATTCCTGTTGATTGTCATCAATCGTGTCGCCGGATTTGCCGTGCCGGCTGCGTCCAAATTTGTCTTTGACAATGTTATTGCGAAACATCAGATTCAATTCCTGATCCCTATCGTGCTCTCTGTAATCGCGGCCACGATCATCCAGGGAAGCACTTCCTTTACGCTCACACAACTGTTCTCGAAATCCGCGCAGCGAATGATTACCGAACTGCGCAAACAGGTGCAGGCGCATATCGGACGCCTGCCGATTTCCTTTTACGATTCGCACAAGACTGGCGCCTTGGTTTCCCGGATCATGTCGGACGTTGAAGGCGTTCGCAACCTGGTTGGCACGGGCCTCGTCGAACTCGCGGGCGGTTTGTTGACCGCAGTCATCGCGCTTATCGTGATGCTCAAAATCAGCTTGGTGATGACATTGGTGGCGTTCGGAGTGCTGCTCGTGTTTGGATTTGGAATCAACAAAGCATTTGCCACCATCCGTCCGATTTTCCGTGCGCGTCCAAAAATCACCGCAGAAGTGACGGGACGTCTGACCGAATCGCTCGGCGGCGTGCGCGTGGTGAAGGGCTATCACGCGGAAGAGCGCGAAGAAAAAGTATTTGCATCCGGCGTGCAGCGCTTGTTGGACAACGTTCTGAAGACTCTCACGGCGACGTCATTGATGGGTATGTCCGCGACTGTGCTGCTGGGCCTCGTCAGCGCCGTTATCATGTATTTTGGCGCGCGCCAGATTCTCGGTGGCACGATGACAGCCGGTGTGCTCATCGCGTACTCGGCGCTTCTTGCGATGCTCGTCGCACCCATCTTTCAGATCGTCGCCATCGGAACTCAGCTGACCGAAGCGCTCACCGGTCTTGAACGCACGAAAGAAATTCTCGCCGAAAAGATCGAAGACGAGGCGCCCGACCGCGCAATGGACATGAGCCGCGTCGACGGAACTGTCGAATTCGAAAACGTCGATTTTGCCTACGATGTCAACAAGCCGGTTCTTTTCGACATCGGTTTCAGCGCGAAGCCGGGCACGGTCACGGCGCTTGTCGGGCCTTCCGGCGCTGGGAAATCCACAATCATCGGTCTGATCGCTGCGTTTTACACGCCGACTAAAGGTCGCGTGGTCGTTGACGGCACTGATTTGGCAACTGTACGCCTAAGAACCTACCGCACGCAGTTGGGAGTCGTGCTTCAAGATACGTTCTTGTTCGACGGAACGATCCGGGAAAATGTGGCGTTCGCCAAGCCCGAAGCGACCGACGCCGAAATTCTGGAAGCCTGCCGTATTGCCCGCGTGGACGAATTTGCCGAAGGTTTCGAGAAGAAATATGACACCGTCGTTGGCGAACGGGGCGTAAAACTTTCCGGCGGACAGAAGCAGCGCGTCTCCATCGCCCGCGCCATTCTGGCCAATCCCCGAATTCTGATCCTCGATGAAGCTACGTCGAGCCTCGACTCGGAATCCGAAGCCCTGATTCAAGAAGGCCTCCGCTACTTGATGCGCGGCCGCACTACATTCGTCATCGCGCATCGCCTCTCGACGATTCGCCGCGCCGATCAAATTCTTGTTGTCGAAGCGGGCCGAATTATCGAACGCGGCACTCACGAATCGCTTTATAAATTGGGCGGCCGTTACTACGACCTCTACACTCGCCAGCACGGCATAGAGACAAATCTCTTCCTCGCTCCCGGCGAAGGCGATACTCCCGCCGATGATTCCAACGAAAACGGAGGCGGAAGGCCTGGCACGGGTGAACCCGATCCAATTCGTCTGATTCGCGGCCAGTCCGGCTCGTAATCTCAGTCCATCAGCACAGAGGAAAAGACAGAAAACGCCGCGAGGTGATTGAAAAAATCGCCGGGGCGAGTGGATTGAACCGGCCGCCGGGCAATAGCAATGCCAGCGTTACGGCTCAACAAGCTGATGGATCTGATTGGCGGGAAGATCTTTCAACACTTGGCGCACCCCGCTGGGCCATCGTATTTCGAGCTGCTTGACCGTCTTGAATTTACCCAAACCGAAGTGCGCTCGCGGGTCACGCGACGCCCCGAAGCCCGCGCTCGTCGAAACAATATCGTACTGGCTATTCCCATCCTCGGTTGTCACTTTCAGTTGAGTGCCAATCGCCATTCGGTTGCTCTTGGTGCCTACACACCGAAACATCACCCAATTGTTGTCGTTCGACGTGACATTTCGAAGGATCCTTGCTTTTCCGTTCAAAACGGTAACGACGATGTCCATGTGCCCGTCGTTGAAGAGGTCGCCGATAACCGCGCCGCGATACGGCTCGGACACCTGCATAGCAGGGCCAGCCTGAGCCGTCACATCGGCAAAAGTCATCTTGCCGAGATTGCGGAAAATGGTATTCGGTTCGGCATAGGTGCGATTGGAGAATTCAGAGATATTGTCGAGGACGTTGCCTCGCGCCACGAACAAGTCCTTTAGTCCATCGTTATCGAAATCCGCGACGCCGTTCGACCACCCCGACATTTCGAGCGTTGGACGCGCCAGTCCACTGCGTCCGGTAACATCGAGGAAAATGCCGTCTCCGCGGTTACGAAACAGCGGAAAGGTTTCCAATTCGGTAGCGGTATGCCAAATGTCCGGGAAGCCGTCATTGTCCAGGTCGCGAAACTCGGCGCCCATGCCTGATACCGCTTTGCCGTTTTCGGTGTAAGCGACACCGACATCCATAGCGACCTCTTCAAACGCTTTCCCTTTGAGGTTGTGAAAGAGCGCGTTGGGCATGTTGTCGTTTGCTACGAAGATGTCCAGGAAGCCGTCCCCGTCGTAGTCATTGAAGCCAATTCCCATCCCCTTGCCCAATTTCTTGGAGATGCCTGTCTCGTCCGAAACATCGGTGAAAGTACCGTCGCCGTTGTTGCGGTAAAGAGTGGACGGAAGCGGTGCATAAAACTTGGGGTGGCAGTAAGACCGCAGACGACCGCCGCTTAGGCACACGGGATCCTTGTTGACTTCCCAAACGCAGTAGTTCGCCACGAAGAGATCCAACTTGCCGTCGTTGTTGTAGTCGAACCAGCCGGCAGCGGCGCTCCACATCTTCTTGCCCTTGTACATTGGCGAGCCTACGCCAGCCTTATCCGTGACGTCCGTGAAGGTTCCGTCGTGGTTGTTTCGATATAGATGATTCTTGGTCACGCTGGCGATAAAAATGTCGGGCCACCCATCGTTATCGAAATCGCCGACGGCGACTCCCATATCGTAACCATCGCCCGCCAGCCCGGCCTTTTCGGTGACGTCTGTGAAGGTCCCATCATGGTTGTTGTGGTAGAGGCGGTTGTAGTATTTCGGTGAATCCTTCTTTAGAGATGGAATTGCGGCGCCGTTGAGGAAGAAGATGTCCAGGTATCCATCGTTGTCGTAATCGAGCAGGGCGATGCCCGAAATCATCGTTTCGGGTTGATTTTTATTGGGAGTGGGACTGCTGTTCTCGAGAAAGTTCACGCCGGACTGGGCTGTAATGTCTTCGAAACGGATGGTACTGGTGTGGTCGGCCTGTGCTGCAACTAAGTTTGCCGCTGCCAGACTGACTGCCACCGCTAAAGTAAGAATGCGCCGACGCATCATCCGAGCAGAGTTTAGCATGTCACGCGAGTTCGCATCGAAGTCGTCTGCAATTGGCTAACGGTCCGCGGCGTCAACCACTGCCTTCAGACGCTCGAACTCGGCTCGCTCCCTCTCGGCTTCACTTTTCCGGCCAGCCTTCCACAAAGCGCGTGACAGCGCAAAGTGAGCGTCCGGACTGCCGGGAGCCAGCTTGACTGCGGCTTGCAATTCTTGCAACGCGCGATCGGTTTTTCCGGTCTCCTGCCACAATCTGCCACAAGCCACATGCGCGACGAAGTTTTTCGGAGCCAACACGACCGCCTCCTTCGCATAGGTCAAACCCTCTGGGTAATCGCCTGTACGGAGAAACTCAAGAGCGAGTTGTATCCGCGGCGCAGCGTCTGACGGTGACACTTCAATCTCGCGTCGGAATGCATCGACGGAAAGGGACGGATGCTCCTTCAGCAGAAACACGCCGTACATGTAGTTCACGCCAGGTTGGGACGTGTACAACGCCACGAGCTGCTTCAATTCGGTTTCGGCTGACACACGATCCTGTAAGGCGATCAACGCCTGAGCGCGTCCTGCCGCGCGAACCAGTGGGATTTGCTCCTCGGTCAGGTCCGAAGGTAGATTCGGCATGCGCAGCGCAGCGATTCCGAAGGCGTCCAACAATTTGATGTCTGCGAACACGGCATCTTCCGGGGCTTCACCATTTGCGGCAGCGATTTGGTTAGCAGACAAAGTCAATCGCTTGAGGGCGAGTTCGGGATTGCCCATGTGAGCGTTCAGAATTCCGTCGTGAAACAGTACCTCGCGGACGAAGGCCGGGTCGGTCCCTACTCCGAGCCTTAAACTGGTTTCAAGCGATTCAAGAGCTTTCGCATAATGCGCCAACTGAAATTCACTGAGGCCCAGCATCGCGAACCCGGGACCCGGCTGTTTTTTTTCCACGGACACGAAATGAGCGAAGGCGTCGCGCGCTTCGGCAAAGCGCTGTGCATCGAACAATAGCGTTGCCAAATGCCACCAGCCCTCCGACCAGTCAGGTTGAAGTTTCGTAGCGCGGGCGTACAAGCGAATCGCCTCAGGAATTCGGTCGCCCTCCAAAGCAGCCTCCGCGCGCGCCTTCAACTCCTCGAAAGACTCGCGATCTGAATTTCTTGCTGACTGCTTCTTACCGGTGGCCTCGAACGGACGCGTGTCTCGTACTTGCACAGCGGCTTCGCAAGGCGATATTGCGCAAGACACAACTGCCAGCAGAGGACCAAGAATGATCTTGTGACCAGCGACTTTCATTTTGCGGAGTGCGCAGCCTCCATTTGAAGGTAGTCAGCACACTAACATCCAACATTCGGCGACGGACTTCAAGGCTGAGGGGCAGGGAATCAGGACTAGGAATTTGATACCCACCACGACCAGGGGACAACCGGGGGCGTCGGCACCAAAACAGACACGTGCAGGAATCGCTGGAAAAAATCGTTCTTGCGGTATTAAATTAGCGTGTCAATCACAGAGTTTGTTTTGGCAGGGGGGCCGGAAGCCATGAAACGATTGTTCATTTCCTTTACTGCATTGTTGCTGGCTGCGTTGGGTGGCGCGGCACAGAGTCAACCTCAACAAGCGAACCCGAACCCGGAGCAGTCCAACACGACTCTGCGTTCGACCGCCCAAGAAGTTTTGCTGGACATGGTTTTCCGCGACAAAAAAGGCAAAGCGATTCGCGATGTTCGGCCAGAAGAGATTCATGTTTTGGAAGACGGAGTCGAGCAGAACCTGACCTCCTTCCGATTGATAGAAGGAAATGGCACCGAGGCGGCGGCAACCTCAGGCACAAACACTACCACCGCGGGCCGCGTCGATCCGTTGCGCGAGATACGTCTGGTCACACTTGTCTTTGAAGGGTTGGACGTTGAGGGAAAGCGATTTTTCCGCCAGGCGCTCAAGGACATTCTGGATATGGCGCCGGAGCAAAATCTCTATTTTTCGATTCTAACCGTCGATCAGAAATTGCATGTCATTCAACCGTTTACTTCCGACCACGCTGCTTTGCTGAAAAGCGTGGATAAATCGATGATGTGGTCGTTCACCCAATATGAAACCCAGTCCACGGAAGTGAAACAGTCACTCAAGCAAATGCTTTCCGGAGACGAACCGCAAGTGCAGAGTACCTCTGCTGGCGGCCCCAGCCAGACCCAGGTTCAGAGTCTAGTCAACTATCGAATGGCGAAAATGCAGTACGACATGCTCGAGGCTGCCGAAGCGGCCGATCGCCAGTACAACGCCCGCGCCACTCTCGACGCACTGATGGCGCTGGTTCGGGCTCAGTCTCAACTGCCGGGCCGCAAGGTCGTGTTGTACTTCAACCCGTGGCTGTTCATTCCGGAAATTGTGAAAGAGCAATACAACAATCTGGTCAGCACGGCGAATCGCTCCAACGTCAGCTTCTACACCGTCGATCCCAAGGGGTTGGTGACTTGGAGCCAGGAAGGCGCGGGACGCGACTACCTGAACGGCGCTACCGGAGAGATCCGGTCGCAACAGATGAGGGGAGGCGTCGGCGAGGTCACGACGGGGCAAGCCCGGGCCGCCGAGAACGCGGAAGGGGCGCTCCGCGCCAATCCCCTGCTTTGGTTGCGCGATCTTTCTCAGCAGACCGGAGGCACAACCATTGCCGAGACTAACGATTGGAAGGCGCCGCTGAGGACGGTCATGGCGGAAGTGCGGACATATTATGAGGCCGCGTACACGCCTCACATCGCCCTCTACGACGGCAAATTCCGCAAGATTTCAGTTCGTGTGGATCGTCCCGACGTTGTCGCTCATACGAGCAGCGGCTACTTTGCCTTGCCGCAACTCAAGCCCGGACAGCAGATGTACGCCTACGAAATGCCACTGCTGAATTCGTTGAACGCGAGCGCGACACCCTCGGATCTGGCCTTTCAAGTTGCGGCGGAACGGTTCAATGATCACGGAGCGAAAGTCGAGTATATGTTGACGCTGGAAGCTCCTCTCAAAGAAATGGTTTTCGCGCCGCAGCAAGATCAAAAGACCAGTACGATTGATGCAGCGCTGCTCGCCGTCTTGAAGAATTCCAACGGCGAGATCGTTGAGAAATTTAGCAAGGACTTCGCCGTGCAGGTCGCTCTGGACAAAGTCGATGCGTACAAAGAAGGAAACCTCGTCCAGACTTTTCGCACTGAACTGTCTCCGGGTTCGTATTCGTTGGAAGCGGCTTTAATGGACAGAAACGGCAAGAAGATTGGCGTGAAGAAGAGTACCCTCACCGTGTCCCAGCCGTCTGACAATTTGTCGATGAGTGATGTAGTCGTCGTGCGTCGAACCGACGTGCTCAAAGACAATCAGATCTCCGATGCTTTTTATTTTCCCGGCGGCAAAATCGTGCCCACGCTGGCGCACACACTCAAAGGCGGCCCCGGGAATATCCTGCCGTTCTACTTTGCGGTATTTCCAGATCACGCAGTCAAAGACGCTCCAAAGCTGACCATGGCGTTCTACAAAGATGGACAATACCTGGGAGCGGCGGAGGCCCCGCTGCCCGCGCCGCA
>Ga0207665_10003214_pt1 | contig 10952 bp, 12 predicted proteins | sample LARL112metaG_FD_184351 | JGI IMG/M metagenome (GOLD analysis project Ga0207665, IMG submission 184351) | Corn, switchgrass and miscanthus rhizosphere microbial communities from Kellogg Biological Station, Michigan, USA - LAR L11-2 metaG... | ecosystem: Host-associated > Plants > Roots >...
CCGACCGGCGCCTCCGGCAGCAGTTGCCCGACCGAGTTCGTCGATAGAGGTGCGACTGGATTTCGCGAACCAGACGTCTGTGCAATCGCCACCGAAGTGTCGACCAAGGCCAGCAACGCTATCGTCGTGATCCGCTTTCGCATGATGGGTCTCCCGAGTTGGGGCCCCCTTGCGCGAGGTTGGTGAGGGAAAGCTCGATCACAAGGTGCGGCAAGCCTCACATTTTGTTCAGATGCTCAAGCGCACGGGCGGTGCCTCGCGGCCTCTCTTGCGCATATCGTGCAGCAATTCACGATTGCGGGACAGAAATTGCTTATCGTTCACGCTAAATGGATTGGACGTTACGATCGGCGCGGCGTCAAACTACAGCATGGGTCAGACCCATAGATCTGGGCGATGTGACCAGTGCGGCGGCTTGCTGCTGCTTCTAACGCCCGTTGACGGAAGTGGGCCGAGGGCGCTTCGCTGCTTGGAATGCGATCAGATTGATCCGCTCCATCTGCCGCAGATTACAGCTTGGTTCTCCGGCGAGCTTCGCCCTCCAAAATAGTTCCGCCGTAGCCGCCCTGGGGAGGGCACTAAGCGGCTCATTTTCTTTTTTCCTCAAATCTTGATGGTTCGCTTGAGCTAGGCGGCCACTGTTCGCAAGATTGTCTGAGCCGCGCCCATTCTTCGGCTTCGGCCAACCAATAGTTCGATTCTTTGTCGGCAAGTCGCGCACGCTCACGGCACATAACTTCGAGAGCGTAAAACCGGCTTTTCGAATCCATTGAGTACTCCCTTAGACGCCCAAAATGCGCAATCCAAATATATAGCGGCTTTGTTGTCCCCGGCACGACTATGCGCGGCATGGACGGCGTGTGAGAAGCAGTTCGTAGCTCGGCTTCATCTGCTTAGTCCGATCCCTTTTTCTTTCACGCGCTGGCGGGCTCGCTGGCGCGTATCACTGCGATTGTAGGACCTCAAGTGCGGTGGGCGATCTTCAGCATTTCTGCGGCGCGCTCGCCAATTATGACGCAGGGCGCCATCGTGTTGCCGGTTGTGACGCGCGGCATGATGGAGCCGTCAGCGATACGAAGATGATCGATCCCATGGACCTTGAGAGAGCCGTCCACCACCGACATCGCATCGTGTCCCATCTTGGCAGTACATGTCTGATGCCAATAGCTGCTTGCTGCGTCACGGATGAAGTTCTCGAGTGCGGCGCCTTTGAGATTGCCAGGCATCACCTCCCGCTTGACGAAGGGGCTCAGCGGAGCTGAGTTACCGACTTCTCGGCAAAGTTCGACGCATGCGATCGCGGCCTTCATATCATCCGGGTGCGCCAATGTGTTGGCCTCAATCTCGATCGGGGACTGAGGATTGGCTCCCGTCAGGCGGACGCGGCCTCGGCTCTTGGGCCGCACGAGGCCTGCAAACAAGGTCCAGGAACCTACCGGCGGGCTGAATCGGGCTGCTGTCTCCGCACTACATACCGGCACCTCACCCTGGCAGGTCTGCAGATCCGGGGTATCCAGCCCAGGATCGGTCTTCCAGAAGTACGTCGCTTCAGCCATGTTGTTGCGCGGAGGGAGGGGTTGCGGATACTCCCAAACACAACCCAAGCCAACGTGGTCCTGGAAGTTTCGCCCAACGCCTGGAAGGTGCTGCACTACAGGTATTCCCAGTCGTTGCAGTTCGGTTTGGTCACCAATTCCGGACAGCATCAGCACCTTTGGCGTGTGGATCGCGCCCAACGATAGGACGACCTCCACTCCGGCAGCGATTTGGTGAACCTTTCCGCCATGAACGATCTCTACGCCGCTGGCTCGCTTGCCGCTCATGACAAGTCGAGTGACCAGTGCGTGACAGATCACTGTCAGGTTCCGCCGGTCCATGTAGGGGTATGCATAAGAACGGAATACGGATTGCCGCATTCCGTCGCGGACGCGCAAGTCCATGATGGAAGCACCGCCGTCACCTTCCATCATCAGCCCATTTTGGCTTTGTAAGGTCGGAATGCCAACCGAGCGTGCGGCTTCGACCATGGCAGGAGCCACCGGGTTCGGGTCGGGTGCGGGCTGAACAAAAACCGGTCCTCCCGTCCCGCGATATTTTGGGTCCGGCGCGCCATGCCAATCTTCAATGCGGCGATAGATGCTCAGTACCGACTCGTAGCTCCATGCGGGGTCACGCGCCTCGGCCGCGAAGAAATCCCAGTCATTCCTGTGCCCGCGCGACCAAGCCATGATGTTGATACTGGACCCACCGCCAAGTACCTTGCCCATATTCAGCGGAATGGAGCGTCCGTTAAGGTGTGGGTTCGGCCGGCCCGTAAAAGCCCAGTCGCGTTCGCCGCCAATATTGAGGGGCCATTGGGGTGCTTCCGCTATGCTTGGCATATCGTCGCTGCCGCCAGCCTCCAGCAGGAGGACGTTGACCTCCGCGTTCTCGGCCAATCGGCGCGCCACCACCGAACCAGATGAGCCAGAACCGCAGACGATGAAGTCATAGTGCGGCTTTAGTTCAGCGATGAGCCTTTGTTGGTTGGCGCGTACCCGTTCGGCAAATGTTGCCGTATGAATGTCCTGCCCGTCGCTCATCTCGCGCTCCTTCGATGCGGATTTCTAGCCGGAAGCGGTCCGACCGCCGTGGTTCAGCCGAGGTCGCCGCCTGCCACGGGCAAGGTAACGCCGGTGATGTAGGAGGCCTCGTCCGAGGCCAGGAACAGAATTGCCGCCGCCGGCTCGTCCGTTGTTTCAAAGCGCTTCATCCGGCTGCGAAAGAAAGCTTGATCCACGATCTGCTGGTACCGGACCTTCTCCTGTTCGCTCGGCGGAGCGGTGTTTCGGGGGACGCGGCGCGGCGGCGCCTCTTGCCGCACCTCCTCGACGAGATCGGAACGGTCGACAAGGCCGACGCGAGCCCCTTCCCGTGCCCGCCACAGCGCGACATCACCGCCGATGCCCTGCGCCGCCCCGGTCACCACGGCAGTCTTGCCGGCGAAGCGGCTCGGATAGGTCGTCCTCGCGACCTCACGCACTTGCCGGTGGATTTCGTCGACAAAGCGCGCATGAGTTCGATGGCCCTTCATCCGAGAAGCTTTTTTATCGCGTCGCGTGCGCGCTGATTTTCCGCGGGAAGGCCAATGGAGATTCGAACCCAGTGATCGAAGGGCGGAAACGCCCGGGCGATCTCGATACCTTCATTCATCAGTTGGGTGGCGATTACTTCGTGCGGTTGTCCCGTCTCGAAGAATACGAAATTCCCCTTAGAATCCGAGCGGCGACGTCCCATCGCGTCGAGCAATGCGTGCCACTTCTCGCGCTCTTCGATTACCTTCAATCGCATTCGGTCCACGTAGCCAGTATCTCGCAGGCTGGCAGCAGCGGCTGTCAGCGCGAGCCGGTTCTGGCTGTGCGCGGCGCCAAGGCCGTTGCGTTTCAAGGAATCAGCAATCCGTTTTGGGGCAACCGCGTAGCCCATCGGCATCCCGGCCAGCCCGTAGATCTTTCCGAAGGTCCTGAACACCACGACATTGGTGCCGCAGCGCGTCAGCTCCACGGCGGTCTTTTGCGCGAAGTCAGGTTCGAATTCGAGATAGGCCTCGTCGACGATGACGGTCGTCCGCTCGGCCATCTCAGTCAAGAAAACCTCGAACGGAACGGCCTCACTGGCTGTACCGGTGGGATTGTGAGGGTTGGAGATGTAGATCGCCCGGGTGCGAGCGGTCACGCGTGCTGCAATGGCCGGCAGATCGTTTTCGAGATGGGCGTTGAGTGGAACGCCGACGACCACACCGCCAGCCGGCGCCACAGCATCCACGAGTGCCGTATAACCTGGCTCGGAATAGATGAACTCGCCGCCAGCGCCGCCGTCAAGCGCGAGTTGAAGACCGAGAGAATCGAGGATTTCCCCGAGGATGATCTGATCGGGCAAAACGCCCTCGCGGTCCGCGATCTGTTGCTCGAGGGCGCGCGCATCGTCGCCCGCGTACCGGGCAACCTCGGCTAACGCGTTCTGTATCGCCTGCACCGCGAGCGGCGAAGGACCGAGGGGATTTTCATTCAGCGAAAGACGCGCGAGATCGGCTGCCGGCGCCGTCGCCAAGCTGGTCGATGCTGTGCCGACCGACGACAACGCGAAGCCCCTCAGCGCAACGCCACCGAACAGTTTGCGTCTTGTTATGCGTGATGTTCCGGATGGACCATATTCGGGCGTGGTCATTAGCACTCGCGTGGGACTGAATCGCTCCGACCCATCCCTATATGTTTTGATATTGCGTGCTGCGAACCTAGATCGGCCGAGCATCAACGTCATTGGCTGTCGACGCCCTTTCGCTCGTACGGCGACGCACGGCACGTCGCGCCAGAGAGTTCGTTGGAGGTCGCGTAGCAAGGCTGATCGATTTGACGTCAGGGTCAGAAGCTTAGCCTCACCATCACACGACGGCGTGGCAAGCCCCAGCGAGGCGAATAGGCAACTTCAATTCGTGAGCCGAATTGGTGCGACTACTGCAGTACGATTTCCAGGTGCTGGCTTGTCCGGTGCGAATCGCAGCCGGGATCGGCCGATCGCTCCTACGGCATTCAGGTCGCAAAGCTCGCAGGCCTACCCGCGCCGGTGAGCGCGCGCCAAATCGGTGCTGGCGAAGCTCGAGGCGCAGGACCGCGGTCAGACCGCGCGTGCGCTTGCCGACGATTTGCCGCTATTTGCCGTACCCTCGCGCGCCGCTGCCGAGCCTGCGCCGCCGAGCGCGGCGGAAAAGCTGCTGCAAGCGGTGGAGGCGATGCATCCGGATGAAATGTCGCCACGCGAAGCGCTCGAGGCGTTGTACGCGCTGAAAGCGAAATTGCAAAGGGACTAGCCGTCATTGCGAGCGAAGCGAAGCAATCCAGATCTTTGCCTGGAGACAGTCTGGATTGCTTCGCCGCTTCGCTCCTCGCGATGACGCGGTGCTAACGCGCGGGCTTCGCTTTTCGTTTTCCCAGCCACCACAATCCGAGATTCCAGCCAAGACAGGTTGCAAGCGCGAGGCCGAGCGCCACCGCCGAGCCGAAGCGCAGTGCGGCGATATGCAGGACCACAAAAGAAAGTCCAAATCCCATCAAGCCCCAGCCGCCGTTTGCCATCAGGGCGGCGGTCGCGGGTCCACCGATCCGCGGGTGCAGAATCAGCATCATGCTGGTCAGAACGATTGGAATCAGCGCAATCGTGCCGCTCAGTTCCGGGCCGATCCAGCTGGATAAGGTGACGACGGTCGCCACCAGCGTCGCGACCAGACCGGCGCGCAGCGCCACGTCATACCATCGGCGCGTGATCAGTGGCATCTTGGCATGGCGAAAGCGCCGCAGCAGCGGCAAGCAGACCGCGAACGCAATCGCGTTCGCAAACAGGCCTCTTGCGAGCGTCCAATGCACCATTCGCTCCAACGCGGCGAGCAAAACCCAAACCGCCATCGCGCCAGCGATGCTGACGACGGCGTTCCAGCGTTGCGCCAGCACCACATAGGTCAGCGAAAGCAACAAGGTCGCGGCATTGATGGCGAGGCTTGCCAGCGCGCCTTCGGCGATAAAAGCGGCATCGTGGTCGAGCGCGAGAAACACGTAAGACGGGCCCGCCGAAATCGGCAATGTCGCGATCAACGCGCCGATCACCGGGCCGGATCGCTCGGTGATGACGGATGCCGTCACGACAAGGGCCGCTGCCAGCGTCATGCGCAGCGCGAGCATCAGGATGTAGATGAGATCGGGAGACATCTGGGCCTTCTTAACCCTCCCCTGGGAACCACTGAGGCACTTTTGGCGGTGCGGATACGCCCGAGCTCAGTGTGATCTTTCTGAATGGGCGCCTGGAGTATGACCGAAGCGCCGGCGAAATCTTCGAATGAAATTAGTATAGTCGCCAAAGCCGCTGGCGTAGGCGATCTCGCTGATGGGCTGGCTTGTTTTCAGAAACGACCGGCGCTCCAACAGACGCGCGGCGTGATCCAGCCGAACCGAATGTATGAAATGACTGCAGGTGGAGTTTCTCGCCGTAAAGAGCTTCTGAAGGTAGCGTAACGAGATTCCTGCCTCGACCGCCACTTCGCAAGGACCGAAGTCCGGATCGACAAAATGATCCTTGATGATATCGCAGATACGCGCGAACAGTCTGTCAGTATGAACAGAAGTATCTTCTGGATCGGAGGGCGCGAATAGTGCGCCCAATAAATCGTAGAATGCAAAACGCATGTAGGCCTTGGCCGAGACAGAGATTGATTGCTCGTCCTCGACAGCATCCTGAAGGAGTTGACGGAGCGGTCGCGCTGCAGCCGCTCCGCTAGGTCGAGAGGGGCACCGCGGTTCCGAGCCCAGGTGAGCCACTAGGGATCGGCGCGGCAGTTGCAAAGACCCCCACCACTGGTCGCTCCCCTTTTCAGATGCGCACGTCACGGGCCGGGCCGCGTCGACGAGAGCGATATCACCAATCGTGAGATCTATAATCCGATCGTTCTGAATGATTCTGGACTGACCATTTATCTGAAATAACGCGTAGTAGTGATCCACAGCATCAGCACGGACGTCCTGGTGCGTGCGCTCGAGGCGATGAGCATTGCAGCTGAGGTCCACTGCTCTGAATCCGCAAACGCTTCGGGCGCGCACTCTGCCAAAAAAGCTCTTGGGTTCGATTCCGTCTGGCGTGTACCGGCCACAGATCGAGCGGACCGTATTTCGCCACGCTTCGTAATCCAAGTTTTGGCTGCTGAGAAAATCGCCGTTTGAATCCATCATCGCCTCTATCAAGTGCGCTCAAATTCGGAGACGCTTCTCAGGGTGATAACTCGGGGTAAAGAGCTTTTCTTCCATGCCGCGCCGATGAGCTCTTCCCATCTGGCGGGACGTATTCAAGATGACACCGATTTACACCGGACTTTGAAATCACAATTGATCACGCCTCTGAGACTTTACAGTGCGGGTCTGAGGCAATGGATCTCAATTGCGATGCTGATCGGTTTGAGCCGACAAAGCTGAACGTTCGCTTTGCTGGCGTAGATTAAGAATATGCATCCCGAAAGACCTGCCGTTTTGCCGGCTTACCAAACTAATTCCCCAGGAAGATTTCACTGCAAGTGCAGACAGGCGCGAGGTTCATGATTGGCGCAGTGCGCATGCGTACAGTCAGAAAGGGCGCTATCGTCTCGTGACGTCAATCTAATTCGCCATACACTCTGATCGTCTCGGCGATGGTTGCGATCATCTCCGCCCGCTGAACAGGTACTTCTGAGAGGACAAGCCATGACATCAAGCATCATCGAACGTCTCGATACGGCGTTGGTCGAGGATTCCGCCGACGGTCTGTTTCGTTGCGATCGAGCAATATTTACCGATCCAGAGTTCTTTGAGTTGGAGATGAAGCACCTGTTTGAGGGAAACTGGGTATATCTCGCGCATGAGAGTCAGATTGCGAACAAGCATGACTACTTTACAACTTGGATGGGACGACAGCCTATCTTTATCACCCGAAGCAAGGACAACGAGCTCAACGCGTTCATCAATGCCTGCAGTCATCGTGGCGCGATGCTTTGCCGTTACAAGCGCGGCAACAAGTCGACATTTACCTGCCCGTTCCACGGCTGGACATTTGGCAATTCCGGAAAGTTGCTGAAGGTGAAAGATCCGGACGGCGCCGGTTATCCCGAGCAATTCCACAACCAAGGCTCCCACGACTTGAAAAAAGTTGCGAGGTTCGACTCCTATCGCGGTTTCCTGTTCGGAAGCCTCAACCCGGATGTGAAGCCATTGGCCGAACATCTCGGCGAGGCCACCAAGATGATCGACCTGATGGTCGATCAGGCGCCCGACGGACTCGAAGTCCTGCGCGGCTCCTCCAGCTATATCTACGACGGCAATTGGAAGCTGCAGGCCGAGAACGGCGCCGATGGCTATCATGTGTCGTCGGTGCATTGGAACTACATCGCCACCACCAGTCGTCGCAAAGCGGAATCGGATGACATAAAGGCAATGGACATCAGCAAGATGGCCAAGCAAAAGGGCGGCTACTACTCGTTCGAGAACGGCCATTTAGTGGTCTGGTCGCAGTTTGCCGACCCGACGTCCCGGCCCGTCTACGCGCAATTCGACAAACTCACGGCGACGCATGGCCGCGCCAAGGCTCAATGGATGGTCGGGAACCTCCGGACCCTCTGCCTCTATCCGAACGTCTATCTGATGGACCAGATGAGCTCGCAACTGCGCGTGTTCCGTCCGTTGGCGGTAGACAAGACCGAGGTGACGATCTACTGCATCGCGCCGAAGAACGAACCGGCAGAGCAGCGGGTGCGCCGCATTCGCCAATACGAGGATTTCTTCAATGCCAGCGGCATGGCGACGCCCGACGATCTGGAGGAATTCCGCGCCTGTCAGCAGGCATACATGGCCAAGGCGATGCGCTGGAATGACTTGTCGCGCGGCGCGACGCACTCGATCGCGGGTGCCGATGAGGAGGCGCAGGCGATCGACCTACATCCGCTGAGAAGCGGAGTAAAGATCGAGGACGAAGGCCTCTTCCTTGTTCAGCACGGTTATTGGTCCGACGCGCTCCGCACGGCCGTGATCAAGGGAGATAGGGCTTGAGCACGATGTCCTTGTCCGGGGCCGAAGCGTTTCTCTATGCCGAAGCCCGCGCCCTCGACGATCGGGACTGGGACACGTGGCTGGCCTTCTACGCGCCTGACGCGAGCTTCTGGATGCCAGCCTGGGACGACCACGACCGGCTCGTCGAAGACCCTCAAGCGGAGATTTCGCTGATCTACTATGCCCGTCGCAGCGGCCTCGAGGATCGCGTCTTTCGCATCAAGACCGAACGGTCAAGCGCCAGCACCCCCGAGCCGCGGACGTCGCACAATATATCAAATGTCGAAATCCTCTCCCAGAGCGACAGCAAAATCGAACTGCGCTTCAATTGGCTGACGCTCAGCTATCGTTACAAAATCATCGACACCTATTTCGGGGTTTCCTTCTACACGCTCGAAATTACAGGTGAACGCCCCCTGATCAAAGCCAAAAAGGTGGTTCTGAAGAACGATTACATTCACCACGTCATCGACATCTATCACGTCTGATCGTGGCAGCCAGGTGATGCGTGCCATACAAGATCGCTCTCAATTTTGAAGACGGAATCACTAAGTTCATCGATGCAGACGAAAGCGAAAGCATCGCCGATGCCGCTTATCGCCAGGGCATCAATGTGCCGCTCGACTGCACCAACGGTGTTTGCGGCACTTGCAAGGCCTTTCGTCAATCGGGTGAGTTCGACCCTGGATCCTATATCGAGGATGCGTTGAGCGATGCGGAAGCGGCCGAAGGCTATGTGCTTTGTTGCCAGGCAAAGGCGAAGAGCGACATGGTGATCGATATCCTGGCCTCCTCCGGCGCGTGCAAAGTAAAGCCCAAGGAAACAATGGCCGAGATCGTCAAGGTCGAAGCCTTGTCGGCCCACCGCATAAGGCTGTCGGTCAAGCCGCTGGAAGGTGCATTTCCGATGTTCCTGCCAGGGCAATACGTTAACGTCACCGCTCCGAACGAGACTGTGACGCGGCCCTATTCCTTCACCTCCGCCCCGGGCGCCGATGTGGCGACCTTCCTGATCCGCAATGTGCCGGGCGGCAAGATGAGCGCCTATCTCGCGGCGAGGGCCAAGACGGGTGACAGGCTCGCTCTCAACGGCCCGTTCGGTAGTTTCTACCTTCGTGCGCCGCGACGGCCGATCCTGTTCCTTGCCGGAGGGACCGGCGTTGGGCCGATCTTGTCAATGCTCGAGTACCTGGCTGCACGGGGTGCTAACGATCAGCCGGTGCGACTCGTTTACGGCGTGCGCGATGACGCCGATCTCGTCGAGGTCGACCGGATCGAGGCGCTCAGAGCGCGTATCCCGAACTTTACCTACGACACGACCTGTTCGGGCCGGAGAAGCCAGCATCCGCTAACCGGCCACGTCACCGATCATCTTAGCGCCGGCGTGTCGAATAACGGCGACGTGGACGTATATCTCTGCGGGCCACCCGAGATGGTCGAGAGCGGGCGCCAGCTTGTCGCGAAGCTCGGTCTATTGCCCGCAAATGTCCATTTCGAGAAGTTCGCTCCCGCGAGACATACGTAAAGCGGATGGCACGTCAGTCTCGTGCCATAACCGGTCGTTCGCTTAATTCGCCACCGCGGCGTCTGTTCTGAGCCGTATGTGATTACTGCGCCGGCGCAGCGATGGTCTAGACTGTTTTCTCATTCAGCCGCGAACGCGGTTGCCCAGCTGAAATCATAATGCAGGCTCAATTCTTTCATCGCCACGACTGCACCCAAAACGCAAACGATCTGAAATAGCGTCATCGTCGAGAAAACCTTATTGAACAGCGTCATATGATCTTTGGCTTTCATATTGTCAGCGAACCGGTGGCATCGAACCTAGCGCCGATGGCCTAGACGAATCCCAAGCTTGAGCGCCTTCTGCCGCAGCGAACCTACACTACGTTTTGTAAGCTTCGCAATTTTAACGACAGGTGTCTTCGCCCTTGAGTGCGCACGCAACTCCTTGACATCGGCTTTGGTGTATTCGCGACGCACGACCGTCCTCTTTGCTTTTTTAGGCACTCAATATTCCTTGATTGTGAGGCCGCCTTAGTACCACAGATAGCTTGAGCAGCAAGCGTCATCAGCTCTAACACCGAGCCTCGTGGCCCGTGTGTACCGAAAACTTAAACCCGGGGATAGTGATGGTGAAGCCATTGTGCGAGCGAATGCCGCAAACTGCTACTGATCCTGGTTCCGAAATGATAAGCTCTCTGCTCAATGCCTCATCGGTTACGAGAGGCTGTTTGCGGATGAATGACCACTTTGCGGGGCCGGTTCAACTGATCGCCGCAACACATTCTGCGAACTTCTCAGCTGGGGTCTGATAGAGCAAGGTCTTTCGCGGCCTTTCATTGAGCTGCCTTGCGA
>Ga0207665_10003216_pt1 | contig 10949 bp, 7 predicted proteins | sample LARL112metaG_FD_184351 | JGI IMG/M metagenome (GOLD analysis project Ga0207665, IMG submission 184351) | Corn, switchgrass and miscanthus rhizosphere microbial communities from Kellogg Biological Station, Michigan, USA - LAR L11-2 metaG... | ecosystem: Host-associated > Plants > Roots >...
TCGATTCCGAAGTCCACATCATGCATGACATTCTGTTCGATCAGGATCCGGGTACCGCCGTCCACATAAATGCCATCGGAAGATTCATCGTTGCGGTATGCCGGATTGCCGCGGGAGGTGATGTTGTAAACCAAATTGCCGCTGACTACACCGTCACGAGCCTGGTCAACCGCGGGGTCAGGTGCGGTGCGCTCGAAACCGATGACGTCGATTCCGATGTTGTTATTGTCGTGGACAATATTGTGCGTGATGCGGAAGTTCGTGACATTTCCGTTCACTACCAGTGATTCGCTCGAACCGGTTTTGAGGTGATGCACTTCATTGCCATCGATGATCAAGTCCGTGATCGGGATCTTGGCGTCTGTGCCGTATACGGCTATGCCAAAAGCGTTGCCGCCTCGTCCGGGTCCATCGCGGCCTTCGAAATTGTTCTCAATGCGATGGACGTTGTTTTTCAGCAGCTCTATGTGAGAACCAGATCCGATCACGTTTATCCCCAAGGGAGCGAGTCGATGTTCGGCAGTGCGGAAGTTGCGGATTTCGAAACCCTGAATTCTCACATAACTCTTGTTCTGAATCGTAAGTATGCCGATTCTTCCCGAAGGTGTGAGATGCCCTGCGTCCAGGATCGCTGTCTCGCCTGGATAGCTTCTGAACGTAATATATCCATCGCTCGCGTTACCGGATGCGTTGATGCTCACTAGTTCCTCGTAGATTCCTCCTCGAACGTAGACGGTGCTACCCGCCCGCGCGGTGTCTGCGGCGTGTTGAATGGTGCGCCAAGATGCGGATTCGGTGCCGGGATTCGAATCATTCCCCGTTGTCGCCACGTAGAACGACGAATTGGTCTGCCCAAAAGCTCCGGACACGCAAGCAAAGAAGATAACGAAGGTTGAAAACCTCATGTCTATTGCTCCTCTATACCAACCCCTGATCAAGATGGTTGTGGCGCAGGGTCAGTGAGCCATCGGCGTTGATCTTTTGCCGGCACGCCCAGCGGACCGGATAACGAATGCCCTTCACTTCGAGCTCAGCTTTCAGTCGCAGACCCTCCCATTGCACTCCTGCAGGCAGCATCAACATGGCTTGATGAACCCCCGTCGGTCGGGGATATCCGGGGTCGACGCATCCGGATACGTTGATCTTTTTGTCCTCACTCTGCACGCTCAAGCGAAGCACTCCGGGGACGGGCGTGATGCCATCGTTAGCGAGTCCGATGACCAGGCCAGTGGCTCCGTCGCGCTTGAAGGTCCAGATAAACGACGGACGGACGCGGTAGCCGATTTGGCGGGCGATCTCGTCGATCGGCCCGGGGAACTTTTCGTAGTAACTCAAGAGGTTGCCGGCGTTCTGGGTGTGCCAGCTCCAAAGCGACAAATAATTGACCCCGACGTCGGCGGCGTGGGAAATGATTTGCTCGTTATAGGTAATTCCATCTTCGTCGATCTGAAGTTCCTTCGGATCGCCGGTGGTGAAACCAACCTCACAGATTGCGGCAGCCCAAGGCGGACGGTAGCTCAGGGCCTCGATCTGAGTATTCTCGATGAAGATCGTATCCGTGCGCAGCCAGTTGGCGGAACGCATGGTGCGGTCGAGCAGATCGGAGTTGCCTACGTTGCTGAAGTCGGGTTGCGTGTTCGTGGCGAGCGGAACTTTGGTCCACTGTTCGAGTTGCATCTCGAACATGGCCGCCCATGTCTGTTCTGCGACTAACTGACTGGGGAAAGGATTGCCCTCGAACGGCCATGTATGCCCCTCGCCCCAAAAGCCGTACATCATTGTGTCCATGAACTCGATCTGCGGATGGCCGTTGAGTTCAGCGGCGAGCAGGCCGTTCAATTCGCGAAACGCAGCTTGATAAGCCGGGTGATCGTAACGCGGCACGCGGTTGTCTTTCTTATAGCGCATCTGTGCGGGATCGCCCTTCCACTCGCCCTTGAGCTTTACGTAGGGGACTTTGTTGAGGAGAAAATCTGGCATGCCGGGATCTGGGAAGTCGGGATTTTCCAGCATGACTCGGAAACCGATGCGCTTGTCATAGCGGCGAGCCAGATCGAACGTAATCTTCCACCACTCGGGGAATTCGAGGCGTCCCGGCTGTTTTTGGACATCGCGCCAGTTGGGGCGAATATAAATCTTCTGGGCGAAGGGAAGCTTGATCAGATCTTCGAGGGTCCGCTCCAGCGTTTGACCGGACACATGAAGTGGTCCGGTGTCGTCAGAGGCGTAGACGACGAGGCCCATGCCGTAGTTGCTAACAATGTCCTTGGATGGCGACGTGACCATCGAGACCTCGCTCTCGGGAACGACTGCGCCGGGACCATATTGTGGAAACGGACCCTGATAAAGCCGCTCGAGAACCGGAGGTCCTGATCCCCAATCGTATTTGTCCCAGTTGTGTTCAGGGATGGAGGCGTTGGCACTGGATTTGTACAAGCCAACCGTGACTCCTGCTGCTGCGGCGGACTTCAAGAAACCGCGTCGGTCCATTAGCGCTCCTGCAAGGGGCGAGGTTCGCAACTAACTAACCGAAGATGGTACCTCAGAATCGAAATAACACGAAAGTGTAAGAAATAGTTCGTAATATTCGAATCGCCGATAGTGGGACTGAAATCGGCGTTTCGGGTCGACGACGAACCCCCTGCGCGCTGACAATACGCGGTCATCAGTGTCAGGGACCGCATCGCGAAGGCTGAGGGGATTTTCCCGCTTTGAACTGTTTTGTGAGGGGGCTGATCGGCGAGCCTTAATTGCTTTATCCTAATAACCCGGAATGGCATGCTGCTTATACTCATATGGCGGTTATGCTCGATGCTCTATCCCCATCCCGTCGGCCGCGCATCGTCGTGGTGCTTGTTGCAGTCGTCGTTATTGGCGTCGTCGCGGGAGCATGGTTCGCTCACAGCCGGTCTCGCAATCCGGTTAGCTTCAGCAACGATATTCAGCCTATCCTGAATCAAAACTGTGTGCAGTGTCATGGTGGCGTTCGACAGAAAAATGGGGTGTCGTTCGTCTTCCGCGAGGACGCCTTTGGCAAGGGCAAGTCTGGACGACGAACCATCGTTCCCGGTCATCCCGATGAATCGGAACTGATCGCGCGGCTGACTTCGTCTGACCCGGAGGTGCGGATGCCATATCACGCGCCCGCGCTTCCTCCCGAGCAAATCAGATTGCTTCGCCAGTGGATAAAAGAAGGAGCCAATTGGGAAGATCATTGGGCTTTTGTCGCTCCCAAGCCGCAGCCGCTGCCAGCTGTGAATGAGTCGGGCTGGATCCGCCAACCGCTGGACCGGTTCATCCTCGCTCGCCTGGAGAAAGAAGGATTGGCGCCCTCGCCCGAGGCCAATAAAAGCGAACTGCTGCGCCGGGTTTCTTTTGATCTCACCGGCCTTCCGCCCACGCTTGAGGAACAGGCATCGTTTCTGTCCGACTCATCGCCGAATGCCTATGAGAAACAGGTGGATCGACTGCTCGCTTCACCTCGCTATGGCGAGCGTTGGGCGGCGTTATGGTTGGACTTGGCGCGCTATGCGGACAGCAAAGGCTACGAAGCTGATCGCGAGCGGCCCGGGGTCTGGCCTTATCGCGATTGGGTCATTCAAGCATTCAATCGCAATATTCCTTATGACAAATTCGTGAGCACGCAGCTTGCCGGCGACTTGCTACCCGATGCGACTTTCGAAGATCAAATCGCTACCTCGTTTCACCGCCAGACTCCCAACAACGATGAAGGCGGCACCGACGACGAAGAGTTCCGTTTGATCGCAGCCATGGACCGTTCGGCGACGACATGGTCGGTTTTAAATGGGCTTACCATGAACTGCGTGCAGTGCCATTCCCACCCTTACGATCCCATTCGCCACGCCGATTACTACAAATCCCTGGCCTTCTTTAATACGTCTCGTGACGCTGACCTTCCAGAGGACACTCCCGTCTTGCGCGTTCCAAAGGATAAGGGCAGATACGAAGATGCATGGCGGCTACAGGACCAGATTTCACAGCTAATTCATTCGATGGTAGCTTCCGGCCGGCGCCTGGAGAGCCAGGCAAAGTGGATGCCTTTGACGATTTCCGGGGCGTCCGCAAATGAGGCACTGGCGCTGGAATGGGAGGCGGCAAATTCCGAGCGGGAACTTGCCGAGTTGAGTAAGGAAAAGCTGTCCCCTAAGGAGCAAAAAGAAAAGCGGAAGTATTTGCTCACGACGATTGCGGAAAGCAGGAAACAGGCGCGATCGCAGGCGGCGAATCCGTCAATCGCTTTCCAGGTTCAAGACGGAGAAATGCTGGCCGCAGCCAATACACCGGGGAAGTCAGTCTACGAAATAATCGCAACTGCAGATGCGCCGATCATAACGGCCTTGCGAATTGACGTAGTGCCATCGACCGGGGATGCCGCCCGTCACAATCCGGAGGATGGTTTTATTGTTGACCAGATCGAAGCTTGGGTGATCCGGCCGAATGGTCACCGGGTTAAGATCCACTTCCATGATTTCGTTTCCGATTCTGACGACGATGTCAAGACTGCGATCGATCGGGCCATCAAATTCGGGTCTAATTCTGAACTGGCCGGCGGCTTCAGGGCAAATCCTAGCCTCTTTCGGCCGCGCTGGACCATCGGGGTGCCCGATGCACCGCTACGACTTTCTCAGGGGAGTCGCATAAAGCTCCAGCTTACACAAACTCAGAATATTAACGACAAGCCAGCGCATGTGCGAAGGGCGCGTTTGTCAGCAAGTTCTGATGCGCGCTGGTCCGAGCTGATTCACGATCGGGAATATCGTGACAAGCTGGCACAAGTTTCGACTCTCACCCGGGAGTTGGAGACGATTCCGAGTGTCGAAACTCCCGTGATGGTCGAGCAACCAGACTACGAAGATCGGGAGACGTTGGAGTTTGAACGAGGCAATTTTCTCACGAAGATCGGACCTGCCCTCAGGCCGGATGTGCCGGGATTGTTCCCCCGACTTCCAGATGGCGCTCCTCGCAATCGTTTAACCTTGGCCAAATGGTTTTTTTGTCCGGAGCAGCCGCTAACGGCACGCATCGCGGTGAACCGCTATTGGGAGCAACTGTTCGGCACAGGAATTGTCGAGACTCTGGAGAATTTTGGGAGTATGGGGGAAAAGCCGAGTCATCCGGAACTGCTGGATTGGCTCGCGCTTCATTTTGAGAACGATCTTCACTGGGACATGAAGGCGTTTTTGCGTGAACTCGTGACGAGTGCGACGTACCGGCAGAGTGCAAAATCGACCCCGGAGCTAACCGAGAAAGATCCACGCAATCGACTGCTGGCCCGCGGCCCACAGCAAAGGCTCTCGGCGGAGATGGTACGGGATCAGGCTCTGATTGCTAGCGGACTCTTAAGTGACACCATGGGCGGACCTCCGGTGATGCCGCCTCAACCGGAGGGGGTCTGGAACTCCGTTTATAACGACAGCAAGTGGGTCGACGCGAAGGGCGCGAATCGGTATCGACGAGCGATTTACACATACATCAAGCGGACGAGTGGATATCCGAGTTTTCTCATCTTCGATGCTTCCGATCACGATGTGAGCCTGGCACGACGGATACCTACCAACACTCCCTTACAGGCCTTGGTCACGATGAACGATCCGGTTTATCAGGAAGCCTCGGAAGCGTTGGCTGTGCGAATGCTGAAGGCTAGTCATACAACGGATGACCGCCTTCGGTACGGCGCGCGTTTGGTTTTGTCGCGCGATCTGACTGATTTTGAGTTAGCGACACTACGCGAATTGTTTGAAAAAGCTCTTGCGGAATCCGGGGCGGGTGGGTTGAAAAGGGCCTCGTATGGCAGAGGAGCATCCGGAAATGAACGGCGTGCCATGACGGCGGTCGCCAGTGTTGTGTTCAATCTGGATGCAGCATTAACCAGGTGATGGTGATGACGAATTCCAAAGCTCGGCCGAAGGATGCGAAAGCGGGCGAAGTCAGCGCCGAAATATATTCCGAACTGCGAATCACGGCACTGCAGGCGCAAACGCGTCGTCATTTCCTGCGGACCCTGGGCAGCGGCCTCGGAACACTGTTTGTGGGAACGGCGCTGGCACAATACGCCAAGCCCGGTAAAGAGTTCGCGCGCTCCGAGTCTGCTGCGCTCGACTTTACGCGCGATCCCTCCAGCCCGCTTTCGGAGTTGCCGCCTCAGTTTTCGGCCAAAGTGCGACGCGTGATCTATCTGCATATGGCAGGAGCTCCCAGTCAACTGGAGTTGTTTGAGCACAAGCCGGACTTGAAGCGACTTGACGGAGAAGATTGTCCTGCATCTTTCCTTGCGGGCAAGAGGTTCGCGTTCATCAGCGGCGTTCCAAAGCTGCTGGGGTCACAGTACCCGTTTCATCAGGTCGGAGAGAGCGGTCATTGGATATCCGACCGCCTGCCCCATCTGGAGCAGCATCTTGACGACATTTGTTTTATCAAGTCCATGCGCACGGATCAGTTCAATCACGCGCCGGCGCAGTTGCTGGTGCAAACTGGGAATGCGAGACTTGGATACCCCTCCTTCGGTTCCTGGGTGTTGTACGGGATAGGCACGGAAAACCAGAACCTGCCCGGATTTATTGTCTTGCTCTCGGGCGGGAAATCGCCTGACGGTGGAAAACAACTGTGGAGTTCGGGTTTCTTGCCCAGTGTTTACCAGGGAGTGCAATGCCGCTCACATGGCGAGCCGGTCCTGTATCTGGACAATCCGCCAGGGACAAGCCGTTCGTTGCGCCGCGAAATGTTAGACGCCATTGACAAAATCAACCAGCAGACCTATGCGACATTCGGAAATCCGGAAACCATTACTCGCATCGCACAGTACGAAATGGCGTTCCGCATGCAAATGGACGCTACCGATGCCATGGATATTCATAAAGAACCGGAATTCGTTCGCGCCAAGTATGGAGCGAAGCCGGGCGAGTCCAGTTTTGCCAACAATTGCCTGGTGGCACGGCGGCTGGCCGAGCGGGGTGTCCGATTTATTCAGCTGTACCACTGGGGCTGGGATTCTCATGGCGCGGATGCCAAGGAAGCGCTGAACCTGGGATTTGCCGATCGTTGCCGGGAAGTGGATCAGCCGACTGCGGCACTGCTGGCCGATTTGAAGCAGCGTGGCATGCTGGAGGACACACTCGTGGTGTGGGGAGGGGAATTCGGCCGCACGCCGATGCGTGAAAACCGGAATGGCCAAGAGATGAAGTATGTGGGAAGAGACCACAATCCCGGTGCATTCACAATTTGGTTGGCCGGCGGAGGCGTCAAGCCCGGAATCACTCACGGCCAAACGGACGAGATGGGATACGAGATCGTAAAGGACCCGGTCGAGATCCGCGACCTGCATGCAACCATGCTCTATTTGCTGGGGTTCGACCATCACAAACTCAACTATTCTTTTCAGGGTCTGGAACAGAAACTTACGAGCGTGAAACCAGCTCGCGTCGTGTCGGAGATTTTGGCGTGAGTTTCTCGCCGATCATTCAGGATGCAATTGTTGAGGGCAACTATTGCTCATGACCGCGCCTGGCAGACGCCTCCTACAGGAATATCGTCGCGGCCTATTGCTCCTTCTGCCGATTTTCATCGTGGTGGCGCTATTGGTGTTTCTTCCACCCGATGGAAGGGAGCGCGCAGAATGGATGCAATTCGTCGGGCGCTTTCATCCTTTGGTGGTCCACTTTCCGATTGCGCTCGTTTTACTCGTTCCGGTTTTTCAATTGGTGGGCCGGAGGCCACAATTTTCTTATCTACGGGCCTCGTGCGGGTTCCTGCTTGGGCTCGCAACATTCGCGGCAACCGCGGCTGCGACTCTTGGATGGTGTTTGGGGCGAAGCGGCGGTTTTTCCGGTCCTCTCGTTACACAGCACATGTGGGGCGGAGTTCTGGTCACACTCACATGCTGGCTGTGTTGGCTGTCGAGAGGGAGACTCAGCCAGTCCGAAACAGCGTTCGGAATTTCACTGGCGATAGCGGTAATGCTGGTCGCGTGGACGGGATACCGCGGTGGACACTTGTCGCTTGGCGCTGATCACCTCACGGAACACATGCCGGCAGGGTTGCGTCATGTGCTAGGAGTGTCAGATAGGCGCACGGCATCGTCAAAGGCCGATCCGAACACGTTCTACGGGGCACGGGTTCAGCCTATCTTCGGCGCTCGATGCGTCAGCTGCCACGGTCCTGACAAACACAAAGCCGATCTTCGGCTCGACACTTACCAGGGCGTCATGCGTGGAGGGAAGGATGGGCCCGTCGTCCAAGCAGGCAACACTCAAGGCAGTGATCTACTCCGGCGCATCGCTCTGCCCGCTAACCACGATGACTTCATGCCAAAAGGCAAGAAGGCGCTGTCATCGGACGAAGTGAAGCTGATCGAACTGTGGATTGGTGCTGGCGCTTCAGATACTCTCGCCAAGGACTCTATCAAGAACGCGCCGGGCGATTCATCGGCGTCGAATGCTGTTGCGGAAATAATATTCCCGGAGACTGATCCGGCTGCTGTCCGCATAATGCGGTCTGCAATAGCACCAGAGGTCGCCAAGTTGCAAAAGCGGTTCCCGAACATATTGGACTATGAATCGCGCAGTTCGGCAGATCTGCGCTTGAATGCTTCGATTCTTGGAGCAAAGTTCGGTGACAACGACCTCGCGGACTTTGGGGCTGTCGCCGAGCACATTACGATCGCCGATTTCTCCCGCACCAGCATCACCGACCGCTCTGCCTTCACCATTGCGGGTATGAAACGGCTACGCGTCCTTCGGCTGACGAACACTGCGACTACTGACGCTACACTGCAGCGGTTAAGCGCCTTAGATCAATTGGAATCACTAAACTTGTTCGGTACGCAGGTCACATCCGCGGTTTTACCGGCAATCTCGAAGCTGCCGAAGCTTGCGCATTTGTACGCGGGACAAACGTCGATTTCGAGGGAAAGCGTCGTATCAGGAGGGCTGGCTGGCAAAGTTGTGTTCTGACAAGAGGCGGTTCAACGACGGCTTTATTTACTTTCCGGCGGAAGCTTGATGCGTCGATACATTTCACTTTTAGTTGGTTCTCTCGGAGAAATCACCGGGCCATCCTTGCCACGGTGCATCGCCTGTTGGTAGCCGTCGAGGTGCAACTTGCCTTTGAACTTTTCGGCGTTGTGGCAAAGAACGCATTTCTGGTTGAAGATTGGCTGCACCCGCATGGCATAAAAAATCGCTGGGTCGATCTGGCTTTTCTCCGCACACCGAACGAGCGACGAAATGGCTGAGGCATGTGCTCCGTTGAGAAAGTGCTGCCCCGATTATCCGGATCCTGGCTATGCGGCGTATCAAGTTCGCTCTGCGCTGCCGCCGATCATTGGCGCCAGCGTTCCGTCTTCGTGTCGGACTTCCTCTCGAATCATTCCGAGCAGCACCGACAGCACCGAAGCGATGACCGGACCCAGGAATAATCCCAGAAAGCCAAAGGCCTGGACGCCTCCCAGGATTGAAAATAGCAGGACCAGCGGATGGAGTTGAACCTTCCCGCCTACTATCCACGGCCGGATAATGTTGTCAGCCGCGCTCACCACTGCGACTCCCCACACCAGAACGAATACACCCTTCCAGATTGTTCCGACAAAAATCAAATAGAGCCCTGCAGGAATCCACACTAGCGCGGCGCCGGCAACGGGCACAATCGAAGCAAACGCAGCGCAGAGGCCAAGTAAAAGAGCAGAGGGCAATCCTGCGATTGCCAGCGCGATGCCTGTCAACACACCCTGCGCCACACCCACGGACGCTATACCGTACACGTTCGCGACAATGGTGTCCGATATATTGCTGAATAACCTTCTTGCCTGCCCCGGCGGCAGCGGAATCGACTGCTCTGCCTGTTGAATCCACGCCCGACCGTCCCTGAACAAGAAGAAAACAACTACCAGAGCCAAAAGAGACTGCCCAATCAGGCTCGCAAAGTTACTGAGGATTAGCGCTCCCGATCCCAACACCCAGACCCCCGCCTGCTGCACGTGAGAAGTAATTGCCGCCTTAACGTCGTACTTTGAAAGGTCGACAAAGCGCCCAACGAACTTCAGGCCTCGCTCCGCCATGGTTGCCAGGAAAAATGCGAATCCACCCTGCTCCGCACTCTGCCGCGTCAAGTACTGGGCTGCGGTGACAGCCTGCCTTGCGACCAAGACCACGATGATGAAGACGGGCACTCCAAAAAGAAAAAGCAGTGCCAGCGTAGACAGCAGTGAAGCTTTCCCGGGTTTTCCTTTGGTCCACCCTAAGATTCTCTGATAGACCGGGAAAAAGACGACGGCAAGAATAGTTGCCGCCACAAATGGATAAATAAACGGTCGCGCAATAACGAACGCAAATCCCAACACAATGAGGGTCAGGATTCCCAGGAACCAAAGAGTTGTGCGCTTGCTATACATGTTGAGCTTTATCGGACCCTTGCGAGTTCTTTGTTACGAGCGTCCGCGGGCCTCTGCCCGTTTTCGCGGCCGGACGCGATTTCGATTTCCGCAATGTCTACGGTATTCGTGAAACTGGGTTCAGAGTTGCAAACTCGGCCTTGGCTTCCCGCAGGATGGGCGTGTTGGGGTCGGCGTCTTTCCAGAGGGAAAAGAAATCCTCGTATGCGCGCGCAGCTTTTGTAGTTTCGCCCGACATCGCGTACGCCCGACCGAGTTCCAGGTTGGCGAGGTTTCCGACCGCGAACGTTGCCAGTGGCCGGTGGGCCAGGATTTTCTCAAACTCAACCGCGGCGGCAGCGCCCTGGTGCGACAACAACAGAGCTTGCCCGCGAAGATACACAGGATACAAGGTTGCAATCGGCTGCGGGCTACCCAATTCATAGGGAAGAGCCGGTTGCAAAGCCTGCATCGCACCATACCCATCGTGGCGGCTCACATGGATTGCGGCTCGAATCGTGGGCAGCCAGTAAGACTGCACGAGCGTATCCAAGGGAGACTCGTG
>Ga0207665_10003218_pt1 | contig 10945 bp, 11 predicted proteins | sample LARL112metaG_FD_184351 | JGI IMG/M metagenome (GOLD analysis project Ga0207665, IMG submission 184351) | Corn, switchgrass and miscanthus rhizosphere microbial communities from Kellogg Biological Station, Michigan, USA - LAR L11-2 metaG... | ecosystem: Host-associated > Plants > Roots >...
AGCAGCTCTTCTGGGCGGTGCTCGGCCTGGGCTGCCTCTGGGGCGGGATGCTGCTCGACTACCGGAACCTGGAGCGGGTGGTGATGCCGCTCCTGGTCGTCTCCTTCGTGCTCCTGGTGCTGGTGCTGGTGCCGCCGTTCGGTCAGTCGATCAACGGTACCCGTCGCTGGTTCCACCTGGGTCCGCTGTCCTTCCAGCCGGTGGAGCTCGCCAAGTTCGCGCTGGTGCTCTACCTCGCCTCCTTCCTGACCCGGCGGCAGGAGGTGCTGTCGCGCTTCACCGAGGGCCTCCTGCCGGTGCTGCTGGTGGCGGGTGGGATGGCCGCGCTGACGCTGCTCCAGCCCGATCTCGGCAACAGCCTGGCCCTCGTCATCCTCACCCTCGTGCTCGCCTACCTGGCCGGCGCGCGGGTGCAGCACATGGCCCTCATCGCGGGAGCCGCGCTCCCGGTGGTGATCGCGCTGATCGCGCTCAAGCCGTACCGGTGGCGGCGCATGGTCGCGTTCATGAACCCGTGGGACGATCCGCAGGGCAGCGGCTTCCAGATCATCCAGTCGTTCCTCGCCCTCGGCTCGGGCGGCTGGCTGGGGGTCGGGCTCGGCGACTCCAAGCAGAAGCTCTTCTACCTGCCGGAGCCCTACACCGACTTCATCTTCGCGATCATCGGGGAGGAGCTGGGGCTGCTCGGCGCCATCGTGATCGTGGCCCTCTTCGCCCTGCTCATCTGGCGCGGCCTGCGCATCGGCCTGCGGGCCCCCGACTCCTTCGGGGCCTTCCTGGGGCTCGGGCTCACCATCATGCTCGCGACCCAGACGATCGTGAACCTCGGGGTGGTGACCGGGGCGCTGCCCACCAAGGGGCTGCCGCTGCCGTTCATCTCCTTCGGGGGCTCCGCGCTGCTCATGACCATGTTCTCGGCCGGGGTGCTGCTGAACATCTCGCAGCACGGGAGAGCGGCCTGATGTTCAAGAAGTACCAGCACATCCACTTCGTGGGCATCGGCGGCGTCGGCATGAGCGGCATCGCCGAGGTCCTGCTCACGCTCGGCTACCGGGTCACCGGCTCCGACACCCGCCGCGGCGAGACGGTGGAGCGGCTCGAGCGGCTGGGGGCCAAGGTCTACGTGGGCCACGCGGCCGCGCAGGTGGAGGGCGCGCACGTGGTGGTCTACTCCTCCGCGGTGGCCCGCGACAACGTGGAAGTGGCGGCGGCGCGGCAGCGCGGCATCCCGGTCATCGCGCGCGCCGAGATGCTCGCGGAGCTGATGCGGCTCAAGTACGGCATCGCGATCGCGGGCACCCACGGCAAGACCACCACCACCTCCATGGTGGCGGCGGTGCTGGGGGCGGGCGGCTTCGATCCCACCGTGGTGGTGGGCGGCCGCGTGCACGGGCTCGGCACCAACGCCCGCCTTGGCCAGGGCGAGTTCCTGGTGGCGGAGGCCGACGAGTCCGACGGCTCCTTCCTCCAGCTCACCCCCACCATCGCGGTGGTGACCACGGTGGACGCCGAGCACCTCGATCACTACGCGGATCTCGACGCGATCGTGGCCGCGTTCCTCGCCTTCGTGAACAAGGTGCCGTTCTACGGCTGCGCGGTGGTCTGCCTCGACGACCCGAACCTCCAGCGCATGATCCCGCGCATGGCCAAGCGGGTGGTGACCTACGGGCTGGAGGCGGGCGCCGACGTCACCGCGCGGCGGCTGCAGTTCGCGGAGATGCGCTCGACCTTCGAGGTGGTGCAGCGCGGCGCCGTCCTCGGGACGATGAGCCTCCAGATCCCCGGCCGCCACAACGTGCTCAACGCGCTGGCCGCCACCGCGGTCGCGCTCGACCTCGAGATGCCGTTCGCCAAGATCCAGAACGCCCTGGCCGGCTTCGCGGGCGTGCAGCGCCGGTTCCAGATCCGGGGCCGCGCCCGGGACGTGCTCGTCGTCGACGACTACGGCCATCACCCCGCCGAGATCCGCGCGACCCTCGCCGCCGCCAAGGCGGGGTTCGACCGTCGCGTGATCACGGTGTTCCAGCCGCACCGCTACTCGCGGACGCAGCACCTGCGGGACGACTTCCTCACCGCGTTCTACCAGTCCGACGTCCTCATCGTCATGGACATCTATCCCGCGGGGGAGGCGCCGATTCCCGGCGTGCACTCCCGCGACCTGGCCGACGGCATCGCGGCCCACGGGCACCGCGAGGTGCTGTACCTGGGCAACGATCGCGCGGCCATCATCGACTACCTGTGCGAATCCACCAGAGCGGGTGATCTCGTGCTCACTCTCGGGGCCGGCGACGTGGGCCAGCTGGGCGGGGAACTGCTCCAGCGGCTCGGCGGCGACTCCGAGACACCATCCAAGAGGAGATAACGCATGCTGGGAGAGATCCGGGGCGAGGTCCGATTCAAGGAGCCGCTCAGCTTCCACACCTCCTTGCGTATTGGGGGTTCCGCGGACATCTTCATCGTCCCGCAGGACGTGGAAGACATCCGCCGCGCGCTGTCGTTCGCCGAGCGGGAGCAGCTCTCGGTCGACGTCATCGGCGGCGGCAACAACCTGCTGGTCAGCGACCGCGGTGTCCGCGGCGTGGTGCTCAAGCTCGAGGGCTGCCTCGGGCGCGCCGAGTTCAACGGGGAGGAGGCGGTGGCCGGCGCGGGGGTGAGCCTCGCCGCCCTGATCCGCGAGGCGGCCGCCCTGAACCTGGGCGGCATCGAGTGCCTGGTCGGGGTGCCGGCCACGGTGGGCGGCGCGGTGGCGATGAACGCGGGCACGCCGGACGGTGGCATCGCGGACTTCATCTCCGCGGTCTACTTCCTGCACCCGGACGGCACCCTCGGGGAGATCAAGCCGGGCGCGGGCTCGTTCAGCTACCGGATGTTCGCCGCGCCGCAGGGCTCGGTGCTCATCGGGGCGCGCCTGCAGCTGAACCGGCGGCCCTTCGCGGAGATCCAGAAGGACATCAAGCAGCGGCTGAAGCAGAAGAAGGCGACCCAGCCGCTCGCGCTCGCCTCGGCGGGCTGGGTGTGGAAGAACCCGCCGGGCGAGGCCGTCTCGCGCCTCATCGAGAAGGTCGGGCTCCGCGGCAAGCGCCTCAACGGGGCCGAGATCTCGGCCAAGCACGCCAACTTCATCGTCAACCGCGGGGGCGCCGCCGCCACCGACATCAAGGCGCTCATGCAGCTCACCCTCGATCGGGTGCGCAACCACTTCGGCATCACCCTCGAGCCCGAGATCAAGACCATGGGAGAGATTTGAGAGCCCACAGCTCCGTCATCTCTCCGCGGGCGGGACGCGGCCGGCTCGCGGACCTGGCCGAGCGGGGCCCCGCGATGGAGCGCCAGCGCGTCTCGCGCGCCCGGCTCGCGCGGCGGGTGACCCGCCGGGTGCGCTGGGTGACCACGCGGGCGGTCCCCATCGCGCTCGTGCTCACGGTCCTGGCCGCGGGCGGGGCGGGGGCGCTGTGGCTCTTGACCTCGCCGCGCTTCACCGTCACCGAGGTGGCGGTGACCGGCGCGAGCCGGCTCCGCCCGGAGGACATCGTGGCCGCGTCCGGCATCGGGCCCGGCACCAACCTCTTCCGCCTCGACGGCGCCACCGTGGTCGCGCGCCTGGAGGCGCTGCCCCTGATCCGGCGCGCCGACATGGTGCGGCGCTTTCCTAACCAGGTGACGCTCGCGGTGGAGGAGCGGCGGCCGTTCACGCTGGCCCACGCGGGCCGGCTCCACTGGATCGACGAGCAGGGCGTGAACCTGGGGCCGGAGGCGCGCGCGGTGGCGCCCCGGGCCCCGGTCATCACCGGGCTCGGCCCCACCGACCTGGCCGCCGACGGCGGGCCGTCTCCGCGGGTGGCCGCCGGCATCTCGCTGCTGCGGGTGCTGCTGCGCTCGGAGACCACCCTGCTCCAGCAGATCTCCGAGATCGACGTGAGCCGGCCGGAGGGCCCGGTGCTCTACACGGTGGACGGCATCGAGGTCCGGCTCGGGGCCGACGACTGGGAAGGGCGGCTCGGCCGGCTGCAGGGAGTGCTCGCCCAGGTGCGATCGGGCGGAGAGGCGGTGGGCGCGATCGATCTGCGGTTCCGCGATCAGGTGGTCCTCAAGACCGTGACGAGGTGAGGAGGGCAATGGCCAGATCCCGAGTGCGGCAGGTCATCGCCGGGCTGGACGTGGGCACGACCAAGATCTGCTGCGTGATCGCCGACTGGTCGCCGGTGGGCAACCTCGACATCGTGGGAGTGGGGACGAGCCCCTCCCGCGGCCTGCGCAAGGGCGTGGTCGTCAACATCGACTCCACGGTGGAGTCGATCAAGCACGCGGTGGCCGAGGCGGAGGAGATGGCGGGGGTCGAGATCCCGTCGGTGATCGCGGGGGTCGCGGGCGGTCACATCCGCGGCATCAACAGCCGCGGAGTGGTGGCGGTCTCCGGCAAGCACCGCGAGGTGAGCCAGGCCGACATCGACCGCGCGCTCGACGCGGCGCGCGCGGTGAACCTGCCCCAGGACCGCGAGATCATCCACGTGCTGCCCCAGACCTTCCTGGTCGACGACCAGGACGGGGTGAAGGAGCCGCTCGGCATGTCGGGCGTGCGCCTGGAGGTGGAGGTGCACCTCGTCACCGGAGCCACCACCTCGGTGCGCAACGTGGTCCGCAGCGTCAACCGCGCGGGCCTGCAGGTGCAGGACCTGGTGCTGGAGCCGCTCGCCTCCGCGGAGGCGGTGATCTCCACCGAGGAGAAGGAGCTCGGCATCCTATTGATCGACCTGGGCGGCGGCACCACCGACGTGGCCCTCTTTCGCGACGGGGCGGTGTGGCACACCGGCAGCCTGCCGCTGGGCGGCGACCACATCTCCAACGACATCGCGGTCGGCCTGCGGACGCCGACCGCGGACGCGGAGGAGCTCAAGAAGCGCCACGGCTGCGCGCTCACCGCGCTCGTCCGCGAGGACGAGGTGGTGGACGTGCCGAGCGTGGGCGGACGCAAGGCGCGGCAGCTCTCGCGCCAGATCCTGTCCGAGATCATCCAGCCGCGGGTCGAGGAGATCTTCACCCTGGTCGCGCGCGACCTCGTCCGCGCCGGGCTCAACGACGTGGCCGCGGGCGGCGTCGTGGTGACCGGCGGCAGCTCGATCATGCACGGGGTGCCGGAGCTCGCCGAGCAGGTGTTCGACATGCCGGTGCGTCGCGGGGTGCCCGCCGGGCTCTCCGGGCTCGCCGACGTGGTGCAGAGCCCGATTCACGCGACCGCGGTGGGACTGGCCCTCTACGGGGCGCGCGGTCACGGCGGCGGAGTCGGAGTGAACGAGGTCGAGGACGGCACGCTGGTCGGGCGCACCGGCCGGCGGCTGCGGGACTGGTTTGCGGAGCTCTTCTAGGAGAGGCGGCGGGGGCAAGCCCCCGCGCGCCGCCGGACAGGCGGAGCTGTTCACCACCATGCCGCCCGTCCGGGCGCGGCACCCACAGGCTCGATCCCCACGGGGACAATCTAAGGAGGAGTCGATGGAGCACACTCAGGGGCGGCGGCCGGTGTTCGAGCTGGAGGAAGAGCGCGAGGCGGCGAAGATCAAGGTGATCGGCCTCGGCGGGGGCGGCTCCAACGCGGTCAACCGCATGATGGCGGCCTCGTTCACCGGCGTCGACTTCATCGTGGGGAACACCGACTTACAGGCCCTCCGCTCGTCGCCCGCGCCGGTGAAGCTCCAGCTCGGCACGCGGCTCACCGGCGGCCTCGGCGCCGGCTCCGATCCCGAGGTCGGCAAGAACGCGGCGCTCGAGGACCGAGAAGAGATCAAGAAGGTGCTGGAAGGCGCGGACATGGTGTTCGTGACCGCGGGCCTGGGCGGCGGCACCGGCACCGGCTCCGCGCCGATCGTGGCCGCGGTGGCCAAGGAGCTCGGCATCCTCACGGTGGCGGTGGTCACCAAGCCGTTCGCCTTCGAGGGCCGCAAGCGCGCGCTCCAGGCCGAGGCGGGCATGGCCGAGCTGCGCGCGGTGGTCGACACCCTGATCGCGATCCCCAACCAGCGCCTGCTCGCGGTGGTCGATCGCGGCACCCCGCTGCTCGAGGCGTTCAAGGTCGCCGACACCGTGCTGCTGCAGGCGGTGCAGGGCATCTCGGACCTGATCCTGGTCCCTGGCCTCATCAACCTCGACTTCGCCGACGTGCGCACGATCATGTCCGGCATGGGCATGGCCCTCATGGGCACCGGCACCGGCCGAGGCGAGCACCGCGCGCTCGACGCGGCGCAGAAGGCGGTGGCGAGCCCGCTGCTCGACGAGACCTCGATCGAGGGCGCGCGCGGCATCCTGATCAACTTCACCGGCGGTCCCGACCTGTCGATCCATGAAGTGGAAGAGGCGGCTCGGATCGTGCAGGAGGCCGCGCACGAGGAGGCCAACATCATCTTCGGCGCGGTGCTCGACGAGAGCCTGGGCGACGAGGTGCGCATCACCGTGATCGCCACCGGCTTCACCGAGCGCAAGGAGTCGTCGCTACCCGGCCCGAAGGTCGTGCCGATTCCCTCCGGCCCGCGCAACCCGCAGCCGTCCAAGGACTGGCGACGGCGGATCGCCGACCTGCGGGCGGAAGGCGAGGAGCCGGCCGAGGAGGACCTGGACGTCCCGGCCTTCCTGCGCCGGCAGGCCGACTAGCGCGTCGCTCGCGAGACAGCTCCCTCACCCCGCCCGCGCCGCCGTGACGGCGGCGCGGGCCGGGGTGGGGAGCGACGTAGTCGGCCCGCATAGCCGCGCGGGGAAGAGGCGTGAGAGAATGTGCGGGTGACTTCTCGCGCCCCGCGCGATGCCGACGCGCCGCTTGCCTTCGTGACCTCCCGCCTCCTCGACCGCCACGGGCTGCCGCATCTGTTCACCACGCGGCACTGCCCCGGCATCGCGCGGCCCACCGAGCTGCGGCCGCCCCTCGGGCCGGACTCGCGCCCCCTCCTGGCCGCGCGCGGCGTGGCGGGCGAGCCGGCGTTCGCGCGTCAGGTGCACGGCGCGACGGTCATCTCCGTGGAGCGGGCCGGCTTCGCGGGGCACGGGGATGCGCTGACCACGCACCTGGCCGGGCTGCCGCTCTGCATCTCGACCGCCGATTGCCTGCCGATCGTCCTCTACGATCCGCGCGCCCGCCGGCTGGCCGCGGTGCACGCGGGCTGGCGGGGGACGGTGCAGTCGGTCGGCCGCGCCGCGGTCCTGGCGCTGACCCGTGCCGGCAGCGCGCCCGCCGATCTGGTGGTGGCCATCGGCCCGTCGATCGGCCCCTGCTGCTACGAGGTGGACGCTCCCGTCATCGAGCGGCTCGAGGCGGCCTTCCCGGGCGGCTGGCAGACCTGGGTGACCCCCAAGGGGCCGGGCAAGTGGATGCTGGATCTCTGGCGGGCGAACGTGGATCAGCTCACCGCCGCCGGTGTCCCCGCCGAACGTATTGATCTGCTGGGCCTCTGCACCGGGTGCCGACCCGATCTCCTCTTCTCCTACCGCCGGGAGCGGGGGGCCGGCCGCCTGGTGACGGTGGCGGCGCTGCCCGCGGCCCCGGCCGCGGCCGCCGCCGGGGCCTGACGGCCCCGAGCGGGCGTGCTAGAATCGCCCCCACTCATGCTGGACATGCGCGCCAACCTCGGGCGGGTCCAGGAGGCCGTCGCGCGGGCGTGCGCGCGGGCCGGTCGCTCCCCCGACGACGTCCTGCTGATCGCGGTCTCCAAGACCATGGACGTCGAGCGGGTACGGCTGGCCATCGCCGCCGGTGTCGCCGCTCTCGGGGAGAACCGCGTCCAGGAGGCGAAGGAGAAGATCGAAGCGCTCGGGCGTCCGGTGCCCTGGCATCTGATCGGATCGCTTCAGACCAACAAGGCGAGAGACGCGGCGCGTCTCTTCGACTGGATCCACTCGGTGGACCGGCTCGACCTGGCGCAGGAGCTGTCCCGGCGGGCCGATCGCGCGCTCAACATCCTGCTGCAGGTGAACCTGGGCGACGAGCCCCAGAAGGGCGGGGTGACGGCCGCGGAGCTGAAGCGGCTGCACGAGGTGGTGGCCGCGCTGCCGAATCTGAAGGTGCGCGGGCTCATGGCGATTCCACCCGCCACCGAGCAGCCGGAGCAGGCGCGGCCCTTCTTCCGGCAGCTGCGCGACCTGCGGGAGCAGCTCGGTCTCGAGCACTGCTCGATGGGCATGAGCGCCGACTTCGAGGTGGCCATCGAGGAGGGCGCGACCATGGTGCGGGTCGGCACTGCGATCTTCGGGCCGCGCGCCCCACGGGGCGGCGGGGAGTAGACGAGGTGAGCCTCAAGGACAAGACGGTCGGCTTCCTCGGCGCCGGGAACATGGGCGAGGCCATCATCAAGGGCCTGCTCCAGACCGGGCTCGTCCCCACCTCCGCGATCGCGGCCACCGATGCCCGTGCGGACCGCCTGCAGCAGATGACGTCCCAGTACGGCATCCGCGCGGCCGCCTCGAACCCTGACCTGGTCGCGGAGTCCGACGTGGTGATCCTCGCGGTGAAGCCGCAGATCATGGGCGCGGTGCTCAAGGAGATCGCGGGCGCGGTGGACCGCTCCCGCCTGCTCATCTCGGTGGCGGCGGGAGTGCCGGTGGCCACGCTGCGCCAGGGCCTCGGCAAGCCCGCGCGCCTCATCCGCGTGATGCCGAACACGCCCGCGCTGGTGCTCGAGGGCGTGACCGCGATCGCGCGGGCCGACGGGCTCGAGCCCGGCGATCTCGAGCTCGCCCAGGAGCTGTTCGGAGCGGTGGGCCGCGCGGTGGTGCTCGACGAGGACGCCCTCGACGCGGTGACCGGGCTCTCCGGCTCGGGCCCCGCCTACGTGGCCATCGTCATCGAGTCGCTCGCCGACGGCGGCGTGAAGATGGGGCTCGACCGCGCCACCGCCATGATCCTGGCCGCGCAGACCGTCCTCGGCTCCGCGCGGCTGATTCTCGATACCGGGATGCACCCGGGGCAGCTCAAGGACATGGTCTCCTCGCCGGGCGGGACCACCATCGCCGGCATCTCGGCGCTGGAAGAGGGCGGCGTGCGGCGGACCTTCATCAGCGCGGTGGAGCGGGCCACGCTGCGCTCGCGCGAGCTGGGAGGCAGACGCTAGTGCCGGAGCTCATCGGCTTCCTCGGCTGGCTGCTCGGCCTCTACTCGTGGGTGATCATCGCGGCGGCCCTCATCACCTGGGTCAGCCCCGACCCCCGCAATCCGATCGTGATGTTCCTGCGGCAGGTCACCGAGCCGGTGCTAGGGCCGGTGCGACGCTTCCTGCCGCCGTGGAAGACCGGGGGGCTCGACTTCTCCCCGCTCATCGTCATCCTGGCCATCCAGTTCGTGGAGCGGGTGATCCTTCCCGGCCTGCTCCGAGCGATGTACTGAGGAGAGTCCCGTGCGCATCACGCCCATGGATATCCGTCAGCAGCAATTCACGGTCCGGATGTTCCGCGGCTTCGACGTCCAGGAGGTGGACACCTTCCTCGAGGACCTCGCCGCGGACTACGAGGCCCTCCTGAAGGAGAACACCCTGCTGAAGGAGCACCTGCAGGCGGCCGAGGAGCGCACGCGCGGGCTCGAGCAGCGCGAGCGGATGCTGCAGGAGACGCTGGTGACCACCCAGCGCATGGTCGAGGAGATGAAGGACAACGCCCGGCGCGAGGCCCAGCTCCTGATCAAGGAAGCCGAGATGCAGGGCGAGAAGACCATCGAGGCCGCCCGCACCGCCGAGGGCGCGATCCAGGCCCAGATCAGCCAGCTCAAGCGGACGCGACGGCAGCTCGCCGAGTCGCTGCGGGCCACCGTCGACATGTACCAGCGGCTGCTGGACCAGGACCTCGAGGCGGATGCCAACCAGGGCGACGGCGGCTAGCGAGGCGCCGCTGCTGCACGTCCGGGTGCAGCCCCGGGCCCGACGCAACGAGGTCGTGGGCTGGCAGGGCGACGCCCTCCGGGTGCGGGTGACCGCGCCGCCCGCGGACGGCCTCGCCAATCGCGCGGTGACCGACCTGCTGGCGGGGGCCCTCGGGGTCGCCGCCTCGCGGATCGCGCTCGTGCGCGGCGCGGCCTCGCGCGACAAGCTCTTCCGCGTGGAGCGCCTCTCTCCGGGCGACGTGCGCGCCCGCCTCGCGGCTCGATGATCACGCCCGTCCGGTGGGAGGACGGGCGCCTGGTCCTGATCGACCAGACCCGCCTGCCGGTCGAGGAGGTCTGGCGCGCCTGCGAGAGCTGGCCCGAGGTCGCGGAGGCGATCCGGGGCCTGGTCGTGCGGGGCGCTCCCGCCATCGGGGTGGCCGCCGCCTTCGGGGTCGTGCTCGCCGCGCGGGCGAGCCGGGCCACCGACCGGTCGGGGCTGCTCGCGGATCTGGAGGAGGCGATCAAGGGGCTGGCCGCAACGCGGCCCACCGCGGTCAACCTCTTCTGGGCTCTCGATCGGATGCGGCGCACTGCTGCGGCCGGCCCCGAGCTCTCGGTGGGCGCGCTGCGGGACCGGCTGCTCGTCGAGGCCCAGGCCATCCTGGCCGAGGACCTCGCGGCCAACCGGGCGATGGGCGCCCACGGCGCCGCGCTCGTGCCCGAGCACGCGCGCCTGCTCACCCACTGCAACGCGGGCGCGCTCGCCACCGGCGGCTACGGCACGGCGCTCGGCGTGATCCGCGCCGCGGTCGAGGCGGGCAAGCGCATCCGCGTGCTCGCCGACGAGACGCGACCGTACCTCCAGGGCTCGCGCCTGACCGCATGGGAGCTCTCGCGCGACGGCATCGACGTCGCGATCATCGCCGACGGCGCTGCAGGCCATTTCCTTTCCCGTGGCGAGGTGTCGCTCGCCATCGTGGGCTCTGACCGCATCGCGGCCAACGGCGACGTGGCGAACAAAGTCGGGACCTATTCGGTGGCGGTGCTGGCCCGGGAGAACCGCGTTCCGTTTTATGTGGCGGCGCCGATTTCCACGCTCGATTTGACGCTGCCGTC
>Ga0207665_10003220_pt1 | contig 10936 bp, 8 predicted proteins | sample LARL112metaG_FD_184351 | JGI IMG/M metagenome (GOLD analysis project Ga0207665, IMG submission 184351) | Corn, switchgrass and miscanthus rhizosphere microbial communities from Kellogg Biological Station, Michigan, USA - LAR L11-2 metaG... | ecosystem: Host-associated > Plants > Roots >...
CGGCCCCTGGTAGCCGCGCCTTGCCTGCGGCTGGACTGCTCGGGCCGGCCGAGATCCGCGAGATCGCGGGGCGGCTGGGGGTCAGGCCGTCCAAGCGGCTGGGCCAGAACTTCGTGACCGACCCGGGGACTGTCCGGCGGATCGTGACGCTGGCGCAGCTCGGCCCCGGTGACGTCGTGCTGGAGGTGGGCCCCGGGTTCGGGTCGCTGACCCTCGGCCTGCTCGCCGCAGCCGGCCGGGTGGTCGCGGTGGAGGTGGACCCGGTGCTGGCGGCGGAGCTGCCACGCACCGTCGCCGCCCGGGCGCCGGACCTGGCCCCGCGGCTGGCGGTGGTGACCGCCGACGCGGCCCGGGTCACGACCGCCGACCTGCGGCGATCGCCGCGCCCAACGAACCTGCCGGACCCGCCGCCCGTGCCCGGTAGCGAGCCGTCTGTGCTGGCCGCCAACCTCCCCTACAACGTGGCCGTGCCTGTGGTGCTGCACCTGCTCGCGGCGCTGCCGTCGCTGGAGCGCGGCCTGGTCATGGTGCAGGCGGAGGTGGCCGACCGGATGACTGCGCCGCCGGGCAGCCGCGTCTACGGCGTGCCGTCGGTCAAGCTCGCCTGGTACGCGTCCGCGCGCCGGGCCGGGCCGGTGGCGCGCAGCGTGTTCTGGCCGGTGCCGAACGTGGACTCGGGGCTGGTCGCCTTCACCCGCCGTCCGCCGCCGGACCCGGAGGTGCCGCGGGAGGAGGTGTTCGCGGTCGTCGACGCGGCGTTCGCGCAGCGGCGCAAGACGCTGCGGGCGGCGCTGGCCCGGTGGGCTGGCGGCCCGGATGCTGCCGAACGTATCCTGCGGGCGGCTGGACTGGACCCCAGCGCCCGGGGAGAAGAGCTAGCGCTAGCCGAATTCAGCCGGATTGCCCTGGCCGGTGCCGCTCGCGCCGGCCTGGGATTGTGATCGGTTGAGGTGTCGGATTACTGTGAGGGCCGTGCCAGCGTCAGCGTTGAGATGCCGAGCCTGAACGCCGCTTTGGCCGCCGGGTTGTCATCGATGCGCCAGTTGTGATGGCGGATGCCCCCTTGCTGGGCTATGTCAAACCATACAAGCCCAAGCGTCTTGTACTGGCGCATCCCGCTGAACAGGTTGTTGATCTTGGCGAACTGGCCAGCGGCGGGCGCCACGGCGGTCTCGGACAGCAATATGGGCTTATTGGTGAAGACCCGCACCTGGGCAATGGTGAGGCCAAAGACGCGGGCGAAGGTATCGGACGGCCGGAAATAGTAGCCGTCGATGCCGACCCACGTGACGTACTTCGCCCCCGGCCACCATGATGCAACCGGCCCGGTGCCGGGGCGGTCCTGGTTGACAGTCCACAGCCAGGTGACATTTTCGGCGCCCTGACCGCGAAACAGTGTCACGATATGCCGCCAAGCCGCCACAAATGTCGATGGCGGGACGTGCCCATAACCCCACGGATACCAGGGGGCGTTCATCTCATGCCCGAAGCCGATGACCACCGCATGGCGAAAGTCCCGGACACTGTCGGCATATGTGCGCAGGTAGATGTCGTATTTGCCAGCGGCAATCGCTGAAACCAGCGCATCGGTGGGGTCGATCTGCACGTAAGGGATGGCGCCGTGAGCGCGGATCCGCTCGGCGAACGATGCCGCGAAGGGCTCCGCCCAGCCGCTGTAGTAGCCGACCAAGTTCGGGTGCGTCCCGGCCGCCCGGGCGAACTCCGCGACGGGCTGGTAGCCAGGCGGCACCCCGGTCTCGTAGACGCCCAGGTAAGAGTGCGGGCTCGGCGGCAGCGACGTGTGGGCAGGTGGCGGACGGGATGGCAGCAGGATCTTGTAGTGGGCGCCGGTGGAGATGAGGGAGGCAGCGGCGATGGCCACGGCCATCAGCAGCACCAGGCGTGAGAAGATGCGTGATTTCATGCCGCGGCGCTCCCTGGAAAGATGACGCGGCTCACAACGGCCAGGTTCAGCAGGCCGAAGAACAGCAGGAACGCGAACTGCGCCGAATCCAGGGTCACCGTCCGCCAGATGGCCAGGACCGCCCACAGCAGGGCCATGCCGCCGCTCCACCCAGTGACCCACAGCCGGAACCGCCGCAGCGCGCTGCCCGGCGTCCGGGTCGGATGCCAGCTCATCGTCCTGCCCCAAGCGCTGTCCCAGATGGAGAAGACATGCGCCCAGCCGCGGGCGACTCCCAGCGGCCAGACCGACGGCCCGTATGCCGAGCGGTGCCACAGCGGGTAAAGGATGAACCCGGAGACCATTGCCGGGCCGAGGATGATGAAGTTCCGCAACCGGACCTGGCCGGGCAGGAACGTCAGCATGACGATGGGGAGAAGCGGCCCGAAGAAGCAGAGCAGGCCGGTATAGGCGTAGTAGAAGAACCCGGAGATGTAGGTGAGCCGGGCCGGGATGCTCATCGGTATGGCCCACAGCCGCCGGGAGAAGACGATGCCGGCGTTCCCGGTGCACCACCGGTACTGCTGCCGCACGAACGCGTCGAGGTTATTGGGGCAGCTGCCGGCTGAGAGCACGACCGGCAGGTAGACGAGGGACCAGCCGGCCATACGCACGTCGAGTCCGGTGTGCACGTCCTCGGCGTAAGGGATGAGCGTCGGGCCGCCCTGCTGCTCCAGCGCGGCTCGCCGGTAGACGGCCGAGGTCCCGACGCAGGTGGCCGCGTCGAACCGGTCGCGGGCCACCTGGACAGCCCGGTAGAACACCTCCTGGATCGCGCCCGCCGCGTTCTCGATCCACGTCTGCGCGGCGCTTTCCCGGAAGAACTGCGGCGTCTGGACGATCGCAATCGCCGGGTCGTCCATATAGGGAAGCGTCTCGGCCAGGAAGTCGCGGCGCGGCGCGAAGTCCGCGTCGAAGATCACCAGGAACTCGCCGCTGGTGCGCGCGAACGCGTATCGCAGGTTGCCGCTCTTCTTGTAGACGCGCAGATCGGGTCGGCGCAGGTAGTTGAAGCCGAGCGACTCCGACACCGAACGCGCTTCGTCGCAAGGCCCATCATCGAGGACGTAGGCGTGGGCCAGCCCCGGGTAGCCCGCGATGAGACCGGCGACGGCGTTCCAGGTGTTGCGGAGCATCTCGATCGGCTCACCGCAGATCGGCAGGTAGATGTCGACGCTGGGGTAGGTGACCGGGTGCCAGGCCCGGATCCGCTCCTGGTGGGCCGCCAGGTCGAAGTCGCGGCCGGTGAAGTTCACCGGCAGGCTGATCACCTGGTAGACGATGTATGTGGCGGTGACGACCATGAACGGCCACAGCGCTGGGTTGTGCGCCTCGAACCGGATCTGGCTGATGACCAGGCATGTCGCGCTGACCACGAGCCCCGTGGTCAGGTAGAGCAGGTTGCGGCCGGTGTAGGCGTATTTCTCGCTGTCATCAGGGGGAAGGGGCGGGACGTGATGAGGTGTAGCCGTGGTCGGCTGGGCGCTGGTGGGTGGCTGGCCGGTAGTGGTGGTCATTGGCCGGGCTTGGGTCGGTAGATGACGTAGGTGCCCTGGCCGATGGGGGGGATTTCGGTGCCGTAGGGGATGACTTGGATGGGTTTGTCGTGGTTGCGGCGCAAGCTGGCGGCGATCTGGTGGTCGAGGGTGGTGGTGTCGGCGAAGTTGAGGGCGATCAGGGTGAAGTAGCCCTCGGAGATGTAGCGGTCGAAGGTGGCGGGGTTGCCGGCGCCGACGATGCCCTGGCTGGTGGGATTGCCGGTGCTGTCGCCCGAGGGCAGCACGATGTTGCGGGTGGATGACCAGCGCCGCCAGTGGGTGTCACCGAGGTAGTACTCGGCGATGGAGGGGTCTTCGACCAGCAGCGGGCCGGTGGTGTGGGCGGCGAGCGGGCGGAAGATGGCGATGAAGCTGGTGGCGTTGGGCCAGTCGGTGGAAAACTGCCAGGACTGGCTGGCACCCAGCACGGCGGGGAAGGCAAGCGCAACTACGCATGCTCCGGCGGTGAGGGTGCCGGCCCGGCCGGCCGGGGCGGCGGCGATGAACCGGTCGATGGCATAGCCGGCGGCGATGGCGGCGAACCAGGCGCCCAGCCCGACGTGCTTGTTCAGCGAGGCGGCGGTGTGCAGCCGCGCCTGCTCGAGCGGCCCGGCGACCACGGCCAGGGTGAGGGCCGCCAGCAGGAAGGTGCGCGCCCGGCCGTCCCGCCCGGCCCAGCTGATGATCACCCCGCACACGGCCAGGGCGAAGATCAGCCCGGCCCAGGACCAGGAGTCGGCCAGCACCGACAGCGCAGACTCCGAGCCGGGCACCCGGGCCAGCGTGGTCTGCTCGAACCCGCGGAGATAGTTCGCGCCGCCGGCAAGCAGCCCGGCGGTCAGCAGCGCGGCGGTCACGGTCAGCACCACCGCGGCCCGCCGGGCGGCGATCCTGCCACCGGCCGGCCACGCCACCAGCACCGCCAGCGCGAGCACGAACAAATCGAACAGGGCCGAGGAGTACGCGGCGGCGTTGGCCAGCGCCAGCGCAGCCCCGGCCGCGAGCATCCAGCCGGTCGCCTCCCCCCGGTCCCCGGCGCGGACAACCAGCCAGGCCGCCAGCGCGACCAGGAACAGCGCCATCGCATCGTAGGTGGCGAACGCGCCCAGGTGCAGCGTCGGCCCTGCCACCGCGAACAGCGCCGCGGCGAAAAACGCCGCCCGCCGCCCGAACAGCCGGCCCGCCGTCCCCCACAGCAGCCCCGTCGCACCGAGCATGAACACCAGCGACAGGACCCGGGCCGCCGCCAGCCCCCCGATCCCGTCGGCCAGCGCCCCCAGCGGCGGGTAGATCACCGGCGCGCCGGAAAAGTAGTACGGAAACGGCGGCACCGAGGCCCCATGCAGCCAGTGCGCCCACTGCAGATGCCCGGCCCACAAATACAGCGCCTCATCCTGGAACGCGGTGTCGGCCCGCACCAGCCGCAGCGACAGCACCGCCTGCACCGCAAGCACCACCAGCAGCGGCCACGCCGCCAGCACCCGCACCCCCCGGCGGCGCAGCCCCGCGCCCCGCCCCTGCCGATGCGAGACAGCACCCCCGGCCACCGGCACGGCAGCCACCGGCGCACCGCCAGCCCCCGGCCCCGCCACGGCCCAGCCGCTACCCCGCCGCGGCCGCGGCCCGCCGCGCTGAATCGACGCCTTCGTCGGCTGCGGCATCCGAACAACCCCCCAGCTGGTCGCTTACGCCGTCATCCCCAGGCCCGCGCCGACCCGCCACCCCGAGGGCATACCAGGCACCACCAAGCCACTCCCCGCAGCCCAGGCGTGCCAGCGGATCACGCGCCGTGGGCGATACCCCCCCTGACCCAGGAATACCGCACACCAAAGCTACAGTTCACCGCCCTGCCAAGAAGGCCATTCGCCCAAAACCCCAACAACACCCCACCCCCACCACTCACCACCCGCCCACATCCCGTCCCGGCCAAGCACCCAGCCAGCCCGGCCTTCGCGCCATAGCAGGTCCAGCTACGGGGGGCGTCGGATGGCGGAGAGCAGCCCGGCGATCGGCCCACAAGCGTCAAGGCTATGGAGCCCGGGCTAGCCTTAGCTTCTCGCGCACGGCTAGCCGGAACGCGGCTTCGGCCTTCGGGTTGTGCTCGAGGCGCCAGTCCTGGTGGTAGATCCCCTGATGCTGGGTCATGTCGAACCACACCAGACCGAGCGTCGTGTACTGTCTCATCCCGGCGAACAGATCGTTGATCTTGGCGACCTGGCCCGCCTTGGGTCCCACAGCGGTCTCGGACAGCAGCACCGGTTTCTTCGTGAACTCCCGGACCCCAGCAATGGTCGGACCGAAGACAGTGGCGAACGTGTCGGACGGCCTGTAGTAGTAGCCGTCGATGCCGATCCAGGTGACATACTTCGCGCCGGGCCACCAGGAGCGCACCGGCCTGGTGCTTGAAATGTCGGCCTGGATTGTCCACACCCACGTGACGTTGTGGGCATCCTGGCGGCGGAACAGCGTTACGATGTGCCGCCAGGCCGCCACGAACGTGGACGCCGGCACGTGCCCGTAGCCCCACGAGTACCAAGGGGCGTTCATCTCGTGCCCGAAGCCGATGATCACCGGGTGGCCGAAGCCTCGGACGCTGTCAGCGTAGGAGCGTAGGTAGCCGTCGTAGGCGCCCGCCGCGATCCCTTGGATCGAGGCGTAGGTGGGGTCGATCTGCACGATCGTGACAGCACCATGGCTGCGGGCACGCTTCGCGAATGATTCCTCAAAAGGTTGTGTCCAGCCGCTGAAGTACCCGACGATGTTCGGCCGCCTGCCTGCAGCCTTCGCAAAATCCGTCACCGGCCAGTAGGCACGTGGCGACCCTGGTTCATAGACACCGAGGTACGAGGCAGAACGTGTCGTTAGGGACGTACCTGCAACCGCACGGCCGGAGGTGGAAGGAGCGAGCCGGCTGGCCGCGAAGGCGATGGCGGCAGCGGCGATCGCCACGGCCACAAGCAATACCAGACGGGCTTGGCCGGGTCGCCGGGCTCCAGCAGATGCCTCAGGTGCCGGCGGCTCATGTGATGCGTGCCCGGTGGTGCTCACAGGTGCAGTTCGGTCAGAAGGTCTGGTCGGTGTAAGGAATAATGCCCTCCTCGTTGCGGAGGTATCCATGGTGGCTCCCGGCACAGGATGATGTTCCGGAGAAGTCCTCCATCGTCCCTCCACTTCCCGGCAGGTCGGTTGAACCTGCCTGCGATCCTGGGGTAGCTCGATCGCCTCTGCCATCCGGACCAACTGCTGACGGTGGGTGACCGCCGATACCCCAGACACGAACAATGCGCACCAAGGTACTGAACCGCCCGGGCTGGAGCAGCCCACTTGGGGGACTACTACGAATGCCCGTTTCTTGTCTCCACTGTCCGCTTACGCTTGGCACCCCCAGACCCGGTCCCCCGCTGCGGCTTATCCTCGCTGGCAGCAGAAAAGGTCGCAAAACGAGACAAATCGGACCCTGCCGCATGCAGTAAGTTGCTGTCCATTAACAAGTCTCACTGGTTGATTAGTAGCCCGTTTGTGCTCATCCGTCTTGCTAGGATCGCGTAGTCGTACACACGCCGGGGGGTCTGGCCATGGCAGAAGACAGCCGTGATCCGCCTCTGCCTCGCCGGGTGCCAGGCGATAGGCGCAGACCGGGCACCGGGCCAGCAGCACCACCAGTGCTGTCAGACGCTGACATGAAGCGCATCCGTGACGCCCTCAACGCCGCAGGAGAGCAGGCGTCGCCTCCGGATCCCGCGGCCCCGCCGCCAGACCCTGTAGCCCCTGCTGGGCGGCTATCACCCCTGCCCCGGCGAGTGCCGAGTGCGAGTGGGCACGAGCCGCCCGTGCGACCGGCGCTCCTTCTCTCGTCGCCGGACTTTCTATCAGCGAAGGCTCCAGCGCAGCCGCTTCAGGGCATCCCTGCTGTCATGGCAAGCGGGGTTACAGAAGAGATCGAAGTACAGCCGAACGGCGCCACACGCCCTGAGGCCGCTGCGGTCGCGCCAGCTGATCCCAGATTCGTCCCTGCTCAGCGGCCCCCAGCAGAAGAGCGGCCGAGTGAACAAGATCGTCGGGAAGTAGGGACAACGAGCCCGGAGAAGGTGCCGGTCGGCCGGGTCAACACACAGGCCAGCGGGAGCGAGGCACAGGCCCATTGGAAGAAGGCATTGGCGCGCCCTCCGAAGCTGGCCCTACCAAAGGCACTGGTGCCCTCTTCGGAGCCATCACGGCCGCAGGAGCTGGCGTCCCCAAGACGCTGGAAGGCCATTGGGGTGATCTTGGCCATAGTACTCTTCTCAGCTGGTTCGCTGGCCTTCGTGCTGACCCGGCAAGCCGCCACGGCCACACGCGATGGTTCCAGGATCAGGGCTAGCGCTGAAGTCCGCGCCGCATCCTGGGTCGTAGGTCAAGTCAGCCCAGTTGCCACGATCTCCTGCGATCAAGTGATGTGCCAAGTGCTCGAGAAGCGCGGTGTTCCTGCGGCTTCCCTTCTTGAGCTCAGGACCGGTCAGGCTAATCCGCTCCGCTCTCGTGTGCTCGTTTCGACCGCTGCGGTCCGCAGGCTGATTGGGAGCGAGGCCGTCACCGCTGATGCGCCAGCGGTCATAGCGAGCTTTGGCTCCGGAAGCATGCGAATCGATGTTCGGGAGATCGCCCAGCGGGGAGCTGCCGCATACTTCTCTGCACTGAGCAAAGACATTCAGGAGCGGAAAGCAGCCGGGACCTCCTTGTTGGCGAATCCGCGTATCACGGTGTCGGCAACGGCCAGCAGGCAACTCGCCGCCGGCCAAGTCGATTCGCGGCTCCAGGTAGTTATTGCGGGCCTGGCGGCGCGGCAACCGGTGTCCATCGTGGCTTTCGGTGACCGTGGTCCAGGCGCTAGCCCAGGCATCCCATTCCGTGGCGCCTACCTGGCAGGAACCGGCCGCACGGCGGCCGCCCAGGTGCAGTCGATGTCTGCCTTCCTGCACGGACAACCTGGCCCCTATACAGCTGCATACATCCACCCGGAGCGACTCGCCGGAGGCCGGAACGTTCTGCTGATCGAGTTCGCGGCGCCAAGCCCGCCGGGATTGCTGGGTCCACTTGCCCCGTGATACCGGTCGGCTTGCGTTTAAAGGCAGGGCCCCGTCCGGAAGGCACCAGCCCACCTCCGAGGCCAGTACCGCGCAAGGTAGCGGCACCCTCGGCGAAGCCATCACGGCCGCGGGCACGGGGCCCACCGACCCGCGCCGTCACCGGCGGGGCAATCCTGATACTGCTCCTCCTCTTGGCCGGTTCGACTTTCGTGCTGACCCGGCATGGCCAGAGAACGGGGCCTGCAGGGCTACACCCGTGTCGTCAGCTCTACCGAGATCGCGGTGCAAGCGGTCGCGCTGGACGCCCAGGGCAAGGCGGGATCCAGCGCGGTCGGCCGGTTAGCGGCGGCACGGTCGCTCACCCTCGGCCTGCTCGCCGCGGCCGGCCGGGTGATCGCGGTGGGGGTGGACCCGGGGCCCGTGGCGAGTCGCTGACGGTGGCGGACTTCACTCAGATCGCCGAACCCGACAAATACCGCAAATCGCCCTAAGGGCCCGATCGTTCCCGCGTGCGCTATGTAGCGGATCAATAACGCCAAGTCTTGTTGGTCATTAGTTGACCGGTTTGTGTTGATAGGCAGACCGTTTTGTGCTCCTCTGTCTTGGAACGATCGCGCCGTCGTGCACGCAGCCAGGGGGGTTGGCGTGGCAGAGGACAAGGGCGGCCCCCCTCTCCCACGGCGTATGCCGGGCACGAAACGGGGGCCGGGAACCGGGCCGTTAGCACGGCCGGTGCTGTCCGAGTCCGACCTGCAGCGCATACGCGCTGCGCTCGACAGCGCGCAGGCCCAGGCGTCCGCGCCTCCTGCCGAGCGGCCAGCATCCCTGCCCCGGCGAGTGCCCGGGGTGAGCAAGGGGAGCGAGCCGCCCGCACGCACGGCACGGCCGGAAAGGCCGGCCGCTTTCCTGTCCACCCGGCCGAAGAAGGCTCCCGCCGAGCCGCCTCCGGCCGTCCCCCCGCCCGGGCCGGGTGAGGTGACGGAGGAGACCGAGCGGCAGCCGGACGTCACCGCCGAGCCCGAGGCTGCCGCCACGTCGGCTGGCCCTCACCTGGTCCCCGCCCAGCGGGCCCCCGCGGAGGAGCGGGAAGAGCAGCAAGAGCGACCGGACGAAGAAAAGGCCAGCCCGGAGCGGGAGACGGCCAGGAAGGAAGAGGTGCCGGCCGTCCAGAAGAACGGGCGGGCTGGCCTGGAGAAGGCGCAGCTCCATGGGACGAGGGCGCTGACCCGCCGCCAGAAGCCGGCACCGCCAGAGACACCGCCACCTCCGCCCAAGCCAGCGCCGACGGCGCCGGTACCCCCATTGCTGCCAGCCGGTCCGCGGAAGCGGGGGCGCGGCCGCGCCATCATCACCGGCAGCGCGATCGCCACACTGGTCCTCCTTTCGGCGGGATCTGCTTTGCTCCTGACCCAGCATGCCGGCCCGGCGAAGGCCAGGACCGACGCCAGCGCGGAGGTGACGGTCCGCGACCGCGCCGCGGACTGGGTGGCCAACCAGGTCGGGCGGGCCGACCTGATCTCGTGCGACCAGGCAATGTGCCAGGCGCTCCAGGCTAGCGGGGTTCCTGCTGATGACCTGCTGGTGCTCAAGCGTGGCGGGGTCGGCCCGCTTCGCTCGGCCGTCGTGGTGGTGACAGCGACGGTGCGGAAGATCGTGGGGAGCCGGCGCCTCACCGCTGACGCGCCGGCGGTCATCGCGAGCTTCGGCTCGGGGACCGGCCGGATTGTTATCGGGGTGGTCTTCCCACGGGGAGCCGCCGCGTACGCCGCCGCGCTGCGCAGGGAGGTCGCGGACCGGAGGACGGCCGGGAGCTCGCTGCTGTTGGCGGGCCCGGTCACGGCAACGGCGGTGGCTCGCCAGGAACTCCAAGATGGGCAGGTCGATTCCCGGCTCCTGCTGACGGTGGCGGAGCTGGCGTCGCAGTGGCCGGTCACCATCATGGCGTTTGGCGACCGTGCCCCGGGTGCCAGTGCTGGTATCCCGTTCCGTTCCGCTGATCTGGTGGTAACCGATAGCAAGGCCGGTCCTGGCCCGGCTGGCGGGGTGCGGGTGATGTCTGATTTCGTGCACCATCTAGGTAACTACTTTGCGAGTGCGCGCATCGGGACGGTGCAGCTCGCCAGCGGCCAGGAAGTGGTGCGGATCCAGTTCAAGGCACCAGGCCTGTTCGGATTGCTCGGCACATCTGCCCGGTGACGCTGGCCAGCCCGCTGCTCGGGTAGCGTCACGATTCTGGGGCATACGCCCGTGCGGCTACCATCAGGGCATCGTGAGCCCTGTTACCACTGTGACCGTGCGTGTCCCGGCGAAGGTGAATCTCCAACTTGCCGTGGGCCCGGCTCGGGCCGACGGCTACCACCACGTTGCGA
>Ga0207665_10003222_pt1 | contig 10934 bp, 8 predicted proteins | sample LARL112metaG_FD_184351 | JGI IMG/M metagenome (GOLD analysis project Ga0207665, IMG submission 184351) | Corn, switchgrass and miscanthus rhizosphere microbial communities from Kellogg Biological Station, Michigan, USA - LAR L11-2 metaG... | ecosystem: Host-associated > Plants > Roots >...
GATGGCCGACACCCGGAAGGCCAGCCGCACCGGATGGCTGATGCCCTGGGTACCGCCGCGCTGCGGGTAGCCGAGCAGGTACAGCGTGCCACCCGGCTGCACATGCGCCCGCTCGGCCAGGCTCTGGCTGATCATGACTGCGTGCTGGTCAGCCGGGTCGGGCAGGTGCCCAGCCAGCACCTTGACCCGGTTGATGGACCGGCCCTCGCCGCCCGCCGGGCTGGCCTCCGCCACCAGGCCGGAGAACGGCGAAGCGCCCGGGCCGGGCAGCGACATCTGCAGGAAGGCCACTGAGTCGGCCGCTGCCACCTGCGGCAGGGCGGCCACCGCCCGGAAGTAGCCGTGAAACCCGGATTGCGCCGGGCTCACCAGCAGGTCCGCCGCGCGGCTGCGGCTCAGGAAACGGGGATAAGCGGTGTCGGTGCGCCTTGCGCCGGCCGCCGCGGTCAGCACCACCCCGCTGACCAGGCCGATGAGCAGCACCAGGCCCAGCATCGAGGGCCAGCGCTGCCGCAGGTCGGCGCGCAGGGTGAGCCAGGCCGGTGCCATGGGAAGATTCAGCTACACGAGGCCACGTGGCGGCAAGGGTGGTAGGCACACTGGTGACAGCCGAGCCAGCACGCAGGCCGTGGCCAGCCAGCACGCCGCCGGCCGGCTGGCAAGACGCCAGGCAGCACCCTGGCCAGCGAGTGAGCGGGGGTTGATCATCGAATCATGCGATACGAAAGCAGCGTTACCTCACTGTCGTGGATCCCGTCGGAGGCGGTGACCGGCGCCGGCCGGATGGCCTTCGACTCGGGACTCAGCCACTACGATGAGCCGCCGCCCGGGGAACTCGGGGACATCGAGGAACTCCGGGCCACGGACCGGTTCCGGTTCGCCAACGTGCTCCAGGCCTGGATCGAGGTCAGCGATGACGGGGAGATCACCGGCGCTGGGTACGGCGGCGGTGGCCTGATGGGCTCGACCATGCTCAAGCTGGGCGGTCTGCGTTACCGGTTCCAGGCGGTCAAGCTGGACGATATCCAGCGCGAGCCCGAGCGCGGCCCGGGCTGGGTGAAGTTCACCCAGACCGTGGGCGGCCGCACCGGGGTACCCATGCCCCGGCCGGTGAAGCGCCCGCCCTACATGCAGTGGCTGGCGCCGCTGGTGTGGACCACGCTGACACTGACCGTGCACGCGGACGGCACCGCCGAGCCGGCCATGACCGGGGCCAGCACGTTCCCGCGGCACTGGGTGTACGGCGCGGACGGCCAGCTGAGCCACAAGTCCGGCCTGACCGACTTCGCCGACTGGACCGCCAAGTCGTTCGGCAAGCACAGCCCGTGGGGCGACGAGGAGTCCCCGGCGCTGGTGACCGCGGTCGAGACGGCGCTGGAACGGACCCTGTCGGTGCAGCTGATGCACGGTGCGGCCAAGCCCACGATTGGCCGGCTGTCCGCCGGTGACGTGGTGGTCCGCCAGGGGGAGCCGGGGACCTCGGTCTTCCTGGTGCTGGACGGCGTCATCCGGGTCGAGCGGGACGGCGAGCAACTGGCCGAGTACGGGCCGGGCGCGATGCTGGGCGAACGGGCCCACCTTGAGGGGGGCGTCCGGACCTCAACGCTGGTCGCGGTGACCGACTGCCGGGTGGCCTCGGTGGAGGCCAGCCAGTTCGACCACGACGCACTGGTGGAGCTGTCCGGGGGGCACCGGCGCGAAGACGCCGGCCAGGGCTGACGTGCGCGTACACCTCTGTGGCGTGCGCGGCTCGACGCCCGCACCAGGAGCGGAGTTTCTCCGCTACGGGGGGCACACCTCATGCGTGGCGATCAGCCACGACGACAGTCCGGTGCCGACGCTCATCCTGGACGCCGGCACCGGCCTGCGCCGGGTCACCCCGCTGCTCGGCGGCCGCCCGTTCGAGGGCACCATCCTGCTCACCCACCTGCACTGGGACCACCTGCATGGGCTGCCGTTCTTTCGCGGCGGGGACACCGAGGGGGCCCGGGTCACCCTGCTGATCCCGGAGCAGGACGGGGGGACCGCCGCGGCCGTGCTGGCCCGCGGCATGTCCCCGCCGCACTTCCCGATCGGTCCGGACGGGCTGCGCGGCGAGTGGACGTTCGGCATGGCCCGGCCCGGGCCGCTGAAGGCCGAGGGGTTCACCGTGGAAGCCCGGGAGATCCCGCACAAGGGCGGCCGGACGTTCGGCTACCGGGTCAGCGACGGGCACGCGGTGCTCGCCTACCTTCCCGACCACTGCCCGACCGAGCTCGGCCCGGGCCCGGACGGCTGGGGCGCCTACCACCAGGCCGCCCTCGACCTGGCCGACCACGCCGACCTGCTCATCCACGACAGCTTCCTGCTGGCCCCCGAGGTCGCCGCGGAAGCCTCGTTCGGCCACGCCGCCGCCGAGTACGCGGCCGGCCTCGGCCAGCGGGCCGGGGCGCGCCGGGTGGCGCTGGCCCACCACAAACCGGACCGCACCGACGCCGAGCTCGACCAGGTGGCCGCGGGATTCGCGGCTGGCCCGTCCCCGGCTGGCCCGTCCCTGGCTGGCCCGTCCCCGGAGATCTTCGTCGCGGCGGAGGGCGGGATACTCGACCTATGAGCCCGCTACCCCTGCCGCCTGGCCCCCGCGGGCCGGTGCCGCGTACCGGGGCGGTGGCCGGTGCCTGAGCCCACCCGAACTGCCGCCGACGCCATCATTGTCGGCTCCGGCCCTAACGGCCTGTCCGCCGCCATCACCATGGCCCGTGCGGGCCTGCACGTGCGGGTGATAGAAGGGTCCGAGACGGCCGGCGGTGGCTGCCGCACCGGGGAACTCACCCTCCCCGGGTTCCGGCACGACATCTGCTCGGCCGTGCACCCGCTCGCCGCGGCCTCGCCGTTCTTCCGCAGCATCGACCTGGCCGCGCGCGGGGCCACGCTGTGCACCCCCAAGGTGGCGTTCGCCCACCCGCTGGACGGCGGGCGGGCCGCCGCGGTGGCTGGCTCGGTGGAGGAGACCGCGGGCGGTCTCGGCCGCGACGCCGGGGCCTACCGGCGGCTGTTCGGCCCGCTGGTCCGCGATGTGGGGCTGACCCTGCCCGAGATCCTCGCACCGCTCCGGTCGGTGCCGCGGCACCCGCTGGCCATGGCCCGGTTCGCCCTGGATGGCCTGCCGCCGGCCACCGTGCTGGCCCGGCGGCTGCACACCGAGGAGGGCCGCGCGCTGCTGGCCGGGGTGGCGGCACACTCGATGCTGCCCCTCAGTGCCCCGGTGACCAGCGCCTTCGGGCTGCTGCTGACAATGACCGCGCACGCCGTGGGCTGGCCGGTGGTCGAGGGGGGCAGCGGCCGGCTGGCCGGGGCGCTGCTGGCCGAGCTGGCGGCACTGGGCGGCGAGGTGGAGACCGGCCGCTGGGTGAGCTCCCTCGACGAGCTGCCGCCCGCCCGGGCCGTGCTGCTCGACCTCACCCCGAGCCAGCTGATCGCGGTGGCCGGCGACCGGCTGACCGGGCGGCACCAGGCCGCGCTGCGCCGGTTCCGCTACGGGCCGGGGGTGTGCAAGGTGGACTGGGCGCTGAGCGGGCCGGTGCCGTGGCAGGCCGCGGCCTGCCGGGAGGCGGGCACCGTGCACCTGGGAGGCACCCTGGCCGAGGTGGCCCACAGCGAGGCCGAGGTGACCGCGGGCCGGCTGCCCGGCCGGCCGTACTGCATCGTCGCCCAGCCGGGGGTGGCCGACCCGACCCGGGCGCCAGCCGGCCAGCAGACCCTGTGGGCGTACTGCCACGTGCCGTCGGGCAGCGCGGTGGATGCTTCCGGGCTGATCGAGGCGCAGATCGAGCGGTTCGCCCCGGGCTTCCGCGACCTGATCCTGGCCCGGTCGGTGCGCACCGCTGCGGACCTGGAGAAGTACAACCCCAACTACGTGGGCGGCGACATCAACTCCGGGGCGGGCACGCTGCTGCAGACCGTGCTGCGGCCCACCCCGCGGTGGAACCCGTACCGCACCGCGCTGCCGGGCGTGTACCTGTGCTCCAGCTCCACCCCGCCGGGTGGCGGCGTGCACGGCATGTGCGGGGTCGGCGCGGCCCGCGCCGCCCTCGCCGACCTGCACATCAGCCCGCCGGTGTAGTCGGCTCCTGGGCCTGCTCACCAGGCGGCTCGGCGGGCAGCGGCTCGGCGGGCAGCGGCTCCGGGGGCAGCGGCTCGCGGAGCCGGGTCAGGTGCCCGCGCAGCACCTCCTCCATCCGGTCGTAGAAGTCCACGATCAGCCGCAGCTCGTCGTCGCTGTACCGGGCGGCCATCTGCTGCCAGTCGCGCATCATCGGCCGGAACACCGCGGCCACGTCGCGCATCGCCTTGTCCAGGACCAGGCGGATGACGACCCGGCGGCGGTCCCGCGGATCGCGCTCCCGGCGCACGTAGCCCGCCTCCTCCAGCCGGTCCACCACACCGGTGATCGACGCGGTGGTCAGGCCGGTCTCCCGGGCCATCTCGCCGGCCGTCATCTGGCCCTTGAAGCTCAGGATGTTCAGGCAGTTCAGGTCGGTCGCGTTGATGCCGATCCGGTCGGCCGCGGCCGTGCCCATCAGCTGCAGCAGCGAGCCGGTCTTGCGGATGGCCCCGGCGAAGTTGGCGGCCAGTTCGGCCCGCTCGGGATCGGTGGCCTGGAACGGCTCGGCCCACGGCAGGTTCCACTCCCGGCCGGGGTCGGCGGTGGCCGCGGGCTCATCCGCGCCTGGTGGCTGCTGGTCTTCAGACATGCTTCAACTCTCCTATTATCTAAGTAGCCTAGACAATAGTTGCCCAAGATGCTAGCTTCGCTTGAGTAACCGGGAAAGACCTCCTGACAAGCGGAGACCGATCATGACATCAGATGCACCGATCCTGGCACCACCGGCGGCTGCCAGCGACCCCCCGGACCCGCGGCGGTGGCTGACCCTGATCATCTTGCTGCTGGCGGGCTTCATGAACCTGCTGGACGTGTCCATCGTCAACATTGCCATCCCGTCCATTCAGCGCGACCTGCACGCCAGTTACGCGGACGTGCAGTGGGCGCTGGCTGGCTACACCCTCGCCTACGCTCTGGTGCTGATCACCGGTGGCCGGCTGGGTGACATCTTCGGCCGCAAACGGATGTTCCTCATCGGCGTCGCCGGATTCACCGTGATGTCCGCGCTGTGCGGCGCGGCCACCGGGCCCGGCATGCTGATCGCCTGCCGGGTGGCCCAGGGCGCGATGGGCGCGATCATGGTGCCCCAGGTGCTGGCCGTCATCCAGGTCAGCTTCCCGCCCAGGGAGCGGATCAAGGCGCTGGCCGGTTTCGGGGTCACCGCCGGGCTCGGCACGGTCAGCGGCCCGCTGCTGGGTGGCCTGCTCATCGCGCACAATCTGTTCGGCTGGGACTGGCGGACCATCTTCCTCATCAACGTGCCGGTCGGGATCATCGCGCTGGCCGCGTCCGCGGTCCTGGTCCGCGAGTCCAAGGCGGCGCACCCGCCCAAGCTCGACCCGGTCGGCGTGGGGCTGATCTCGGCCGCGCTGCTGCTCCTGCTCTACCCGCTGGTGCAGGGCCGCCAGCTCGGCTGGCCCACCTGGACCTTCGTGTCGATGGCCGGCTCGGTCCCGGTGTTCGTGGCGTTCGCCTGGTACGAGCGGATCAAGGCCCGCCGGGACGGCTCACCGCTGGTGCCGCCCAGCCTGTTCCGTGACCGCGGGTTCAGCGCCGGGATGGCCGTGGCCGTGACCTTCTTCCTCGGGGTCGCCTCGTTCGGCCTGGTGCTCACGCTGTTCCTGCAGCTCGGCCTGGGCTTCACCGCGCTGCACGCCGGGCTGACCTTCCTGCCCTTCTCGGCCGGGGTGCTGGTGTCCTCCGGGCTGGCCGCCCGGCTGGCGCCGCGGTTCGGCCGCGGGGTCACCATGGCCGGTGCGCTGATCATCGCGGCAGGCATGGCCAGCCTGATCGGCATCGTGCATCACTACGGCCCGGCCGTGACCACCTGGGACCTGGTGCCCGGCCTGGCCGCGGCGGGCCTGGGCCTGGGCGCGGTCATCGCGCCGCTGGCCGACATCGTGCTGGCCGGCGTGCCCCAGCGGGAGGCTGGCTCGGCCTCCGGCGTGTTCAACACCGGGCTGCAGGTCGGCAACTCGATCGGCATCGCGCTCATCGGCGTGGTCTTCTTCGGCCTGCTGGGCAGCCAGGCTGGCCCCGCAGCCAGCACGGTCACCCCGCAGCTGCGGGCCGGGCTGGCCGCGGCCGGCCTGCCCGCCAGTGCCACCGGGCACGTCGTCACCCAGTTCCGCGGCTGCCTGCACGACCGGCTGGTCGCCGCCGACCCGACGGTCACCCCGGCCGCGTGCCGGCCCACCGGGCCGGCCCGGGCGCTGCCACCCGCGGCGCACCAGGCCCTGGCCCAGGCCGGCGGCAGCGCGGTGCGCACCGACTTCACCGCTTCGGTCGAGCGCACGCTGTGGTTCCAGGTCGGCGTGTTCCTGGTCAGCTTCCTGCTGATGTTCGTGCTCCCGGCGGGCGCGGGCCGGCACCGGCCCGGCCCGGCCCGGCTGGTACCGGGCGAAGCGCAGGCCGCTGGCGGCGAGCCGCTGGCCGCACGGGAGGGCGCGGTGGCATGACCGCGGCCGCCGGGCCAGTGCGGCTGGCCATCCTCGGTGCCACCGGCGGGATCGGCGGTCAGCTGCTGAGCTGGGCGGCGGACGCACGGTACCCGGTGCACGTGCTGGCCCGTGACCCGGCAGCGGTGCCGCGCCGCGCAGGTGTCACCGTCACCCCGGGCGATGCCACCGACCCCGACGCCGTTCACGAGGCGGTGGCCAGCGCCGATGCGGTGCTGTCCGCGCTCGGCCCGCGTGGCGCCAAGTCGCCGGACCTGCTGGCGACGGCCGCGCGCAACGTGGTCCAGGCCATGGGCAAGACCGGGGCGCGCCGGCTGATCGCCGTGTCCGCGGCCGGGGCGTTCATCCAGGACGATGCGCAGGCCGGCCGGCTGGTGAAGCAGATCCTGCCGCGCATCTTCGCCCGGCCGTTCGCCGACGTCCGCGCGATGGAGCAGGTGATCCAGGCCAGCGACCTGGACTGGACGCTGGTCCGCCCGACCCGCCTGGTCAGCGTGCCCGGCCGGGGCAGCTGGCGGGCCCGCGACCAGTACCCGCCGCCCGGGCTCACCAAGATCGCCCGCGCCGACGTGGCCCAGTTCGTCATCGCCGCCCTGACCGAGTCCACCTACCACCACCAGACCCCCGCGATCTGCTGGTAGCTCCCGCTCATCCCTTCGTGATCATGACTTCGGGCCGAATCTATTAACCCCAAAGTCATGATCACGTTCAGAGGCGGGAGGGGGGTTCCGGGGGCGGTGGGTGCGTGGGGCTGGTGGGTCAGTCCGCTGCCTCGGTGATCGCGGTTTCTACTTCGGTGCGGCGGGCGGCCAGTTCGGCCGCATACTTCTCCCGGTCCACCCGCTCCGCGATCTCCTCGTCGTCGCGCATCAGCGCTTCCAGGTCGGTCTTGGCCGCGTCCAGCACACCCAGGTCGGCGTAGGCCCGCTGTACCTTCGGGCCCCACAGCCCGATGTCCCGCACGCACGGCACGATGCGGCTGAACAGCAGCGTGCGGAACGCCTGCTGGACCGGTGAATGCTCGGTGAACTCGAGGCACTCGGCCACGTCGTAGCCCATCCGCTCCCAGACCTCCTGGGCCCGGAACCGGTTGCGCATCAGGTAGCAGCCCTCGACCACGAACTCCTCACGGTCGGCCCGCTCGGCCGCGGTGAGCCCGGCGTAGTAGTCGCGCAGCGCCAGCCGGCCGAACGCCACGTGCCGGGCCTCGTCCTGCATCACATACGCCAGCAACTGCTTGACCAGCGGGTTGGCCGCCATGTCCCGGTGCACCCCGAACGCGGCCAGGGCCAGTCCCTCGATCAGCACCTGCATGCCCAGGTACGGCAGGTCCCACCGGGAGTCGCTGAGCGCGTCCGCCAGCAGCCGGCCCAGGTCCTCGTTCATCGGGTAGTACAGGCCGACCTTGTCCCGGAGGAACCGGGAGTACAGCTCGACGTGCCGGGCCTCGTCCATGGTCTGGGTGGCGGCGTAGAACTTGGAGTCCATGTCCGGGACCGACTCGACGATCCGGGCGGCCACCGTCAGCGCCCCCTGCTCGCCGTGCAGGAACTGGCTGAACAGCCAGGCGCCCAGGTGATGGCCGAGTTCCTTGCGCTCGGCGTCGTTCAGCACGTCCCACTGCCGTGACCCGTAGATCGGGCAGAACTCGTCCGGCGTCTCCATGACGTTGGTGGGGTCCACCGGCAGATCCCAGTCGATCCGCTTTACCGCGTCCCACTGCTTGTCCTTGCCCCGCTGGTACAGGTCGAGCAGGCGGCCCCGGCCTTCGTCATACTCCCAGCTGAACCGGGTGGCCCCGGCCGCGGGAACGTCCCAGGTGCCGGGCTCGACGGGGGTCACGTAATGGTCGTAGGTGCTCACGGCAGCCCCCTGCGGGTGCGGGCGGAGTGGCCTACCCCTATTACTACTCAGTAACCTCGGCTCGCGCAATCCCCGGAAAGCCGTCAATCGTGGACCGAGTGCTCGTGCTCGGCGTGGCCGGCCGGTTCCAGCTGGAACGTGGAGTGGGCGACGTCGAAATGGCCGCGCAGGCATGCCTGGAGCCGGTCCAGGATGCCGGGCCCGCAGCCCCGGGCCAGGTCGTCCGGGTCCACGACCACGTGCGCGGACAGCACCGGCAGCCCCGAGGTGATGGTCCAGGCGTGCAGGTCGTGCACGTCGATGACGCCGTCCAGCGCGGTCATGTGCTGCCGGACCTCGGTCAGGTCGATGCCCCGCGGGCTGGCTTCGAGCAGCACGTCCACCGCATCACGCAGCAGCCGCCAGGTCCGGGGCAGGATCAGCACGCCGACCGCCAGTGAGGCGATGGGATCGGCCCGGGTGAAGCCGGTCAGCGCGATCACCACTGCGGTGACGATGACCGCCAGCGCGCCGAACGTGTCCGAGGCGACCTCCAGGAATGCCCCGCGGGCATTCAGGCTCTCCGCCTGAGCCTGGCGCAGCAGGACCAGCGACACCGTGTTGCCGGCCAGCGCGATGCAGCCGAACACGACCATCAGGCCGGTGCTGACCGGCACCGGTTCGGCCAGCCGCCGCACCGCCTCGACCACGATGAACGTGGCCATCCCCAGCAGCAGCAGCGCGTTGGCCGTGGCCGCGAGGATCTCCAGCCGGGCGTAGCCGAACGTCCGCCGCTCGGTCGGCGGCTTGCTGGCGAAGTACGCCGCCAGCAGGGACAGGCCGACCCCAGCCGCGTCGGCCGCCATGTGCGCCGCGTCGGCCAGCAGGACCAGGGACCCGGACACCACGGCGCCGGCCACTTCCCCGGCCGCGATCGTGACCGTGATGGCCAGCACGGCGGCCAGCCGGCCGCGGTGCCGCCCGGTCGCGGTCAGCACATGGTCATGGGCATGCTCAGGTCCGGCCGTCATCCTCGCTGACCGCTCCCTTGCCCCCGCGTGTCGTATCCGGCGTCTGATGCCAGTATCCCGCCCGGCGTCCCGGCGCCAGCCAAGCCCCGCCCGGAGACCGCCGCCGCGGCGGCGACCTACCCGTCGCCAGACGTACCCGTGGACAGCAGCTCATACGCGGGGTTGATCATCACCGGGCCACCCTCGCGCAGGCCGATCGGGCCGCGGAACCGGACCCGGGCCCCGCATATCAGGCCCGGGATGTGCGACCGGCCGTAGAACAGCACCGTCAGGTCGCCGGTGGAGTCGGCGATCTCGACGGCCAGCACAGAGTTGCGCTCCACCGGGCGGATCTCCACCGCGCGGACCCGGCCCTCGACGGTGGCCCGGCCCGGCTTGGTCAGCGAGCCGATCGGGTTCACCCCGGCTGAGGGGGCGGGCCGGTCGTAGCTCGCGTGCTCTTCGGTCGGCACCGTGGGCAGCTGGCCCGCCGGGCGCCCCCGCCGGCCGCGCAGGCGCCGGCGCAGCCCGCCGGGGGCCGCGATGACCGGCGGCAGCCCGGGAGTGCCGTCCGTGCCGTCGCCGGCCTGCGGTGGGGCGGCCTGGGGGGCCTGCGCAGCAGTCGCGGCCGTTCCATCCGGGACGCCAGCTGCCGCGGGCGTGGCCACGGTCCCGTCCGGGCCACCCGGGGCCGCCACGGCCCCGGTGCCCGCCGGGCCCGGGGAGCCGGCCGGGCCAGCCGTGGCCGCGGGTGGCGCTGCCCCGTCCGGCGGGACGGTCAGGCCCGCCTGCCGCGCGGCTAGCTTGTCGGCCTGGGCGACCTGCCGGGCGTGCAGCACTTCCAGCCTGCTGCGCACGTCGAACGGGATGATCGTGGCCGCCGCGTTCGGGATCCGGCTGACCACGGCGGCGATCTTGTCCGCGGTCCGGTCATGCAGCAGCCGGCCGAGCAGCGGTGAGTAGCTGCGCCGCGGCAGCACCACCGTGACCTGCACGCCCGGCTGGGCCGCCTCGGCGCTGACCAGTTCGGCAGCGGCCCGGGCCAGCCGTCGGTCCGGGCAGTCGAGGAAGTCCAGCACGACATCCATGCCCGCCCGGGTCCACTCCTCGCGGAGCTGGTCCGCCTGGGCGGTGTCGATGACGAAGTGCACCGCGCGCAGCGTGGTCGGGCGCTGGCTGCGGGCGTAACGCAGCGCGGCCAGGGTGGCCAGGTCGAAGCTGTCCACGAAGACGAACACGGTCCGCCGCGGGTAGTTCGGCGCGGCGCGGGGCTTGGGCCGGTCGCTGATCCGCTCCAGCACCTCGGCCTCGGTGCTGTACTCCCGGTTCAGCCGGATGAGCGCGGGGACCCCGATCGCGAACAGGATCACCACCAGCCAGGCGCCCTCGGTGAACTTGACCACCACGAAGATCAGCACGACGACGAGCGAGGTCACCCCGGCCGAGAAGTTGATCACCAGCTTGCGCCGCCAGTGCGTCTCC